>Ga0209186_1002967_pt1 | contig 11852 bp, 11 predicted proteins | sample SidtaG_FD_187426 | JGI IMG/M metagenome (GOLD analysis project Ga0209186, IMG submission 187426) | Marine algal microbial communities from Sidmouth, United Kingdom - Sidmouth_Male2 metaG (SPAdes) (version 2) | ecosystem: Host-associated > Algae > Red algae > Unclassified | place: Sidmouth...
CCACCCGCACCCTGCAGCGCGCCCCCCTCCCCGTTGCAGCGCGCTGGCCGTGCCATTCCCCCACAGCCGTCTCTTCCGCGCACGGGGCGTTGATGGGCCGTTGCCAAAGCCGTAGCTCGGGTGGCGATGAAGGGGGGGGGCGCCGGGAGAGGCGGAGCGCCGCAAGGGTACAGGAGGCGGGTGGACGGCCGCCATGCAGTGGGGCGGTGGTCCTGCACGGGCGCGACTCAACCGTGGAGACGGCTGCGCTTTGTTTTCATCTAGAACTGGCGAGCGCTGTCGGTGGTGCCCCGCGCTGGCGTGGAAAGCGCCCATTGTTTGGGGAACAAGGACGGACCGTTGATGCACTTTCCGGCGCCACGCAATGCCCCATGCGCGCCTTTTTACCTTTCTTCAACATCCGCACCGCTGTCGTCTTCTTCTTCCTGGGGCGGGGAAGGCGACGGTGGCCGCTGCGGCGATGGCTGCCGCGACGGCGGCTGCGACGACGGCTGTGACGGCGTCGGCGACGTCGACGTCGAAGGCGGCGTTGTCTGCGCCGGCGGCACGGACGGCTTTGTCGATTCTGGTACTGAATACGGCGGTGATTGCATGCCAGAGCCCGTCATTGCGCTTGCCGCCCCAGATCCGGGTCACTACTTGCCCCACGCGGCAGCGTCTTGTCTTGCGTGGCGCACCTTGGTAAAGGACGCGTGCGGTGGCACCACCAGTGCCGTGGGTTGACGGGCACCAACGTGGAGAGCGGTCCTTGGAGGGCAGGCAGGGTCGAGGTGGAGCGGCCCCACCTCCCTGACGGAAAGGACTCTGGTAGGTTGGCGAGTGAGCCGGTAGGGCAGTTGTAGACGTGACGGTAAGCGCTTGGCAACGATGAGGTGCAGAGTGGGTGGCAAGGTCGGCAGGCACGGGAATGAGACAGACAGACAACCGCTCCCCTGCAGCGTTTATGTACCCTCCAAACCGACCTTGAGCTCCTTACAACCCCCGTTGCTTGGCACACCGCCAACCAGTCGCAACGCGCAACGAGGCTTCGCTTGCCCAACCCGCTGGTGTTGTGCCGCGCCCACGATGCGTGGCCGCTGTGAGACCGCACCTACGTGAGACTGCAGGAAGGGTCCCCTCGGCAACACCACTGGCGACCAACATCGAGCTGTTGGGACCAGCAACAGCGACGCGCACGCTTGACAACAGGAATCCACAGTCAACTTTATGATTTCACAAGACATCTCTAAAAGGGGATGAAAACACTCCAACTTATCTGTCAATAGTTTCTCCGAGACAGTTGCCCACTATAGCCCCCCTCGGGCGTAAGTCCACGCTCGTTTCAGCGGCGCTATCGGGACGCAACCCGGACCCAATCAGCGGCCGGCACTCGGAAGCCATTTGGGTATATCTTAAGCGTTCGTACTCGTACTGTTGGAACTAGGGTTGCCCAATTGGTTCGCGAAGCCGAACCAGTGCAACCAATGTTTTCGCTGGCCAATAACCAGTTCCAAACTAGTTAATCGGCTGCGACCATCCACTCTCCCAGTCCCTGCCGACCCCGCGCCCGCCACACTCCCCCGCTCTCTTCTCCTGTCCTGGTCTGTGTGTGCAATAAACTTGTCGCCAAACACACCCCTCTGGTACACGCCAGGATGCAGGGGGTGCCAGCTGACGGCCACCGGTCGAGCCACCGTCTCCATTGGACGGGGTTGGCGCCGCAGGGGGCCGCGCTGGTGCGGGTGTTGTTCGTGTAGAAGCTGGCTCTGAGGAAGCCGCGGGCGGCAGTACCACTGGCTGTGCCATGGTGGGCTCACGAAACAGGAGGCGTCGGCGTCGGGGCCTGTGTGAGAGACGAAGACACGAGCCGTCGGTTCAGGTCGTGCACAGGTCATCAAGTTGGCACGTTTCACGCACTTAACGTCGATAAGCCCATCTTGATGGCACATGTCGCACACTTAACGCCGATAAACCCGGACAACTTCTGTGATATGACCGCAACTCCTGCGTATTTAATATATCCAGTTTGACCAATATTTTACGTCCAGAACTGGTTTGCAAGCGATGTTCGATTTCTTGCCAATGTAAACCAGTTTTACCCAATTACGATAAACCAGTTGGGCAACCCTAGTTGGAACTGCCCTGAGGGTCACGTCCAAGGGCCAAGCTCTGATATGTACCCGGAGAGCGTGATTGAGACAGTCTCGTTGTGGCTCTTTTTGGTTTTTACGGTTTCGATCAGGTCCGGCCATTGCACAACCAAGCCACAACGGGTCAACAGCAGAAACAGCAGAGGGATATGGTGCATCATAGAAGATCTGTTCTGTCCGCAAGGGTGTCACATTCTGCGTATGTTCACAGAGTGCCTTGATCGTGCTTGGGGCAGTACCGGGTCATCTGGGTCTCCCGAATGATGCTGGCTGGTCAGAGTAACTGCACATTTTTCGAGTTCTCTGCCGTGAGCTTCTTGCTGCGAACTTTTCGCTGCCTGAGTACGAGAATTCTTATGGACGCGGCACTTGATACAAGATGGATACAGTGATTGAACAAACTATCACTTGATTGCATACCCCTCGCCGGTGGTTCTTCTATGTGTCCGCCATGTGACCATTCATATGGCAGAGGCGGCCATCCGGCAAGACCCTTTCGGCAACACTCCGAGCCCAGGGCGATTTGGCACCACCGTAGACGACAGGCAGCCGTGGGTCCGAGGCAAGAGCGGGCTGTCGTGGAGCGTTGCGGGAGATCCTTCGAACAAAAAAAGGGACAACTGCTCTCCATCAACGCACCCGGATCGTGCCATATTGGTGGAGCGATGGTCGCCATGAGGGGGGTACCCAACAAGAACTTCGATGCCACGAGGAGCGGCTTCATCAGGTTTCGGGATCGCGCTCCGGTCTGGATCAGGCTCCCATCTGGTGACGATATTGCTGAACCCCGAATTCTTTCCTGGGGGACAGAGACAGAGACTGACTGTGGAACAGAGCATTCTATTGGTTTAACACGACAGTAAGAGGGTCCCGAAGCCAATAGAATTCCAGGATTCGGTGCGAGCACCTTGCATCCACGAGAACTCACTGCATCTGGCCGCTCCATCTACTTTTCCTGGCATGCAGCACTCGTCCCAGGGGAGATATTGAGATTTTTTACTGTTAGCTCGCCAGAAATGTGGGAAAATAGAGGTGCTGGTGTGGAATTTCAGGCAGTCGTGGCATAGGAGTGCGAGGTTTTTTGGAGAACGGCTGTATGTCAGCAATCAGCGGCGTCAAGTCAGTCCGAGGGGCGCATCTCATTGGTGGAGCGAGTCAGTCAGTCTCGCTGCTTCAGCGATGTCGTTTAACGACTTGTCCTCCGGATCCAGACAATCTTGTTCGGAGCACGCCAATCGGTGCACATCTACTGTATGATGTAACAAGTTGGCCCCCCAGCGGAGGGACCAGATAGCGAAGCTTCCACTTTTCGTGAGAACACAGACACAAAGTTTGGAAAAAATCTGCATGTCACCAGTTCCCAATTCCTTGTGTTCCTACCTACTGTAGTCGGAGCTCGGTCCGGATCAACGTCGAAGAAAATGACGCAAACTTTGATACGCTGTGAACCTCTCTTCCGAAGGATCCAGCGACTCGTGGGAATCTTCCCTGTTCAGGATGGTACCGATACAGTACTGCCGTCCCTATGGAAAAATGTGCTTCGTCCAAATCTAGCTGCGCCGCCGCTTTCCCCCGCGGACACAAACAATGGGTATGCTTTCTGGGCTTGACATGCTCTCTTGTTTCGTGTCGGACACAAGAAAAGCACTCTCTGCTTGTGAAGCATGGCACTGGTCTGCGCCAAAGTGGGAGTGAGCTGGACTGTGTCCACACCCTGGCCGGGGCCCCACGCTCCGTAGGCTGGAAGCATGCGCTATTCGGTCATTGTCAAGGTCGTTTGTTTTTTATTCCATTTGTAAAGCTCCTTGCCAGCGGAGAACAGCGTTGGTTGCCGTGAGAGACAAGGAGAGCTGGACAATGTCCGTACTCCAGCTGGAGAGTCACCGCCCACAAGATGAATATTTGTGCAGTGCTGTGCTTCTCAGCTCGCCTTTTGTCCATTGGTTTCCAGTCACACAATCCAGCTGCTTCACCATTTTGTCTAATGTGATGCATCATTCGACAAATGATGTGTAATTTGAGGGACCGTCCTTTTTAATTCTGTCACAGAAGATGGCCAGGGTATTGGACGCACGTGCCTGGAATAATGAAATCACCCCATTGCAGCCTATCGAGAAGTCCGTCAAAATGCTATGAACCACTGTCGACTGTAAACTAATGGCGATGGTTACAACCGAATAATGACTGTTGCGCGGAGCTAAGTTCAGCAACATGCGCCACATCTGAAGCTCCTGGAAGTTCACACTGTCTGCCGTTTTGTTCATCAAAAAGAGGCCCCCTACATTTCATCAAGCGCGCCTCAACAGGGCCTTGAAGACCAGGGGCGCTGGGCGCTCGAGCATCCACAGTGCGCCCGAGCGCCCAACAAGCGCCCGAAATGAGCGCCCCCAGGGCGCACTCAACGACCCCACTAGATCGGCTTTTCTTGTCGGCGACCAGCAAACACCTGCTTGTCTCTTTCAAGTGGGGAGACCTTGTCGGCGCTCAGGACTCTGGCAGCGGTCAGTTGTCGGATTAGCCCAAGGTCGACCTCGTGTGTGTAGCGCGCCTATGGCTCGGGTGGGGCCCAGCCAGCAAGCTGCCTGATTCCCGAGACAGCTTGACCCGGCGCCGCACCGTGATGCCTCCTCTCACTGCTTGCTGTGTGAGCTGCGCTGCGCAGCCAGGCACTGGGCAGAGCTGCTCTCGCGTTGTGGCTTTGTTGCATCCGCGAGTCACGCAACGTCGATTCGGTGTTGTGTGATAAGGACGCAGCCCTGCGCTTGGATAGAGGCTCAGTCAATTGTTTTTTATGAAGGTGGGCTCTGTGCGGGGAGTGTGGCGGCCGCGGCGTGCTCTGCGGGAGTGCTCCTGAGTTGTGTTGCCGCCGCGGTGGGGTTTTGTGCAACGTTGTTGCGCGCGATTCGTTCGACAGGCTACGGTCGCGATGGCTTGGCCATGGAGGACCTGTCTTTGCTGGGGCCCTGGTGAGCTTGCTGAGGTAGCGTCATCGGCGGCAGCGACGGCTTCGGCCGAGGTGCCGACGGCGCCTGGCGAAGGCAAGCCATGTGCCCATTTGAGCAACAATCAGTGCTTGCACAAGTCGATGGGTGTTTCGTCGTCGGCTCTTCCCGCTGCTCGATCGTCACCAGCAGCTGTGCGTGCCAGTCATGGTGACGGTACGGAGAGAGGCGTTCCTCTCGTGGATGCTGCGGCTACTTCGCCTTTCGTTCACAGTGGCAGGGTTGATCACGCTTTTGGTGGCGGGTGCTCTGATGCCGCTGACAAGGTCACGGGCACAGAGAGTGGCGGACTCACCAACTGGCGTGGCCAAGTGGCGGGAAGAGGCTATTCGCTGACTACATTCGGGGTAGTGTCATGTGTGCACCCCACACGCAAGGTTGTCCCTGGCTCCGAGGTGCACGCATGTCTTGGCCGCAACGTCTACATATTGTGGAGCACATCCGGACGAGGAGCACCCGCGACAGTAGCCTCTTTCCGCGCTGCTCGCCCATCGTGCATTCTCTTGGAACGAGGCGCGGGCGCCCTGCGAGTTGCGACCGAGGAGGAAGCCGCAGCTGGTGGTGGGCACCACACCGACCGCCTGTTGTTTTTGAGGGGGAAAGAGCGCAGCCCTGCTTCCAGCGTTCAACACCTGTCAGACGTGCAACTGCTGCTCGAGGCGCCGTCGACGGGCATCTGCACATCCTGGGTTACTGGAGGGAGATCTCTCTTGACCCCATGGGAGGTGCTGGTGGGCGCCGGCTTGAGCGGATGGAAGGACGCGACGTGGGTGCATGAGCTGCTGATGTCGGTGTTGCCGCCGCTCCCGGAGGCCAAGGACGAGCAGCTGGGCACCGTATCAAGGATACTTGGGCACCGCGGACGGCACTTTGTGCTCAATGTGCAGCACTGGCTGGCGCCGTCAGCTTCGGCGGAGCTGAATAGTATGAGCGCAATCGGCAAAGTGGCGGACGCGGTCGATCATGCGAGTAGCGTGCCGGTCGTCGGACCCGTGCTGCGCTTGAGTCTCCTCGTCGTTCAAGTTGGTGCTCTGGCGGTGTTAGCGGACGGTCATGACGCTCGGCGCAAGGACGCGGTTGAGAGGTGCGAGGGCTTGGCTTTTGACCTTCTCTGCCGCATCTTTGCACAACTGCGCAACGACCCGACCGAGTTTGGGGCTGCCCATATTGAGCAGATGTGCTCGCTGATGGCGCAGGTGGAAAGCGTTCTGGAGGAGGTCGAGGCTACGTTCTTCATGACGACTGTCAAGAACATGATGGCGCGCGGTCTCGTGGACGGGTGGGAAAGGCGGCTCAAGGACATCCACGACAAGCAGGTCACCTCGAACGTGCACGGTGCGGTTGGCCGTGCTGTTGACCGGTTGGAAAGCGGCGTGGACGGGTTGATGAGGCGGGTGTCTGACCTGAGGCGCCAACCGGCGGGGAGCGTCCCCGTGGAGCCGGACATGTCCATGTACGAGATGGGCTGGCGGCCCCCCGTCCTGAACTGTGATCACGTGGCGGGTGTCGGCAAGCATGACCGTGTGGAGTTTGCCATCGTGTCGATGCTTGACGGCTACGCGCATGGAGAAGCCACCGAGGCCCCGCGAGTGGGCCTCTATGGGATTGGTGGTTGTGGGAAGTCGACTGCCTGTGCGGAGGTGGCAACGTGCGAGAGAGTTCGGACATTGTTCCCCCAGGGCACTATCTGGGTGCAGCTCAACGACACGTCTACCTTGGAGACGGTCGCCACTGCAGTATTGGCTCTTGTGTACCATTTGTGCGGCGAGGCCGCAACCAAACGCTGTCAGCGGCTGACACATGACAAGGACTTCGTAGCGCTGGTCGCTTCGGACGTGCAGGCGTCCTTGATGGGAGATGCGTCCAAGTGGCTGGTCATCTTCGATGACGTACGCTACGACCAGGTCGACGTGCTGAAACAGCTGCTGCTGGTTGTGCCGCGGTCCGCCCCGGTGTTGTTCACCACGCGGTCCGAGATGGTCGTCGCTTTTGTGACGGGCGCGATGCGGATGGCTATTAGCTGCTGGCCAGAAGATGATGCTCGGGCCCTGCTAGCCAGGGCTATCGGCAAGAGGCCAACTAAGTACGAGCCCGCGTTCTCGGCGGAGGAGGAGACCTCGTGGGTACGGCGGGTGCTTGACCTGACGCAGTGCCATGTTCTGTCCGTGAGTATTGTGGCGGCCCTCCTCTCGGCCCGCTGCGGAATGTGGCGGCCGGTCGTGGCGGCGCTGGAGCACCAATGGACGGACCCCTCCTTTCAGCGTCCTCTGTCTGGACTGAATCCAAGGCGCTCCGTGCGGGCGACGCTAGATACGAGCTTAGTGCTTCTGCCTGACGATGAGTACCGCCGAGCATTTGCAGCTCTTGGTATCTTACCCGCCAACGAGCAGATTGGTCTGCACGTGCTCGATCGTCTCTGGCGACAACACACCCGTGTCGTCGGTGGTGCAAGTGAGGGTGGTTGCCCTTCACTCCCACAAATGCCTTGTGACGAGGACGAGGCGGTGCACCCGGGCGTTCTTCGGCACGTGGATGCTCTCGTGCGGGCCGGACTCCTTCATCAAGAGGTCGCTGACGGGGACCTAGTGGGTGTCGTCGTTCATCCGGTCGTATGTGGCTATGCTCACAGCTTGCTGGGTGACAACTTCGTTGCCGCCCATCAGCGGCTGGTGGATGAGTACGCCAGGCTCTGTCCCGTGGACGACGCGGACACGCATGGGTGGCTGGGCTACCACTTTTGGACGGCAGCTGACGACGGCTACTGGTACAACAACGTAGCGCGGCATGCGGTGGCAAGTGAGGACGTCCTCGCGCTGGCGTCTTTGATGACTGATGAGTGGTATGCTGCTCGTGTGCGGACGGGGTCAACCGTCGGGCACCAAGCTGATGTGGGGTTGGTGCTGACGTCGCTGCGTGCTATGTTTGACGACTCAGATCACTGGGTGCACGGCTCACCGGTTCTGCTGGGGGCGGCATACTGGGGTCTGGCCATGGCCTTCCTCCGTCGCATGGGGTGCAACACGGCAGCAAATCAGGAGGCTGCCCTCATCCTGCTGCGGCGGGGCTTGGATGAGGTACCGCGAGCCGCGGCGCCGTTGCTTTGGGCGGAGATGCAGAACGACTTGGGCAACGTGTACTCGTACCGGGTCACTGGAGACAAGCCGGCCAACTTCCAGAAAGCCGTTCGCTGCTACTACCACGCGCTGGAGGTGCGGGTGCAAGAGACGCTTGCATGGGCAGAGACCCAGCACTGCTTGGGCGTGGCGTACGCGGATCGAGAAGGCGGCGACAAGGCGTCAAACATGGAGGAGGCCTTGGCGCACTTCCGGCGCGCCCTCGACGTGCGCACGCGGGACGCCGCGCCGCTGCAATGGGCCGACACGAGCCTCGAAATGGGCGCGGCCTATGCTAAGCGGGTGGTCGGCGGCAAGGCAGCCAACATGGAGGAGGCGTTGGCTTGCTACCGGCGCGCCCTTGAGTTGCGAACGCGTGAGACGGCACCGCTGCGATGGGCAACGACACAGGATATCATGGCCAGGGCGTACACTGAACGGGTGGACGGCAACAAGGCTGCCAACTTGGAAGAGGCGGTGGCGTGCTACCGGCGCGCCCTCGAGGTGTGGACGCGCGATATTGTGCCGCTGCAATGGGCAACGACGCAGGTCAACATGGCCAGGACGTACACCGAGCGGGTGGACGGCGACAAGGCTGCCAACTTGGAAGAGGCGGTGGCGTGCTACCGGCGTTCCCTCGAGGTGTGGACGCGTGAGACAGTGCCCCAGCAATGGGCCGACACGCAGTTCATCCTAGCCGAAACTTACATGCGGCGCGTGGGCTGCGACAAAGACGCCAAACAAGGCATCAAGGAGGAGGCGCTGGCGTGCTACGGGCGCGCACTCGACGTGTGGACGCGCGAGACGGCGCCTCAAGCCTGGGCTCAGACGCAGTACCGCATGGGCGTGGCGTCTGCGCAGGTGGTGGACGGCGACAAGTCGGAAACCCTGGACAAGGCGGTGGCGTGCTACCGACGTGCACTCGACGAGTGGACGCGGGAGACAGCGCCTCAATCCTGGGCACAGACGCAGTACCGCATGGGCATGGTGTACGCGCAAGTGGTGGAGGGCAACAAGTCGGCAAGCATGCAGAAGGCGGTGGCGTGCTACCGCCGCGCACTCGACGTTTGGACGCGGGAGACGACGCCTCAAGCTTGGGCACAGACGCAGTATCGCATGGGTGTGGCGTATGCTCAGGTGGTGGACGGCGACAAGGCAGAAAACCTGGACAAGGCAGTGGCGTGCTACCAGCATGCCCTCGACGTGTGGACGCGCGAGACGGTGCCTCAAGCCTGGGCACAGACGCAGAACTGCATGGGGATGGCGTTTTCGCAGGTGGTGGAAGGCGACAAGCCAGCAAACATGGAGGCGGCGGTGGCGTGCTACCGACGTGCACTCGACGTGTGGACGCGCGAGACGGCGCCTCAAGCCTGGGCTGAGACGCAAAACCGCATGGGCATAGCGTATGCGCATGTGATGGACGGCAACAAGGCGGCAAGCATGAAGGAGGCGGTGGCGTGCTACCGCCGCGCACTCGACGTGTGGACGCGGGAGACGGCTCCTGAATCCTGGGCACAGACGCAGAACGACATGGGCATGGCGTATGCGCAGGTGATGGACGTCAACAAGGCGGCAAGCATGAAGGAGGCGGTGGCGTGCTACCGTCGCGCACTTGAAGTGTGGACGCGGGAGACGGCTCCTGAATCCTGGGCACAGACGCAGTATCGCATGGGTGTGGCGTATGCTCAGGTGGTGGACGGCGACAAGGCGGAAAACCTGGGCAAGGCGGTGGCGTGCTACCGTCGCGCACTTGAAGTGTGGACGCGGGAGACGGCGCCAGCGCAATGGGCCAAGACACACGTCTGCCTGGCCCACGTTTACAAGCAGCTGGTAGGCGGCGACAAAGAGGCCAACAAGGTCAAGATGGAGCAAATGAAGGCGTGCTTCCGTTGCGCACTCGAAGTCTGGACGCGAGAGTCGGCGCCGACTTCCTGGGCCGAGACGCTGTTTAGCATGGGTAAGGCCTGTGTGCGGTGGAAAGACGGCGACAAGGCGGCGAACATGGAGGAGGCGGTGGCGTGCTACAGGCGAGTCCTCGAAGTCTGGACGCGGGATTCGGCGCCGCTCCAGTGGGCCACGTCGCAGCTCAACCTGGCCTTTGCGCTCAGGCGGCGTACGAACAGCGACGCGGCGGCAAACATGGAGGAGGCGTTGACATGCTACCAGAACGCCCTCAAGGTGATGACTCGGGCGTATGATGCAAAGGAATGGGCCAAGGTGCAGTTTAGTATGGGCACGGCGTACGCGGAGCGGGTGTACGGCGACAAGGCGGCCAATTGGGAGAACGCGGTGGCGTGCTACCGGCGCGCACTCGAGGTGCGGAGTCGGGAGGCGACCCCGCAGCTGTGGGCCAATACGACGTGGAGGATGGTGGTTGCCCTCCATGGTGCCGAGCACTGGGAAGAGGCGTTGGAGAGAGCCCGTGCGCTGCAGGCGTTTGGGTGCGAGTGGGAGTGGTGGGATGAGACTGAAGCTGCTCTGGTTACTCGAGTGGCACAGCTGGAGCGCGAGGTCGAGTAACCATATACACCATGAGGTGCTCCTTGCGCTTCGCGCTTTCATTCATGACGACGGCACCTCCACAATCTGCGTCTCGTCCCCAACCGTCGCGGCGGACCCAAAGAGCCAAAGAACCGGCGTGGTCCAACGAACCCACGCTCGTCATATCAGACGTCCACTTTCTATTCCCATACACCAGCGGGTGGTGCAGCATCGAACCGGGGAGCTCGAGCTACCCCCCCCGCCAACACACCTCTACCTCCACCGACGGCGCAATTGACCGCGCCCACCAACGGCGGCACCGTGTGGGTAGTCATACGGCCGAAACGTCGTTGTCAACTCCAGGTAGAGGGTCGTTGATAGTGCCAGCAATGGGTGGATATTGGAAGGGTCGAAGCGCCTACCGTCACCCCATGCAACGCACCCACAAGCCGACCCCATCCACACAATCCCTCCTATGCGCCAACATACTCTTCTTTTCCCCACACAGTGCCGCGCGCGCACAAAACGGTGTGAAACCGACAGCGCAGGGGACGCCCAAAGCCGCCATCACAGTCTATGGAGCAGCGACCATATGCACCTGCCGCATCCCCCCCAGCGCCTGCGCCATCGACGCCAACGCCCCAAGCGTGTGCTGCCAGAGACAACCACGCGGGGGACACGACCACGGCGTGGTGGAGCGCCGCCCTGACCTCTCCCAGCAGCTCTGCCATGAGCACCCACAGGCCCCCATCTGGTCACGGGATGCTTGCGGCCTCGGCGACCACATCAACGGCGGAGGCGAGAAGCGGCCGGATTGTGGACGGTACGAGTGGTTGGCCACAGCCGGCTGCCAATCAAGAGGCGGCGGCGGCAGCGGCAGCACCCGCGGCAGCGGCGGAGGTACCCCTCAGGGGAACCAGGGGCGGCGGCAAAAGCGGGAGGGCCCCGGCAGCCCCGGCGGTCAGCCAAAGCGGGCCCGCACCTCCAACGTGATGGCGGCGGCCACTGCCATCAGCACCGACGTCAACCGCGTCCACCGCCGGACCTCGCCCGCCGCCCGTCGCATCGTCGTCGGTCGCCGACAAGATAGAAGTGAAGTCACCCCCAGCCCGCACCCCCCCCCCCCC
>Ga0209186_1002971_pt1 | contig 11841 bp, 15 predicted proteins | sample SidtaG_FD_187426 | JGI IMG/M metagenome (GOLD analysis project Ga0209186, IMG submission 187426) | Marine algal microbial communities from Sidmouth, United Kingdom - Sidmouth_Male2 metaG (SPAdes) (version 2) | ecosystem: Host-associated > Algae > Red algae > Unclassified | place: Sidmouth...
TGGGCGGATGCGGTGCGCGGGGGCAAAGGAAGGGGCGGATGTGGCGAGCGCGTCCACGAGAGAGCACGGTGGTGCGGTGACGACGATGGAGGGGTGCTGTGAAGGGCCCGACGGAGGAGCGAGATGGCGAGATGACGGAAGAGCGCGGAGACGAGCTGCTGATATGGCCGCAAAGATGCGCGCTGCTGACCATTTCGGGGCTCTTGTGTGGAATACAGTGGAGGTTTCAGGAAGGCATCTGTGAAACGATTTTGGAGGAAGATGTAATCGCTCGTATGTGTAATGCTTCTGGACCAGAGCGATCGTAGGCCATCGAATGCTAAAACGTGGATACGCGTGATTGGGCGTACAGATGGGATCATCCAATCAAATGGCCTAAAGGGTGACCATCAAACGGACCAGGGCCATCAATTTCATGCAACGTGGCTGCCCGAGCGTTGAGAACGCGAATGGATCCCTACTAGAAGCTTCGCTATTGAATTGGACCTCGTGAAAATGTGAAGCCTATATCTTGCATGCGACGAAAGAGAGTCGTTCTGCTCCACTTGTAGTTGGCAGCCGAGAGCTCCGCCGCTCCGTCTGCCGTGAGGTACATCACAGGCTCCTGGTGAGTGGCAATTGACTTGCTCTCGTACTGCTTGTAACGGCTGTGCGCACGCGGCTGACCGCATCAGCCGGCACCCGGCGTCCACTCGAGGAGCGCGTCGTAGGAACCCCCCCAGACCGACGCGAGGCAAGGTACCTTGACCACCTGTCCATATCGTCTTCGGTGATGTCACATGAAACGTCCAGTTGGACTTTGACGCCACTTTTCAAACTGCTACTCTTTGTTCGCCCAAAACGGCACCACCTTGTCGGGGTCCTGGGGGAGCCGCCCCTTACATCGACAGTACCAGTACACTGCCGCCACCGGTAGGCGACTCGAGTGTTCCCAGGTGTAGTCTTCAGGCCCATAGCCAAACCAGCGGACCAGCAACCAGAGCACCCCCTCCTCGTCCCATTTGTGGTCCATGAACTGCTCGAACACAAACTCGGACCCACCCGGCTGGAGCGCGTCTGGTACTGCCACTTGCGGTTGCTTGGGTCGGCTTGCGGGGTCCACAGGTCCCGCCGGCACCACGTGGTCGCCGCTCACCCGGTAAGGAAGTCCGTCTTGGACGACCAGGTAGGTTCTCCCGTCGGTCTCCAACACTTCGTACGGTCCTGTCAATTTAGGGTCGAGCTTGTGCTTCCGTGTCTGGTTTTGCAGGTTCACCCAGTCACCACTGGTCACCGATACTCGGCGAGGGCGCACTTTCCTTTCATAATCTCTTTTGTACCAGGCTTGTGTCTTGGAAATCGTGTCCCGTATTTGGGGGAGCAAGACCTTGACCGACACCAGGAACGCGTCCTTGGCCTTGACCACCGACTGACTCGGGTCCGGCGTCATGCCGTCCGGCATCCGTTCCAGGGGAAAGTTGCTTAGGCGCCGTGGGGTGACCAAGTCCATGGGGGCCCCGCCCGTTGTCCGGTGAGGCCTCGAGTTGTTCGCCAGCGCCAACACGGGGACGAGCTCGTCCCAGTTGTCCTCGTTGTCCTCGATGTAGTGCATGAACATGACCACGAGCGTCTTGTTGAAGCTCTCGACCTGGCCATTGGTCTGCGGGTGCGACGTGGACGCGTACAGGTTCCGCATGCCCATGAGGTGGCACACACCCTGGATGAACAGGGAGGCGAGCTGGGGTCCGTTGTCCGTCAGGACGGTGTCGGGTGGCCCATACACGGATAAACAATCCCGGAAGAATGCCGACGAGTCCTCCGTCGCGGTGATGCCAGCCAAGAGGACTGGTCGTACCAGCTTGAAGAACCGGTCTACGATGATCCGGAGGAAGAAGTTCCCGGTCTTGGTCTGTATCCGTCATCCGAGGAGGTCCCTAAATAAGCTTGCGAAGGCGTCCGTCGCCGGGAACAACTTGAGCACCGCCGTGCGCCGCCTTGGTGCAATCCTGTTTCTGGCACAAGAGACACAACTCGCCACCCAGTCGTACACGTCCGCGGCAAAGCACTCCCAGTAGTAGTGTCGCCTGATGGCGGCGTACATCCGGTTAACCCCAGGATGACCAGCGCGCACCACGTCGTGCTCCAACCGCAGGAGGTCCTTGCGCAGGGTGAGCGGGACGTACTCTTGAACAGCCCCGTTTAGGGGAGCAACCGGCACGAGGAGCCCCTCTTTGGTCTCCGAGAAGCTGGAGTGCGCGTCCTGATACATCTTATCCCGTAGATCTTGGCGCCGCTGGTCCTCCTTCTGCGTGGCCAGCATGCGCGCGAGCGTGACCGGCTGTTCCTTGTCTGGCTCCCCGTGGTTCGGCGCCACCCAGCCGCGGGAAGAGTCATCCAAAGCGAGACAGGGAGTCTCTTTCGGGATGACGGATCGATCCGGCGCCAGCGTCGGGAGCCGCTACATGACGGCGGCACAGTGGTGCTCTCTTCCCGGTCTGGTGCATACCTTGTACCGGAACTCGGACAACCGGAGGCGCCAGCGAGCGACCCGTCCTTGGGCACTGTCCATGTTCAGTAGCCAGCGTAAACTGGAATGGTGCGTCCGCATCAGGAACTCTTGTCCCTCGAGGTAGAGACGGAGAACTAAACAGGCCCAGACCACAGCCAGGCATTCTCGGTCGGTGGTGAGATAGTTTTGCTCGGTCGGGATGAGGCACCGGCTGTAGAATCCGACCATGAGGATTCTCTTGTCCAGTTGTTGCTGCAGGAGGGTACAGCCAATTTGGACGGCGCAGGCGTCGGTATCCAGGATGAAGAGACACTCACGTCGGGGGAGCGCCAGGATCGGATTCGACGTCAAGCGCTCCTTGAGGTACTCGAAGGCCGCCAGCTGGGCGGTATTCAGGGGAGGGCGTACGTGCGGGAGCTTCGTGGTGGTGAGCTTGGTCTGGGGCTTGGCGATATGCGCGTAATCCTTGATGAAGCGCCGGTACACGATACAAATGCCCAGGAAGCTCTTGAGCTCCGTCTGGTAACGCGGGGGAAGCGCTTGCGCCAGGTTCTTGATGTTCTTCTGGTTCATCAGCAGCTGCCCTGGACGGACGACATGTCCCAGGTACTCCACCTCTTTCTGAAATAGGTTGCACTTGGAGGGCTTCAGTGAGACACCGGCCTTTTCCAGCAGGAGGAGGACTTCGCGCAGGTGCCGGATGTGAACGTCCACTGTCCGGGAGAAGAAATTCACGTCTTCCAGGTACACCAGGCACGTTTGCCACCGTAACCCGGACAAGATGATGTCGAGGGCGCGCTGGAAGGTGGCCGGCACGTTCACCAGACCAAACGGGAGGCCAAGAACCCGGCACAAACCTGTGTGAGACGTGAACGTCGTCTTGTCTCTGTCCTCGGGGGCCACAGTGATCTGACAGTACCCGACGTTACAGTCCAGGGTGGAGAACATCGTGGCATCGGCGAGGGAGTCCAGGCAGTCGTCCATCGCCGGGATCGGGTACTTATCTTTGCCAGCGCGCTCGTTCAGCCGCCGGTAGTCCACGAAAAACCGGAAGTGGCCATCTGGCTTGGGCAAGACGACCACAGGGAAGGCACACTCGGCGTCCGAGGGTTCTATGACACCCAGGTCGAGCATTTTCTTGACCTGCTTCCCGATGTCCAAGCGCCGGTGTGGTCCAGCCCGGTACGGAGCCGAGTACACGGGTTTGGCGTCTGGCTTGAGCTGGATATGGTGCGTAGTGGACTTGAGCTCACCCAGCTTCCCCGACCATACCCTCAATCGAATCCAGAAGAAAGTGCAACTACTCATAAAGCTCCGTGCGCACGACCGCCCAGTTCACCTCTGGCGTCTCCGGCTCCCTGCGGGACGGCACAACACGGGACTCCGGCGGACCTTTCGCCGTGTCCATGACCCTCTCCGTGTCCAGCTTCTGTCGCGCCGCCAGCTCCTGTTAGACGGCCAGAAGGGCCCCTTGGGAGAGGGGTCGCGCCTCGCCGGTATACGGCTCCGCGACCCCCACTCGGGTGCTCTTGCGAGACATCTTGGTCTTGAGACCAAGTTTGTCCAGGAGGACAGAGAAGGGCTCGTGCCGTTGCACCCTCTTCTGATGCCCGTGGGCCACGTGCAGCCCGTGCTTGGCCAGGAACTCCGCCCGGCCATTGATGAGACAACTGCCCGTCGACCGGGTCACAACTTGGACCTCGGTCTGGGCACCAGGGGGAAGGACCGTTGCGCCGACCAGCGTCAGCTCGTTCAGGCGAACCCGGGGCTTGGACGGTGCCGTGTACTGTCGCCCCCTGGCGCCAAGATGGTAGCCCAGGATGTCTGAGACAGTGCCCATTGACCTCTCAATCTTGCCGTCCTGGGGCAGGATGGTCTTAGTGTACTGCCGCTGGACGTCGTACCCAAATACGAGCGGGACAGAGAGGCTTTTCACAACAATAAGCGGGAAATGCATTGGTTTGTCATGTACATGCAGGGTGAGGGGAAGTCGAGCGAGAGCCTTGAGAGCCTGCGCCGAGGCACCCACGATCCGGGTGCGGGTAGGCGCACGACAGGCATGGGCGCGCAAGTCCGGAGTGAGAAGGTCCTCGCTGACGACGCTTGGTCCGGCCCCTGTGTCCACCACCGCGGCCACAAAAACCGGGTCCTCACCCACGAAACGCAAGGTAATCGTAACCTTGAAACTTTCCTTACGCAAGACAACCAGGGTACCCCGAAAGGCACACGGTGTCCATGCGGCTACCTTGGTTCGTAGCCGACGAGCACACCGGCCCAGGAATGCAACTGAGGCCGACACATTATCACCGGGGCCTGGAACAGACGGGAGGGCGCCTACGGGTGCTCCTCCCGCATCTCGGCTGCCGATCCCGAGGTACCCGTGGACGTGGTCTCTTTCTCGGGATAGAAGTCCCAGTACTCAGGGCTCTCCTTGTACGGGTTCTCCTGGATGCTCTGCAGGATCGTGACCCGGAGGTTGTGCACTGTCTTCGGGTCCCGCAGTCCAGGGGAGGCGCCCTTGGCCCGCCGGTCGGCGCAGCGGACGGCCTTGGCGAAGTGGATCACTTGGCGCTATATCTTGTCCTGGAGCACCTTGGGCACCTCCTGGCAAGTTGTCGCGATGTGGTCCTCCTTGTTACACAGCCAGCACGCCCGTACCCGGAGCCAGCGTTCCCCCCCCCGAGTGACACGGGGCGTAGAGGGCATAACAAACCCGCACCAGCCCTGCAGGCGACCACCAGCCTGGGACGAGGACTCGCCCACGGCCAGAACCGGCGTTTTGGGTCCAGCCCGACTGGACGGTCGTTCCAGGTACATCTTGGGTGGCGTCGGCTGAAGTCGCTGGAGTGCCTTGACCTGCTCATGCTCGCGCTGGGTGACCGACGCGAGCTTCTGCACGGTGTGCTCCGTGAACGGGAGGTTGTACTGCTGGGCGTCCACCTCCAAGTGCTTGGGTAGCCCCTGGATGAGCGCCATCTTGAGCCCTTTTCCACCGTACATGTTGCAGCAGGCTTCCCCCAGGTCCCGCAAAAGGGCCGCGAAGGCATCAGGTACTTCATGGGCGACCAGGGAGGCGCGGTTCACGTCCGACACGGCTCGGCTCAGGGTGATGGAGTCCGCGTAATTGACCAGGAGCTAGTGCACCGCTTCCGGGAAGGAGGTGACAGTCCGGCCCGGGATGTGCCCAGCCGTGTCAGGGAGGATCTTGTTGAACCGAGTGGCGGCTGCCCCGGTACGGAAGGAGCCGACCAGGTAAAGCGCCTTGCGCTCCCAGACATTGCCATCTTTGCAGGCCTGGACAAACCTGCGCAAGAAGGAGAAGAGTTCGGCAGGCTTGGTCACTGTGGGGGAAGCCCCCTGTCAGGGGTGACACAACTCCCCGGCATGATCCGGGGACGGGTCGTGACCAGTCACGCAACACCCCCCTAGGGGGGTAGCGTGGGAAAATCTGCTTGGGCGGGTGTCCAGGGAGCCCCAGGGCCACACATGAAATGACCCCTCTAGAGAAGCGTGAGGCGGGGAACACCCGTTCGGGCCCCCCTTGGGGGGTCTGACACACACAAGGGAGACACACGTCTTCCCGACTCCGGGCCCTCTGGGGGGACCGGGAAGCTTGTGGAAGCTTCCGCATTCCGATCGTCAGCCGGACCGAGATATGATCTCGACCAGGGATAAAGTTCCGCCGGAACTCTATCCGGGAAAATTGAAAAATCTTGGGATAAGTCCCAAGGTATTGGTTTTAGGTAAACACTGAAATAGAGGAAGTCTTAGTGACTTTCCTGCTTCCGCCCGAGACGGGCGGGGGTCCCCTTCCAGTGGAAGGGCTGTCAGGGATGCTGGGCAGGGGCCACTAGAGGCCCGGGCCTGAGACCGTGGCCCGTTGGGTACCGGTCCCCCCATGGTAGCGCCAGGGGGTCGGGATTGTGCACGTCCTGCGTCTTGTTTCTGAGGGTATATGAGAGTATGCTTTGGGGTCATCGTGCGTGTTTGAATAAATCAGCATTGCGTTTGCGTTACTTCTGCCGATTTGGTGCGCTTCCCGCCCAGTGATCCCGGCGTTCGCATTGTTCTTCTGGCGTAGCGTTCCGCATCCTGTGCTGGGTTTTCCGACGGGGTTATACCCCGTCGGCTGTCAGGGCAGGATCCACTACATATAGTGGATCAGCTGGGGATCAGGGTCAAGCCCTTCCTGATCAGCCGGGCCGTCCCTGTTTCGTTATCTCACGGTGGACTTGCTCTCTTTGTCTTACCCTCGGGTGTGACTTTTTGACTGTTTGACTGGATTCTCCTACGGGAGAGTAGGGCTTCCATCGTTATGGATAGCATGAGGGGGCTGTTGTCCCGCGCGGAAGCCGCGGGCTCCTCTTCACGGGGCGTCCTTGACGGAGCAAGTGAGGACTCAGGGCCGGGTGGCCTTTTGGGGGTCCATCCTCGTGTGGAGGGTCGCGCGCGCGTGGTCACGAGAGCACGTGGCACCGCGAGCAACGGAGGCGGGGGCGGTGACGGATTCCCGTTCCCCCCTTCTGTTGAGACCGCCACAAGGGGTCGAGAGAGAGTTTCCCCCAGAGTGCCGGGACCTCTGGGGAGTGGAAGACAAGAGGTCCCACCCCAAGAACAGGGGCAGTATGACGGTTGGGCTCGGCGGGCTAGGCCAGCCGGCTTATCCCATACACCACCACAAGTCAGTGGGGTTGGGGTTCCTCAAGGGGCCCTGGAAGAGAACGCCTTTTTGGCGGCCCTACGGGATTCACTGGATGCGTTCACTAGGCCTTTGCATGAACGGCTATCTTTCTTGGAGACAGCCCTTGGGGCCTCCCGACGGTCGAGACGCTGTCGTCGCCGATTGAGCTCCTCCTCCTCGGATGGGGAGTACTCCGGCGGAGACGGGGGACGTCATGTCCCCCGACGTGCGGTAGCACACGCCCTAGGGCTCGAGCTAGAGGGAGCCCCTCATCGTAGACTCCCCGAGAAGACCATCACTGCGGATGATCGTTACGCAGCGATTCTGGATTGTGTATCGTACGCCTTGGCGAATACGGACGTCCGTTATGACGGGACGATGGCGCACGGCCTAAGCTGTCTGCGCAAGGATGTCTCGGCCACCCTTGGTCGAGACGCTGAGGGTGATGGGACGCCAGCCTTAGGCGTCCTTGAGTTCTTGAACCGCTTTGTGAAAGCGGGGAATGACAATGATGTGTCAGACGGCAGAGCCGTGTACCTTCTCCCGAAGTTCACCAAGGGTGGTCTCAAACGGGAGTTGTACACCATCATGCCGTCCCTCCAAGGAGGGAGGAGTGGAGAGGTCAGTTCCTTTATGGAACATGTCAACTGGCTCCTCCGTAAATATGCGGACGAGCAGTCGCTAAGCGACCAGGACGCTCTGTTCCACGGAGCCTCCTAGGAGGATGGGGAAACCGAGAATAATTTCGACGTACGCCTTAGGGGTTTACGTCTCCTCCGTGGGTATAAACACACAGAGGGGCAGCTGAAGAGCCGCTATAAGCAGGGGCTCGGTTGGGAGACTCGCGCAGACGTGCGCGAACACGACACCGGCAATTTTCCGATGGACCTCCTGGTGCAATATTCCCAGAGGAAGGGTGACGTCTGTCGCAGACGTCACGAGGAGCAACAGGCCGAAGAGGCCCGACGGGCCGAGGCCCGTCGACTGCGCCGAGCCGCACGGCCGACACCACGCGAGTATGTTACCGCGGCGGCGACAGCCCCAACTAAGGTGTGGGAAAGTCCCGGCAGGTTCTTCCCCAAGGGGTAAAGGGCGCTTTGAACAACCAAGAAACTACAACTGCCTCGCATGTAACATGGGAGGACATTTCTTCCGTGAGTGTCCCCGCCTCGACGCGGCGACCAAGGCCCTGTTAAGCAAGGCCTACAAAAAGCGTATGGCAGAACGTCCTCAAGAGGACCAGCGCCGTCCAAAGCAGACGGTGGCAGCCGTGGGCACAAGCCTAGGGCCACCGTGGTAGTCGTCGGATGACATACCACCCCCAGGGGGGAGGCCGAAGCGTTGGTCCGGGAGGACAAGTCCTCCTCGGAAAACGAGTAATGGGGGCGGTGGTCCCGCCTCCCCCGACAACTCTAAGGGCAACAAGGAGGTACAAGTCTTCCCAGCGAGCCGTGAAGAACTGGCCTAAACGGCCACCTGGGGTCTCCCAAGGGAAACTCCCTGAGGGCACGGCATGTGTATTCATGCTCTCTTCTAGCTATAAGCTAGTTGTAAGGTTATTCCTAACGAAAGGTTTCGATCTTACCAATCGGGCCATCCTGGATACAGGGAGTGGCCCTACGCTGATATGCCGGCAGCTACTGCCGGACGACACCCAGCTTCAACCGCTGGGTGAGTTGGCATCTATGTTCCACGATGTCAATGGGGGCTGGCTCCCCATTGTGGGTTCAGTATGTCTTGGAGTGGCCCTTGGGGGCCAGACCTCCTACATCTCCTTTGGAGTTGTCGACAATATGAGTGTCCCAGCTATACTGGGCGCATCCTTTATGGATATCGCAACAAAGAATATTGCGACTCAGGAGCAACATGTGGAGCTCCTTAATGGTACCAAGGTACCTATCCGACGAGACGGTGCCCGCAAGGGGCACCCGATCGCGTCAGTCAGCGCGGTATGTGCGTGCCTTCAAGGGGGTACGGCTAAGCTAAGGCCAGCAAGAAAGACCTGGGTAAAACCCGGAACTATCACACACATCCCCGTGAAGGGTACCTACACAGGGCATGGCTTCGTTACGGGGCGACCCCTGTTATATCACAACCATGGTATACAGGTCGCTCAGGGGCCCGCCATCATGGTGGCATGCGAGCCGATAACCGTCCAAGTGATGCACTTGGGCGCTACGCCCCTACGGCTGACAACCGATATAACCGTACGGTATATCGACCCCTATGATGGGCCGACCTATGAGGTGCCCCGGGACGAGCTCCAGGAGCGCGACGAGACCTCCAAGGAGGAGAAGGATTCCCCACTCCCAGGAGTGGACGTGTCGTCGGTACCCGACGAACGGTCGGGGGCCCTTAGGGCCCTCTTGAAGAAGCATGCATCCCTCTGGGGGGGTAACTTTGGGTTGGTACGCGTCTTAGAACACCGCATTCGTCTGAAGCCCGGGGCTGTCCCCGTGAGGCAACACCCCTACAAGGCCGGGCCTTTGGCCCGGGAGAGAGAGAAAGCTGAAGTCGAGCGCATGCGCTCGATGGGGGTTATAGAACCCTCCAATGGGGAATGGGCTAGCCCAATCGTTATGGTGCCGAAGCCTGATGGCTCGGTACGCTTTCGTATTTACTACAGAAAGATGAACTTTATGACCGTCGAGGACGCGTACCCCATTCCTAGGATGGATGAATGCATAGATTTCCTAGGGGATGCCAGGGTGTTCTCCACCCTGGACTGCAATTCCGGGTAGTGGCAGATACCAGTAGCCGAGAAGGATAAACACCTTACGGCGTGCACGTGCCATTCAGGCGCTTTACAATGCGTGTGCCTCCCTTTTGGGTTGTGCAATGCCCCTGCCACTTTTCAAAGGGCTGTGGATATGATCCTGGCAGGGGTCAAGTGGCAGATATGCTTGGTATATCTGGATGACGTAATCGTCTTCTCCCGTTCCCCAGAGGAACACTTACAACACCTAGATGAGGTGTTGACCAGGGGCTTCGGAAAAATAATTCGGATAAAGCACCGTTCTGTAAGCAGCGGCATCCTGCTCGCAACAACATCTTATGTTCATCAGTCTTACCACGAAGAGTCTGAGAATGGGGTGAGCTTTCCAGCAGTGTCTTCCGTTTTGCTCTCACATTGGATGGCGAGAATATTCCAACGGATATATCCGGATATGTCTGGATATATCCCAGATTCTGCTGAAAAACCCGGATTCTGAAAGGCCCTGGTGTTGACGCGCCTAGGAAAGGCAGGGGTCACCTTGAGGGCGGCCAATTGCCACTTCTTTCAAGAGGAAGTGGTGTACCTCGGCCATTTTTTCAGGCCGGGACGAGTACATGTCGTGGGGAAGAATCTCCGGGCACTGAGGGGTCTCCGGTATCCAGAGACCCAAACCCAGATGAAGAGTTTTCTGGGTATGTGCGGTGTATATCGCCACTTCAGGGCCGACTTCGCCAAGATAGCGAAGCCCATTTCAGCCTTGAGGAGCACTAAGCTCCCCAAGAGGTTACCTCTCCCTAGGGAGGAGGAGTCGAAGGCTTTTGAAGAACTACGAGGACGGCTTTTAGCCGCCCCCATTCTCGCTCTCCCAAGGAGAGAAGGGCACTACATCGTAGATGTAGACGCCAGCTATGAGCAGCTGGGTTTTTCTTACATCAACAACAACCCCGTGGGGAGCATCACCCCATCGGCTACTATAGCCGCCCTCTTCTCCCTGCGGAGAGTAACTTCTTCGCCACAGAGATAGAGGCGCTCGGCGTCGTCTGGGCAGTGACCTACTTGAGGTCATACCTCGAGGGGGCAGAGTGTTTGGTCCGGTGTGACCACCGGGCCCTACTATCGGTACTCACAAACATGAGTCCGAACGCGCGGATGAGCCGCTGGCGACTCCTATTATGGGAGTACACATATGAGATCCGGCATAAGCCGGGTAAAGACCATAAGGTCGCGGACGCGTTATCGCGTCTGCGCGCGGAGGGTCTCGACTCGACTCCCTTGGACGAGGATATCCCCGTCCTGGCCGTCGAGACACGGGCGAGTGACGCCCTGGAGGCAGCATCGCCAGCCGAAGCCCCCATGGGGGCGCTAACGGCCCATGAGATCATCCTCGGCCAAGCCGAGGATGCGTTCTGTAAAGAACGACTGAAAGAACGGGACGTTCTTTCTCCACTCGACCCCACGTGGAGTCGGCAAGCCTTCTTCTTTAGAGAGAAGAACGGGCTCCTTTGCCCACATTCGGTGTATGGGAGGGAGACCCAAGTGGTCATCCCCGAGGCGCTGAAACAGCGCCTTTTACGCTATCAACACCAATCGGTGCTGGCCGGTCACCCCGGCTCGCGGAGAATGTATGACACCCTCCGCCGGTATTTTTATTGGCCTACCATGGTGGTTGACGTCTTCAAGCACGTGGAGCAATGCCCCGCGCGCGCGAAAAATCGCCTCTCCGAGAGGAGGAATACTTCCACGATGAAGCGCTTTCCAGCTCTCGAGCCCTTCTCGGGTCTCGCAATGGACCTTCTAGGCCCATTGACCACCTCTAAGGGTGGTCACAAGCATGTACTGGTCATATGTGACCGGTTTACCAAGTTGACGCGAGCCATCCCTTTAAGGGATGCGACGGCGCTGACGGTATCGTCAGCGTTCATTGACACTTGGGTGGCTGCCTATGGCATCCCCGAC
>Ga0209186_1002972_pt1 | contig 11840 bp, 12 predicted proteins | sample SidtaG_FD_187426 | JGI IMG/M metagenome (GOLD analysis project Ga0209186, IMG submission 187426) | Marine algal microbial communities from Sidmouth, United Kingdom - Sidmouth_Male2 metaG (SPAdes) (version 2) | ecosystem: Host-associated > Algae > Red algae > Unclassified | place: Sidmouth...
GAAGAGGGGTGGGGAGGCTTAAGGGGGGGCGTCGTGCAAATCAACGGTGGCGGCCGGGCTTTGCAAAACACACTCGGACCCACCACTCGGGATGGCCCTCAACGTCCTCTCGCCACGCTTTCCTTGGTGCCCCCTCCTCATCCGCAGAGTCTCCATCGTCGTCCTACCCAGACTCCTCTTCCTCTCCGTCTTCCTCGTTGTCGACATCATTGACGCTCGCCGACCTCGTGCCACCGCGCCCACCGGGAGGTGGACGGCCCGTTCCCCTCTCCGGCAGCTCTCGGCGGCGAGATGTGGAGCCAGCTAGCTCGGCGTCCCACGTCGACTCACCCTCGAGTGACACGCCGAGTACCTGCGAGGCGGCCACGTTCTCGTCGACGTACTTCTTCACCCATACAGACACGAGGGACAGGAGGTTGGTGTTGGAGACGGTGAGGCGACGCAACATGAGTTGCTCCGCCACGTCCGCCGGGGACATCACGCCGCACGTGATGTTCACTCCGATCAGGAAGTTGTCGTTGGCCGCGTCCACAAACTGCTGCTCGATGTGGGGAAGCGCCGCCGCCTGCTCCCGCAGCGCGCCCCGAAACACCTTGCGAGCTAGATGTTCCGCCGTCAGCCCGCTGATGGCAGGGTACTCGAAGAAAACAGCCTTATCATACTGGGTCCTCTTCTCCACCTTCAACGACAAGTGGAACGGAGCCGCCGCTGCGGCGACAGGAGCGGCAACGGGAGCAGCCGGCACACCCCCCCCGCCTCTCCCACCCAGGCCAGCAAGAGCTGTGGCACGTGGCCCAACGCCCACCCCATCAGCAGACCCGGAACCGGTTGCCAGGAGGCGCTGGACGCTGTCGGCAGCGCGCATCGCATGGGCGCGCATGAGGCCCGAGTGCTGTTTCTGCATCTCCACCGCGGAGCGCGTCGCAAGCTTTGATCCCGCAGCGCCGCCAGAAGCACCTGTCTCGCGTCCAGACTGCGTTGACGTCGACGATGACGCGCCCCGGCTGCCCCGGCCAGCGGACGCACCACGAGCGTCGACACGACCGCGGACTCGGCGACCCGCAGGCGATGGTGACGACGACTGCGGTTGAGTCTCGTCCTCATCCATCAGCCGGCCGCCTTCCCCAGCTGTGGCCGCCAAGCCAGCCGCGCCACCCCTATCCGGACCGGAACCGGCAGCCGGGCCACCGCGACCCCGTCCAATGCGCCTGTCGCCACCCGGTGCCCGCGATATCGCAGCGGCTCCCCCCGTTGCTGCGGCCAAGGCCGCCCCTACCGCAGTCTCATCGGGGTTGTCCATGGCGCCGACAATCGCCTCAAAGTGCGAGCGGTTCTCGGCGCCGTTTGTCGCGGCCGCAATGCCGTTCGCCTCCATGACGTCGGCGGCGGCGACGACGTCCCATCCAATGTGATGAACGTTGGCGGCCTGCTTCTCCCCCGTCGCCGCGAGATCTTGCCCGTCCCGCCACTCCTTCCAACACGCGTCGTGTCGGACACGCACCCACTCGGCCACGTCTCTCTCCGAGAGATGAGAGCACTCAACATCGGACTTGGTGAGGGCCGGGGCGCCCCGACGACGCGTGATGTTGCCTTTGTTGTCAATGTTGAATCGCGACGGGTCCAGCCTCAGGGTGTTCATGTGGTGGCGATCCTTGTTGCACTTCGGGCAATTCTTTTCGAGGTGGGCACAATCGGCTGTGGAGCACCTCCCCTCCTTGTGGAAGGGGTGGTCCGCCGGAAGGGCGAAGAGGCAGGGCCACGACCTGAAGACGCACGTCCGTTGCGAGTGGGACCCCGTCCTCTTGTTCCCATTGTCATCGGGGCCGAGGTCAAACCCGCAGAGCAGGCACTTGTCCGTCATGTCGCCGCACCGACCCCCCGCCCGACGGCGTCGCTACCGCACGACCGCCCGCCCCCCTTCTCACGTGCGTCGCGCACGCCGCACGGCCCACCTGCAAGACAACCCGACCGCACGACCTCCACGCCGCGTCGATGCCCGCGCACCGGCCAACCGCTCGTGACGCTCTTATGTGTGTCGTCCCGCAACGGGGACCCCCACTGGTCACAGCACGCGTCCATCTCAGGGCGCCTGACGCAACAGTACAAACTGGCGCGGAGATCGGGGAGATGGAGGAGGGAGCGTGAGAAAACGCCCTCAAACGATAACGTGCGGCATACTCTCGAGGGGGGGGGTGGTGGTGGGGCGTCGGCCGGAGCACGCCGCAGGTCGGCGAAGCGCAATCGCGCCCGGGTTGGAACGTGTGGGGGCAACGGCGGCTCGGCCTCACGCCTAGGCCACTGCCTGCATCGCGCGAGGAACGAACGAGGCGTACCAGCGTAGCAGGTGAACAGCCATCGGCAAGGGCGCGCGCGGCGCAAGCGATTGCGGTGGCAGAGAAAAAGGGCGGCAACCGTCGGGAGAGGTCCACAGAGCGAGGTGGGCGTTTGCATCCCGGGTCCAACAGGGATTGCGACCATGTCGGATGCGTACGGGCCGCAAGTGCTGCTCCCATCTCGAGACCGCGATCGGACGGCCAGCGATAGTGCCCCGGTGGATCCAGGCACCCGGCGTGACGGGCTTTCGTCCAATAAAATTTCAACAGAATCCTGCACGCCGGATAGCGGGACACCGTCGCCGCACAGCAGGGTCGGTATGTCCCATGTAGCCCCCATTCGTTAAGATTTGCATGCTCGACCTACGGTTTGCACCCCGTCGGAGCGTGAACGAAGTGGAGCACGTTTCCCCTCGGACGAGCCGCCGTGTGCCACTTAAGGCCACCGAAATTTCACGAAATCTGACGACCTGTCTGCATGGGCGCTCTGGGAGGGGCCTAATGATCTGCAATAGTGGTCAATCCCCACCATGCCGGTCTCTGTTGCTCGAAGTGGAGCACATTTCTCCTGGAACGAGTCCCGGCAGGCCCTTAATCAGAATCGGTCCACCTGACTAGCGTCGCGGGCCACAGTCGGGGCCGCAATCAGCGATCAGTGGGCCAACCACGCGTGACTCACCGCGTCGGACACGGTATTCGCACTCGCCAGCATTCCGTCTGTAAGGAAACGTGCTCGCTGTGGGAAACGAGCCTGCCAGGAATGGCCCGCGCAGCGGGTCTTAAACCAGGTACTTCCTGGAAGCCAAAATCGGCTGCAATTCCGCACATGGAGCATGTTGCAGATCTGTAAGCCAGCCCCAGACGCTTAGTGAGGAGGCATCGCGGTACTGTTCACGAATGAAGCGATGAAATCGCACTGTTCTTCCGAAGATACACGGCCGTAGAGGCATAGCACAGCGAGCTGAAGAACCATTGCGCTGTGATGCTTCAGTCTTTGGCGGGAGCTCGGTTTTTTTTTTGCGTGGGCGACGACTACATGAAAGTACTCACAGAAAACAAACCGGTAGCCGCATACATGTTTGGACGTTAATCATCAATCAAATCAGAATGCGTGCATACTTTCCGCCACCGCCTCTGACCCGAATGTCACATAAATGCACTCATCTGACGAATTGATTCAGATCTCAGGAGGTCGTGCGCCAGGATTCATGTATCACAAGGAAACGTGTGCGGCACTTGTCCCATCTCTATGCAATCCGAAACACAGGATTTGAGACGCGAATGGCGAGGAATTTGTCGCCTCGGCCGGGCGATTCTGGCACGCATGCGATTTCTCGGGCAACGTGCTCTGCCGAGTTACCCACTGAAATGGGGGCATCGGGGCACGAATCGGACGTGGCGCGGCATTGACCGTGTGAGCCGGGGCGGCCTTTGTTTGTGGCCAGGACACGAAGCTGGATATGGATAGCACACCTCGTGAGCTGTACCTGCCGCCGATGCCAGCATACATCGGAGTAGCTGTTCGTGGCACACTGCGAAGGACCCGGCTTGCAGGCCAGCGCCTCGAGCGGATTGCAGCTGATCCCGAGCTGAGTGCGGCCAGGCCACGCCTGCTAGACTACTTTTCTATGCGCTCACGTACAGTCGGAGCCGCTGCCGTGTAAGCGTGTCACGTGCAACTGCGACAGCTGAGTTTTCTGGCCGTCTCACGTGTAGCGGTTTTGTCCTTCACACACAGCGGAGGCACAATGTGTTCAAGTCTAGTCACTGTTACGTACAATGAAAGGTCACGTGCTACAAAGGCAACAAAGGCGAGAAAGCCTCTGGGGGGTTCGGAGTGAGCTTGTTGAGCGAGGCCGTCAAGCGCTGGAGCAAAGCGTCGGAGGCTTCGATGATGTTCTGCCAATGCAGCTTCGAGTTGGCCATCCACACCGCGAACGCGTACGTATTCGTCCGCAACAAGAAGAGCTTGACGACGGCGACGTGTTTGGAGATGACAGCGACACGCAAAGCATCAGTCTGGGGCTCTACGTCCTTGTCTCGCGCCTCCGTGATGACCGTATCAAAGAAGTTGGAGGTGGGGAACATGAGAGCCAGGATCCAGCGAGGAGGCACCATGGGGGGCATTGACGCAATAATGGCGAGCCGCCGGGCCTTGGACGACGAGGTCCCGGGGTTGCCCGACTCAGGTGCGTCCCCGGCGGGGCTCGTGCTTGAAATCATGCTACCCGAGCCGTAGGCGAAAATGCGGCCATCGGGCGGCGTCCCGCAGGCGCTGGGTGGAGCTGTTGAACCTGCCACCGCGGCACCCGCACGCGCTGGTGCACCCCCAACGGTGTGTGGCGCTGCGTTCTCGCGCTCCTTGGCCGCCCACGCATCAGGCAACAACTGCATGACGGGGCTCTTGCACTAATGAGACAGCGCGCCGCAGTAGCAGGCCACGATATCTTCTTGCTTCACCCGCAGGCCACGCCGCAGGGCCTCTTTCTTGCCCAGGCGTGGCTTGCCAGCGGGCGTCCGTCGGCGTTCCCCGTTCGCTCGGACTTGGTCTTGTAGTGGAAGGGTGATACCCACCTCGGCGCCGCCCCGCAGGTCGGCAACATGGAGGTCAGGATCATCCCGCGCAAGGTTGCGAATCGCCGTAAAGTCAGCCGGGCCAGAGTCCCCCAGCCACCGCCAACACTTGCAGAGGCGGATCACATTCGTAAAGATCGGCGAGGATGGGTACGAGCGGCGGGTGCGGAAGTTGCGCGCGGCATTCTGCGTACCAACGAGGTCACAAAACATTGCTGCGTGTGACGAGTTGCCGCCGTGGTTGTACAGGAAGCGGCCAACTCCACGCACGTGCCCCTCCATGATGTCTCCGAGATTTAGGCCACGTCTACCCTGTCGTCCCCAACCTGGTGCCGCACATGCGCTATGGGCGCGTGCATGTAGAAAGTGCTCACCTTCGCGCCTTTCATGTCCGGGTCGAGCGGCTTGACCGTCTCGAAAAGCGGGCCGAGGACGCTGGCAGCGACTTGCATTATGGCCGCCGCTCCACGGCGGTCGCCGGCGGCCTCGTCTGATAACGCGGATCTCCATGCGGCGTTGACCAGCTGCACGAGTTGCAGTAGCACGTACAAGACAAGGTCCAAAGCCGGTGACAAGATATCGGGGCAGGCAACAGCGGCGGCAACAAGCTCGCGGTACTCCCGTATGTAGAGGCTCTCTTTTTTGCCTTTGAAGACGATGGCGAGGATGATCACAAGAGCCGCGACGCGCTGCACCTCCGGCAGCGACGCCAGGATGAAAGAGAATACCATTTTCGCCATAGTACCCGTGCTGTGGAGCACAGGCGCCTGCAGCTGCGTGTCAAAGTGGCGGAGGAGTGGGATGCCGCGCACGCCGCCCGCCAGCCGACGCGCTGCATGCATAGCGCCCGTCGTGTTCGTTGCTACAATGTCGACGACGAAGGCGATGTCGAGGCCTTGGTCAGGACACGCCGGGTCCGCACAATGCACGAGGCCAGAGCCCTCCACGTGCTCGGCCGACACGGGCATCAGATGCCTGCACGCGGGGCACAGGACCCAAGCGTCCCCAACCCGGAAAGTGACGCGGCCACCGTACCCGGCAGCCCACTCAGCTGTCATCCAGACCTCGAGCTCCCACTACATCGCGACAGCGGCCATGGTCCGCTCCTCTCCGATGGTAGCATGGTGGCTCAACCGCAGAAACTTGGGGAGCAAACATCCGACACCGAACGGGCAGCGCCCGTGATCCCCTCCTCCTGTGAGGCAGGCGACGATGTGCAGCATGGCAAAGTCTCCTGGAAGCAGGAGCACACCACAACGAATTAGCGACGCGGCATTGTAGAAAAACGTGCCAGCGAAAAAAGAAGAGGTGTTAGGGTGGGCGGCTCTATCGCTTGTGATCTCGGCTCCACCGTCCTCCTCGTATTGCTGATGTCCCAATTTTGTCCTCTCCGGACAAGAACAACAGTGCTCTTTAAAACTTGGAAAATGTTGTTAACTGCGTACTTGACAAGGAGTTCTCCGCACACTTTTCATGCTGAAGTCGACTGTTAATTGAAATTGTCTGAGCGCATCAAAACGGTTGGTGCCACCCCGACCGTCGGCCACGACCGTCGTCAGCACCGTAGGCCCGTCGTCGTGGTGCCCGCCACCGTCGTCTCGCTTCGCGCCGGTGCTCCGTGCTGTGATGTACCGCTGGCTCCTGGGAAGTCCACGTGGTAGATATGAGCGGACCCTGGGAAGCTGGGTATGCTAACTCCATCAGAAGTCTCCAAGTCTACCACAGTCGTGATACTACTTGCGCAACCAACTTTCAACACCACTTATCGTCCTCCGACTGTTTCATTCGTCACCCGCGTTTCTCTGGCGCCAAAGACTTCGGTGGTGCTCCAGTCATTCTCGGCCAAAAAGGCTCGTGCGCGCGTTCGCCGCGCCAACAGCAGACCGTAGCCTCGTCGAGGTTGTGCCGCCACTTGCGTGCCTCCCACCACGCCTTCAGCGCTTGCTGTGCCACCTACTGGTCTGGCCCTCTTTGTCCGGACGCACTGTCCAACATTCCCGCTACAGCCCGCAACGACCGCGGGCACCGCTGCGAACGTGGCACGTTAACATTTCCCCATCATATTGCCTTTCTCGAAAAAACCACTTCCTGCATCAAGTAGGTCCATAGACTTGCCTAACTAGTGTATACTTCAGTTTCTGGGAACGGGCGTTACAGGGAGTTAAGTCAAGAGTGGGTACCCTGGGAAGTCGCCACTTCCCAGCCAATAGGGATACTGGAATTCACTTCCCACCGTGGGGGTGTGCTGGCAATCTCTCGGGTACGTGAGCGTCTATGTGTGAGCCGTTTCTGAGAGGGGTGGCCGGGGGGTCGGGGGAAGGTCACACTGGAGGGGTGTGAGGGGCGTGGGGTGATGACCAGGAATGCAGGGGCTGGATGCCTCCCGTGGTGATTTTGTATCTTTATGCAAGCATCACTCTGCCTTTGTTAAAGCATTTTCCTGGTGACATCCTCCGTGCTTCCTTTTGTGATCCGGTACTGTGGCGGGCCTGCATCGCGCCGTCCTACATGTCTCTCCGTCCCCGCCCGATACTCCCTGCTTGCCTCCCACCTACTCGTCATCCATACAGAGCGGAGCATAGGGCGTAGCCCAGCGGCGTCCTTCACGCATGTATTTTTTCCCTGACAGCACGGAGGAGGCTTCGTCGGAGGGGGGCGGCGGTCGGGGACGAGGGGCCAGAGTACCAATATGGCGTGTGCTTGGATGTTTTACAAATAAAGAGTACGCGCAGAGGTATTGTCTTCTTCCCCGCACTTCGGATAGACTCCCCTTAAGCAGGCTGCATTCCCCCCTCTGCTACCGCACCACGAACGCGATCACCCCTGTGTCGCACCTAGCAACGTGCATCAGGCTGCAGTCGGCGACGACGACGAAGGCGCGTCGACGGGACCGCATGGCCAACCAGCGATCGAATCTTTCGTGAAAGGCTCTTGCGTTGCAGTCCATCAGATGGTAGAGAACTGTAAAGATCGTCTGTTCCGTTCGCCGGCCTGTTGCGCAACACCCAAGGAGGCCAGTCGGGCCCGGCTGTTTCCTGCCGTTACTCGGGGATCGCGGGCAATCCGCGGCGATCCACAGTCGGTTCCGGCGCCCAGAGGTGCGAATTGTCCCACCAGAAGTGCCAGACCGACCGATCCGCGGAGAATCAGCTGAGATGCGAAGGTCGGGACGAGAGAGGTGCGCAGCTGTCCAGCTCCGAGCGTTCTCCTTCAGACTTTCGGAGCGGATTTCCAACCAAATCGCGCGTTACAGGGGCATGAAGGCACCGGCCATGATACAATTATCCAAAGCCGACACAGCTTTCGAACAGTCTGTCCTCAGATGTACTTTGAATTCGTCCTTAATGACAGTCATTCCGTACTTCGGAGTCCTCACAGTTGTACATGAGCACTGATGTTCTTGTCCGGAGAGGACAAAATTGAGACATCAGCAATAATCGGCGAGGTCGTTCAGCACACACACGCACAGGCCATATCCTACATGCAAGGAGGAACTGCATGAACATACCACAAATTTGTAGCACGGCGTGCACAGGCAAAGGCACTGGGAGCCGGACGTCGACAGAAGTAGTACCCGTTGGGCTGGAAAGAAGTGGGACAGTGAAGACAGTCTCCAGCGCGACGGCAAGCGCGTGTCGGACGTGCAATTCCAACCCGCGCTGGACTCACTTGTTGCCGGCAAAGGCGTACAAGATGGGTGTCAAGTCCGTCCGGCCGTTTGTCAAGCAGGGTGACGACAACGCTAGGGTCACCATCGTAGGCGTCAAGTGTTTCAAAGCCGTCGCATCGATTGCCTGCTGGATGGCCTGCACAACGTCGCAGCCGACCGCACGCACCTCGAGCATTACCGTCCCGTCGTCGTCTTCTAGGAAGGACATGGCGTTGGCCTGGAGCTCCTCGACCTTGAGTGGGTCCGTCTCTTTTACCACGTAGATCCCGTCGTATTCAACGTTGGTGTTATCAAAGTGGTAGCCGCCGTCTTCGTCCTCTGAAGCGTCGAAGTCGTTGCTGGAGACCCTCTCGGCGTTCCTCGCGTCCCCGTAGTGATTTGTGTGCGATTGAAGGCGCTTTACTTGCCCGCAAGAGGCCATGTAGTGCCGTGCACCCGTAGATGCAGAACCGAGCACATACTGCCACTGTTGCACCTCGCCAAGCGGGGTCTGAGTGAAGAGAAAATGCCGCACTCGGTCCGAAGCGTCCAGATCTGGCCACCTGGCCTCCTGCAGCTGCAAGCGCGTCGGCAGTAGGTGCATCTGCGATAGCCCCCGTGCTAACCTCAAGAAAGTCGCACGGCGGCCGCCTCCAGGGGCGCTCTCCATGAGCTCAAGCATGTGCCGCATGCGGCCCACGGCGCCCGCCGCAATACCGTGGATGACGCTTCCAAGCCGCGTCCGCTTCACGTTGGCCCCTTGCCGTCTGTAGTACTGGATCGACTGGGACGACCTGTTCCGCCGAGCCTGTTTGACGGCCACCTTGAGGTACGGGTCAGATCGGGCGTTGGTCCGCAATCTCATGGCGATGGCTCCGCTGGAGAGGACAGGATTGACGCGCGTCGCCCTCCGCGCACGGGCGACGATGGCGAGGATGCAGTCGTCTGACAGGGGCTCGGGCAGCACCACGTTGAAAGAAGGCGCCGCCGTGTCCAAGTCGCCATCGCTCCGGGCGTCCTCAATCACGAAGCGCACCGAGGCGGCTGCGTCCCGGGTGGTCTTGAAAGTCAGTGGCACGAGGTTTGGCACCGACCGGACGTACACCTCGTGCACGGGGAGCTCTGCCAGAGGACGCACAGTTGCCAACGTCGTCAGATTCTCGGCATCGTCGGAGAAGCCAAGGCCAGGTCCTCTAATAAGCCACCGACGGCTGCGCGTACCGCCGTGCTTTTGGCACTGGAAAGGGGAGCGACATTTCCGCGGAGCGCCCCCGTCTTGGAAGACAGCACCGCAGTCTTTCGACTCTTCTGCTTGCAGCTCGATGACCAGAAAAGTTGGCGCTTGTCGCTGGCGGCAGCGTCGTGCAGCGGCAAAGAAGGTGCCCCTGTCGTCACGCAGGTGCCCGCACACAGCAGCCAGAGGGCGAACGTCTGCCGCGGAAGCGGCGGCACTCCTGGCAGCGCCGCTGCCACCACAAGGAGGGGGTGGCTCATCGGTGCTGCGCCCGACCATCGGGCCGGCGGAGGTCCAGACAGTGCGCGCCACCAGCGGATACCGCGGCAGCGGGGGAGACGGGGGGGAGAGAAACCACGAGCCACGGCAGCCGCCTCCACGCCGTCCGTCAGAGGTGGTGGGGTCGAGCAGTGGGATCCAGTGCAGCCGTCGGCGGTGGTATGCGGCCGGCCCATGGCTAAGTCGATGTCCTATGGAACGGCCACCGGGCAGGGTCAACCGAGCGACAAAATACAGGACACGGACCAGTGGATCCCGACCTACGTGACCCGCGACGGTGGACCCACTAGGACTGCGTTGGACGTGAGCCCGTTGCAGGTACTGTAAAGACGTGGCCCAGCAAGAAATATTGGCCATGGCCAACATTCTTATCCCCAGCCACTGCTACAGCCAGCTACCTGGATCTGATGGGCAATCAAGCGGACTCTGCGAATTTGCCGAACGAACGGAAACGGGAACGAGATGCACATGACGGGTCCCATGTGAGATGGGGCACGGTCCACGACCCCTCCCACCTCGACGCCATGCGGTATTGTTTGGCTGGTGTCGCCGGGATCCTGCCTGCCTCGGTACCACCGGCCAGGATGACAGCTCAGCGTTGCGTTTGTGGGAGCGCTTCCACCACACGCCGAGGGGTCACACAAACTGTCTGTGGACGCTGCGTGAACAAGCCCAACATTGTGCGTGATATGGAAGAGGGAGCCTGCTGCAGGCGGCGCGAAGGGCCACACACGCACAAAGAGTGGCGCTGGTTGTGGCAGGATTACAACGATGGACCAATCAGACTTCGGACTTACTTGACTTGGTCGTAGAGGAGTGCGCACCATGCGCAGGTGATACACTTGGCGAGCATCACCGAGCTTCATCAAAGATTCCTCATGACTCGCACACTGGCGTTCTGTGAGTGTTGTACGATGCCGTGCGCAGATAAGGAGAGAAGGCAGCATTTCTCCTCCCTCGCGCCGTGAGCGACACTGCGCGTTCAAGGGCAGATGAAGAAATGGTGTGTTGGTGGAATGAGCGTCTCGTTTGCCTGCGTAAGCGCCACCCAGCTCGTGCCCCATACTGGCACATTGTCGTTGTGCGATCACAGAGGGGCACTCCTTCGTATTTCTGATCATCTCAGTGTCTCGCGAAAGTCATCGGTAGTTTGTGAAGTTCGGCAGGGGGGGCTAGCTGTTCGAAATCGGCAAATCAGAAAAACAAGAAGTCACTTGCTCATTCGCGTGGTCCGATCAGAAGTCAGGAGGTTTTGACAGTACAGTCGTTCCACAAGAAACCTAGCACTGGGCTGAGATCAATAGTGGCACTCACATGTTCTCTGATTCGAGTCAACCTCGCTCCAAACGTCTGACGTGTCACAAACTGATCTCAAAGTCGCTTCCGTGCGCAAAAGATGTTGTGTGCTGAGGCACACAGGCAGCACATAACAGCAATGAGCCCTGCATCGTCTTCTCTGGCCCAACAGAACGTACAGCCCGGTCCATCGATCGATTGAACTGTTCGACCAGTGGGTGGCGTGCTAGGGGTCGCACGTCGTGTTCGAACTGTTAGACCCAGAGGGGGTCCGGCCCGTCGACCAATCTGGTTGACTGCCAAGTTGTAGCGGTCGGGGGTCCCACGGCTGGAAGGGGCGCGGCCCCTGAGCTGTGGACAGCACACCCCCGGGGGCGGCCCCAAAATATCCCGATCCGGGCCAGCAAGGGAATGACCTGTCCGAATCTCAGGGAGATCGGATCTGGTCGGGGGCGGGGTTTTTCCCTCGTGGTTT
>Ga0209186_1002974_pt1 | contig 11839 bp, 6 predicted proteins | sample SidtaG_FD_187426 | JGI IMG/M metagenome (GOLD analysis project Ga0209186, IMG submission 187426) | Marine algal microbial communities from Sidmouth, United Kingdom - Sidmouth_Male2 metaG (SPAdes) (version 2) | ecosystem: Host-associated > Algae > Red algae > Unclassified | place: Sidmouth, United...
ATTGGCTTGGGCTTCGGCTTCTGCGGTTTGTTTTTCGTATTTTCCTTGTTGGATTTTCGCTTGTTCCTTCGCTGCGGTGACTTTGCTGATAGCTGCTTCATTGGCAGCTACGATTTCATCTTCTGCTGCTTCTCTCGCTGCCAATACTTTCAATTCTATCGTTTTCTTTTTTTCGGCAGATGCTTTTCTAATTTCTTGTATTTCAGTTGCTTCTGCTTCTTTTAGTTTGGCAATTTCGAGGGCAGCCTGTTCGCGTGCTTGTGCGACTTCGTTGGCGGTGGCTTCTTTTTCGAGTGCTGCTTTTTCTTTGATTTCAGCGACTTTATTGGCGGCGTTTTCGCGGGTAGTGAGTAGCTCATCGGCTGCTCGTTTTTTGGCATTTACTACGTCTTTTGCGGTGATGTTTTTTTCGTTTTCAGCCGTTTCACGGGCGGATGCGATGAGTGTGGCGGCTTCATTTTTAGCTTTTTCGATTTCTGATGCGGCGCGTTTACGCGCTTGTGCGACTTCTTGTGCAGAGGCTTCTTTGACTTGCGATTCGGCAGCTTTTGCGGCTTTTACGCGGTCTAATGTTTCTGCTCCTATTTTCGCAATTTCGTCGGCAGCTTTCGTTTGTGCGGCTTTGACGGCTTCGGCGATTTTGGCTTTTTCTTCATCGGCTGCGCGGCGTGTTTTTTCGATTTCTGATGCAGCTTTTTCTTTCGTTTCTACGACTGCTACACCTGCTTTTTCCTTACTTGATGCCACTTCCTGTGCTGCTTTTTCTTTTTCCTCTACGACCAATGCCCGCGTCTGTTGGATTTCCTCTTGCGCCCGACTGCGCGACTCGCTCAATTCTACTGCCAATTGCTCTTTTTCCAATGCTGCCTGTTCTCTTCTATCTGCAATTTCGCGCGTACTTTTTTCTTGGGTCAATGCGACTGCTTCTGCCGCTTTGCGACGGGCTTCTGCTACTTCTTGTGCGATTTTTTCTTTTTCTAAAACAGCTTTCTCGCGGATTGCCGCAATTTCATTTGTCGCCTTTTCGCGTGTAGCGAGAATTGCATCGGTAGCACGTTTTTTACTAGTAACTACGTCTTGTCCGGTAGTATTTTTTTCCGACTTTGCTTTTTCTCTTGCTTCGGTTATTACAGCTAATGATTCAGCTCTAATTCGTTGGATTTCAGCCTGTGATGTTTCTCTTGCGGAGCTTAATTCATCTGCATATTCGAGTTTGGCGAGTTCAAGATTTTTTTGTGTTTTGGCAATTTCTTCGCTGGCTTTGCGTCGCGCTTCCGACACAGCTTCGGCAGATTCCAACCTAATTTCGCTGACTTTTTTATCTGCTTTTTGACGCGCCTCTAATACTTCTACATTAATTTTTTCCAACGCCGTTCCTGCTTTTCCCTTCGCTGCTTCCAATGCCGCGATTTGTTCGGCTTGCGCTTTTTCAATTTGCGTATCCACCTTTTTTCGTGCCTCCAACAACTCATCTGCATACGCTTGCTTTGCTTTTTCGGCATTGTCCCGTGCCTGCGAAACGCTTTCCGTCAACTTGCCTTTGATGCCTTCGGCGCGTTGGCGTTCCTTTTCAATGGCAGCGCGAATAGCTTCTTTTTCAATCCTGTATTGCTCGCGCAATGCTGCCAATTCTTCATCTTTTACGGCACCACTACCGCCACTATTTGCGATGCCGCCACCTTCACCGCCCATGAGTCGCGGAGATTTTGGATTCGCTTTATTCATCGCAATACTTCGCGGGTCAAAACTCTTACCCGCAGCGATTTTTGTTCCACTTATTTTTCCCAAAAAACACTTTGCCATTTGCTGAAATTCGGCTTGACGATTGGCATTTACAGTGAATTTCCGCATCTCATTTTTCATGCTATTTTTAATGTAAATAACAGTAGTGCGTGTATTGGCAAAACGCTCAATCGCAGCTTTATCCAGTTGTAATATGTTGACATTCACAGGCATACCGCTTTCAGAACGTACTTCACCCATTCCCACAAAAGAATATGCTTTACGATTTTGCGCCGCATCTGCAAAGATGATTTCATCGCCTTCATCTAACTCGACACCACCTTTGGAAGTAAAATTGGCGATGATGCCATCCTGCGTATTTTCCAAATCCAATCCATAGGTATAACTCCCGCGTACCACAAGGAATTGCCAATTGGTTTTCACCAAGACCATATCCTCGAAAGGCTGTGCAGATTTGATGATGTCACTACATTGAGCGTGTAATTGGTGCGTGGCAAAGAGGGAGGTAAAAAGGACGAGCGAGTAAATGTATTTTTTCATAAGCGAAGGATTTAACGTAATACGGACATTCTTGTCCGTAAAGCAAATGGCACGGACAGGAATGTCCGTGTTACGTACTCAATTTAAGATTTTTTTAACATAAAAACAAATATTTTCTTGTGTTATAATTTTTACTCAAAATTAAATTTCAAATATCGACAATTATTAAATTTTTATTTCACAAAATACGCTATTTCTGACATTAAAGAAAAGTTGAACCATAATTTCTTTAGCCATCGTAATTCACAGAGATTTAACATAAAATCAATGTTATTTTCTTTTCATTGTCCTTCACTTATACTTATTTTTGCTGTTTGGCTGAATTTAAAAGTAGCAAAAACGTAGCGACACCATAGCGTAATGCCTCCGGCTTGCGTCGCGTTAGTTTTGCAAATAGTACGTGGCGCAAGCCGGAGGCATTACGCTACGATGAACGAAATAAATCACATTGAGCAACACTTACGACATTATTTACGACCTGAGCGAGTACGAGGAACTCGGCTTTTTACCCTCTGCTTTTGTGGCAAATTGCAACGAAAACGGTATGATGACCTACGTGGCGCACAGGGTACACGCGCAGACGATAGAGGACTATGGATTGGAATTGACGTCGGAGCGTGCGGAGTTGTTTCGATTGATTGAAAATTTGCAAGTAAGTGTCCTCGAAGAAAAATATAACACCAAAGGCAAGCGCAAGAAAAAGATTGAAAAACTCCTTGAAAATGTGGAGGTTAAGAAAAGCATTGTCAAATATATTCATCGTGAATTAGGGAAGTTTTTGCAGATAATATTTGACCAGAAATTTCTATTGTCGCTCAATACTGACCGTAAAGACTACATTCCCGCCCAACAAATTAAAGCAGGAAATGCTGTCCTCACACCGCAATTATTCTTTAAGCGGAGGGAAAAAGACATCATTTACAAATTAAGTTTTTTGAGTAATCGTACTGCCTGGCGCATACAGCAACGCGACATTAGGGTACTGACAAATGAACCCGGATGGATTGTTTCTGACCGCGTATTGTATTCCCTTTCTGCGATTAATGGTAATATGGTCAAACCTTTTTTGAAGAAAGATGAGGTAAAGATTCCGGGGCATTATATGCGGGAATATTTTGAGAAATTCATTAAACGGGTAGCGTCAAGGGCAGATATTAAAGCAGAGGGTTTTGAGGTGGAAACGAATAATCAACTCGAAGTATGTGAGGTGACTTTTTCGGAAAATTATATGACTAAAAAATGCGGGATTGACCTGACATTTATTTACGGTGAATTGCGTTTTAAGTTCGGAGAAAGTACACAGCAGAAAACGTACTTGCAATTTGATGATAATGATGATGTAATCATTTATCAATATCGTCGGGATGCGAAGGCAGAGCAGGAATTTGTGGATAAACTCAATGAATTTCAAGTCGAAAAAGAAAACACTTTATTTATCCCCACCAATATAGAAGGCGAACCGAACTCGGATAGAGTCATGCAGTGGATTGTAGAAAAAAAGCCTGATTTTAAGCGACTTGGCTTCAAGGTCGTGAATCCGAAAATGGAGGAATATGAGGTCGCACTGCACATTCCACGTATCGAATTGAACTTGAAAAAGGAGCGCGATTGGTTTGATTTGTATGGCGATGTGGTGGTTGGGAAATTTTCTTTTCCCTTTATCAAACTCGCGTCTTATATCGGTTCGGGCAATCGTTTTTATCCGCTTCCCGACGGGCGTTTTTTCCTGATACCGGAAGAATGGATGGCGAAATATGAGGAAGTTTTTCGCATGGGCGAACTCGAAGGCGAGGGCGTGCGTATGATGAAAAGTCGCTTTTCTGTCCTCAAAAATCTCGACCTCGAACAGCAAGATAAAAAGTCAAAAACTGCCCTTTCCGGCAATTACAAACGCATCCGCTACCAACAGCCCGATACACTCAAAGCGACTCTGCGACCTTATCAATTGGACGGCGTGAAATGGCTAATTCATCTATACAAAAACGACCTCGGTGCCTGCCTCGCGGACGATATGGGCTTAGGTAAAACGCTGCAAACGATAGCGGTTTTGCTCTATGCAAAATCCGAAAAAGAGAAAGCAAATAAACCTCGAAAAGCCATCAAAAAGGCGGTGCAAGCGACGCTGTTTGATGTGTTGCCCTCGAATGGTGCGAGTACGCCCTTGAATGCCTTGATTATCCTGCCTGCTTCGTTGGTTTTTAATTGGAAAAGTGAGATAAATCAGTTTGCGCCGAGCCTGACTGTTTATGGGCATGTAGGTCCGAAACGCTATAAATCATCGGCAAAATTAGTGGGTTTTGATGTGGTGCTGACGACCTATCATACGGCATTGAAGGATGTGGAGATGCTTAAAAATATTAATTTTGAATATATCGTACTCGATGAAAGTCAGCAAATTAAAAATCGGGAGTCGAAGATATTTGGTGCAGTGAGCGAGTTGGAGGCGAATCATAAAATCTCCCTGAGTGGTACGCCGATTGAAAATTCGCTGTCGGATTTGTGGTCGCAGATGCAGTTTATCAATCCTGAATTGTTGGGGACTTTTCCTTTCTTTAAAAAAGAATTTTTACGACCCATAGAAAAGGCACAAAATGAAGAAAAACAGGAGCAATTGAAGCGTTTGATTGCGCCGTATCTATTGCGTCGGACAAAGGAATCGGTGGCGAAGGATTTGCCGGAATTGACGCAGAAAATATTCTACAGCGAAATGACCGCCCCACAGAAAAAAGCCTACGAAACGGAGAAATCATCTGCCCGAAATTTTATCTTGGAACAGATAGAGCAAGGCGACAAAAAATTCAATATGGTGGTGCTGAAAACGCTGTTGCGACTGCGCCAAATTGCGAATCATCCGGGTTTGTACCTTGAAGATTATACGAAAGATTCGGGTAAGTTTAATGACATTATTCACCACTTGGATGTCATCCGAAAAGGTGGGCATAAGGTCTTGATTTTTTCTCAGTTTGTGAGTTATTTAAGTATGTTTAAAGCTGAATTTGAACGAAATAACTGGGGCTACTCCATACTCACAGGCGATATGACTTCCGATAAACGCGAAGCACAAATCAAGCAATTCAAACAACAAAAAGACATCCATTTTTTCTTGATTTCCCTCAAAGCCGGCGGTACAGGACTCAATCTGACGCAAGCCGATTACGTATTCATCGCCGACCCCTGGTGGAACCCCGCCGCAGAGCAACAAGCGATAGCCCGCGCCCACCGCATCGGACAGACGCGCAATGTGATCGCCATGAAATTTATCACGAAAGATAGCATCGAAGAGAAAATCCTGAAACTACAACAACGCAAAACCAAACTCGCCGAAGATATTATCGAAAATCATGATAAGCTGAAGTTTGAACGGGAGGATTTGGAGTTTTTGTTGGGGTGAGCATATCGAATAAATGCAAGCAGGGCATAAAGCCCCGCTTGCCGATTATGTTTTGTTCGCAGAAAGCTTTATCTAATTTTACCTTTTTTTAAAATTTTCACATTCAAAACGAACTGTTTTTTTAGGATATTGAGAGTTCTTGTAAATACCTAATGACCTCGTACCACTTTTGGTAAACGTAAATTGTAGCAGAATGTCATGGTCAGTAGAGTGCCTAAAAAAGTCTTTTGGATTTTCTTTAATATGCTCATTATTAGTCACCTTACTTTTCTTATAAAATCCAAATCCGAAAGTATGGTACTTATAAAAACTTGAATCTAAAGACGAACATACGAAGTTAGTAATAGAATCAATTTGACTTTCAGAATAATTGAACCCTTCCACTAAATAGAAGAACTCCTTCATATCATCTGAATATAAATTTTTTACATGCTCATTCTGCGATGTAAATGGCTCAATTATTAATGTCTTTTCTTTTTGGCAAGATGATAAGACAAGAATAAACAAAAATACACACAATAAATTATTCATATAAAATTATTTAAATTTCTATTACTCCTGATAATCTTGCACGAACCAGTATTTTGGTGTGAAATGGAACATAATTTCTTTGATGCTGTAGTATCCACCATGCAGGAAAGCCAATGTGTGAGCCTTGAAAAGTAAGTGCATCGTTTCTATCCAAACCAAAATGGTCTTCAACATCAAAACAAAACCATGCAGACCAACGCCCTGTATTAGGGTCGTATTCGTAAGTGCCGTCTTCGAGATATACTTCGGTGTATTCTGTGTCATTTATTAAGATTTGTAAACCATTAAATCTATAGTGCCACTGGTTAAATCGAGGTCTCTGACCAAGAAGTAGCCCTACAAAAACGCCATTAATATCTCCATTTGTATCTGTTAGTTCCGCATTTAGCCGCTCTCCAAATATTTTCACAAAGTCTTGCATGGCTGTCGATTCAGCAACTTTTTCATTTAATATCTCATCAATATGCTCTAAATCAGGGTCGTCATTTACTTGAAATAAGTTAATAAAGTTCTGTGCAACACCATTCAACTCGAAACTAAAAATAGTACAAGAATTAAGCAGTGAAGTCATTCTGAGAAATAACTCATCATCAGGTTTTGGGGGTTGAGCGTTAGCTAATTCTATCCCTGTACCGTCACCATTCAAGCCATGTTGAATGTCCTCCTCATTATTTCTATCTACATTATGTCCAATAAATGTGCCTGAACAGGGATTTAATGTGCCACCTTCTATTTCTAATATATCAATGCCATTCTCAATGACTGCTTGCTCAGGATAGTCTATAGGATTATCTAATCCACTGAAATTATAAGTATCGTCAAGGTTTTCAATATCACAAGCAGACGTTAATATTCTGTTTTTAATTTCAGCATCCAATGTTGGAAACGCAATGAGTGAATACTGCAAAGCAGTATTGTCAATCTGCTGGAGGCAATTATACGTTGACTTATCATTGCAATAAATATCTGCATAGGTGGTCACTATGTTTTGTTTTTCCGATGATGTAAGTGGGGTTTCATTGTGAAGCAAATTGATAATTTGTCTGTAGCTTGCATTTAGGCTACAATCAGCTTTTTCACAGTTTGTAAGATTTTGATTTTGTGTGATGTCATCGTAAATTTCCGTTATAATAGGAAAATTGGTAGAAGCACCACCTGCATAGAGCCATTCATACTCATCCTCATCTAAGTTGAGCAACGCATCTAAATAATTAAGCTTTATTTGATTGGGAGCATGGCTTGAACCTGCAATGAGTGGGTCATTCAAAATACTTGCTACCACATTTTGCGTATTGAGACAATCCGTTTTGGGGTCAAAGCCTGCGGGTTTATTCGCATTCAAGGCGTCTTCAATGATTTGTTCGGCATTCGTATGAGGGTCGTTCATACCCAGTACTTCCTGATATTCCAGCACCAAAGCGGACATACTCACCCCATAACAAGGATCATAGAGTATGATACAGCAACCTCCGCCTAAACCAGTTGAACCCGATGCACTTATGGTGAGTCCCTCCTCATCTCTGCTGACGAGTTGTGTACTTAGTCCGAAGGCACGTTGTGCATCGAGGAAGTTTAAGTTACCGTCTATAAATCGCTTATGGTCAAGTTCATATACATTTTGCAGGACACTCGGAAGTTCAACATCCTCTATAGCTTTAGACCTTACATAGTCATTTTGAATATTACTGGTGATGTAGTTACCTTGCGGAGTGCTGATAAGATACTCCTGAGTTTCTTCGCCGAAGTAAGCAGCCGGACGAATAGTGTAAGTTTCACCGTCAATGACAATTTCGAGATAGTTGTTATCTACATCTTGGATGTTTTGCGACCGTTGTTCGCTTAAATCGGGCAACCGTAAACTTGCCACTGGTCTGGGATCTGCTGTAACAAAACGACATCTTAGACATAATTCACTAATCTGTCCGCATGTTTCTTCGTCGTAGCTTTTTAGTTCAATATCAGCGTTCTGTAATTGGTTTTCAGGTTCAGTATTGTTGAGGATATTGTCTTTTTGACAAGCATTGAAAAATAGGGTCACGCATAAAATTGTGGCTAAAATCTTTAATTTTTTCATAATTTTTTTGTAATTTTATATTTGGAATAAAGTTAAATGTAGTCCTCTTCAAAGCGGAACTACGTTAGCTTTTAGTGCCGTGTGCTTCTCCTCGAACGAGAATCATACGGCTTTTTTGTGTGCATGGGGTATGGTGGTGTGTAGGTGCGCGAGTACGCGCATAGGTTGTCTGTTCCATAAGCCTATGGTTTGAAAAGTGAATAAAAAATGTTATGCTTCTACAGCTACCGCTGTATGTTCAAGTAGATAAGTAGATGTCGGAAAATTGTTGTTGGCAGTAATTCAAGATAAGACCGTTCCTTGTGTTAGTGCTTCATAGTGAGGAGCGGGTCTTACGGGTACATATTGTTGTTTTTTATTATTTTATAAAATAATTTTTTACAAATATACCCCCCCCCCGATGTATAAATGCAAGTTTTGGAATGGATTTTACATTTTTTTGACAAAGTAGGCTTGCGCTCGACTCGACGGACATTTTTGGAAATGTCAGGCGAGGCTTCGATACCAACAACGCAAAACCAAACTCGCCGAAGATATTATCGAAAATCACGATAAGCTGCGGTTTGAACGGGAGGATTTGGAGTTTTTGTTGGGGTGAGCATTACCCACCATGCCAAGAAGCAGGTTCGTATATCGCTTCCACTGATTTTATAGTCTTATCTTTTCTTAGTTCTTCAATAATCGTAGGGTCGCTGATCTTAATGTAAAAGCAAGTTCCTTTATCACTTGCCCCATATGGCAATATATCACGTAGTGTGAGATTAGGTTGTTGGCGATATTTTTGTTCTTTTTCAAGAACGTACTGCATAATTTCTCTTCCTTTTACTTTCCATTCGTCGGGTATGGCACCATTTACTCTTTCTTTCCCCGAAGGTATTGGAGGTCCATCAGGTGTTAGTTTGTAGCAAATGCCAAGCAGGGAATCAGATTGCATTACAGCACTATATAATATTTCATCAGGAGCATGTACCCAATCAAAAACCTTTTTATTTTCTTCCATCCAGTTATTCATGTATTTATCTATTTTTTCTTTAGGTAAAATAGTTGAATTTGAGCTTGGTTTAGAGGTTCTTACAGTACATGATTCGCAAAAAGCTGAAAGTCCGAAAAAGAATGTCAATAAAATAAACTCTAATATTTTCATAGTTAAATATTTTTTTGGCTTATGTAGAAAATTAGATAGAATAAGAAATCAGCACGAAACTTTATAGGTTTGATTACCAAAATTTCACTTTGAATTTGAATGAATATCCCCTCACATTCCGTCTAATTTTTTACATAAGCCATTTTTTGTAAAAAGACAGTTGATACCAAAATCGACTGTCTATTAATAGCATTCGTCTACCGCTGAATAAGCATCAATATACCCCCAGTCTGTTGTGAGGCTTCGCCCTTGGTTTGGTGCGCCAGGCTCATAATTACTACTTGCCACCACAAGTCTGCTTATGATAGAAGTTGCAGACTCGGTCGGATATTTAGACCAGACTAATGCAGCAATTCCTGCAACTGTGGCTGTTGCACATGAGGCACCACCAGTATATTTCATACCTGGTTCACTTGCAAGAGTTATAGGTCCAGTGGGGTTCAAAAAGCCCTTCTGCATAACCGCTGTGAATTCTACCTCTGTACCCCAATGACAGTTAGTACATGGACCAAAGCTTTCATTCTCGCCTGTCACAGCATGTACGTAGGATCTATCAGCAGGAAACATAACATGAATGTGTGGTGTCGTAAGTATAGTGGATGTTCCAGCTGCCGCGAAAATCATTTTACCATTTCCATCCGCAGACATCAGGGCATCTACTATGTTACCATTAGGAGATAGCCGTGCAAGAGACATGCTGATTATTTTAGTTTGAGGTCTATTGGCTGCTTCTGTAATGGCATTTGTCACTCCCATTAATTCATCAACAGCATTGATGTAAACATCATGACTTGCCTTAATTGTATATAAGTCTGCTTTGTAAGCTACTCCAATAGACGAATTAGATATGAAAGGAGCACCAATTACCCCTGCCATAGCAGTACCGTGCCCACATTCATCATTTTGTGGGAATGTCGAACACAACCAGTCCTCCGGCGGTGAACCCAGTGTACCAAAGCACGGTTCTTCTAACTGGGGTAACTCCACGTCCTTAATAATGCTCCTTCCGGAAGGCGGACTGTGAGGGTCAAAGTTTGATTGACTTAGATAAGGTTGATTATCTGATACACCTGTATCAATTATACAAACTTCGATATTTTCACCCTGTGTGCATGTCCATGCATCAGGAATTCTATGATTGCTATAATTCCAAGATGCCCATGCACCATTCCATACAAAATAATCATTGCTGTCTATAGACTGGGAAGCTGGGTTGCAGCCCAAAGAAGGGCTACCTGTGAGGGGAGGTCCTTCTCCACCTCTAAACGATAAAGGGATATAACTCGGCGGGTCTAATTTTACATGATATTTATCTCGCAGATTTGAGATAGTAGAAGGATTTGTTACTTTTATATTAATAACGGCAAGCCTATTATTAAGAGGAAAAGGTAATAAATTTCGTGCGAGAAGTCTTTCATTATTTCGATGCAATTTTTCTCCTGCCAAAACAAAATCAATAATATTTTCTCTTTCACTTATCCAATCAGAAGGAAGTCTTCTGTTTTGGCGATAAAACTCACGTTTATCTGTTGATGCGCCGACTTTAAAGCTTATAGTGAGTATAGAATCTCCATACATCAGTGCACTGTACAACATCTCATCGGGTGCATTATCCCAATCAAAAGTGGTTCTATGTGTGCTTATCCAATCCACTATAAATTTGTCGATTTCTTCTTCGGGAACTAAGTTGCTCCTGTCTGATATTTCAACATTTGTGTTGATTACGTTTTCTAAAATGGGGTCAGATTTGTCGCAAGAAGCCATATAAATGGTTAAACTTCCTGCAAAAAGAACAAAAAACAAAATTTTACTTAAAGTTTTCATAAATTTGTCTTTAGATAATAGTTAAATGTAGTCCTCTTTAAAGCGGAACTACGTTAGCTTTTTTGCCGTGTGCTTCTCCTGCAATGAGAATCATGCGGCTTTTTTGTATGTATGTGGGGCGGGTGTAGGTGCGCGAGTACGCGCATAGGTTGTCTGTTCCATAAGCGTATGGTTTGAAAAAGTGAATAAAAAATGTGTTGTAGAGACGCGATTAATCGCGTCTCTACGTCATGTATGGATGTCGGAAAATTGTTGTTGGTAGTAATTCAAGATAAGACCGTTCCTTGTGTTAGCGCTTCATAGTGAGGATATGGTCTTACGGGTAAATTATTGTTCTATTGTTTTTGAATTTATTTGTTTTATGAAATAATATTTTTACAAATATAGCCCCCCCATATATAAAAGCAAGTTTTTTAATGATTTTAACATATAATGCTTTGCAGTAAAATGTTGTTATTGAGCTTTGTGCAGGGTACTCGTCGGACATTTTTGGAAATGTCAGGCGAGGCTTCCACTCCAACAACGCAAAACCAAACTCGCCGAAGATATTATCGAGAATCACGATAAGCTGAAGTTTGAACGGGAGGATTTG
>Ga0209186_1002979_pt1 | contig 11822 bp, 14 predicted proteins | sample SidtaG_FD_187426 | JGI IMG/M metagenome (GOLD analysis project Ga0209186, IMG submission 187426) | Marine algal microbial communities from Sidmouth, United Kingdom - Sidmouth_Male2 metaG (SPAdes) (version 2) | ecosystem: Host-associated > Algae > Red algae > Unclassified | place: Sidmouth...
GCGTTGGTGCCTGTTCCTGCACCCTCTGCCCGCGCGCTGTTGGGTGTGCTCTCGAAGCGTGTGGCGATACACTCGAGAGACCCACCCCCAGCTCAATTCCTATGGCAAAGTGCATTTCGCGGCAGATTGCCACGAGATTCTGTTGTGGGAGGCACTGCTGACTTGTTCGCGTCCGCACCGCTTGTCAGCGGCCCATCGCCCACCCCCCAACGCACCACCGCCGCTGCTTTGGCCCTGCACCCGCCGCGTCAGATCCCCTGCCTCCCTTTTGCTGCTGCCCACTTGACTTGCTTGGGCATCGGCGTCTGTGTCCGCAAAGCGTCATGGCTGTCACGGTATGTGGTCGCGAGGGAGGGGGGGCCTGGCCGTCGCCAAGATGGACCGGACTGTAAACGGGGTGCGGCGGCAGTGGGCCGCCTTGTCTTTGTGCTTCGAGTGTCTGTGGCCGTACAGACCCATGTTTTGGCGTGCGTGTTGCTGACGTAGTTGCCTGCTCGTCCATTTGGGACTTGTCCCTCGCGCATCCCGTTGCCGTTGGACTCTCGCTGGGCCATTGGGGGCGGCAGGAGGTGTTTACTGAGGCCGCCGAGCGGGTGAAGCAGCTGAAGGAGGCGTCCAACGCCGACCGCCTGTGCCTGTACGGGTACTTCAAGCAGAGCACCATTGGGGATGTCAACATCCGTACGTTCCCAGTGTCCTTTTGTCTGCTTGCAGGACCCCTTTGGGTGGTCGGTGACAAGAATGATACCGTTTGCTCCATGTCTCCATTCCCGCCTATTGCAGTGACGGGGGGACGCGACTCATGACGTTGTTGCGTCCACCCATGCGCCGACTCTGACGCCGCCTCACGTGTCCTGTCGATGTGCTTCCGTTTTTTTTGTTGCTCTGCATGTGACGTTGGGTGTGTCGTTGAGGACACCGAATGCAGCCCGGCCCGGGGGCCTCTTCAACCAGGAGGCCAAGGCCAAGTTTGACGAGTGGACCAAGCGCAAGGGTGTGTCCAAGGACGACGCCATGAAGGAGTACATCAAGAAGGTCGACGAGCTGTGCGGCACGAGCTTCGAGTCCAAGATCTAAGTTGGAGTCGAGGTGGTCGCGCTGCTCTACCAGTGGGCGAGGTGAGAGTAGCCGTGGCTTGGTGTGCGTCGCCTTGGACGCATACGAAGGGGAGGAAGGGTGTAGTAGTACATCATGAAGGGAGGGCAACATCGATAGAGTGGATCACATCTACTCTTTTTTGAAGGTTTCCGGACTCAGTTTTTCATATGTGTGTGCCGAATCCAGTTTTCGATACTCAATCGTTCAACGCCGGTGTCCCCAGAGCCACGTGGCCCCTTTCCCCCAATCTCCGCGGCCGCCGTTCTCAACTCCCGGGTGCTCTTTTTGGACGACGCGCCGGCTCGACCTCCCGCCACGTCCATCCCTCTGTTGCCGCTGCCGCGCCACCGCCCGCCTGCTGCCCGCACCCCCTCCCCCCCGTCCGAGCCGTCGCCCCGCCAACGTACCCGCGTACCCCCACCTCCCCTCCCTCCATTGTCTCCTCTTCCTCCCCCTGTCGCCATGGCCGCCTTTGTTCAGTGTGCGGCGCTGACGCGGACGCTGGGCGCCACCTACGGCTCGCCGGTGGTGACGACCAAGCGCGCCGCCCCCGCCGTCGCCGCGCCGGTCAACATCACCATTGAGGCTGCCAAGCACGCGCAGTTCAAGGCCGCGAAGAAGGCCAACCGCTGCCGCCCGAAGAAGCACCGCCCGTCGGACGTTAACCGCAAGGCGCCATCATACAACGTGGAGCCGCTGCGCGCCGAGGGGTATGTTTGCTCTCCGAGCCCCGTCGTGCTTGGCCGTGTTTGGTGAGGGCGTGGCCTCTGCTTTGCACTTGTGAGCGACGTCCCGCGGCGCCAGTGCTCGCGGCTTGATTATCCGAGGCACTGCTGCTGTGGCGGCGATGCGTGGTGGTTTGCCTTTACCCAGCGATGTGTCATTGGTCGCGTGGCTTGTGTTGTTGCTGCGGCGTGTGCCAGTTTTCTGACATGCTGCTCTGTGACTTGCGCGTTGTCAGCCTTCTCACCCCTTCATGGCACGGTCTTGTGATGTCCTTTTTTTGTTTGACTAGGTTGCCGGCGGACTGGAAGCTGGCCGAGTAAACCCGTGGCGTTCTTGATCTCCCTTCTTTTGCTCTAGGTATTCGAGCAGCGAGTGTGGGCGTTGTCCGGGGTGTTGCGTTTGTGGTGTCCTGTTTTTTCCCCTATTGGTTTATACGCCTCCATTGCTCAGGCGCTGAAAGGTGCCATCCGGCCGCCATTCCGGTGTGAGTGAGTGCGAACAATGGTGGCGCTCAGTGCTAGGTATCGTCGTTGCGAGCTGCGAGCGGCGTCCCTACGACCGGGGCATCTGTCGGTGTGGCCAGGTTGCTCGGGTCCCGTTTGGTACTTTCCCTCTGTGCATCCCCACCCACAATCCCGCTAGATGCGGTCCGACAGCGCCCCCCCCCGCCAGAACACGCCTAACCATGGGAGGATCCCCCGGCAGCCCCATCTCTGCCGCCATCGCCCTTTGGGGTCTTGGACTTGCCGCCGCGGGCGGCTTTGGCGGCCTTGGCCGCCGCCTTGGCCGTTGCCCGCTTTTGCTCCCGCGCCGCGTCGATGAGGGCGGTGAGCTCGCCCTTGGAGGCGAGCAGCTTGAGCGTCTCGACGAGGAAGGGCATGTAGTCGTGGCGGCGACGGGCCGACTCGGCGGTCCACCCCGCCAGCCGCTCGTCTTCCGCGGCGAGTACGTCCATAAGGCGCGCCTCCTCGGCCTCGTCGCCCGGCCGGGTAACGCCCTCCTCCTCCACCCGCGCCCGCAGGCGCTCCAGCGCCGCCACCTCCCGCATTATCCGGTGGTCGACGACCGCCAGCGTCCGGTACTTGATCTCGGCTTCGGCATTGACCTGCACGTAGCCGCGGAGGCGGTCAGCAACTACGGTGACCCACTCGATGGGGGGGACTTTGGCGGCAGGGGAGGCGGCCACCTCCCCAATGTATAGGGGCGTGTCATGGAGTGCGTCCAGCTCATACACCGCGAGCGTGCCAGACGGGGTGCGGATGGGCACCCACGTGATGAAGTGGTACACGTCTTCATCCACCTCCCCAGGCCGTGGCGGGGGTGGGCCCAGCCCGTCGGCTGCCGGCGATGGCGGCCGGCGGGCGACGCTGAGATGGGCGTCCCGAATGATGGCCGAGTTGTGGATGGCCAACCCCGCCAGCGGTGGGTCCAGGTGTTTGACGAAGTCCTTAAAGTCGGCCATTTCGTCGTCGAGCTTGAGCGTGTTGGATTGGATGTTGAGGACAATGGTCGTCAGCGCCTGCGTCGCGGCAGCAGCGTTGATGACCTGGTTGGCAAAGAAAATGTCGTGGAGCAGCTCGGGGTGTTCATTGACGGGGCCGGGGTCTGGGAGTGGGAGGCCGTCGCGCAGCTCGTCGGGACGCCACTTGTAGAGGAAGACGATGCCAAAGATGGGGCTGATGGGGTGGTCACAGAGAGGGGCAGGCACAAAATGCCAGGTAGTGGTCCAGCAGCAATGAAGCGAAGGTCAGCGACGACGGAGACAGGTCAGTTGTACTGTAGAAAATGCAAGCATATCCGCCCCGCTTCCGTCCACCCCCTAGCTGAAGCTTCCCCTTACCGGCGTGTGATTACTGGCAGCCGTCCTCGCTCTCGTCGAGCAGATGCCAACCCACACCCCAATACAGCCACCCCAACAGCAACAGCACGCCGCAGCAGGCCAAATACAAACGTACCCAACGCTCTCAAACTCTTCCATCGCCAGAGTGTACAGCTCCTCGACCTGGACGCCCGACACGCCCATGGTGTGGAGCATCTGGGTGTACAAGTAGGGGTCCCCGTCCATAGGTGGCCATGGCACCTCCACAGCTGGGAGCCTTGGACGAGCCATGGCTCCCGACAGCAGTGGCTGCGGCGCCGCGCGGCGCGGTAGGGCGTCGACGTCACACCCCGGGTCGCCGGTCGCCGGCACCCACGTCGTCTACAGCGAACAACAAAAGCTCGAGTTCAACCGTCACCAAAGGGGGGGGGAAAGAACAAGGGGGGGAGGAGAATTAGGTTTGGCCAACGGGCAGGACGGCTGGGCCAGTAGCCAGTCGTCGGCCCGACACTTCGGTGGGGGAGAAAGGGGAGCGCAATGAAGATGGGCACAAGAACAAAACTCGGAGAGCGCGCGTGCCGTCCGCGCCCCGAGTTGCGGTCGATGGACTTGGCAGAAACGGCTGCGGCAAGTCAGGGAGCACAAGTTGATCTCAAGTCGCTTGCCTTCCCACATCAAATACAGGTTCCGGCCCCTTTGGCTCGAACACTTCCACCGCCAACACGGCAAGCAACAGGTTGACCGTGTCACGGTTTGCCGTCGTCGGGAGTTGGTACCCGCCAGACGAAAGCCAAACAGATTGCACGGCCACCAAACGGGCGCGTTCGTTCAATGATCGTCTGTCTCTCGTCTGTCATTCGTCTGGTTTACGAACGTCAGACGAATACCACTTTCGTGAGCTTCATCGCACCATCGGCGGAAACTGAGTCAAGCGCTGTGAGAGCACGACCGCCCAGAGACTTTGACGCGGTGACCAGAGCCGCTCTCAGGCACCTGGGGACGGGTTCCTCGGCGACAGTTACACCCGCCTCAAGCGGCCTGTGGTGGCCTCTCCAGAGGCCAACATTTCTTTATCTGGGAGGGAGGACATGAGTGGTGGAGAGGGAAAGCTGACAGAATGAAATCACAAGTACGGGGACGTGCGCGAGCATCACTTCAGGAATGCAACGGCAGTCCTGTCTTCTTCTAGGTCGGGCTGCGCCGCCTGTGGCCGCAGGGGCGCTTCGGGGCGGTGTGGCTAATCAGAACTCAGTGAGGATGGTCATGCGATTAAGTCGTCTATGAAGGGCGTCCATTGGCTCATGATAGGAGCTAGGTAGTCTAGCCTACATTGATTAGTTGCACCACCTAGCGACGCGCGTCTCGCCCGACGGCCCCGCTGACCCCAACTCTCTGACCCGTCGGCGGCGGAGTCACTTCACCGCCCTGCGTATCGGATGTACCACCGCTCGTCGCATAACCGGTCGCCCCACACACCACTTCCCTGTACTCATTGCAGCGACGTCCTCGACATCTCCCACAGTCCACGCCATCAGCAGGGGTGGCCCGCGTGGCACTGATGGCCGCTGGCAAACCCAGACCACGACGATTGGCGGCAATGGACGGTGCACAATATGAAGATGTAGGGCTCCCCTTATCGACATAACGTACTCCCCTCGTCCACACCCAGCTCCCCCCCCCGCCTCCCTACGTTCCCACTTTGTCGCCCAGCATGCACCGTCCACACGCTCGGCTCTGTCACACGGCACGTTCTGCTGAACCACCAGTCCAGGGGAAGAAGGCATTGACAAAGTAGCGTTGCAATGGTAGCTCGTGCGGGGAGTCTGGGACCGTGGCAGGTGTGGCGTACACACCGAGACGGTCACAGAGGTCCTCGAAGTCAGGCACGACGTGCTCCAATCGCTGGAGACGCTCCAGCGGCACCACGGCCAAAGAGGGGAACCCCGTCGTCGGGTGAATCCTCCACCTCCGCCGCCCACAGCCAAACTCTGTGAGGACGCACCCGGGCCGAGAATGGGCGTCGTCAAGCAGCTGCACGACAACGAGGTCGCGCCGCACGCCATCAACAGCACGTATCAACAGGCGAGCCAAGCCCAAGCGGGACTTCGTTGGGGAGGTCAGCCCGGCGGGCGGCGTGCCCGAATCGTCCTCAAATAGAACGTGGTCCCACCATGGAGTGCCGTTGTACAAAGACCGAGATGCTCGCACACGCTGCACAAACCCTGGAGCCTGCCACTCGAACGACGCGGTGAAGGCCATGGAGTTCACCACCGTCAGCATCTGCGTGTCGACTAGGCCAAGGAGCTGAGGCAGTTGCTGCAGGCGGCCACCGTCAGCCGCCGCTACCGCAGCGACGCTCAAGCGCTCACCCCGGACGCGGACGCGGCTCGCGGTCACGGAGGCGCAGCCGGTCAAGTCCTTTGTCCGACGCCGCCGCTTTGGCGGGGGCGCCCGGCCGGGTACCAAGGGCTTAGAAGAACGCCTCTTACCTCGTCTGCAGATTAGAGGTGGCTCATTCGAGCTGCTGCCCGTCGAGGAGCAGGAGCCATCGGCTCCTGAATTGCTGCACGAGCCCGACGCGGTCGAAGCCGTCATGCCCGGCGCGCCCGAGGCCGTCGCGTTCGACCGGGAGGAGCCGTCGAAACTGCTGCCGGAGTTGCTAGAGCCGCTCACGGGCGCCGAGTCGTCGCCGGCCGATCCCGTGCAGCCGGATGAGCTACTCGCCTTGATGCAATCGTTTGCATTGTGGCCGCCGACGGGTGCGATCACAAAGTCTTCGTCCACACGGTTGTACACACCATCCGCGTAATCGTCGTCGTCGCTGCACGTGACGTCATCGTCGCTCTTGTAGCTTGAGCTCTGTTCTAAGCCGATGGCATCAGGTCTGTCGCTCGCGGTGCCGGCGGCAGACGCGTTGACGGCGTGATCATCGTCCAAGCGGCCGGCCTCGTTGTCCACGTCGAGCGATCTGTCGCTGCCCTTGCCGAGGTCATCGCTCTCGTCGCTGGCATCGTAGCCAGTCTCGTAGCCGGCGACCTTACAGATCATGCCCGGGATCTTGACACCCTTGCTCCCGGCCTGTCCCCTTGTCCTCCGCCTGTTGGTCGCCGAGAGCTTGGCGGCAGCCGCGTCCTGCTCAAACTCTTTGAGCTTTTCTTCAGCGTCCTCGGTGAGGATGTGGAGGAGAGTTTGCTCACATCGCATCATCTGCACCTCAAAGTTGGCCGGGTGCTTGTTTGTGACCTTATACATGGCCTTGAGAAGCTTGTGCAGCATCTCGTTCGTGCTTGTGTCGGCTTCCTCGAGGTTGCCTCGCAGAAGAAACTCTTGCATGAGGTGGAAGGCAAGGCGGTGCATTTTTGTTGTGTTGACGGCACCGAAAAGCACCCTCACAAAGCGGGTGACAAACAGCTTGGCCTCCTGTTGCAGCTCTTCGACGTCCTCATCAGTTGTCATCGCTCCAGGTGCCGCGTTGTCCCCGCAAAGCTTCCCCATGAGCCGCGCTAAGCGACACACAACCTCCAATACAGCCTCATGCACACGTTTGCCTTTGAAGACCTTCTTAAACTCATGCTCTTGGAGCAGCGGGTTGTGCACTTTGGCCTTGGCGGCCTTCTCCTCCCCTTCAGAGTCGGTGTCGTCCGTGCCATCCGTCATCGGGAGCGGCGACGTGTCCCCGTCTGTGGACGGCGACCGACGAGGGGATCGTCTGGGAGAGCTTCCCGTGGAGTTTCCGCCTACTCTTGGCGATGAGAACCTCCGGCGGCGACGCCGACGTGGCAACGCTGGGGCCATGGGGTCGTCATCGTCCTCGTCTGGTCGGCCAATTAGACCCGCGAGCATGAACGCCCAGTAGACGACCCCATGTCGCCACTGGTGACCCTTGTAGGTTGGCTGTAGCACGCCCTTCATAACAAAGTACCTGTGAAAAGAATGGGGTAGAAAGCGTAATAAGCAAGTGAAGGAGTCAGCATCAGAGACGCTCCCAGTGCTAGTATGCAAGAAGAGCACGAGACGCGCCGAGAAAGCGGAGCCGGTACGGTCCCTCCCATGCAAAGCGTGTTCCTAACGATAGGTGCTCCGAGTGGAACATCACTCATTACGAAGCAGCTCGTCCTGCAACCAACGTACCCTGGAGGTGCTTGCGTCGCCAAGACCAGCCGGCCCATATGGGAGATCCTCTCGTTGGCGGCGACCAGCGTCTCGTCCTTTGGACCCCGGCGGGCGTCCCCATCGCCACACACGGCGTAAAGGAGCGCAGAGATCTTGTCGGCGATGCGCTTCAGAACGCCCAGGTTCATGACCTGCGCTCAACAGAGACAAGGACACAAACAGAGCAAAGAATAGGAGCCACTTGAGGCGTGTAGCAATGAGCCACTGTCAGAGAATGTCCGGAGCCGAGGAGCGCGCGCTCGAGGTAGCGCTCTCAAATGCAGGCGCGACAGGTGCAGTAAAGCCACTTGGAAAAGAACCGAAACATACGTGCAGACGGTCGAAACCAAAAATGCGGAACAGCGACAGAGTCCCAGTTCCAAGGCCGTGAACAGCGCCGAGGGCAGGGACAATGGCTGAGATGGACGCACGCCGCGCGAGCTGCTCAACACGAGAGGGGCGCTCCCCCGCGTCATGAAGTATGTTGGCCTCCAGCTGCTCCTCGAGCGTCTTCAGCACGCCGCGCGACCGCGCGCCCGCCGACTCGAGCCCCACGTGGGACTTGTACTCCATGCACATAGAACAAGGGTAGAAGCAGCCACTGAGCTTCAATCCCAGCACGTGCCTCTCCTCGGGTTGATCGCAGGCGTAGAGGACGATTCTAGGAACCGCCCAAACCTCGCCGTGGTCGGGAAGGGTCATCTTAACGCCATCAGCGCTCGCCGTGATGAGTCCATCGAGGACCACAGCTAAGCACCGCTGCAAAAGCTCGTCGCGCAGAAGCCGCACGGCTTTCTTTTCCGTCGTTGTCGCGCCCTTGCGGTACTTCATTGCCGGGATGTAGCCAATCGTGATCCATCCCGTCTTTCCAGTCACGACGTTGGGGAATCGGACCCGGATTGGATACACCAGATGAGCTAAGATACGGAGCGCGGTGCAGAGGGGGATCAGACAGGCAGTAAAGCAAGGCACGAACACTGGTTAGACTTCAAACGTCCTGTGCACGGTCACTGCCAAGCAAAGAGAGAACGCACTGCCCACTCTGTCGGATTCGTCCGGTCACTCACTTCCATTCCAGGACACGAGCGCGGCATCGGAGAAGACTTGTATTGCCAACGTAAAGGGCGGCACATCCTTGCCGCGGGACCTCTTGCCCGCGTGAAGACGCGAGACGTCGGCCTGCTCCTCCAAGTAGATGTCACTATCCAGGGTGTTGGTACGGATAACATTGCCCGCCGGGTCGTGCCGGCGCTCACCACGAAGACAAACCTTAACGGCACTTGTCAGCGCGTCAGTTGCCACGCGGAGCATGTCGCGCGAGTAGAACTTGTACACCTTGTCGCGCACAATGATGTCCGTCTCCCGCCATTCAAGCTCAGATAAGCAGCGCGACTGCTCTCCCTTGAGCGAGCGAACGAAAGACGCGGCAGAGGGAAAGGCGCTCTCGAGCGGGCCAAGTTTTACGACGAGCTTGGGCGCCTTGCCCTTGCCGTTTTTGCCCTTTTTCCGCTTCTTGCGGCGCGCCTCCGCCGCGGCGACCATCCGCATTGCCGCCCGCTCAATCGCCAACGTCGTCTCGTAGTATTCTTGCTTGGCCTTTGTTGAAAGGCCGCAGCCGCCCGCGGAGAGCGCAAACAGCCGCATGCTCTTGAGCTCTGGGGAAACAAAGTCGGACTTCCGCGCCCCCAGCTTGGGAGGAACGTATAGCGTCGTCCTCCCCATGTCACCTTTGGCACGGTAGAAGGCGGCGATGCGGTTGGCCACGGCGGGGGCCGTAGGGGACACGGTGATAGGGAATGATGAAGGCATGGGCGCCCAGATGGGCGATGGCGTCACCAAGTCGTCGCCCATAGTCGGCGCACCACAATCACCACCGCAGCCTCGGTTGGCTGCCCCGATTTCCCCGCTGGAAGCCGCTACCGCCGTTGCTGGTGTCCCCGCCGTTGTGATGGCACTCGAGGTGGCTTTTGCGCCGGTGCGTGGTGCACCAGCGGAGGGTCGCGCCGCATCATCGACAACAGGGGCCTCGCACCTCGCCGAGGCCGTATCGGGGTGCACGTGCCGCTTGTGTTGCAGGTAATTGGCGTACAACGTGAACGACATCGCGCAAAAGCGACAGCCCAGCCGCCCATCTGCACCGACTCTAGGTCCCAGGTCGTGAGTTGGCGTCGTAGAGTTCACCCTCACGGCATCCACCCCCAACTCAGTGGATATCGCCGGACCCGTCTGGGGCTGCACATTTTCCGCCGGTAAACAAGATGCCGAGGACGCCGACGTTGACGAGGAGGGAGGCATGATGGTTGTTTTTGAATCGCGCGCGGGCTTCCCCCGCTACCCCCTCCACAGTCGCCGCCACCGGCGCCGCCGCAACGTCTGTCAAGCCGCCGTGACAAGGCCGCTTGCCTCGCGGCGTCGACGTATCGCAACGGGAGACGCAGCCACCGCACGTAGCCGCGGCCTGCGGTGGTGGGCGGCGCCGCACGCGGCAAGGATGTAGGGTGTAGAGCTCCCAAAAGAGTGCGAGACGACGTTGCGCGGAAACAGGAGCAACGGCACGGGGTGGTGGTGGCGCGGAGGTCGGCCGGGAGTCAGGGGGTCAAAGACCGCACTTCGGGTGGCCGGTTCGAGTATGGACGCCAAAGACAGTAGTGATAGCCGGAGGTACGCTGCCCCGGCGGCAGCGTCGGCTGCCGGCGGTGGACGTCGCCGCGAGCGCCACGACGGAGGGGTGGAGAGAAACCAAGACAAAGGGGGATGACTCCTCGGGGGGGGAAAATGGCAGACGTTGGTGGCGGCGGCAAGCAGTGACTTTGGGGGGGGGGGGGGGGGGTTGGGCCGTCCCCCCCGCAGGCGGCGCGCCCAGCCAGGTGTATCACCGACAGTGCGGACGGCCCGAGACAGGCCGCCCCCGCGAGCAGTGGCGGTGGGCCGCGACGCACGCTGCCAAGACCAGTGCCGCCACGGAATGGGGAGACAACAAAAAAAGGGGATGACGCGGCGGTGGATCAGAGCCGTCGACACGGGGCAGTCGAGGCGTCGAGGCCATGGGGGACGGGGGGGATCCCCAGGTGATAGAGGTGGCGCTCACAGTGGTGGGGGGGGTCGGTTACCAGTGGGTCGGTCCGCGTCCCCCGTACTTGGAGACAAGAGGGGCTAAAGGTTGGGGCAAGGGGAGTACCGAGTCCGGCTGGGACGGGCGGCTACCGCTGTAGCGGGCAATGTGTGCTTCATCAGCACGGGACGTCGTCGTGCTGCTGAGCGGGAGACAGAGTGCACCCCCCGCGGGGGGGCGCCAGCAGGCGGCGGCCGCCGCCTGCTGGCGCCGACTTGGTTCGTGATGGAGCGGGCGCGAAGTGGACACGCCCCAATTGTGTCGCGCTTGGCATTTCTTTGAACTTCTGATACAATTAAAACAAGTTCTGAATTCGACGCTTGCGGAAGCCTAAATTACAGCCCTCGGAATCAGCGTCCCCCTCTGCGCGGACGCCGCCGCGCCCTTTTGGGCCGCGACCTCTCGGCACCATGATGGAATCATGCCGGGGGCAGTGCCAAAGGCCAAGCAACGAGCTTCGCCGTGACCTCTGACAACGACCATGCGTCCCCGAATGTCATCCGTTTTTCCTAGGGTGGCGGCCCCCTCTGCAACGACGCCGCTCGCAGCCCGTCACCCGCCGCTGCGACGGGCGAGGACGTCCTGCAGCGGTCGGGCGCCACTTCCGGCGGAAGGCCTGGCCGCGCCAGCCGACCCGCGGGGGACGGTGCCCGGCCCCCCCCCCCATCCACGGACGCCGACATCGTCGCCCCCGCGGCCGGCGTGCGCGCCACGTCATCCCCCTCTTCTGTGGTGGCTCCACGCACTGCCGTTGTGCAGCGCGCCGCGAGCTCCGACGCTCTGGCCGCCGCAACGCGCGGTGGCAGCGTGCCACGGGCGGTCGCCATTGCCGGCGGCGTGCGTTACAGAACCTGCCACGCGGGCTGCGGCCGGTGACGCCCCCCCCCCTCCAACCGACCCCGGCTCTATGGATTC
>Ga0209186_1002982_pt1 | contig 11821 bp, 13 predicted proteins | sample SidtaG_FD_187426 | JGI IMG/M metagenome (GOLD analysis project Ga0209186, IMG submission 187426) | Marine algal microbial communities from Sidmouth, United Kingdom - Sidmouth_Male2 metaG (SPAdes) (version 2) | ecosystem: Host-associated > Algae > Red algae > Unclassified | place: Sidmouth...
TCAATTCCTAACTAATAGTAAGGTCCGCCTGAAAGGTTTTCCCTATTGTATAAGGTGCCAGTTCAACTTACATCCTTACGCCATCGTTTAATCGGTGCGAAAAGGCGAAGTTTTGTGCGGGATGGCGTAGGGATGCCTATTTGTTGGTGGCAAGCAGAAAAAATAAAATTTGGTACTTGACTTTAAAGAAATTCCACAAGCAAATAAAGGAGACGGACTTCAAGATACATTTGAATTATTTTCAAGAGATTTTTTAGAAGTTTTAGGATATGAAATCATTCAACACCCCGACAGAGGCGCAGATGGAAAGAAGGATTTAATTGTTCGTGAATCCAGAATTGGTGTTTCAGGCGTATCACAGATAAAATGGTTGGTAAGTTGTAAGCATTATGCTCATAGTGGTAAATCTGTCTCAGATACGGACGAACCAAATATAACTGACCGAGTGAATGTCCATGGATGTGATGGATTTATTGGGTTTTATTCGACACTTCCAGCAACTTCTTTGGGAAAGAATTTTGAAGGACTTGAAAAAAGAATTGAAATACAATCATTCGATAGAGAACGAATTGAAAAGACCCTTTTCGAGAGTCCTCAAGGATTAAAATTGGCGAGTAGATATTTTCCTGAAAGTTTTAAAAAATATACGCTTGAAAATCCAAAGCCAGCTAAAATTTTCTCTGATTATTTAAGCCTCAATTGTGAATATTGTAACAGCAATTTATTATCCGAAGAAAAGAAAAAATTAAAATGAGTTTTACAAAGGCCTTTGGATTTTTTTTTATTGTTCTTTCTTTTATTCTTTTCTATATGAATTATACTTTCTATCAAAAATATAAATCTGCTATTAAAAGTAAAAGGGCAATGTTTAAAATAGAATCATGTAAAAGTACAGGTGGAAATATCATAAGGATTATCGCAATTGGTGAAATAGAAAAGCAAAATTTAAAAGGAGCAGTTAATATTACAGAATATTTGAAGTACTTGAAAAATAATAATCCAACTGATATTTTACCATCTTCCTTAGAAATTTGTAATGAAAAAAGAATAATACCTATTTGGGAATATGACATAGGAATACTTACAGGAAGAGATACAAGTAAGAATTTACAATCTGATAGCATAAGAGCATCAAATATCTATCAAAGCATAAAAAATATGCTATTAATATCAATTGTTATTTTTAGTTTTGGAACTCTACTAATACAAAAATCGAAATAACCAAAAAAAGAAGCCAGCCGCTAATAAATAAGAGCGAAAGTCGGCTAACAGCCTAGACTTTACGCTCGCGGTTGCACGAAACCGCACTCCAGACAAAACATCAAAATCAGTATGGGGGAAGCAATAACGAAATTCAGGTCATGTCAAAACGAATACAGCTTGGTTGGTTACAAGTTAAGCTGCTTTTCAAGACCAAATAGGTGATTAAGAGAGGTAAAAGGTAGTTGTTCATCATCATTTTAGTTAAAAATTAGCGTCTAGACAATAGCATTACAGGGCTAACCATTATCGGACTACCCCGAACAGGAGGCAGCACATCGATCAACTCATGAACCGTCACCTTTCTACAACAAGATCAGTAGTGCAAGTACTCATTAACAGCCAGTACCAAAGTAGTTTTTATCTGTGTTGCCATTTGAGCAACACCTAAGGAATTTCGAGCAGTGAAGGTGCTACCAAAAGAGCATATATCGAAGCTCATGGCACAATGGCGACACCATTAATAACAAACTTGCACTACAGAAAACAGCTATAAGTAATTGGATAACTACTGCCAATACGATAGCTCATGGACTGTGAGAAGTAGGCGACACTCATGTAGTAGATCAGTAATAGCAGCAATATAGCACCTAGCCCAAAGAGTAACAACTGAAAGGTTTTGTCTGGCCCTCCTTCAATCATGTTATTATATTCTTCAGGATGGTCGGTTAGGTTGCGGTGATCCATGAGATTTACGATATTTTCGGCTGCTTCATGATCCTTGGTGAGTACAAGGAGGTCAATTCCTCCAAACTCAATGGAATATCCGCCCATCACATTGGAAGAATGTTCGTTGGTGAGAAAACACTTAATCCCTTCCGTTTTTAGTTTCGCTTTGTACAATTGTGCGTCCTGCTCCAATGTAAAAGTTCGGACTGTAACGAGTTTGTTTTTGCGCAACTCTTCATCTGTAAACTCAATTTCTTTGTGTCCACTGATTAGGTGACTGTCGAGTGGTTTCTTTTTCATGTAGTAAATTTACTGTAAATCCACGTTTAATAGTACAACAGTTATTCCAACAATATAATTGCATTTTGTTAAACTCGAATTATGCAATAATAAAATTATGTCTAAATTTAGTCCATAATGTTCAAGTTATACTACTTGGAGGAATCAAAATTGTACAATTCGATTGAAAATAGCAACAGATCAGCGACCAGACGAGCGATTTCCGTGGAGTGATCCCCTCAATGCTTGGGTCATTCACCGATATGAGGATGTGCGGCAGGTGTTAATGGAAGCGGGTGTTTCTGCGGCGGCAGGCAGTCAACCCGTACCGAAAGCAGACTTGCCGACTACGCCAGATCTGCCTGCTGGAAGACAAGAGGTGATCAGTGGACTGAAGCAGCAGATGTCAGTCATTACGCAAATGATGCAGGAGCTGGGGGCTGCACACTGTCAACAGTTTACTAGTCGCTCCTCTTTCGATCTTCAACAGGAATTGGTGTTGCCGTGGTGTCATGATCTGGCATTTGCCTTGCTAGGCATAGCGCCTGACACGGAACAGAGAACGAAGTTATTAGATTGTGCGACTTCAGTTTTTGAGATTACCGATAGCACCAATCGAAAAAAAGCGGATGCTGCTACTGCCGAACTGGTGTCGGTGTTCCTTGATTTAATTCAACAGAGACGGGAAGCGCCTATTGGAGATTTCTTTAGCAGTTTTGTAGACAATGACTTGCCTGTTGGTGTATTATTATCTCCTGTCATTCAACTGTTTGTTGGTGTTGCGACGTCTTTACCAATGTTGTTGGGTAATGTATGGGTGCTGTTGTTGCGATATCCTGTTTTGCTCCAGCAGTTCTTGGATCAGCCGGAGCCGATGCTTCATGAGTTGATTCGGTTGACGGGTCCGACACGTTATGTGTACCGTGTGGTGATTGCAGATACACAGATTGGGGATCGCTTGTTTAAACGTGGGGATCGGCTTGCTGTTTACTTGTCTTTAGCGAATCAGGATGAAGCGGTTTATCCTGATCCTGGGGTTGTGAACTGTACACGAGAACGGCGACAACATATGAGTCTTGGGCTTGGTGCTCACGTCTGTTTGGGGTCGTCGCTGATCCGTAGGGCTGTTGCGGTGCTGCCTGGTGTTGTGATCGAGGCGCTGGGGTCGCTTGAGTTGATGGAGGTAGAGATGGGCGGTAGTCGGGCTGTGAAGGGTGTTGTGGGGCTTAGGGTAGAACGGGTTAGGCATTAAGTTATGCCCCAGTAATAGTTAATGGCTCCTGCTTTTTTTAATTGTGCCTGTGCGCTTTTAGGGTTAGGCATTAAGTTATGCCCCAGTAATAGTTAATGGTACAAATAGGGACGGCTTCGCCTGATGCTAAGCACCTTAGCAGTAGTAAGTTATTTAGTTCTTACAAATTAGGATGGCTTTGCTTGGTGCATAGCACCTTATAAGACTTCAATAGCTCCTACCTACTACAAATTACTTTTTACTATTTTCTACAAGTTCGATTTTCTGTACGGGGTGGATACATAGCCCCCCGAGCGAGGCCATTCGAGGATCTGGGTTTTCTGGCATGGATTCATAAAAGGTACCTGTTACCAGCACTTTTTTACCTTCAAATTTTTCAATTTCATTAAGATTTCGTTTGGCATCTTCGTGCCAGAAAGGCTCTAAAAAAACACCATTGTCTTCATCCCCTTCGAAGACAATTTGCGCTGGCAAATCTTGCTTCTTTACACCTTTTTTTTTGCGGTAAGGATTGTGCATGGTATAGATTCCTTCAATGGTCACTATTTCTTCATTCATTTTTAGAAGCTGCTCCATATTTTTTGCAAAGTAAGCCTCTTCGTTCTTTTTGTCCATAGTTGATTGGTTATTTTCGCAGGCAAATATACTTACAATAAGCCAGAAAAAAAGAAGTCTGTGAATCTCTGATTGTTTGATCATTAGAAGTTGAAGTAATTTTTCATAATCCATCCTGATTTGCCTTTATGCTTACCTTCTTCAACGCGAACTTCGTACCAATTGCTTCCTCTTTTCATAATAGTGACTTTGGTATCTTTTGCAAGTTTGCCGATTAGTGTAGAACTATATTTTGAAGGATCTTTCACGAAGTGGACTCCTTCTTGGTTTGTTTTTCCTGACAATCCTGCTGTAGAAGCGGCCATGGTTGTATTGTTCTTTCCTTTTTCGCCGACACTCCCTTCATTTTTTTCGTGGAAGGTCTGTCCTTTTTTAGTTGGCGGTCCGTAGGTTTCAAAATACCAATCTTCATCTTTTGTATCGTAGGTTGTTCCTGGTTTAGCAAAGTTTTCTAAAGAAACTTTATCGTGACCAGGGTTCATGATCACACCACCCCAGTGAAAATTAAATCCTTTCTTAGTCGAATCGTCATCCCGTCTTGAAACAAAAGCTTCTCCAACATCTGGATTTGCGTACTTATTGATCTGATGCTTTTTGTCAAATTTTTCTCGTTCACTAACAGACAATGCTAAGTAGGCTTTTCTGGCAGATTTGGCATCTTTTCCAAGACCAGCAGAAATAAGTATCTCATCTCTGAAATTTGCAGGATTTTTGCTGTTTTTTGTTGTATTAAGGTTCCCCTTATTATCTTTATACACACCAGCTGGGGATTTGTCTGTGGTAGTTGGTCCCATCACTTCTCTTGATGATCTTCCACAATCCGCCCAGAAGTCTTGAGTCCCACTTGAAGAAGCAGAAACACTGATCGTTGGTTCTACCTCATGCAAGGTGCGCTTGGCACTTCCGTCAGGAGCCGTCCCTTTTACTGTTTTGGCACCAGGTTTTATTGTGATACCAGATTTTTTGGAAGCGAGTGTCTTATTAGATTGTTCGATCAATCCCTTTTCTGCAAAAGAGACATGTGCATAATCGTTGCTGGTTGCAGTTTGACCATTATCCGCTACTCTTGCATCTGACCCCATATCCCATTCATCGGTTTTCTGTTTGCTTTTTTCTATATCAGTATATCTCTGCACGGGGTTTTGTGTGCTACTGGTTCCGCTTTTTAAGGAAGTCTTTTGCTGAGAAGCATCCGCGTTAGCTGCTTGAGCCCCTAGTTGGTCAGCTTCTTTCTCTAGCGAACTATCATCATTGATTGCTACACCCTTTTTAAGGGTTTCTGTTGGTTGCACTTTTCCCTCCCGTTGCTGGGCGACATGGGCAAACTCATGTCCAATTAGTTCTTGTCCTTTCTTAGAAGACGGATCATACTGGCCAGAAGCAAAATGTATGTCATCACCTTGAGCAAAAGCCAATGCACCAAGTTCAGCAGCCTTTGAAGAATCTTCATGAATCTGAACATTAGAAAAATCATGCCCCATTGTTTGTTCCATTTTTAGTTGAACCTCATCAGGGAGCTTATTTGTTTTACTGGTCGCCGTCGCTTGATCATTAGCCGCTGTACCTTTTTGGGATTGGACTTGCTCTTCTTCCTTGGGTACTTTTGAGACAAACAACTGGGTGGGAGGCATAGCAGAAGCCACTCCATTATTTCGTTCTTCTAAGGAATCCGCATTGCTTTTCAGGCTTTCCGTTTGATTATCTCGTTTTTTAATAGACATTTTCTAAGGGGTTTAATATGCAATAATACAATAATATAAGGTAGAAGTCAAGTAGGACAGAACATTAAACATACTCCTATTTCCTTAACTGTATTCAAATACCGCAATTTTATAATGGACCACGCGCCGGATAGTAGGTTTTGTTTGAACAATGCAGCGTGATGGCTTGTAGTTTGGCAGCATTGAGAGTGCCGAATAGCCGGGTAACGCGCCCAAAAAAATTTCTATAAAATCACATGAGCCAATCTTTATGCATTGACAACACTCACTTTTTTGGCTAGGCTGACAGGTACGGTGATGAGTTGGTGTTGATCATCTTCCATTTTGATGACGATTGTATTGTCGGTGGAGGTTACAACTTCGAAAGCGTCATCAGGGCCGATGCCGAGGCGCCAGAGTCTTGAAACCAAGTGTTCGTTGATTTGTACGCCGTCGATCTTGGCTTTCTGCTGGACTGTTAATCCGCTTAGGGAGAACTGAGGTTCATTGCGCTTTTGAGGGATTGGGGAACCGTGTGGATCTGCTGCGGGGTAATCCAGATCTGCTTCCATTTCATCTATCAAGTCTTCTGTGAGGATGTGCTCATACTTTTCTGCTTCTTCGTGGATCTGTTCTTCGGATAAGCCTAAATTCTTTACTAGGAAAGTTTCCCATAATCGGTGTGCGCGGACTAGTTTAGTCGCTTCGGCTATTCCTGTATCTGTAATGACCAATGCGCTACCAGAAAGGGTTAAAAATCCACTTTGCTTGAGTGTATTGATATGTTTCTTTACGCGAGCCGCATCAAAACCTAACCGATTGATGAGATTTTCCATGGTCAGTTGGGTGCGTTCGTGCAATTTTAACGATTGTTTCAAGGTATCTTCTAACTGGATTTTTAGTTGTGTTTTTCGTTTATGTAAAAACCGAAACAATAATCCTTTCTGAGGCGCGAAGAACACTGACAACAGATAAAACAACGTAGCCATAAGCACCATAGCGGGACCAGGAGTGGTGTTGAAGTAAACCGCGAGTATCAATCCAGTTACAGCAGACAGGATACCGACACCTGCCGCAATCGCCAACACCCATTTTAAGCGCGTAGACAACAGTAATGCGGTAGACGCTGGAGTAATCAGCATCGCGACCACCAAAATCACGCCTACAGCCTGAAGGGAGGCGACCACAGCGAAAGACAGCAGTAACATTAGAAAATAGTGGACGGCTTTAACTGAAATACCCATTGTTTCTGCAATCACGGGTTGAAAAGTTGTAGCGAATAGAAACCTGTAAAACGCCACAACGCTAATCAAGACAAATGCGGTGATGAAGGCGGTAAGGTATAAGTCCGAATCCGACAATCCCAGGACGTTTCCAAACAGGAAATGGTCAAGATCTAGATGTGCGCCTTCCCTACTGACCTTGGATATTGCCATGACTCCTATGGCGAACATGGCGGTAAATACAATACCAATGGCAGCATCGTTCTTAGTTTTGACATTTTGCTGAATCCAAGTCATCATGACTGCGGAGAACAGCCCAGCGGCTACTGCGCCCATAAAAATACCAAGGGCGCTTGTACCGAAAATTATGAATCCTACCACAACTCCAGGTAACACGGCATGAGACAAGGCGTCTCCGATAAGAGACATATTTCGCAACACAATGAAACATCCAAGCACACCACACATTGTTCCTACGAGAACGGAGGCGATTAAGGCGCGTTGGCCAAGGGCGAGGCTGAAAAATTCTATTAATCCATCCATAACTTATTCTTTCATTGCTGCTGTTTTATGCAGCATTGTCAATTGACCACCATAAGTTTTTGCGAGATTCGCTTCAGTAAAGGTAGTCTCGGTATCCCCTACTTCAATAAGGCGCTGGTTGAGTAAAATCACTTGATCGAAATATGCTTTTACTTTTGACAAATCGTGGTGTACGACCAACAATGTCTTGCCATCATCAGCCAATCCTTTTAATATTTGTATGATCTTCTGTTCGGTAGTAATATCGACACCAACAAAGGGTTCGTCGAATAAAAAAATGTCTGCTTGCTGGCATAAGGCACGCGCCAAAAAAACACGTTGTTGTTGACCACCTGACAACTCTCCAATCTGTCTATCCCGTAAAGGCAGGATACCCATTTTTTCAAGGGAAGTTTCCCCAATTTCAATATCTTTCTTGTTGATTCGTTCAAAAAACCCTTTAAATGGGTAACGGCCCATCAACACCACATCCATAACGGTGGCGGGAAACTGCCAGTCGACTTCTCCGCGTTGTGGAATGTATACCATTCGTTTTCTTTGATCATTAATCACCTTATCGAAGATCTCGATTTTGCCAGAGTTGACTTCTATCAGCCCAAGGATTGACTTAAAGAGTGTTGATTTACCAGCACCATTTGGTCCAATAACACCGTACAATTCTCCTGGAAATATATCGAGGTAGATATTACTTAGTACTGTTTTCCTATCGTAGGAAACGGACAATCCTTTGATGGTGATACTAGGCTTCATACTTTTGAGTTTTCCTGAACATGTACAATAACCCAGCAACTAAAAATACGCCTAGCAGGACCATTAACCTCTTTGGCCCAGTGCCTCTTGCCACTTCTGTCCCAGTGTCTGTAGTTGTTTCAGTGGCGGTTACTGGTTGGGTTAATCCTTTTACGATGACGTCGGTATTTTGCTTGAGCATGTCAATGTAAGTAGTACCGCCAAATTCCTCATCTCCTAGGGAATCTGACAACAGTTTGCCACCAATGACTGCACCAGCATCTGCTGCGATCTGTTTCAGTATTTTCGGATTGACGGTAGACTCTATGAAAACGGCGGGTACTTTCGCAGATTTGATTACTTTTCCTAGTTCAATCACATCTTTGGTTTGGATATCTGCATCAGTGGAAATCCCAAGGACGGATTTCAGTGTCATTCCGTAGGCTTTGCCGTAGTACTGAAAGGCATCATGAGAGGTGATTAAAAATCTTTTCGTGGCAGGAATTTTTCCTATCTCCTTTCGAATGTAATGATCGGTTGTTATTAATTTAGTTCGGTAAGCGAAATAGTTTTGTTTAAATTCTTCTTTATGCTGTGGCAATAATTGTCCTAGGGCGGTGGCAATATTTTCTGCATACTTAACTCCGTTTTTAGCATCCATCCACGCATGTGGGTCCGGGCTGTCATAGGTCTCACTTCTGATGGTATTGATTCCTTCTGTTACGGTGATCGTTTTGGCTTTAGTCCCTGAATTTTCTATCAATTCATTCAACCAACCTTCGAAAGTCAATCCATTTTTGAGGATGAGGTTTGCCTTTGCTACTAATTTAGCGTCGTTTGGTGTTGGCTTATAGGTATGTGGATCGCCTCCGACAGGCACAATACACTTAATCTCTATTCTGTTTTTTCCAATGTTTTGCGCGATGTCTGCAATCATGGAAGCTGTAGCTACTACGACTGGTTTTTCTGCTGAGATGGTGAAAGAAAAGACCAACAAACTGCATATTATGAATAGTGTTCTCATAACTTAAATTGTGATGAATAGATTTTGACTTACTTTATTACTAATAATCGACTTTTGGGATTTATTGATGACCACCATCAGTGATTGGTCGTATTCGTAAATCTCTAAGATTTCAATATGTGCTCCTAGGTTCAGATTGAGCTGTACCAGGAATTGCAAAAAGCTTTTGGAATGCTCGCGAACGCCTACGACATGTCCTTTGTCTCCTACCTTGAGGTTGGACAGTATACTCTGTTCTCTGGTCTGGATATTGCCTTGTGCGTCTGGGATGGGATCGCCGTGGGGGTCGAATTTCGGATGTCCTAGGAACTCATCCAATTTATTGGTGAGTTTATCTGATTTAATGTGTTCCAGTTCTTCCGCAAGGTCATGCACCTCATCCCACGCGAAGTTTAATTTTTCTAGGAGGAACACTTCCCATAATCGGTGTTTTCTGATAAGGTCGGTAGCGGTGGCTTTTCCAAGGTTTGTTAGAAAAACGCCTTTGTATTTCGCATAATGAATCAGCTCTTTTTCAGACAGTTTTTTGACCATATCAGTCACTGAAGCAGCCTTAGTCTGCATTTTCTTTGCGATCTGATTTGTAGAAATCGGTTTGTCCGTTTTTTCTGACAAATGATAAATCGCCTTCAAATAATTTTCTGCTGATTGTGAAACCCTCATTTAAGTTTGAAATCGTTTTCACAAATTTACGAAATAATTTTTAGTCTTGTCTAAAAATTTTTAGGGAATAATTCTAAAAGTAAAGTAGAATTGGTGTGGATCTTTATTTTAGGTGTGATTGGGCGTTTTCTTCAGTTCTTATTTTTTTCAATTAATTCTTTTACTTCACTGTCATGCTTTTCTGAATAGCCCAATTCTTCTGCCTTCAAAAAACTTTCCATTGCCATTTCATTTTCTCCAATTGATTCATGGATGATTCCTTTGTATTTGTATGCATATGAATTTGAAGGGTCAATCTCTAATGCTTTCATTATGTCTTTCATTCCATTTTCCGCATCTCCAAGTTTGAATATGCAATAACCTCTGTTGTCATAAGAGTATGCAAAATTTGGAAGTAACTTGATTGCTGCATTGAAATAAGGAATTGCTTTTTGGTATTCTTCCATCCTTGACAAGGCGAATCCTATATTATTAAAGATATAACCATTCTGAGGTTCTAGTCTTAGGATTTTTTTATAGTACAATATTGCTTCCCTGTATCTGCCAGTATCCAAAAATACATCTGCTAAATATTCCAATCCATACCTGTCATCTGTATTAAATTCTAATAATTGCTTTGCATAAAAAATCACTTCCTCATAATTTTTGAGCAATAAATTTACATACGCACAATTTGAAATATATTCAGTACTATCACCATAAATTTCAATTGCTTTTTCAAGATCTTTTTTTGCCTTATGGAATTCTTTTCTTTCGAGTCTGATTAATCCTCGATTATAATATGCTCCATGATTATCTGAATCTATTTCAACTGCTTTGTCCAAGTCACTTATTGCTTTTTCAATTTGTAATATTGAATAATGACATAATCCCCTTCCTTCAAAAGCTTCTGAGTTATTTTGGTTTTGTTCAATTATTCTATTGAAATGTTCGATCGCTTTTTCAAATTCGCCGTTTTGATAAAAACTATTTGCAATTTCCATTTCCATTGTTTTTCTTTTTTTCTTGTTGAAGAGAACATGTCTATTTTACAATTACCAAATTCGACACACCTTGGTAGTTTTCTCCCTCTAGGAATATTGTGTAAGAGCCATCAGTCAACCCATTTAAAGACAATTGAATCTGCTGTTTCGCAGACTAAAGGTTTTCCTGAAAGTAAAGCCTTTCGTAACTACCGCGCAAATCCACTTAATCATGTAATTACCCCTACTCCACATTATAAAAAATCGATTAGAATTAAATTAATTAATCGCTTCGAATATTTTTTATTTATGAATAAGTATCAAATTGGTAGTGTCTTAACAGTTCGTAATGTCTTCTTAGCAAGTGCTCCTTTCCAGGAAACAAATCTTTACTTCCAATTTTCTTAGAAATTGATTCAATCATTTTCTCAGCACTTTCAGAAGTAGGCAGCACTTTCTTAGGTTTTAAAATTGAATTTTTTTTTGCCATAACTTGAATGTTATTAAAGATTTCATACAATTACAATAATACTATAAGTCCATACTTTGGCAAGTATAAAAGGAAGTAGTTAAGCAGCTTTTCCCTTGACTGTAACTAAATCAATATCCTTGGGTTTTCTTTTAGTAGTTACAAAACTTCCATCAATCCATTGAAAAAAAGTCATTCTTTAACATGCTCGAAAGTTCTTTCATATATCTAGTGCCTGACCGAAAACACCAGTTTTTTAAGCAATGAACGAGCGAACTGTTACTTTTTCAAAAATCGAGAGGTCTTTACTTATTGAAAATCAATGCTTTACGGCTTGCAAAACCTCTCACTTCTGGACTGGGCCGGCTCCCGGAAGTAACAGGTTCCTCGTTCTTTATTCATTAACTAATGTGATCTGATATGCCTTCAGTTT
>Ga0209186_1002983_pt1 | contig 11820 bp, 12 predicted proteins | sample SidtaG_FD_187426 | JGI IMG/M metagenome (GOLD analysis project Ga0209186, IMG submission 187426) | Marine algal microbial communities from Sidmouth, United Kingdom - Sidmouth_Male2 metaG (SPAdes) (version 2) | ecosystem: Host-associated > Algae > Red algae > Unclassified | place: Sidmouth...
CGCACCCCACGCACCCCACCCCACCCAAACCCACCCTTCCCTCACGCACCCCACGCACCCCAGTGAGCAGCTTGTCGTAATTTGTTTTCTGTTGTCATTCGTCTGAAAATGCGTCAATTGCTGGGTACATAATTCTGTCATGGGGGCTGGAATGCCGACCGATCTGCACTTCATGTGCACGCCGTGTCATGAAATTCTCAAATACGCTTGAACACTGGCCCACTGGCTGGAATCGGGGGTGAACACTGACACTGTTGAACGATCGGTAATCCGGGGTGGTCGCGGACGGACGGACAAAAGTAGGCTACAACCGTCTTTAAGAGAGTAGACGTTGTGACAAGATTTATTAAAGCAGAAGTGCATTTACACTCAATCCCACGGGAAAAATGCATTCTTACAGTAACGCATTGCCCTCCTATCTTCGACTGGGCAGCATATGTGTGGCCGGCATGGCCTTCAACCCCCGACGCACCGACAGCTCAGTGCAGTGTGGAACAGCCCGTTGCACACTAAAGTGTGCAACGGCTTCAGAAATGGGCACGACCGAAATCGACCACGTACCTCTCTCGGATGCCGGCACGGACCAGTTGAGGCGAATGTACTGGCGCTGCCCCAGCGGGCACGTCTCGTCAGAGTCAACTGCCTCCATATCGCACCGAATTGCTACGTCCTCCTCCCTGTAGCGAAGCAACGCCCGCACCTCCCCGTAGTGGAGGCGCGCCTTGGCGACGCCACCGGTGTCGATGGCCGCCTCTCCCGCGACGGTGTAGATATCGGAATCGAACCATGCGCCCTTGCGACGGTAGTTGACAGATGAGCGTAGCGTCTGGCGAAATCGCGTGCCGCACTCAAGTCGCGCCAAGACCTTGATCTACCCGAGCACCGCAACCGTGCCTGTGGGGCGGAGGCCGAACACCGAGGTGAGGTGGCCAAGGCCAGGCCGCTGCTATCGCGCCGACGGGGAGGCGCGGCACCTTGTGCATGGAGCGCTTCGTCATTGAAATCAGCTGGCCACCACTCGCGAGCGAGCGGCGGATGCGGCGGAGTCTGTCAGCAAGAAGGGCCTCATCGTCGTTCTGATCGAGGCGTGCCAGCACTGCCTGGGTGCCTTGAGACTTCCGGGCGGTCTGGATAGTGAAAGTCTTGATGATCCTGTTGTGCGACGGTAAAAACGCTCGTAGGTCTTGTTCTGCGCTGTCTCACTGCTTGTGCTCTTGTTGCGAAGAAGCCCGTGCATGCGAATGGCGTCCAACAGGTGCCGTAGCAGCTTGTGGATCGTTGGCGTGTTGATGTCGCCCAGGATGGGACGCACGTACTCGTGGATAAGCGCGGATGCGTGCTTTGACAGGCTCTCTTCTTCTTCGAGAGTCATGAGCGGGGGAGTAGAGGAGGTGCTCTACCGAGAGACACGGCCGTAGAAGAACGCGTAATCCCCGAACAGAGCAGTAACATCGTCCTCATAAGGCGTATCGCCCCATACATGCTTGTAGGCCTCTCAGTCGACGGTAAAGTCTGGCGGAAGGTCATCGTCCGAGTCCTCAGAGCGGTACCGACAACGTTCCGCATCCACAAAATATGGGCCCACGTGTCCCATGTGGCCCCACGTGGCGCCCTATGTGGAAAGACGCAGCCTGAGTGTGCATACACGGCGAGATTGCAAGAAAATGCAGTATAAGCGCCTCGCTCCCCGACACCCGCTACCGACGTCCCCCTCGCTGGGAGGACGGCGGCTGGAATGACAAGGCTGGCGGGCGACCGAGCCCCCCGCTAGCCGGTGCGGGTCGGCCTCACATGGGCGCACGCGCTGTGTGCTCGTGGCCCCCACCCCCTCTGGCGCACAGTTGGCCCGCACAATCACCGACGGGAAACAGCCCGTCGGGCACAGCCGCAGCCGGGCCACACCCCCACTCAAAGGCCCGGAAACGCACACAACCCCTGGCAGACCCCAGCCTTCCACGCACAGCCGCCGCCGGGCCACACCCCCTTGCAAGGGCCCGGCAACGCACACAATCTCCAGCGGGGAACGGCCCGCCGGTCACCATCAGACATCAGACAATCACAGCCACACATAGTGTCGGCCTGGGGCCCGCCACGACACGACACGACCACGGGCCGATGCGCGGCGCACGCAATCGGATTCCGGCAGATGATTGGTCCACTGGTCTCGGATAGGATGATGGCGCGCGAGGATATGTCAACCACCGTGGCCACCGCTACGTGGCGCCCCGGCTGGCAGACCGAAGATTCACACTCCCGGCTTTCCATCATCCGAGCGCGTCGGCTCTGCCCTGCCGTCCACCGTCGCGAGCGGCCCCATTGTCGTTGACCTTGTCTCGGTGGGTAACGCGTCGTCCGACGCCGTCGACGTAGCCGGGTTGAAGCGGATGATCCACTGCTGCACGGGACTTGCGTCGGCTCCCGTTCGCATCATCGCTTCGAGCACCGGGCATAAACCTGGATTGGTGGTCCCGTCGGCGATGTTGTGCTCTGACTTGACCCGGCCGACGTTGGAGATCTCTTGTCTGTTGTACGCCTCGCGTGCCGCCGCGACGTCGATCCTTAGACGCTTCTCTGTGGTGTATGTCGCCCGCGTGATGACGCCAAACCTCTGCTTGGAGTCAGTCAGCATCACAAGAGGCAAGGGTTTGTTTTCGACGCGTTCCAGGTCGTGCTTGAGCATGTACGCGGCGTTGAAGGCATCAGCAAACGCGTAAACCTCCCCCGCCATAATGCTCCGCACGATCCGTCGCGCCTTCTTTCTTGAGTACGTCAGTACGTGGCAGTGGTCCGCCGCGTCGCACTGGATAACAATGTATCCCAGCTGGGACGACATGTCATCGTCGGAATGGAAGGAAGCACCGGCGTATACGCGCAGGTTCAAGGACTCTAGCTCCAGTGGCTTGTAGCTTAGGACCATCTCTTTGGTTGACTTTGCGTGTTTGATCGCCTTGTTGATCTCCTTGACGTGCTTCTCCGAAAAGAGAGCCTCCGTCACTTTGGCCGCGCGATTGATGGAGCAGCAAAGGTCCGGCCGGCCGTGCGCCACCCAGGCAAACGCAGCTCGCGCCCGCACAAATTCCTCGTAGTTTACCGACAGCGACAGCCGCGACAGGTTGTCAATGTAGACCTTTTGGTCAAGAGTGAAAGATCTCGGTGGTCCCAGGAGTGTCCACACGGAGACGCCGATGAACTGGAAGTCGTCCCGGACGCGCGGTTTGGTCTCAAACTTGTCGAGAGTGGCCAGTGTCAGGTTCTGGAACTTCTCGTTGCCGCCCATGCACGAGTCGTCCACGTGGGCCCCCAGGATCCCCTCGGGGGCATCGCCGTCCATCTTGACGAACAAGGCCGGGTCCCCGGTAAGTGGTTCTGTGCCCAAGTCCTCCTTGACGTGGAGCACAAATGTCGCATCCCAGTAGTCGCCTGCGTCTGCGATACCATACAGCGGTTTGCGCGACAGCAGCAGCTCCCCGGCCTTCAGCTCAAAGTACTTCGCGTCCCTCTTTCGCACGCGAACGTACAGCTCCCGTGCCATGGCGTCCTTGCTCTGATGGTACGCCTGGTTGACGTCGTGCGAGAACAGCCTCCAGCCCAGCGCCGCACTCGTCGAGACGATCACCTTAGTGGGGCTTTGTCGCAGGGTCGAGAGGTTGGGCACAATGAAGGGCTTGTCCTTGTCACCGCAGCTCTGAGCGACATAACGTTCCTTATACTGAGCCGCGTTTGTGTTCGGCTCCTTGATCTCATTCACGAGTCTAGCGCCAAGGATGTTGGCCTTCGCAGGCACGCTCTCCTCCAGCACCTTGGTCCACACGCCACGTCGCTTGAGTCCGTCGGCCTCGGCCTGTTTCGCTGCCTCCATCCCCGGAATGGAAGCACGTGGGTCACCAGGTTCGAGGACCTCTGTCATAGAGGTGGAGCTTCGCTCTTTCTCATCATATGGCGCAGCGCGGTGACGAGACAGCGATACGTGGCCTATCTGCCGAGACAAGCTGTTCACGAATGCACCCGCGGCGGAGATGCCGTCGGCGACGTTGACGGCGACCGTCCCGGTACGATCTCCTGTGGGATCGGTCGCGCCAGCCGTGAGAGTGCTTGAGGGATCGGCGACAGCCAGCCCCGGTGCTTTGGTCGTCGTGTCCGCTTCCGCAGCACTAGGCCCTTCGTCTACCGTGGCCGGCCTGATCGGCGGCTTGTACAGCTCGACCTTGTCAACCGAAAAGAGCTTGAGGATGTAGTTGACATTCGGCCACACCAGCTTACCGTCGCTGCCCGCCACCATGAACGGGCCCTCCCATTTCTGGGGGATCTCCCGGTAGATCAACACACGCTTTCCAGGGCCAATATCCTGACCCGCCGCCCTGGGAACACGTTGACGAACCGCCTTGCTCAGCCGCGCCTGCGCTACCATCTTGACCATGGCGGCGCGAGCCTCCACTATGGCTTTGCAGCGCTAGCGACGATCCGGAAGGTCCACGGGCTTGACAGGCATTCCAGGGTTGACCCCAAGCAGCAGTGATTGCGCCGAGACACAGGCCGGGCCAGCCGTCTGTTTCATGGCCCAAACAGCAAGGGCGAGCGCAAGATCCACCGAGATGCCTGGGTGGTCCATGCGGATGACACGGAAGCTCTGCCGCAGCATCATGTGGTACCGTTCGCCGGCACCGAGTGAGTTGTGGCTCTCAATTCTGGAGTCCAGCGGCTTGATCCCGGCGTCGCGCATCATCTGCTTCGACTCCTGGGATTGCAGGTTCTTTCCCTGGTCAGCGTGCAGCTGCTCGGGGTAGACGGCATACGCTGCAACCCAGATGCGAAGGAAGGCGTCCCAAACCGTCTTGGTGTCCACCTTTTAGTGAATGAACGGGGCGGCGCTGAACAGCGTATCTCGGTCTACAACGTGTAGCACCGGGGTCTTCTCCAGCGTCATAATGTCGATCATCACTCGCCTGTTGAAGCAGATTTCTTCGTCCGGCATGGCCACGCGGAAGCGGCCCGGCTCCTGAGCCAGGCGTTGGCAAAAGTTACAGGCCTCGGTGACGTTCTCGAGCTGGCGCAGCGTTGTGGGTGTTGCATGCTCGTCTTTGGCGCGGCGCATAAGCGCGTACAAGCGCTCGGGCTTCGCGTGGTAGAAGTGCTTGTGGATGCGTTGTAGCTCCGGGAACGTGTACAGGATGCTCGAACCCCAGTCCAAGTAGATGTGACCGAACTTGCGCACCAAAGGCACACTGACGCCTTCGTTGATGCACACGAGATGGTTGGTCACGTTGTTGACGTACATGCGGTATAGGTCCAGGATGTCCAATCCTATCAAGAACGGCACGGTGAGGTCGATGACGTTCACGGCCAGCGGAAGGAAGCCGACGTCGGCGATGGGCACTCGAATGTGCACGAAACCAATCGTCACGTAGCTGCCGCCGCCGAGTCTGTAGCGCCCCGGATCCTTGGACGTAGCCAGCTTGGCGTCTCTGCCAATGGAGGCCGGGTACGCCTTTGCCTGCGCAAGTCCGATGACCGTGCGCTGTGCCCAGGTGTCGAGGCAGGCGCCATGGACCACGTCCACGTCGGTCAGCAGCGTGACGAGCTCGGTTTCCTCCTGAATGTTGGGCTTTGGTGGCGGTCGTCTGTAGCCGGGGGAAGGTCGGCGGATCAGACCCCTAGCTGAAAACTCGAGCCGCTAACTTCCTGGCGCCCGGAGGTGTCGTCCACATGGCCCGTCATGGCATAGTAGAGGGCCGCAGCGTCGAGCGGCACATCACTCTCAGCATCGGGCTTGGTTAGCCCTGCCGTCAGCTCCGTGGGGCGCGAATCCGTTCTGTCGCATTCGCTGACGTTTTCAGCCATCGAAGCGGCTCCGGCAACGCCCTTGTCCGTCGCCACGTCGGCCTCGATATTGCACCACAGCTCGAAGAGCACAGTGGCCTTCACGTCGGCTGGTGCACGGCGCTCCGCCCAAAACTCCGCCCTGCGCTTTCAGGCCTCTGCAAGATCGATGTCCTTCTTCGGGTAGTGCACCAGCCTATGGGACGGGTCACCACAACCAAAGCAGGTCGCATGGAGCGGGGGACCCCCCGTGCTCTTTGAGATACCTCGGTAAGCAGAGCTTCGGTTTCCAACAGCCGTCTTGGCTACGCCGTACCTTGCCTGTCCGCCGTACAGGACACTTGCGCCAGTGTCCATGTCAGCTCTTGATGACGCGGGCACTCGGTCGCGCGCCATGGCGCTGGCCGAATCCTGGTGTAAGCACAGGGCCGCAAACAGCCCCTCGTAAAGGTCTGGGAAGCTGATGTCGTGCGTGTCCATACGACTGAGGGGGTGCATTGCCCACGGGTAGCCAATAACCGCGCCTCGCAAGAAGTTGGCACGGTGAGTGTCGCCACTAAAGGCACGAGGCACGTTCTTAGACACACGTGCAACGAGCTCGTACGTCTCCTTGAGCGCGTCGGATCCTGAAAGGCCCTTGGCCACAAAGTCGCTCATGCGTAGCAGCTGCAGGACGTTTTTCGCACGGCCTTGACGTACAGGCGACCGGAAACTCTCACGGATCTTAGCGCAAGCCGCTTCGTACGTGACGACCGTCCGCATCACGTCCTCCAGGTAGAAGCGCAATGCCTCCCCGGAGAGCAGATTGTGCAGGAACTGCATTTTGTGCTGCGCCGACACGCTTAAGTCGCGGGTCACGTGGTCGTAATGCGTCGTGTAGTCGTCCCAGAGCTGCTGGGTCCTGCCCGAGAATTTGGCCGACTGGTCCTTGAAGCGGTTTCCCACTGGGTGGTCTTGGCGTTCAATGTTCACCGTTACAGCAGGGTCGTCATACATGTGTGTGACGCTACTTTCGCCGGCGTCACCTTGACCAAAGCTTGGGGTCACGCCACCTACCCCGTAGGGCGCGCCGTTACCGCTACCCTCCCGGTGGTCGACGGCGCCGCTGAAGCCACCAGCACCCGCAGCGCTCTGTCCCGTCGCCCGGTAGCCGTGGCTTCCGGCGCTGGCACCAAAGCCGGCTCCTTCGTGAATGGAGCCGCTGGAGCCCAGGCCACGACCTCTGCGTCTGGCTTGGCGACGCATGCCACTGCCGCCGTGGCCTACACCGGCTCCATCGCGAAACACGTCGCTGTCTTGGTTGCCGTGCGCACAGGAGCGCTGGTGAAGACGAGCGTCTTGGCTATAGACTCCGGCAGGAACATGAAGTGTCGCCCCGTCGTGACGACGTATCCCAGCCTCAGGGCGTGTCGGGGAGAACAGGCGAGCGTTTTGCCCACGCATGGTCACCACGGTCGGCATTGTGCCTTCCGTGGCGTCTTGACTGCGCTCGTACTTGCGGTTGTCCGCCTCGACCATCTTGATGGCCGCGCCCCGTTGGTAGCCTTCGTACAAGATGTGCGCGAGCACAGTCGTCGCGCGGACGGAAGTGTCCTCCGTAACATCCGTCTTCCAGTACTGAAGCCTTGTGATCAGGTCCTCATATAGCAGCGGCAGCACGAGCATGTCGGCGTAAAATATCCGCTCGGGCGGGAAGAGGTTGGCGACACTGCGCTTGAGGTCATCGCCAAGGATGGGCACCGCGTCCTTGGATCCGTTGATGGTGCGGATCGTGCGAACAAAGCCGGCGGGAACGAGCGGTCGGTCGTCGGTGTCGAGGCCGTCCATGAAGATGGGCACGGGATTGTGCATGCCGCTGCCCGCCCCACTGCCCGTGGAGCCCGCCATGGAAGCGCAGACAAGCACTCTTCCGTCGTGCGTAGGTAGCCGACGTCGTCGTGCGCGCCGAACCAATTGACCGCCCCCCGTTGATGCTCCCCGTCCGGCGGAAAGCCGCCTGCGCGCTCAGGAAATTCAACCACCGTCCGCAGAGCCCGCTACCTGAGAACCCTCGCGTTCGTTTTCGTCGTTCACTCGAAACCCCAGGTCCGAAGACCGTGGCACCTAACGCCCCACGCCAAGCCCCACCGAAGTGGGGGAGACGCAAGACGAGACACCCCCCGGTTGTCGGCCCCAAAGCCCCACGACCCGCCTCGCGCGCGCCTGTGGCACGCGTGGTGACGAGGGCAATCCATAAAAAGAATGAAGACACGCCTTGTGCCACACCCCGCGCAGGCTTACGCCTAGCTGCGTGGTGCGGACAGGCGAGCGCCAGTCCTCTCCGTCCGGTGGACACCACACCGCAGGCAACAGCAACCGCCCGCGCACACTCGCAAGCGCGACCCCCAACCGTGTGTACACCCGTGTGATCACCCACGACCACCAACAAACAGAGGAGTAGCAAGCGTCGCCCAACGTGGATGGCGTCCCCGTGATGCGCACCGCCGCTCAACACAGACCACCCGCAACTTCTTACACGAGCACAACGCGTGACCGCCGCCGGCCGAGTAGACAAAGTAAGGAAAGCGACCTCACTCAGGGGCACCGTGTCAAGCGACGTGTGGAGCACTTTCTGTTGAGCCGTCAAGCCGCGGTCCTGAGCTGCGTTGGTAAGACGCGGACCGGAGAAAGCCAACCCTGTTGAGCATGGCTCAGCAATTCCACTTGTCTGTATTCACCCAGTTGAGCATTGGGACTCAATTTTGGGTATTTCCCTACGCACTTGTTGTATGTTTTGTACTTGTGTGTACTTACTTTGTTGGTCTCGTAGTGGGCACTCTCTGCTGGGGTAAGCTCGAGGGGGGGATTTGTGTAGGGAGGTGCATGCCCCGTTCTGGGAGGTGCGCCGCGGCCCGCGCTCACTGAGAACTGTGGTAGGTGGGTGCTCTCCGAGAGCGGGCTTCCCGACGACCCGTCGTGGGGCCGCCTGGGGTACATTAGGTGGCTGGTCACGGCCCTGGACCTCTGCCATAGTAAAGCAACGCACCCACTTGACCACACCGATTTCACAAATTGTGGTCCCAGTGTCGCTGGTGGTCATCGTCGTCTTCCGTGCCGTTGTTGTCGGGACGACCTTGGTTGGGTTGCCGTGTGTTCCGGCGTCGGGCAGTCGGGTATAGCCTCCCACGTCGTCAGTGCCGCGCCTTCTGGCGTGGTTGTCATCGTCATGTCGAAGTACGGCCGCTCCGCTGTCCCCCGCTTCGCACAGCTGGACGACAACTACAAGGTCTGGGCTGTGTACTGCCGTGCACAGATGATCAAGGAGAAGGTTTGGGCTGCGGTTGTGACGGACCGCCCCGCGTCTGGGAGCGGTGCCAAGAGCGACGTTGCAGCTGAGGCGTGGGACCTCATGAACGAGTTGGCCCTGGCGCCTATCCAGATGTCGGTCGAGCCGGTTCAACTTTATTAGGTGACGGCGATCAGTACGGCCAAGGAGGCGTGGGATGCGCTCAAGGACATCTTTGAGGCGCGAGACAACGCACGTCTGCTGCAGCTCATGCCTGAGCTGAGCAACCTCAAGAAGGGCAGCGACGAGAAAATCATCAAGTACACGTCGCGCGCTAAGGGCATCCGTCAAGAGCTCTCCATGCTGGGAAATCAGGTGGACGAGAGCACGCGTGTCCTGCAGATCCTGTCGGGCCTTCCGGCCGAGTATGACATGATCAAGACCGTCCTGGAGAACATGGACGGGAAGCGCAACGTCGCTGACGCGAGCGCCAAGCTGCTCACGGGGGAGCCGCGGGGGAACCATGGGCGGTCGTCCTCGGCGACCGGCGTCAAGTCGCAAGAGATTTCGGCGACGGCTTCTAAGAAGCCGTGGGACAAACTCGCGGTCGTGTGCTACTACTGCGACAAGAAGGGGCACATGAAGCGCGACTGTCTCAAGAAGAAGGCCGACGACGCCAAGGGCAACAAGAAGCCAAATGGCGGGCGTCGTGAGGGTGGCAGTGGCGGTGGTGCACCTCCCCGCGCCGCATTGGCCTACGCTGCGTCGGCAGGCCAGGCCGGGAAGCGCAATGCTTCCGGGAGCACCAGCGGGACCTCGACCTCGGTGTTGGACTCGGGTGCGACCAGCCATATGGCCGCCCAGGACGCGGGTTTCACGGTCAAGACGACGGGGAGCGGGGCCAAGATCACTCTAGCTGACGGCCACAAGGTGCCCATCAAGGGGCACGGATACGCGTCCATGGACGTGGGGAAGGGAGACACCACGGCTCGCATGGTCCTCGATGAGGCCATGCTTGTGCCGGATCTGACAGAAAACCTTCTGTCGGTCCGAGCGGTCGACCGCTGCGGCGGTGCCGTGGTGTTCGTTGGCGACGCCTGCTGCATCCTTAGTGATGGAGAAGCGGTGCTCGCGAGCGGAGTTTTGAGCTACGCGTCTGTCTTTGGCTCGGTCAAAGAGTCGGAGAACTACGTGCTCGAGGTGACGCCGGTCACGGCGTCGGCCAGACCCGCCTCCACACGCATGGACGGAGAGGCAGAGCTGTGGCACCGCCGGTTCAACCACTTGGGTTTCGAGAACCTCAAGCGGGTGGCTGGGATGGTCGATGGGGTGCCATCGACGGAAGCCGACGCCGAACGCGTGCCTGGTACGGTATTCGTTGTAGCATATCTTCTTATTATTTGGATATTGGGCCCGGTAGCCCCCCTGACGGGTCAGTATTCATGTGGAGGATTGAACTGACTTGTGGCTCGCCCTTTGGGAGGCTACTCCCGTCTTGTATTTCTGTCCTTTCTTTTTATCGTCTCTATTTTGGTGGTTATTCGATCTTTCTGATCGCTTGGTCGATCGACCCCGCCCCTGTACCGTCTGATAATAAGTGCACCATGGGACAGGGGTTCGCCGTCGTCGGCACCCCTGGCTCCCCATCGGATGTTGCACGAACAAAGGTTCTTCTTCCTCGCCTCTAAGGCGATAGTGTTCGCTTTATCGCGCGTCTACGGTTGGTCGCTATTTACCGGTCATTTAACCGACGTCATTAATCCCACATTTGGTAGAGCAGCAGAGGATACTCTTTCCTGCCGCGTGCATCTGCACGCGGTGCCCGATAGCTGGCTCGTGCTGCCAAGTGGCACGGTGACGGGTATTGCGCCCATTTGCTTGACGCGCGGGGCGCGTCTCCCACTTGTGTGCGCTATGACGCTGGGCGTCGTGGGTGGTGATCTCCAATTGGAGCGCGGGGCGCTTCTGTTGGCACTGTGCCGCTTGAGCAATGATTCCTGGTGGTGCCGACGGGCAACGTGGCAATGGGAAGGGTGAGGGCAACGCCCTGCCTTCCGACTACGTCCCGCTGGGAGGCGTTCGTACGAACATGCGAGACGCCAACATTCTAGGTGGTTCCCTCTCGGGATCACCTGCATTGAACGCGGCGGCCTCTGGCCAACCGCTCGACGCGGAGAGCTTTAAGGCGGAGGTGGAGACACTTCGTCTCCGTCTGACGGCCCAAGAAGCGACTAACCGCTCGTTAGCGAAAGCAAAGGACGAACTGATTGCAAACGTGGAGGCTATGCGCCAGGAGGACATCGAGTCCGATGCCCGGGAGAAAAAGTCGCGTCGCAAGACGAAGAGCAAGACGAGGGTCAAGCCCGACCCCAAGAGGGGCGAGTCGTCTTCCTCTCGTCCAGAGCCAGTTGGCCGAGCGACCGAACGTCTGGATCAAGAACGAAAGCTTCGCAAGAAGTCGCGTAAGATCCACAATGAGACCACGTTGGCCCTCTCAACATCCTCAGTTGAGAACGCCAACATGTCGGCCGCGAACGAGTCAAGCTCGTCCAGTGGGACACCTTCCTCTTCGTCCTCCGACTCTGGAAAATCCCCGGGTTCCCCGTCGTCCCCGTCGTCGAGCTCCAGCTCTGATTCTTCGGACACGTCATCGGACGCTGCGTCTCGACGATCCCGCCTGGGTCCGTACAAGGGTCATTCCGACTCTAAGAGGCGGTTAGAGAAAGCCAATCGGCTAA
>Ga0209186_1002985_pt1 | contig 11813 bp, 13 predicted proteins | sample SidtaG_FD_187426 | JGI IMG/M metagenome (GOLD analysis project Ga0209186, IMG submission 187426) | Marine algal microbial communities from Sidmouth, United Kingdom - Sidmouth_Male2 metaG (SPAdes) (version 2) | ecosystem: Host-associated > Algae > Red algae > Unclassified | place: Sidmouth...
GGGGGGGGGGGGCATCGACGGCAGGACCAGCACACTGGTGGGCACCGCTCGTGGTACAGATGCAGAAGCTGAGTGGTAGACGGTGACGACGGCGGCCCCGGCCTCGGTTGCTCCAGTCGGCGTCGGGCAAGGAACCGACCCGTGTAAAGTGATCGATTGATGTTCCATTAATTGAAAAATACAGATATTTCAATTAATCGATAGATTAATTGAAGTCCTCCGTCAAGAATTTAACATTTTGCCACCCATGCTCTCATAGGTTATCCCACGGCCAAAAGACGTCTTTAGCTCTCATATGATAACCATTTGAAGTCTTGTTTCCCCGACCCTCCCGCGCTACCACGTCCGGCACTGGGTCCCGCCGCAGCCCCGCGGGCGCCCCCCCCACCGCCAGCAGCTCCGTGTGCCCCCCCCCATCGCTGTCGCCGCCCCGTCCACGTCCAGAACAAGGACAACAGTCGTCCAGGCCGACGCCAACCGCCGTACCCAGGGCCGGGCGCCCGCCGCCGGCACTCGTCGCTGCAGGCGGCAGCCCCAACGAAACCCGATTCCGTTTGGACCCCTGTTGCCTAACAGAAGCCCAAAAGAGGCAGATCTGTTACAGTCTTGTTCGGTGCTAGGCTGTCGATCTCGTGTGTTTGGAAGGTCCGTGCAGCTCGTGAGACCACGGAGCCGGATCGGAGGTGCTTGAGTAGGACGGGAGCTCGAACGGCTTAGTGACCACCCATGAAGTCGTCCGCTCAGCACTTGTTTGCTCATTCAAATCCTGAAAAATGATACAACCGCCACAGCGGCTTACCGCGCCGACCGGACAGGACAGCGTCGTACAAGGAAAAACAGTGTGCTCCTTTTTCTATCCCGGCAGAGCCAGTACCTACATCGGCAGCTACCGACACTATGCCCAACATTCGTGCACATGCACAGCGGACAGGGACTACGAAAGCCCACGAAAGAACGCCGTCGCACCGAGCACCCAGAGCACAACAGACGAGCAAGGCAAAAGCGAGAAACAGCGTCCGTGGCCAGAGCGAGGCGGTGGGGTGGCATGGCACCCACCAAGACGCCTGAGCGGCACGAACGAAAAGCAAGACGGAGAAAGAAAGAATACAAGCATGAAGGGGCCCTGTCCAGAGCGAGGCGAAGGAGTCTTGAGAGCCGTCAAAACGCCTGAACGGCAGGGCTAGGGGCTGGAGAGTGCAGCTCAAAATCCCGCCGCGCGGTAGGCGCGCCACTGCGCTGAGCGCTCGTCTGCGACCGAACGAATCTCGTCGTCTTCCTCCTCTTCCCAGTAGTCGTTGCGCTCGCCGCCGCCCTGGCCGTGTCCAACGGCGTCCGCGGCATGGGTGCCGGGGGCGGGCAGTGCGCCGCGCCGGGCCACGTGTGCCGGAAGGGCCTCCAGCCGCATGGGCTGCGTCGGCAACGGAAGCAAGACCCCTTCAGGAGCAGCACCATTAACGGCAGGCACAGACGGAGCAGCCGTGGTCGTCGGTGGCACGGGAGGGGCCGACGGAGCAGCCGGTATCGGCGGCAGTGTCGAAGGGGCGGCGGTCACGTCAAAAGACTCCGCCAGATAGCGGCCGGCGTCGCCACCGTCAACGAGCTGCAGACCGTCGTGAACCTCGGCGTCCTTGGGGAGGATGTCGTGCAGCAGCAGCGACTCGCCCTCAAACAGGGCCTGATGGCCCTGTTTGAGAGCCCCGGCGCCAGCAAGAAGAGACAGCAGCCCCGCCCGGCTGGGCAGTTACGCACGCACCTGGAACTCAAGGAGGAGCGCCGAAGAGAGAATGAAAAAGAAAGTGTCATCCATTAACAAGAGAAACACGTTCAGCGAGAGCCGTGGCAGAGCGTCAGAAGCGGCACTACCGGACACAGCCGATCGAATAAACAGGAGCAGGCAGCAAAGCTTGTGAGTCAAGCTCGCGGCAAGAGAATAAAGTGAACATTGAAAGCAAAATAGAGAAGGAACCTGCAAGAATACCCGAAAGGTCACGTTCGCGACATGGCCGTAGAAGCAGCGGATGACACGAGTAGCCTTGTGCGGCCCCGTCCAGTTGGTCATCATCCCCGTCGCGTCTAGCTCCTCGATGACATTGACAAGGACGTCCAGCATTGCAATTCGGCCGTGTGCGTCCTTGATGAGCGAGTCCGCACGTAGAAGGTCCTGGCACTCCTCAGGAGACTGCTTGTGAACTCACCGCGTGGACGAAGAAGACGGTACAGTCCAGCTGCCAATCCCTTCAGTTCGTGAGTACGCTTGACGAATGTTGAGACAGCGACGGATGAGATTGAGCTGTTGAGATGCCCAAAGACGTGCTTGATGTATTGGTAGGCAACAACTAGCGCCATGACCTTTGCCGGCTTCCGGACAGGCAGCATCATTTTAGCATGCAGCTTCTGGACGGCAGCGTCATCAGACACGCCCATGACCTTGGCAGCCACACTCAGCAGTAGAGCGTTGACAGTGGCCGTGCCGGGGTACACACGTGAAGAGGAAGACGCCGTTCGAATAGCCTTTGTCAACGCGTCGTGGAACAACGCCTACACGCGGACATACAAGAAAGGAGCCAGACGCAGCACGTAGCAGACAACAGCAGCAGTTAGAACGTGCCGACAGTTTGACAGGCACATATGTGCGTGGCAAGCCACGGGGAGCAGTTCAAACGGCACCACATATACCCCATCTGCGGACTCGGTCGCGCGTCAATCGAAAGCGAGAAACATAGCGCGCATGAGGTACGTACCTTGATTTCTGCAACCAATGACACATAGTCCGCGGAAGAGGTGTTCTCGCCAGCGGTACCGCTACTCGCCATCGTCATGCGCGCGCTGAGGCCCTGTACGGTGCGGTCGAGCGCCGCAAGGCGCTCGAGTACAATGCCGCTGCCCGACTCGCGCTCATCCACGGCCGCCGCGATTCCGTCCATGCGTCGCAGGGTTGACGCAGACTGAGACTTTGTCACGACCACCTCAACGCGTAGACGTGTAATTTCGCGGCGCAATGAGGAAGCGCCGCTGCGAAAGGCCGCGTGTACGTCGCGAAGCAACAGCGGGGGCATATCCGCCTCGACCCCGACAGAGGAAGAGGCGGCACCAGCCGCCGCGCGCAGGGCACGCGAGTCGTTTGCACGACGACGCTTACCAGAAGACGGCCGAGACTGGCGAGGCGACGCAGCCGTAGTGGGCAGCAGGGGGGACGCGGGCGGCGCGATATACGCCGCGACGAGGGCGTCGTCGTCCATCTCCTCGCTGCTGTCGTCGGTGGGGTCGGCCACTGGTGGCTCTGACACAGGCAGAGGCGGCGGCGGTGGTGCGGTTGGCGGAGGCACCGAGCGCACAGAAGCGCCGACGGGAGCATCTCGGCGCGCAACAGGTGGTACAATGGGCGGAAACCCTGCACGCGGCTGTTGAACAGAAGCCAGAACAGAGGGAGAACCTGGCTGCCAGAAGGCGGCCGGGAATATGACCGGATTGCGACTGCGAGCAGAGAGCTGCTCGGCTAGCACATCGGAAGCAGTGGCCGTACCCATAACGGGCGGTGGGAGTCCGCCGACCGTGGGCGACCGCTCCCTAGCGGCGGGGGATGGTTGACTGCCATTGGCATCGTCCGCAGGGGAAGAAGCAGCCGATTCTGTCACGTTACCCGCGACCTGCGTATCATCCGGACCAGCAGCAGCGCCGCCGTTGGACATCTCCTCCCCTTCGTCTGTAGAGTGGGCGACATCTGCTTCGGACTCTGAACTCGAGAGCGGCGGCGTCGGCGGCCCGGCCGTCATCCGAGCGACCGGCACAACCGTCATTCTCGGCGCTCGGCGCACGAACTTAGGGATACGGTGACGGCGGGGAAGTCTGGAGAGAACCGCCTTGGAGCGCGCCGATGGGCGATGCACATGGGCGTCAATGTTCCACACCGTCCCGACGCCTTCCATCATCCCCGCGGCCAGCGGAGCCACTGCGAGGGGCACCGCGACAGCACCCCCAGACGCTGAGGCTCCACCCATCACCGCCTTGTCGCCCGTAGATGCCGAGTCGCGCACCGTATCCATGCCGATCTCCTCCGCCACCACACGACCGAGCATGTCATCTCCACCGACCTCCACGCCAGCAACGGGCACCGCCTCGTCCACGGCCACCGCCGTCTTGGTGGGCCCCTCCGGAATGGCTCGCGTGTCACCTGCGGCATTTCCGTCAGCCTCCTCTGCCACAACCTCCATCTTTTGCTGGTACAGCGCAACCCCACGGGGTCCGTCAAACTTCAGCATCGGCTGCTTGCCGCCGGAACTCGAAAAACCACAGACGAGAGAGGGCCCAGTCGTCGCCCAAGATGCGGGGTCGTCGACATCGATGACCTCCTCGAGGCGTGCGACCTTGGCAACACCTTTCCCTTTGTCCGAACTCGATCGCGCTGCCTCCTCGTTACACGGCGCGTGCACGTCGATCACAGTGTCGTCCACGATGCGCTTGACGAAAGAATGCCGGGAGCGACCACCGTCAATCGGCGCAGGCCGCCTCTCAGACGACATCTTCCCAAGCGACGTAGAAAAACACCGGCGCGGGAAGTTGGTAGCAGAGGCCAGCCTCGGAGGCCGACACAAACAGGTACGGGGAAGAGTGCGCTCACTCGCGTCACAGGGTGTACAACGGGCCACAAGTAGTGGGGGGGGCAGAGGGTGGTGGGTGCGACGGGCATGTCTGCCCGAGATGGACAGCAGAGCCTTATGAGGCGGCGAGCCACACAGCCGCCTGAGGCTGTGGCGTACTGCCCCGTCACCAGAACAGCGACAATTCGCTTCCACCCTCCGGACTGTTGGAGGGTGGGGTACCACACGGATGGACACCCGCACTGAGACATAAACGAGACGCAAGCGAGACTGTGGGTGAGACCACAAGTGGGGAAATCAGTGAACGAGACAGGGTAAAAACGGATGGTAAGCCAATCACTCGCCCGACGTACATGCGGCTTGGGCGCTACCGGCAGGACCGCCGTCGACCGGGACGAAGAGCCCCCTCCTTCCACCATGACACATGAGCACCGCAGCGACAAGCATACCAAAGTGTCGATGCTCTGCAACACGAACGGGGCCTCCTCATCAGTTCCCACTTCCTAGATGATCAGTCCGTCGAGCGCGGTGCCACCAGCACAGAGAGAGATTCGAGGCTAGAAAGAGTCGTCACCGTACGCGAGAACAGAGATTGGTGGGCTTCACAAGAGTGTGGGCAGCGAAACGGGACCCACAAGATTGACCGAGACGAGGGGAAGGGTGGTGTGGGGGAGACACAGGGGCTGCCGTCGAGTCAGTGACGCAAAAAGAGGAGCATAATGGAGGAGTGTCCAAGGGTGAGGGACAAAAAGATCGGTAAAGAGGTTGTGATGGGTGTAGGCGGGTTGTGGCCAGGACGTGTCACACGCTGGCGGTGACACGACGGCCTGGGATTGCAACAGGTCGAGTTGATCACGTCAGTCGGTAGCCTTCGCGAGTATTTGATTGACTTGATAGAAAAATAACAGGTCTCAGAGCATCGGTAGGCGGGCTACATCTCGGGAAACACCCCCCCGATGTTGGCGTCGTCCAATGAGGCAACACTGTCGGAAACAATGAAAATGGAGTTTTCGTACTCGGTAGGAGGGCTTGATGTTCATGAGCACGGTTTGGGCGGTTATGCCGACTGACCTCTGTAGGTGCTCCGGGACATGGAGGCACCGGACCTCAATAGACGTCAACGTGTTGCCTCCGGCAGGAGGCAGTGTCTTGGACGTTGAGAACGTCCATGCTGCATCCCCTCATCTACCCGGGACCGCCGGCATTGATGACTCGCGCCGCGGGAGGCCAAGTTCCGCCAGCTCTCCTGTCGGCGACGGAGTCACGGGGACATCTCCCGCCCGTGCGAGTCGCCACGAGACCCTTTCGTGTCACGGCACGCTTCGGATGGCCTGGGTGTTTTCGTTCGCGGGGTGGGGGGGGTGGGGCGACACCGCCGGGTCGGTGATGGGCGAGTCCCCAGCAACGGAAGCCTTTTGGACAAACAGAGGTGCTTCTCTCCTTGCCTCCATTCCACGACGATTGCGCTACTCTCTGAGTGGTCGTGTCCGCGGAGGAGGCGTTCCGATTGCAACGTGCACTAGCCGTGCCCTCTGGTGATACGGTCATCCCTCTGTTTTTCCGGACGATCCTGTATCCCATCAGCACTAGTGGCACATTGTACGTTACTGCTCTATCGGTGTGTGACTTTCATGAAACGCGGTTCTAGGTGCCTTTCACCGGTCGCCCGCCTGCCTTTGTTTCTTCCTTGGTGGGTTCCGGCTCTGTTCTTGGCTGCGGTCGGCGACTAACTCGAGTGTGTGCTTTTGGGGGGACCAGTCGCCCTCACGATGAGTGTCGTGTGCTTCTTCTCGGGGAGAACAGGGCGTCATGCCTGCCAATGGACTCACCTCCGAAGCGCCTTCTTGGTTGTGCTGGTACTGTTCTCATACTTTCACATCGCAGGCTGCCCGCACGCGCCATATCAGTCGGCGACACCCGTACCGAAACCGGCATGTCCCGCCCGTGGGATTCGTGGAGCTCTACCATCGGCAGGCGGTGGCGCCGCATCGCTGCTCGTCGGCTGCAGCCGCTGTTCGAGGGGCTCGCGTGGACAGTGGAGCCGTTGGCCCTGCTCCCGCTCTTCATGTCGAGACTCCCTTATCTGGGACAACCGCCCCTCAACTCCACACACAAGGCGATGCTCCTTGTGATTTTCCACTAATCGGTGGGCTTGGTGTCGTGCGGCTGCCCGCGGACGCGTCTGCGCGTGCGTCGCTTCCGGTGCCTCGTCGTCGCAGTGTATTCCAAACGTCTGTGGCGGCGCGCATCCGCGCCTACTACGAGGCAATGTCCGAGGCGACAGAGACCCGGCGCCTAGTCTCACCATCGGAGGGGCGGCGGCCTTCACGTTTCAACACGCCTCTGTTGCGGGAGACTCTCAAGTTTACCCTCAGTGCTGGCGGCTCAGGGCTATCCCAGGCCGATCAGACCGCATACCTGTCTGTACTTCTTCTGGCGGAGGCGGGCGGTCGTCGCCAGTATCCTGGGCGCTCTCGATGCGCGCCAAGGCCCAGACGCGTGTCGGAAATCAACCACACGGCGGCTGCTGCCACTTCCGTTCTTTTCCAGTGCGGAACGGCTGGGTCTGACGGCGAGCCCAGCTCAGACGAGGACGTCGGCGAGCTCAGCCGGGCTTTCCCAAACAAGACCTCCTTTGTTGCAGCTGTGCAGAAGGAGCAGCGCCGGGTGCTCTCTAAGCCCTGTCGGGACGTGACCCCGAGGGAGGTAAAGGGTGTTGCGTATAACTTCTACTCCCGGGACCTGCTTCTAACTGTGCTGGACCTGCTTTTGCACATTGGTCACGTCCAGTTGTGGGGGGAGAAGCTTGGGAACGGGGCGGACGGCACGCGCGTGCGTGCGGACATGATGGACAGTGACCTGCTTCTCTCTGAGGAGTGCACCGTCCGTAGACGCCACGGTTCTCTGTCCTTTGTCTTGGGTGTCCAGCGTTTTATTGACGAGGCTGTTGTTTCCTGGTCGGGCGCCCATTACATCTACCCGATCAGGGCACGCGTGATCAACATCCGTGACCGCAACGTGCAGTGGGTGACGGTCGGGTACATCCCACACGTTGGCAAGCCGACCACCCGCACGGCGGCCGCCCGACGCCGTGCCAGAGACTCCCGCAACGCTCTACTGAAACGCTGCCTCGCCATCCTTCTTCGGCGGTGCGCTGGAGCAAGCCAAACTGGTTTGCCCGTCGAGCTCCCCGGCCAGCAGATGCTCACAGCTGTGCCGCGGATTTTGGGCCTCGTCGCGGACCAACTAGGCGAGCGCTCGGTCATGTGCCTTATGGGCAACGCCTGTGAGTTCATTTGCTCGCATTGTGTAGTCCGACGGGACGTGGCTGGCGGCGCTGCGGGGTTCGGCGCTTCGCCGAGAGATGTTACTACCCTCCTTGACGCGCAGCTGGAGGGAGCCATTGCTCGCGACCGTGACCCGCGGCCCTCGATAAGAAACCTTCTGCGAACTGAGCACAGCTCTCTGGCGTTCGTTTCCGCTCTCGGTGCTGTCTGGGGGCTGTCTACTGACAACAAGCGGCTCTTTGACGTCATTTCTTTCGACATACTTCACGTATGGAAGCTGTGTGTCGTGCGTATGGTGGCCCAGCGCGTACCATCCTTCCTGCGAGTTGCCTGTTCTGGAAAGGGCGCCCGTCTAGGGCCGCTCTCTGACACCTTGGATGCCCTGAACTTGCGTGCATGGGAGATGGGGCATCTCTTCGTGCCTTCTCCCACACCACCGGGGTATGCTATGACCCTCATACGTGCGCATCCATTTCCATTTCTCGCGGCTTCCTCAAAGCACGAGCGTCTTGTAGTCAGACGCTTCGTGACTCCTGTCTCGTTCTTTATGGCACTGGTCATTGTAACCCACCAACAGCGCGCTTTGGTGCTTTCTCCTCGAACACTTCTGTCTCCATCGATATCTTGTTTGTTAGGTTCTTTGTACCCCCCACGGAGAAGCAGCTGCAGATGACTGGTCGCCTGTGGCGACACGGGCTTTCCATGATGCCACATATGATGGCTGGGGTCTGTGGACCTACAGAAGATCTCCCCCCCCCGCATGATGACGTCGCCCCAGTGGGGACAGTCTTCGGGTCGCCGGCAGTCCTCTGCCAACGACGAGGAGCTGGACGACGGACATGGGCCCGACGGTGCGGTACTGGGAGATGCTGAAGAGATCCTCCCCGACCTAGTGGTGCACGACGTTGTCTCGTCTGCTAAGTACAAGCGGTTGTTTGGTGCGCTCCCCCTGCACCGAGCGGTGCTCGACGTCTTTTGCCGCATGGCGGCGCTCGGCGGCCGCTTAATGGGCGACAACATTTCCGAGACCACCCGCATGACGGAGCAGCAGATGCGCTCCCTGGCTCATGAGGCCCAGGAGTTCGTTGTTGACTATGTCGATCTGATCTTTGGACCGGCCCACACCACCAAAGCGCACCGACTCACGAGTCACCTGCTGGTAGCACTGCTCAGCAATGGAAACCTGTGGGAGGGTGACACCAGTGAGAACGAGGCCTTGCACGGTCCGTGCAAGCGGATTTACTCCCGCACGAACAAGCGCTGACCGACGATTGTCCCGCAAATGATGCGGGCGGCGGAGACCCAGTGCGAGGTGCTGCGGGAGCTCCGTCAGATGACAGACGACGACGTCCATGTCAGTGGCGACGACGAGCTGTTCAGCTTGCTGGAGGATGTCTTTCCGGGTGAAGAGGTTGCGATGGCATCGCCCGCAGCGCTGTCGAGGTCCCATCGCGGAGCACGGATACGGGTGCATGACTTGGAGCTGGTGCCAGGCATGAGCGTACTGGGCTCGCTACTGGGAGAGGACGCCGACTGTTCTTTGTTTGTGTCGTCGTCGGTTTCATTCTACTGTACGTTTGAGTGGGGGGCGGACACGGTGGTGCAGACTGCTTGTGCCACCGAATCGTACCTGGGCAAGGCATGCTATGACCACATTTGGTACTCCGACTCGAGCGGCCAGAGGCGGTTGGGGTGGGCGCGCTTGATTGTGCGCAAGCTTGCTGGTGCTGTTGATGACTTCGTCGTTGTGTGGCGTATGGAGGAGGTGTGCTCACTACCCGACTGCCCGTTGACGCGGTCGGGTTGCAAGAGGATGGCGTGGTCCTTTGGTGCTGCCGATGCGGAGTGGCCCGCCCTTGACCGCGTGCCACTGGCGAGCGTGTTGCGGGTTGAACACGTCGTCCCCGACTTCCAGGACCTGGGCGACCGGCACGGTCTCCGTGCCGTGCCGTCCAACACCCCCAACACCGCTGTAGAACGTCGTGCCCAACGGTTTTTTACCAACCACTTCTACACCTTCACATCCCGCGTGCTCAATCCAAGTAGCTAGATGGGACAAGCCCCGGGCGGACTGTTTGGTGGTAGGACGCTCACGGCATCGCGACGTAGAATTGCCTGCGGGAAGGACCGGTGTCAGGTGCCCTGGCGGGGAGTGTGATGCCTGAGATGGAGTGGTCTGTTGGGCTTGTCGCCACTAGCACCTAGTGTCTATTCTACCGCAATCGGGCATCAAATGATGCCCGGTCGGGCATCAAATGATGCACCCTCGGACAGGACCAGAGAACGACGATTCGACCCCCCCTGTTGAGGCATCTGGAGCACCCCCCGTTTGTATCCATAGCATATTGGCTGGGAGCTCCCCCAAGAGTAACAAGGCATCGCTGAGTCCGTTTCTGTTGTCAAAAAGAGCGTCAGAGGTCGGGAAGTACGAAAACAAACGCTCCGAAAATGGGCATCATTTGATGCGATTCGCATCAGATGATGCTGCGGTAGAATAGACACTAGTCGAGACCAAAGTACGGTCTTCTCTTTTACGTACCTTGGCGACACGGACCGCATGGTATCGCAGTGACGATGGCTGCGCTCTTTTTTTGGGGCGACCGTGCACGATGGCGTGATGGCGCCGAGGCTGTCGTTGCTCGGTTGTGTGTCCCATACATGGTTTTCGTACCCTTGGCAACCGGCACTTTGGTGGGAGGTGCCTGCCACGATGTAGCTGGCTTGGAAAGGCCCAAGGAGTGCTGTGTCTTGCCGCTCATGCAATCCCCTCTTGGTGACACCAAGTCTCGGCAACCGTTTGATTAGGGGCTCCTAGTCAGCTGCGCTCCCTACTATGTGCCTAACCCATGTGCGTGAGCCGTTTCCCCAGCGAGTTCCTGGCAACTGCACGGCCCCCCCACGAGAGAGGCCAACAGCCAGGGTTGCAAAAATGGCGTACAATCATCGCATCCTTCGAAGATTGTGGCATAATTATGATAATTTATAGCCATAATCATGAAATCATGACAGACGCATACGGGTGTGTATTTAATATATTTGTTTTCAGTTTTGGACAGCCGTAGTGGCAAAGGGCGCTGTCATCTGTCACTGTGTTCGCGGTGATGCCCACCTGACGACCCGGAATTCTCAGCTATAAATGTGGTGTGACGCTGTCTGTACGCTTCCGACCGTGTGTACAGCAGCTCCCCCTGCACTCCTGGGGATAAAGTGGGAGTGTAGACCCCGATTATGTAGTCAAAACTTGGTTCTGAGCACGGGTCATGGTCTGACGGGCCGGCGCCAGCATTGACGTTCTGATGGTCTCTTTCGTCGCCTCGTAGCAGCCGGTACGCTGCCTCTTTTCGAGGCGTGGTGCGGAATGGCTGCCAGCCAATCCACTTGTGTGTGTGATCCTCATTTTGGTACTTACATTCTCGTATATCTCGGCATTACTTTGATAATGATGGTCAAAGGATCCATGCTTCTGATCCTTGTCGTCTAAAATTGGGGTCGAAACAAAGCAAGATAAATATTCCCTGGACTTTAGTCTAGGGTGCTTTCCTACACCCACACGTCGAAAAAAAAGTCCTTTTTTCTAGTGCACGTTGCGGGAGTACTTAAAAAAACGTTTTTGGCGGTCCGTTTGGCTCCCTACGCCGTTGGAGGACGTCCCCCGGCGCTTTGTTGACTATAAGAACATGCGCCGGGGCTGCCCGCATCTTTCTGTGAAGTTGCTAGAGGTGGCGACGTCTTCATCGCCCGTACGGTCTGCGGAAGCAAAATCGTGGTTAAAAAGGTACGTGAGGGCAGGTGCGGCGTTTTCGGGGTCGTGGGGGCAGGTGGACGCGGCCACGAACGGCCATGATGTCGCAATTCCGCGGTAGTTGGCCAGAATCGGGCTCTGCGGGCCCTGTGGGAGACGTCGTTTTTGAGTTTTCAAACAGGGGGT
>Ga0209186_1002988_pt1 | contig 11801 bp, 5 predicted proteins | sample SidtaG_FD_187426 | JGI IMG/M metagenome (GOLD analysis project Ga0209186, IMG submission 187426) | Marine algal microbial communities from Sidmouth, United Kingdom - Sidmouth_Male2 metaG (SPAdes) (version 2) | ecosystem: Host-associated > Algae > Red algae > Unclassified | place: Sidmouth, United...
ACCACCGATCAATACGCTCATCTAACCGGCCGGTCAACGGCCCGGTTGAGATGCCGGTCAGAACCGCCAACCGCCGGTTGGGAATATTGATAGACGGTCTGACCGGTGGGCACAGGTTTCTGATGATCCTTCACGGCGCACGCCTCGCAACGTCCTGCTTTCAAGCGTTCGACTGCAGATAAACGACCTCAGACACATCTGAGACCGCCGCTCTCAAAGTACCATTGACATTACTCTGCGCCACCCCGCCGGAGGGCCCCGTAGACCGTGCACCCCGCCTCACGACCCTTTCCATCCAGCTTCTTGCGCTATGAACACTGTCGTGAACCGTACGCGCGAGCGAGACCTCCTCATGGCGTCCAACTTGGTACGAGGCACCCGACCACCCGTACCAACGTTCCCAGCGCAAAGAAACGGTTGCGAAACTTTCAGGGGCTGCAAGTACTCCCGCAACATGCACTAGCTCTCAAAGAAATTAAAAACGGTCTTCACCATCCCTGACCTTCAGGCCAGGGAACTAGTACTGAGTTCGTTTTGTATTTGATTGGCGAGATGACTCGACGATCGCGCTGGTTGGCCAGAGCTGCAGTCACACCACTTTGTCGTGATCGGTGGAGACTCCTATCGACTTCGACGTGGGTGTGCGACTTGGAACGACTCACCCCGAGCTGAGACGACACGGCCAGGTCGTCGTGAACGACGTGGTCTCATCGCGTTGCCAGTGCCGAGGATTGGCTCCATCTTTCACTTTTTGTGCGCCTGGCAACTATGTCGTCTCGTTCATCCTTGGCATTCCTGGGCGCGGCGGGCCTCTCGCTGGCGCGGTCGACCTGGCGCCCCGGCCCGCTGTCTCAATGGAGCGGCGTCGGCAACTCTGCGAGGTACTGCCTCCCCGCTGCTGTTCGCTGCTCCTCCCTCCAGAAGCGGTCCTCTCCCCTAATGACTGCGGCCGTCACCACGGCGACGCCCGTGTCGTCTGAGCCCCCCCCGCCCGTGCGGCTGCCGACCAATGAGAGCAGTGAGCGGCTGCTGCGGATACGCCACTCGACATCGCACGTCATGGCCATGGCCGTACAGAAGCTCTTCCCCAACGCCAAGGTGACCATCGGGCCGTGGATTGACAATGGCTTCTACTACGACTTCGACGCGGAGGAGCCGTTTAGTGACTCGGACCTGAAGGCGATCAAGAAGGAGATGGACAAGATTATTAAGCGCAAGCTCCCACTCCGCCGCGAGGAGCTGTCGCGGTCCGAGGCGCAGGAGCGCATCCAGGCGCTGGGCGAGCCGTACAAGCTGGAAATCCTGGATAGCATTCAGTCCGAGCCCATCACCCTCTACCACCTCGGCGACGAGTGGTGGGATTTGTGCGCGGGGCCCCACGTCGAGCACACGGGCGAGATCAATGCCAAGGCGGTGGCACTCGAATCGGTCGCCGGCGCCTACTGGCGGGGAGACGAGACAAAGGCTACTCTCCAGCGCATCTACGGAACCGCGTGGGAGTCGCCCGACCAGCTCAAGGAGTACAAGCGCATCAAGGAGGAAGCCAAGCGGCGGGACCACCGGATGCTCGGCCCCAAGCTGGGGCTCTTTAGCATCCAGGAGGACGCCGGCGGCGGGCTGGTCTTTTGGCACGCCAAGGGCGCCCGCGTCCGGCGCATCATTGAGGACTTTTGGAAGGACGCCCACGTCGCGGCCGGCTATGAGCTTCTGGTGACGCCACACGTTGCCAACGCCGCGCTGTGGAAGACATCTGGCCACTTGGACTTTTACCAAGACTCCATGTTTGACCAGATGGACGTGGAGGGCGAGCAGTACCAGCTCAAGCCGATGAACTGCCCCTTTCACTGCCTCATCTTTCGTGACGGCCTGCGTTCCTACCGGGAGCTGCCCCTGCGGTGGGCCGAGCTCGGTACCGTCTACCGGTTCGAGCGGTCGGGCACCCTCCACGGCCTAATGCGCGTGCGCGGCTTTACGCAGGACGATGCACACATCTTTTGCTTGCCCGACCAGTTGGCACCCGAAATTGAGCGAGTGTTGGACCTGACGGAGAACATCCTCGGGCGGTTCGGCTTTGTCGAGTATGAGATTATGCTGTCGACGCGGCCCGAGAAGTCGGTCGGCTCGGACGACATTTGGTACAAGGCCACAGCAGCCCTGCGCACCGCCTTGGACGCCAAGGGCTGGGCCTACAGCGTCGATGATGGCGGCGGTGCCTTTTATGGCCCCAAGATTGACGTCAAGATCCGGGACGCCATCGGCCGGCTGTGGCAGTGCTCGACCATCCAGTGCGACTTTAACCTCCCCGAGCGGTTTGAGCTGGAGTACGTGTCGGCCGAGTCCAAGCGGGAGCGCCCCATCATGCTGCACCGGGCCATCTTTGGGTCGGTCGAGCGCTTCTTTGGCATCCTCGTCGAATCCTTTGCGGGCGCCTTCCCTCTGTGGCTCGCGCCGGTGCAGATGCGGCTGCTGCCCGTGACGGACGCGGCGGCCTCCTTTTGCGCCGACGTGGCGGCCAAGGCCTCCCAGCGGGGCATGCGCGTTGAGGTGGACTACTCGGGCGAGCGGCTCGGCAAGATGGTCCGCAACGGCGAGATGGAGAAGCTGCCCCTCCTGGGGGTCGTCGGCGCCAAGGAAATGGAGACGGGTCAGCTCAGCGTGCGCGCGCGTGGCCGCGGCGACGTGGGCGTCCTGTCGGTGGACACGGTGCTCGACGGCATTGCGGCGGGGACGGAGCAGGTGGTAGACTTTGTCGATGTGGTGCCCACGGCGGTGGAGGCGGCGTGAGGGTGCTGGCACGGCAGCCCTGCCGGGAGTGCTGTGTCTGCGTGGGGCGCATGCGTCGCGTAGCGTACACAGCCGTGCCTTTTTTGGTTGTTGCGTGCCAGAAGGGGTTCACACTCTTCATCGGTGTTTTGCGTGTAGCTGTTGCCGGCTCACCTCCCACTCTCGCTGCGAGACACGGGTCACGGCACAGACCTAGCGAAAAAAGATAAAGAAACAGAGCGATAAAGACAACAGCGGCAGCTTCCCAAATCGACCCCTCTACACGTCCGACACCGGCTCGGCACCGCTGGTGCGAGGCGTGCCTCAGGTGCACCTCTACAGTGCGTACGCCTTCAAGCGGCTGTCAGACAGGGCCGCCGACGCTGCCTGGCGGGCTTGGTCCCGCTTGTGTTTCCGCTGCTTGGCGTGTTTGCTCTTTTTCCGCTTGGGCTCGGCCGTCCCGCCGCCCGCCGCGCCATCGTCGGCGGCGGTGTCACGTGCGGCGGCGGCAGGCGGGTCCACAGCAACCTCCCTATCACCGTCGTGCTTGCGCTTCTTCTGCATGCCGCCGTCAACTGCCCGCGCATTGGCAGACGCGTCTGCCGGCAGCGCGTTGGTCGACGGTGGCCGCGGTGCCGCCGCCGCCGCGTCAGCCGTGCGACGGCCGCGTCGCTCACCGTCGTGGCGCCGCGTGCCCACAGCCACCCGCGCCGCCCCAGTGCCAGCCCCCCGACCGCCGACGCCGTCGACGAGCGGCCCGCGGCTACGCTTGTCCTGCTGCCGGGCGCGCTTGGGACCCGACCGCTTGTCCCGGTACGGCGCATAGTAGCGGAGGGACACCTTGCGGTTGAGGTCCTTGTCCTCCTCCTCGAGGATCTCCGCGGCCGACAACCCAAACGTGTCGCTCGGTACCTGCCGGTAGTTGAAGCGGAGCCGTTCGCCGCCGACAACATCCTCAAAGTCCAACCCGTAATACTGATCGACGAGCGATGCGAGCTTGTCGTCTGCGGGCATCACATCAGCGTCGGCGTCGGCGGCGGCGGCGGCCGCCGCCGCTGGGGCCTTCCCCTTGCCCGCCGCTGGGCGCTTGCCGCTACCCGCCGCCGCGTCCGCCCCGAGCGCCTCGGCGGCAGCGGCGGCGGCGGCCGCCTCCTCCTCTGGCCCCGGCGCCTCCTCTGGCAGCGCCGCCAGCCGCACGTCCGCCTCGGATTCGGTGGCCGCCGCGTAGTAGGCGTCACCAAATTGGGCGTCCATGGCCGCCGCGTATGCCGCCGGATCCCACTCCCCGTCCAAATCTAACGCCACCGCGTTGGCAATAGCGGTGCCCGCGGCAGCCTCCACCTCCCGCAGCCGCACGTCAATCTCTCCGCGGAGCACATTCTTTTGCCGCTTGACCTCCTCCACCGCCGCCGTGCGCGCGGCCGCCTTGGCCGCCCGCCGAGCCTCCCGCGCGCGCCGCCGGCCGTCGCTTTTGCGGCGGAGGGAACCGGCAACGTCGCGGGCGTGCGCAACGACCTTGGCCGCTGCGGGGTCCTCATACCGAAAGTTGTGGCCATACTCAAACAGCTCCTGGTTGTCCACAAACGCCTTGTCATCGTCCAACCCGTCGTCGGCGTCGGCGCCGGCCGTGCCGGTACCCGCCGCCGACGCGGCTGCCGCGCCGCTGATGCCACCACCGCCGCCGCCGCCGCCGCCGCCACCACCGCCGCCGCCACCGTCGTCGTCGTCGTCGCGGACGCGGGTTCTGTCCACCTCAAACGAATAATCCCCGTGCCGCGGCGCATTGTGGCGCTCCCCCCCGAGCCACCCATTGTTCAACACAAACTCACGGAGGAAATACTCCTTCTCATCGGGAGTCTCGTTCTCCAAATACGCGTGCAGCAGCCGCTGCTCACCGTCCTCCCGCGCCAGCGCCGCGCCTTCTCGCGCTTGAAATGCGGCAAAGTCGGCTTCCTCCGCCTCTGCATCTTTGCTGGTCCGCTTTTTGACGGTGAAAAAGTCGTCGCTGTCCGCGTCTGACGCGTCCCCATCGTCGATGCCGCTGGCGTTACCGCCCCCGTCGCCGCCACCGCCTGCTTCTCCGTCGTCGCTGCTGTCGCCAGCCTCGAGCAGCGACCGCTTCAGTGCCACTTGCTCGGCATTGTATAGGGCGGCGTGCGGTGCGACGGGCGGTGCCGACGTCACCTCTGCCGACGTCCCGGTGGGCTCCCCCTCTTCGTCCCCAGAGTCGAGCGCCCCGTCCGCGAGCAGCCGCTCACGCACATAGTCCTTAATGAACACCTGCTTAGGCTGCATCGCCGCCTGCGCGGACCGGGCAATGGTGTCCCAGCCGGCCACCGGCTCGTCGCCGCTGTCGTAGCTGCTCTCACCCCCATCACTGTCGGTGTTGTCGTTGTCGTCATTGGCGGTGGCGCCCACGGTACCCGCCTCTGCATCGCCCGCCCCCGAGCCAGCACCCGCACCGGTGGCTGCCCCTCCCTCTTCAGACGCGTCCGCCGTGTAGAACCGCGTCTTTGGGTCGTAGATGGCCGGGTCCCGCGCCCGAATCTTCTCCAACGTTGCGCTAATCTCCTTGTCGACGCGGCGGGTCAGCAGCTCGGCGTGCTCATCCTCATCCTCGTCGTCACTCTCGTCGCTGCCGTCGGGTGCCTCGGCGTCGGCCGTGCCGGCCAGGCCAATGCCCATGTCGCGCAACCGCCGCGCCTCCTGTCCGCGCTTCTCCGCCTCAAACTTTTCGGCGTACGAGCGGTTGATGGTTAGGCCTGTACCGCCACCCGAGGCCGACTTGGCGGCACCCGAAGCGGCTTTCCCTGCTCTTGGGCCGGCCTTGGCGTCGCCGGGTGCCGCCGCCTTGCCGGTGGCGGGCGCGGGCGCCCGAGCCTGCGCAGCCGCCTCTTCGGCTCGCTTGCGCTGGGACTTCTTGCGCGGCATGGTGTCGGTCACGCCAGGTGAGAGCGGCCGCCAGTCAAGCAGGCGGGAGCACGAGTGTGCGTCGGTGGTGGCCAGGCGTCCTGTTCAGCAGCGGCCTCGGCACTCGCTGCACCGTTGCGCGGCCGGCGGACGAGCACAAAGTGGGTTGGCCATCCTTGAAAACGTCAGAACTTATCGAATGAATTGCACGATAACAAGGTATTTATCACGAACACGAGGCGGGATCACACTTCGTCGCTTGTTGGATGCGACGACGCGCAAACGTCGGCTCCCCTTCAACTGACTGGGTGGAGAGCCGTCCTACGCCGCCTCTACACTGTACCACCCCACGCCCACCTCAACACACTCCACGCCATGGCGTCACGCGAAGCGTTCGTTTCGCCCCCACTGCAGTACTCACTTTCTTCGCCCAGGCAGCGGCGTCCCTGTTGTACTCGTGGCCGCGAGCGTAGTCCAGCGCTCCCGCGGACATTCGTGCCCACCAGCGGCGTTTGGTGGCCGCCAGTTGGCCGGCCGTCTCGGTCCAGCGCTTTACGCCTCGTGGCCGGCCTAGATGCGAGCGGCTCTTTGACTCCCTTGCCTCGCGGTGATGGTGGCAGCCCCCCGTCTGCCACGTCGACCAATGGCGACGTGTCTTCGCCGCCCACGTCGGGCCCACCACCATACGTGGTACCAGACGAGCTGGTGGCCGTCGGCTGTGCTGCTGCCGATGCGGCCGGCGTAGAAGTGCGCAAGTGGTTCCGCTCCCCCGCGTTGACGGTGGAGACCAAGGCCGACACGTCGCCCGTGACGGCGGCGGACCGGGCGGTGGAGGCGGCCGTGCGCGAGGTGTTTACAGCGCGGGTGCCCACCCACGGTGTCCTTGGCGAGGAAGGCGACGGCGCCGACGCTTTTGCGGTTGCAGATGTCGGCGGTGACGTGGACCCCGATGGCGGGCGCGAGGTCTTCACCTGGGTCGTCGACCCCATCGACGGCACCAAGTCGTTTATGACTGGCAAGGCCACGTTTGGCACCCTCATAGCACTGCTGCGCAACGGCGTGCCCGTCCTCGGTATCATTGACCAGCCCATCACGCGCGAACGGTGGGTGGGAGCGACGGGGCACCCGTCCGAACTGCGGACTGGACAGCCGGGCGAGAGCCCCGCCGCCGAAACCGTGCCTGTGTGTGTCAAGGGCAAGGCCCCGTCGGACGTGGGTGGCCCGACCGGTGGGGCCGTTGCGGCAGGGCCGTCTCTGGCGGACGCGGCGGCCGGCCTGTCGGAAGCGCAAGCGGCCGCAACGCTGTCGTCGGCCTTTGTCTACGCCACAGCCCCCGAGATGTTTATGGGTGACGACGTGGCGCCCTTTTCCCGCGTCGTGGCGGCGGCCAAGCACGTGCTCTACGGCGCCGACTGCTACGGCTACGCGCTGTTGGCGAGTGGCCACACCGACGCGGTCGTCGAGGCGGACCTCAAGCCGTGGGACTTTCTCGCGCTCATACCAATCATCCAGGGCGCGGGCGGCACCGTGACTGACTGGGCGGGCGCGCCGCTGACCGTGCGCTCGGACGGCCACGTCGTGGCGGCGGCCGACCCGGCCGTGCACGTGGCGGCATTGAGGGTACTCGGCAGCTCCTCGTTGTCAACCTCGCCGGCAGCCTCTGCGGCTGCAGATGTGGCGACCAAGGACGTCGACCTGGACGCTAAGCTGCGGCTGCCCGAGCTGGAGCACCGCGTGTGGGACGTGACCTCGGTAGGCAACGGTGCCGTCACAGGTATCGCGGTCGACCCCATGGCCATGCTGCAACAGTTGGAAGATGCCACGAGCGGGACCAGCGACGGCCCCACTCCCTCAACACCGTCGCCCCCGGAGGACCGCGGGCTCGGCTACGTGGAGAGCATGACGGGCTTTGGCCAGTGCGTCATGGACGACGGCCACACGTGGGCGGTCCACGTGGAACTGCGTTCTATCAACAGCCGCTATTGTGACGTTAACTTGCGCCTCCCCCGGTACCTGTCCAAGCATGAGAGCGAGTTCTCGGCCTCCCTCAAGAGCTATCTCGTGCGTGGCAAGGTCATTGCGGGGGTGGAGGTGCGCCGCCTGACTTCGGTGGACGACCAGGGGAACGCGGCGGACCTGTCGCGGGGCATGCCCGTCCGCGTCGACACCGAGGCGGTGCGGTCCATCCGGGCGCTGTTGGACGAAGTGGCAGCGACGGCCGGGCTGACCGGCCCCGCCGCCGTGCCGACGCTCTCGGACGTGCTCTCCTTTTCCGAAGTGTTTACCAAACGCGAGTCGGAAGAAGTGGCGACGGCCGTGCTGCCGCTGGTGCGATCGGCGCTGGGCGGCGCCATTGACGACCTGCGCAGCAGCCGCCGGCGCGAAGGTGCGGCGCTCGAAGCGGCGCTCGATGTGTGCGTCTCGCAGATCCAGACGCTGCTCAACGAGGTCGAGGCCCGCGCTCCGGTGCGGGTCGACAAGGAGCGACGGCGGTTGCGGGAGCGCCTCCTCTCGTCGCTCAGCGAAGTGCTGTCGAATGGCCAATGCGTCAATGAGTCCCGGTTGGAAATGGAGCTGGCCGTTGCTGCAGATCGGTTGGACGTTTCGGAGGAGGTCGTGCGCCTCCGGTCGCACGTGCAGCTCTTCCAGCTGAGCTTTGTCGGAGTCGACGGGCCCATCGGCTCACGGCTCAACTTTCTGACACAGGAGATGCACCGCGAGGCATCAACGATTGCGGCCAAGGCCAATGATTCTATCATGGCCCAGTGTGCCATTCGTATTAAGGAGGAGCTAGAACGGATGAGGGAGCAAGTGCAGAACATCCGTTAGAGCGTGGTTGGGGGGGTAGGGCTGTTGTCGCTGCGCGGCGGGGGGTCGACCTCTGTCCAAGTTGGCTGGCCCCAATGCACCCGGTGAGCTGGACCAACCGCTTCACATGCGAAAAAAAAAAAAACGGGCCGTCGTCGCGGTCCGTCGTGGTCATGCGTGGCTGCATCATAGGGAACAATACATGATGACCACAAAACCATCAAGGCGGCCAACATAAACTGAGCAAGTGCACTGACGCTCCGCACGCTACAAGAGAGAACAAGGAGCACACCGCACCGCGCAGCACAAACGGCAACACGGAAGAGTCGCAACAGAAAGGAGCGGGGTTGCAAAAAGAGAAGTTACGTGCCGCTAGCAAGCGCAAGCAGAGCCTGTGGCACGTGGGGGGTGTCACCGAGGTCGTGGCCGGACGCCCAAGTGCCAGCTGCTAGAGGTCAAAAGTGCTGTCCGGCGCCGACGGGCCGGCGCCGTCGGCGTCCCTGCTACCCGACCCGCCTCGCTTGTCGCCTGCCTTGGCCGCATCGTCGTCACCATTCCCAAAACCACCGCTGCTCATGGAGCCGCCGCCGTCGTCGTCGAAATCCGAGTCATCCTCCTTAGCCTCGCCGCCACCCTCATCATCCCCGCCGGCGGTGCTGCCCTGCGGGTAGTCTTCTGGCTTGGCGTACTTGGCGACCATGTCCTTCACTTTAGCCTCGTACCGCTCCGGTTCCCGCAGTTGTAATGCGGCAGCTTCCCCGTTGAGGGGGTCTGCTGGGTTGGGGTAGGTGAGCAGCTGCGGAAGGAAGATGTCAAAGATGTTTTTCAAGTCGTACATGGGGCTCCATGTCTGGTTGATGACGTCGAGGCACACAGAGCCAGACCTGTACGTTGCCACACCACCGGCCATGAACATCCAAGTCGCCACCAAAGAAGCACGTCAGTACAGCCCTCGCTTCCGAGAGTAGCGCACATGAGCGTGTGCCATGTCCTACAGATGGCAGGATGGACGTGCAGCAGCCACGGAACGACTGGAACACAACGTCGCCCAAAGCACAATAAATGACCCTGGCACCCAGTCGCAGAGACACAAATCCTTCTCATCAAGTGTCAGACATAGCGCACGAGGCGCCAGGCAGGGTAAAGTGCAAAACGTACATCTCATCGACGTTGGGGTGGAAGAGGCGGTTGATGAAACCAATGCTGGGGCTCTTGTACGGATAAGCTTCCGGCAGCTCCACGTGGACTTTCCACACCCCACCTTCATAGGGCGTATCCTTGGGACCATGGAAGCGCACGTAAAAGGCGCCCACATTGTCACCGTCGCACATTTGAACGTCATAGTCCGCCATCATTCTGTCGGGCCCAGGCAAGACACAATGCATACCAGCGCAGAGGACGCCCGCAGGGTGATACAGCCAGGGACCAGATGCAACAAGGAAAGAAGCAAGATTGCGTCGCAGTCAGCACTCCTGCCAAGACCAACAAACACTGCCTTCAGGTTCAGGTCACTTGCAGGCAAGCAAATAAGACACTCGTGGGACTGTGGCCAGCATCACAGTCCGCTATAACGCAGGAGCCTTCATAAGGGAGTGAGCCTTCCACCGGGCCAGCAGCCCAACCGGTGTTTCAGACAGATATGACTACACTGAGCAAACCCACTGCACTCGGTCAGAAGTTGAGGAGTAACGTACAGTTTCATCAGGTCCATCTCCCTCCGCTTCCCAGGGCTCGCCATAATGGCCCCTGCTCGGGCAACCGAGGCACGCCACAGGCTCCGACAATCAGCAGAGGTGGACCAGGCCACACAAACAGGCCGCCGAGCAGGAAGCAATAGCGACCAGGGCTGGAGATGGCTCGGACGCAAGTGACACAAGCAGAACGCCTCGCCACCGGCGTCCCGACGACTACCAGTCACAACACAGATGGCGAACCGACGAGCAACAACCAAGGGACAGGCAGCCGCTGCGAGTCAACAGCGGGCCACCTCAGCACGGAGATACGAGCAGGAGCTCGGAGGGTGGAAGCAGGCGGAGCCGGCTGGCGAGCCTGCACGCGCGCGACAAGCCAGACCCAGGACGCCCAGTGCTGAGAAGATACACTGAGATGGTGGCGGGAGAAGACGACTTACGCCACCACCGCAAGGCGGTACACACAAGACAAGAGGCTGCCGCGTCCTGTACACAGCAGCCCCTTGCGGTGGCCGCTGCCTCATCCCCCTGTCACAGGCAGGCACGTGAGACGGGCTTCCGCCCCGCTGCACCACCAACACGGCACGGCCCCAGGCACGCAGCCCGTGTTGGTCGGTCAGGTCCTGCCGTGTGCCACTGCTTTTTTTGGTGCCAATTCGTGCCTGACGTGGCCTTCTCTCGATCTCAAGTATGCTTCCAGTCTCACCAGATGCAAGCCAATCAACCATTGCTGTGAGTAACTGTGTATTCTTTTAATATAGCTCTGAGCTCACACGTACTTCTCAGAGTCTGTACATATAGTTGCTGCCTTCCCAATACCAACCGTTTGAAACTATGGCGGGTGACGATAGAATCCTCATGATATGTCATTTTTAGTTAGACACACCAATGAGAAGAGCTGATCGCGCTCTCTTCAATGCTGTACAAAAAAGTGGGGGTCCAAAATCGCATACAACGAGGATTCTATCGTAACCCGCCACACATACTAATTGTCACGCTCTGTCAGAGCGTGACAATTATGAACTCACAACCCTGCCTGAGATATTGCAGTCTGCTCAATTTTGCCTGTCTGAGCCGGAACAGAACACAATCACGACGGACTCTGAGCCATCCCTTCAGCCGGATACGTGCTGCTGGCCAATACGATTCCGTCCTGATTGCGTTCTGTTCGGACTCAGACCGGCAAATTTGAGCAGACTGCAATACAGTTACTGTATCACAGGCACGGTTGTGAGTTCATAATTATCACGCTCTGTTTCGACCCCAATTTGAGACGACAATAATCCGAAGCATGGATCTTGTGAGCATCATTATCACAGTAATGTCTACGTATGCTGGAACATGCCTGCATGTATGACACTTCCCCCCAAAAAGGACACCCCGCAGATCGTACGCATGATGACCCCTCTCACAGGCACCGTGAGGGGCGGCACGTTGTCGACGGAGCGCACGATGTCTTACAGAAAAGCTCAACACGAGGTCGAATGCAAGGATATTTCTCACCCATCACGTGGCCGGGATTGCGGAATCGAGGAGGATGAGCGGTCTGATGGCCCATTGTCTTAGCCGAGTGGGCCAGATCCTAATATCGGGCTACTTGTTTCCATTAAGATTCCCGGTTTCGACATC
>Ga0209186_1002989_pt1 | contig 11800 bp, 9 predicted proteins | sample SidtaG_FD_187426 | JGI IMG/M metagenome (GOLD analysis project Ga0209186, IMG submission 187426) | Marine algal microbial communities from Sidmouth, United Kingdom - Sidmouth_Male2 metaG (SPAdes) (version 2) | ecosystem: Host-associated > Algae > Red algae > Unclassified | place: Sidmouth, United...
AAGCAATTCCCGTGCATTTTTCTCGACGATACAAAGAAGAAGATATTCAAATCTTATTGGCAGAATTTGAGCAGGCTTTTCGTGGATAGCGGTACAGAACATCCAAAATAGACCCGATGGCAGTGGTATGGTGGTGGAGCGTTGGCTTGTAGGGGCAGACCCCATGTGTTTGCCCAAAAAGGCCAGCCACCATAAGAACGAACAGCGGGACTATGCATGACGACGAAGCAATCCACCGTTCTCTCCATAGTTATATTTTTTTGTATTTTTGATTGATACAATACTATTTCCCATTACCTTATCTTATAACTATGATTAATCTGCTTCTAATAGAATTTCAAAAACTAAAGCCTTACCGTGCGATGTGGGTGATTGTGGCAGCCTATGCCTTGATTGTTTTTAGCGTCTTTCATTTTATGGGCAAACAAGCAGTGAATATCAATTCGACAGGGATTGGGATCAATGTGTTTCAGTATCCCGATATTTGGCATAAAATTGCCTATGTTGCTGGGTTTTTCAACCTCTTGTTGGCGTTGATTTTGATAATGTATTCCTGCAATGAATTTACGTTTCGGACGTATCGACAAAATGTGATTGATGGATTGAGCCATGCAGATTTGGTACTGTCTAAATCGTGTATCATCGTCTTTTTGTCGACATTGTCATGTTTTTTTCTGTTTATCATCGGCGCAATCAAAGGCTATTATCCAGAAGGCTTAGAAGGAATGACTTTTTTCTCCAAGAAATTGTACTTTTTAGGCTATCATTTTGTTAAAACAACAGCCTATTTGTCCATTGCATATCTTTTTTCTGTGATTTTTCAGCGAACGACCTTGAGCATCATTTTATTTATCGCCTTTATGATGTTAGAGAGCTTTATCGTATCCTATACAGGTATAGGTGCTTTGCAATTTTTGCCTTTTAGTGCGATGGGACAACTTATCAAACAACCTTTTCTACCAGAATTTATACAAAGAGGCGAAGCTCCAGTAGAAGTCAACAAAGCCCTACTTTTAGGTTTAACGATGGTTTATGGTATATTGGCGCAACTTGGAGCTTGGGCGGTCTTAAAACGAAAAAACTTATGAATAAAATATTATTGATCAATACTTTTTTAATTGTTCTACTCGGGCTTTTTGCTTGCAACAAGAACAACAATGATGACAATGAACAACTTGGTTTGAATGCGCAAGATGGATTTGTGCGCTATTATGATAGTATCACAGGAGAGGCATGTGGCTGGCTTATCGAAACGATAGACAGCAGCAGCAATATTGATGGGCGTTGGATGCCTCAAGAGTTACCAAGCATTTATCAAATAGCAGATTTACCTGTTATTGTCAATTACTCACCGGTTGGAATTTGGCAGACCTGTAATATCAATGCTGGATTGGGATCCGTAGAAGAAATTGTGATTCACTATATCGAAGATCGGTGAAAAATAAGCTGATTTTAGTAGTGTTTTGATATTTTAGGGAGAGTTATTCGTATTATTTTTTTAATACATTTAAGTATATTTATACGTATGCTTGTTTGATGCCTAAAATGTTAAAATTAACAAAAAAAAGTATGTTAGAAAAGATAACAAAAACCCAAACACTCTAAAACATCTTACCGTAGAACACACTGTAAACATTATTAAACATCACTGATGATTATTCAATCAATATTTATTTTTAGATACTTACAATCAAACAAGAACTGATTTCTATATATATTGTTGTTTTTTACGAAAAATGACAACAAGAAAAGGTTGGTATTAAGTTAGTGGTCTTTTCTTTTTTCTTTGAGTTATCGGATTGTGCTTTTAGAGCATGATTTCTATATAAAAATCTAATTTTAACCTTAATGGTGAAATTTGGAGGGTATTTTAGTCTAATCAGGAAAAGGTTAGCATTAGTTGACCTTTTCTTTTTTTCTTTGAGTTATCGGATTGTGCTTTTAGAGCATGGTTTCTATATAAAAATCTAATTTTAACCTTAATGGTGAAATTTGGAGGGTATTTTAGTCTAATCAGGAAAAGGTTAGCATTAGTTGACCTTTTCTTTTTTCTTTGGGTTATCGGATCATACATTTAGCGTATGATTTCTATATAAAAATCTAATTTTAACCTTAATGGTGAAATTTGGAGGGTATTTTAGTCTAATCAGGAAAAGGCTGACCATCGGTCAGCCTTTCCGCATTTATAGAGATCCCAGTTAAATAATTCTTTTTTTCTTTTTTGGCAAAGAACCACAGGCAGTTTTGTATTTTCGTTTAGTCCTTTTTTCCGCTACTCTAGTAAATCAATAATCATCAATTACATAAGAGCCTAACTACAACATCACAGTACTAAGAACATATTTTTGGAGAGAACTGTAGGCAGCTTCGTCGTACAGGAAAGGCCTGCTATCCGCTACTATAGCTTACAACAAGTACCACAAATCACAAAAGAACCAAACCAAGTACAGTACATCACCAAGAACTACGGCACGAATGTAAGCTATAACGCTACTATCAGGTCTATTTTTGATGGACACAACCTTTGAAAAGAGGATGTTTTTGAGAAAAACATTTATTTCTAATGAGTTAGGAAGTTCAAAAAGCTAATATAGGTAATTAGATTGATTGGTAGTGTCAAATAACGAGTGATTTTTTTTTTTGCAAAAAAAATAAAAATGGTAACAAAATCACATACTTGTTCTTGTTGTAAATCAACAAATATAGTAAAAAATGGCTCAGGAAATTCTAAATACAAATGTAAAGATTGTGGATTTGGTGGAGTATTTAAAAGTATTCGTAAATCAGAGGAAGAAAAAGAAATGCTTATAAGAGCCTCCCAAGAAAGATGTTCTTCAAGAGGCTTAGCTCGTATATTTGGAATATCCCATCAAACCGCTTTAAATTGGATTAAAAAAAAAGCAGAGACCCTACCTGATGTAGCGTATACACTATTACCTTAGAAAGAAGGAGATATTTTAGAATTAGATGAATTATGGTCTTTTGTCTAATGAATGGTGGATTTGGATAGCTTTGTGTGGAAGAACAAGACAAGTAGTTAGTTGGTTTATGGGATAGAAGTGGTTGGAGTTGTAGACAACTTTGGAAAGCTGTACCTAAAGAATACAAAAAAAGTACTTGCTATTCTGACTTTTTAAAAGCATATAGAGAAACTCTAATCATCAAGCGGTTGGTAAACAAAGTGGACAGACTAATCACGTCGAAAGATGGAATGGTACTTTAAGACAGAGAATTTGCCGATTTATTAGAAAGACTCTTTCTTTTTCTAAGAGTGAAAAATGCACGAATTATATTTAAAACTCTTTCTTTATTACTATAACAAATCACTCGTTACTTGACACCACCAAAATTAATTATGGTTTAGAATTAATTTAGGTTTATTATAGCAGTCCTATTTGAAAATAGAAAAAGTGTATTTCATGCAAAGGTCGCAGAGTTTTTCGCAAAGATCGCAAAGAGATTGGTTTCTGTCGAGCTTTGCGTTTCTTTGCGTTGCGGTCTTTGCGTGAAAGAAAATTCCTGAACTGAATTAGGATTGCTATAGAATTTTTTAAAAACAGTCAGCAAGTAAAGGGTCGGCTGTTTTTTTATGCCTTTTTTATCAGTTAGTGCAAAAGAAGACCCAACGCCTTTAGGCTTGGGATGAGATAGCAGTCCAAACCACCCAAAATAGACCCGATGGCACAGCGGGACCGTGCATCACGACGAAGCAACAACCCGTTCTCTCCAAAAAAAAAAATTAATATACAATCAATCGTCTCGTAAAAGCCGATCCCTCACTTTCCAATTTATAAGCATAAATCCCTGTCGCCAAAGCCGAAACATCCACAACAAAACTATTGTTACCTGTTTGGGCCAATTGCGTAGCAGTTTTCACATCCAATTCAGACTGATTGTATCCAACCCCAACAAAACAATACTCACCAGAAGGAAAAGCTTTACCATAAGGAGACTCCGCAAAATTAAAGACGCCATCATAGGTTGTACCTATAATGTTTTCATCGCCAATACTATCGGGGGGTGCCGTTACAAAAAAGGCGTAGTTGTCAATCCCTGAATACTCGATTGATGATAAATCTTGAAGCAAAAGATCCATATTAGAACCATCACTACAAATCACCATGGAGTCAGGCACAGGATTGGTAGGTGTTCCAGCAATAGCGTTACAGTCAGGAGGAACGACTTCACCACATATACTTGCATCCTCCACTGTCACACAATAAGGCTCAGCCACCGCCACACAAGCTTGAGTCTCGACCCCAAACGGATTTTCGAAGAACATAGTCCATGTATTGACAAAATCATCAACAGTTATCACTTCAATTGGAGCGTCTCCTGTATCAATAGGGTTTTCTTGAACACAAGTTAAGAAAAGGTCTAAAGTTTCCCCGCCTTGTAGACAGTCATCAAATAAGGCTTGTATGATGTTATTGTTTGTAATCTCATCTAATTGAGCTTGATTGAATCCAAATCCAGTAAAACAATACTGACCAGGCAAATAAGGAACACCGATAGAATCCATGCTAAAGTCATAGATACCATCAAAAGTTACATCTAAGACTTCTTCTATACCATTTTCATTAGGTGGTGCAGTAACAAAAAAGGCATAGTCATTGATTCCTGAATACCCAATCGTCGATACATCATTGGCTAAAATCTCTTGATTAGAACCATCATTACAAATAGTTGTTCCATTAGGAACAGGATTGATAGGATTGCCTGCACTTGCATTGTCAGGACATTGAGCTATCAAATTGGGGGAACATACATAGCTGAATAAACAGCTAAGAAAAAGTATGAGTAATCGCATAGTCAATCATTTAAGATTAAAAATGCTAATTCAAGCTAAGAAATGAAGTATAGGACTTCTTAGCTACAACGAAGGTATTATAAATATAGTTGTCTCTATTTATAAAATAAAAAAAGCGATGACATCCAACGCCATCGCTTTTCAAAAAATATTTTTTCACTTAAAAAATTAGATATTCTAACGCACAATCAACTTTTTAGTAAAGCTCAAACCTTCACTTTCCAATTTGTACGTATAAATTCCTGTTGCCAATGTCGAAACATCCACCATAAAACGATTGTTTCCTGCTTGAGCCAATTGTGTAGCAGCCTTTACCAAACGCCCTTCCATCGTATACAATTCAAAAGTAACATTGGTAGAAGCCAAGCTATTGAACTCAATAGAAGTAGTACTTTGTGCAGGATTAGGGTAAGTTTGAATGCTCGTTGGATTGATAAACTCAACACCCACGCCACCACAATCACTATCATCTGTTACCGTCACACAATACGGCTCTGCAAAAACCACACAAGGTTGATACCCAATAAATGGTTCTACATACTCATTGAGAATGGTAGATATATCTTCTATTGTAGTAACACCTGTGCTATCACCTGTATCAATAGGATTTTCTCTAATACAATCTAATACAAAATCTAAAGGTTCTCCGCCTTCAAAACAGTTATTGAGTAAGTCTTGTAGAAAACCAGTGGTTGTAATATCATCTAATTGAGCTTGATTGAATCCAAATCCAGTAAAACAATACTCTCCTGGTAAGTAAGGAAGGCCAACAGAATCCATACTAAAATCAAAAATTCCATCAAAAGTTACATCTAATAACTCTTCTTCTCCATCTTCGTTAGGTGGAGCTGTAACAATAAAAGCATAAGTATCAACACTTTCATAGCCAATAGTTGTTAAGTCATTTTCTAAAATCTCTTGGTTAGAGCCATCATTACAAATTACAGTTCCATCAGAAATAGGGTTGATAGGTGTACCTGCGGTAGCTCCCTCTGGACATTGTGCAGAGACATAATTTGATAAAATCAAACAAGCTACAATAGATAAAAGAATTTTGGGTATAGGTATTCTCATAATTTCTTTTTTAATGATTTAGTTAGGTTTGATATACATTTTTTAGAGGCTAAAAATGCACATTTTAAAATAAGCGAATAAAGTAAAGAAAAAATATTTACTTATACAAACAAAATATAACATTGCTTAACTTTTTGCCTATAAGGTGGGTTTCTTTATATATTATTTATAAAAAACTTAGATATTTGATACAATCCAACTATCTTGGGATTAGAATGAGTTAATATAATAAATGATATGAAAAAACTAGATAATGTATTTGTGAAAAATCTTGTTTTTTTTATATAACTAAATCACAACCAATGTTTTAAGGGTTTTTCAATGTTTGTTTCAAAGTCTTTAATCGTGAAAAAATGGTTTTGACTTTGACACATAAAAAAATACTTTTAACCTATAAACTATTCATTCTTTCTACTTTCAAAGTCCTAAATCAAGTTTTTTTGGCTAAGTTTTTGACTATGTAAGAGTAGAAGCACTATTTTATCTAAAACTATTTTAATGAAAATGTATAAGAAAGTAGCCTTATGGACATACTTACTTTGTTTTGTATGTTTAGGAGCATTTGCTCAAAAAGGAGGTATTTATGGCAAAATATTAGATTCTGACAATGTAGAATTGCCCTTTGCCAACATCGCAATATATACACCCAGTGGAGGCTTAGTAACGGGTAGCCAAACAGATATAATGGGAGCGTATTCCATTGACTTAGACAATGGCACTTATAGAATGGAAGCCAGCTATGTTGGGTATGAAAAATCGGTACAGAACATAACAATTGCTGGAGCAAAACAAGAAATAACCTTAACACTAGGTTCTGTAACGGCTTTGGACGAAATTGTAGTGACAGGAGGTAAGTACGAAAAACGTATTGCAGAAGAAACAGTCACGATTGAGACCATTAAGCCTGACCTTATGGAAAATTCCAATGCGCCTGACCTTGAAAAAGGCGTGGAAAAAGTACCAGGTGTCAATATTATTGGTGGACAAGCAAATATTCGGGGAGGAAGTGGTTTCTCTTATGGAGCAGGTAGCCGTGTTTCCCTCTTATTAGATGGAATTCCTATCGTTACAGGAGATTCTGGATTTCCCTATTGGGATCTAATTCCTATTGAAAGTGTAGGACAAGTCGAAATCATCAAAGGAGCAGCCTCTGCTTTATATGGTTCTTCGGCCTTAAATGGAATTATCAATGTGCGTACTGCTTATCCTAAATCAGAACCTAAAACAACGATTAGTGTGTTTGGAGCAGGTGTACAAGCACCTCGTGATAACTATCTTGGAAAAGATAACAATGGAAACGATTTGTACAAACATTGGTGGAAAGATGAAGCACCGCCTTTTAATTCTGGTATCTCTCTTTTCCATAGCCGCCAAGTAGGACAATGGCAGTTACTAGTGGGGGGATATGGTTTTTACCAAAAAAGTTGGAGAGCTACAGAATTGACCAGAAGAGCAAGGGTTAATGGTGGTGCTCGTTATAATTTCAAAAAAGTAGCAGGATTGGCAGCAGGAATCAATTTCATATATCAATACAATAATGGTGGTTCTTATTTACTATGGAATCAAGGAACTAAAGCCGTTGAAGACGTACAGCCTGCTGGAACAGCCTATGAATTGTGGAAATCACTTGATACAACTTTGACACGTAGAGGGCAATTATCAGTCGATCCCTATGTTACCTATACAACCAATAATGGAATAAAACTAAATTGGAGAGGTCGATGGTTTAAAAATGATAATATTACCAATACCAACCAAAGTATCAAAAGTGATGTTTTTTACAATGAATTACAGTTCCAAAAAATTATGGATAGCCTAGCAATGGTTGTCAATTTTGGAGTGGTGAATCAATTAGGGTTTGCGGATGCTGAATTGTACAGAACTCCCACTGGTGACTCGCTCTTTAATTCCCAAAATGTAGGAATTTATGCACAAATAGATAAAAAATTCTTTAATAAACTCAATACCTCTTTAGGAGTGCGCTATGAATTTAACAAAATGAATACCGATTCCGCTTGGAGTCAATTACCCGTCTTCCGGTTTGGTCTAAATTATGAATTGGCAAAGGCTACTTTTATGCGAGCTTCTTTTGGGCAAGGTTATCGGTATCCAACCATTGCTGAAAGACACGTATTTACTGATTTAGGGGGCTTAACAATTGTAGGAAACCCTGATCTTGAATTTGAGACAGGATGGAGTGCAGAGATAGGTTTAAAACAAGGTTTCTTATTTGGTACAAATTTTAAAGGTTTTATTGATGTAGCAGGGTTTTGGACAGAGTACCAAAATATGATGGAGTTTATTTTTAGTCTTAATGCGCCAGGCGGTGGCCTTGCACCAGGTTTCTATACACAAAATGTGACGACTGATACACGTATTAGTGGCGCAGAATGTACCATTGCAGGCAAAGGTGATTTATCAGAATATTGGACGATTGGCGCATTGGCAGGGTATACCTACATTGATCCTGTTTATAAAGGACAAGGCGATACTTTAACAGCTGAAGTAGTAGAGCTTACAGGAACATCAAGCAATAAAAATATCTTGAAATATCGTTTTCAGCATACTGCCAAAATTGATGTACAACTAGAATACCAAAAAAGATTTTCTATTGGTTTTGCGACACGATACAACAGTTTTATGGAAGCAATTGACCAACCTTTTCTTGATTTAGGGTTAGGGTTAGGTGATTGGAGAGAAAATAATGACAAAGGAAGTTTTGTTGTAGATGCAAGAGTTGCCTACCAAATGAATCCTCGCAATCGCATCAGCTTATTATGTAACAACATCTTTAACTTAGAATATACTGTTCGTCCTGCCCTCATAGAATCCCCACGAAGCTTTGGATTTAAATATACTTATTCTATTGATCCAGAGAAAGAACCTAAGCCTAAAGCAATAGGAGGATAAATTAAATAAAAATAAGAGCTTGTTGGAACTAGTAAAAATAGTGTATTTTTTAGCTGGGCTGGACTACAAAGAAGTATGCCCTTAAAAGACTTCGATTTTCATGGCATTGAGTTTATATAAATATAAGGAGAGAACGGTTCAGAGCTTCGTCGTGACGTTCAGGCCTGCTATTCGCTACTACACCAAAAGCTCTACTTACATCTGCCAAGCTTTTTGGTATAACGCTGCTATCAGGTCTATTTTGGATGGCCGCAACGATTATTTCATTGAGTAGTCGAGTGATTTTATCTTATATTCTTAACAAACAATAAGTTAAAATGATAAATATATTTGCATTTGTTTTTATTTAAATATATATTAACCCATTAAAAATTTAAACGTGAAAAATTTTAAAACCTTAGTTTTGTGCTTTTCATTTTTGGCATTACTTTTTGTCTCTTGTAGTCGTGATACGACAAATGACATTTCAGATTTAAAAACAACTGAAGCTGTTGAAATTGCTGGAATAGTCGGAGAATTGCAGGATGTTAGTGATGCAGACAAAGCATTGTTTAAAGAGGAGTTAATTAACAGAGCAGCCAATGTAGATTTTGTAAATGCCAAAAACCTACAATCACTTATTAATTTGGATAAAATTTATTCGATAGAAAATGATTTAGGCGAAAATTATCTCATTGCATTATGGCAAGATGATGATGGTACAGAATTTACTTGCAAGGCATTGGTATTGGAAGATTCAGCAAGACGTATGGATTACTTTTGTTATTCCTATGGAGGGTGTGAAGGATGTGATGGATACGATTGTGACTGTGATGATTACGGTATAGGCGGCGGCGGATGTTCTATAGGATAATTTCAAATTCCAATGGGCAATAAGTAAGATCCACAACTACAAACGAATAAAAAACGTACAATTGAGAGAAGATAAATGCCCAAAACATTTAACTTCTCTCAATTTTTTTTTACTATTGCCCAAAAGAAATCAATGAAAATAGACATCATTGCCATAGGCGCACATCCCGACGACGTAGAACTTTCCTGTGCAGGTACACTCATGAGCCACATTGCACAAGGCAAAAAAGCAGGCGTCATCGACCTCACAAGAGGAGAAATGGGGACAAGAGGATCCGCAGAAATAAGATACGAAGAAGCCGCAGCAGCAGCAAAAATCATGGGATTGAGTGCCAGAGAAAACCTTGAAATGGCAGACGGATACTACCAAAACACTCGTGAAAATCAAATAAAAATCATCCGCCAACTCCGCAAATACCAGCCAGACATCGTTTTAGCGAATGCTATTTATGATCGCCACCCCGATCACGGCAAAGGCGCAAGATTGGTTTATGATGCGCTCTTTATGTCAGGGCTCGCCAAAATCGAAACTTTAGACGAAACAGGACAAAAACAAGAGAGATGGCGACCCCGCTTACTCTTACACTACATACAAGACCGTTGGATCAGACCCGATATAGTCGTAGACATCACAGATTTTTTCGACCAAAAAATGGAATCCGTCAAAGCCTACGGCACCCAATTCTTTGACCCCAACTCAACAGAACCTTCGACCTACATCGCTTCCCAAGATTTCCTGAAAGGACTCGAAGCCCGCTCCAGAGAAACGGGACGCCCATGCGGTTTTCAATACGCCGAAGGCTTCACCGCCAACAATAAGTTCTTGGGTATCAAGGATTTAAGTGAGTTATATTAGTGTGGTTTATGAGGGAATTAGGAATTGGTTTATGAGGGAATTAGTCTCTTCAGAAACCAAGCACCACGACACCACAGCACCACAGCACCACAGCACCAAAAAAGAATGAAAATAACGAAAACCTTCCAGTTTGAGGAGATTCAAGGATTTAAATTTGGGTCTTGGCCCTTTGGGAAACCTCGCATGTTTTCACACGCATATTTTGTTGATGGCTTGTTGATAGATACAGGACACCATAATGTACAAAAAGAAGTATTAGAACGACTAAAACCCTTGCCCGTCAAGCAAATTTTTTTGACCCACCACCACGAAGACCATACAGGCAATTTAAAAGCACTACAACAGCATTTTCAATGCCCAACCTATGCTTCTCCACAGTGTATTGAACTGATGAAAAACCCACCCAATATTAGCTTTGCCCAGTGGTTAACATGGGGGAGAACACAAGCGAATTTTGAGATTAAAAGCCCTGGAAAACAGCTAATTACCCTTAATTATCGTTTTGATATTATTCCGATTCCTGGTCATGCGGTAGATATGGTTTGTCTCTATGAGGCCAATAAAGGATGGCTTTTTTCCGCAGATTTATGGGTGGCAGAACGCATTCGGTATTTTATGCGTTCCGAAAGCATAATACAACAAATTAACTCTATAAAAAAAGTGCTGAAACTTGATTTTGAAGCCCTACTTTGTAGCCATCGACCTCAATTTAAAGGTGGTAAAAAAAAGCTTCAAAGTAAATTGGAATTTATGGAAAATTTTTATGAACAAGCGTCTACTTTATATCAAAAAGGCTATAATGTTAGTCAAATTGTGAAGAAAATGAAACTAAAAGAAGATTGGAGAATATGGCTATTGTCAACAGGAGCATTGTCTGCAAAGAATATGGTGAATTCAGTGATTCGAGATGAAAAAAATAGGCTAAGTACACTGGAAACTAAATAACTGCCTGTTTTGGCTCTATCTAAATCATTTATTTCCACGTACTGAACCATCCAAAATAGACCCGATGGTAGCGTTATAGCTTACATTGGTGCTATAGTTCTTGGTGTCCTATCTTGTTTGGTTCTTTTGTGATTTGTGGTTCAGCTATAGTAGCGGACAGCGGGACCATGCGTTCCGACGAAGCAACAAACATTCTCTCCAAAAAAAAATAAAAAGTATTGGGATAGAAATCTTGAAATCATTAAAAAAGTTAACGAAAAAGGGACAGCTTAAACCAAGCTGTCCCATAGAAAATATACCACAAGTTAATAAAAAATTAATGCTCAAAGTTAATAAACAATTTTGGCTTCTCC
>Ga0209186_1002991_pt1 | contig 11792 bp, 10 predicted proteins | sample SidtaG_FD_187426 | JGI IMG/M metagenome (GOLD analysis project Ga0209186, IMG submission 187426) | Marine algal microbial communities from Sidmouth, United Kingdom - Sidmouth_Male2 metaG (SPAdes) (version 2) | ecosystem: Host-associated > Algae > Red algae > Unclassified | place: Sidmouth...
TGCGGGTGTTTGTGCGGGTGTCTTCGCGGGTGTCGTCGGGGAACTCTTTTGCGGCGGCGCGCTTTCCGGCGTCAAGGTGCTGCTTTTCGGGGTGAAGCCGCTGGTGGAGCCAAGGGGCTTTTGGGGAGCGGGCTTTACCGGCCCAGATGGGCCGCTTTTGCTGGGCATTTTCGAACTGGAACTCTCGCCCAGCGGTTTGCGGGGCTCCGATTTTGCCGGGGTGCTGGATGTGCCAATGGGGTTCGAAGAACCGAGGGGGTTGGGGCTCCCGGAGACGGATGACTTGTCCTTCAACGGCGTGGGACTTGAAGATGACGGTGCGGGTGTCGTTTTGTCTGCCGCAGATTTTGCCGGACCCGTCGAAGGCGATTTCCCACGCGCGGGTTTGGTGAAACTCGAGGCCGAACTGGACGGCGCCTTGGACGCGGACGATGCACTGGAAGGGGAGGCGGGCTTTTGCTCCGGCGTCTTTCCGCCTGTGCTGTCCGCCGCCTTGCTGGTCGTGATACGGCTCGATGTGCCAGCCACCGTGGTCGCTGCTCGCGCAGCCGGAGCGCTCGACCCGAGTTGCGACGGGGTCTTCGGTTTTGCGATGGTTTTTCCGTCGGGCGAGAGGAAAGCGCTGCGCAGTTTGCCGATCGATTTCATCAGCGATGACGAGGCGGTTTCCACTTTGCCGATGTGCTTGGTGACGTCGGAGACGTTGCGCATCTTCGATTCGACACTGCGCCGTTGTTCGCGCAGGACCGTGTCGAGGGTTTTGGTCTTTTCGCGCACTTCGTTGGTGTAGGCGGTTTGGTAGGCTTTGACGGGGCCGGTCATCGCGCCTTTCCGAACGCCTATGAAGGCTTCTCCGACGTGGCCACGCAGCTGGGTCATCAGCGAGGTTTGGAACTCGGGGCCGAGGCGTTTGAGTTTCACTTCCGGCGGGATGCCGGCGTCCGAATTGCCCGCGCCGCCAAACAGTTTATTGGCCACCGATTTGCGCGACCGGAACAGGAGATAGTCGAGAAAGCGTTTCTTCACCGCGAGATCGCCTGCCGCCGGCGCGAAGCTGGCGCGGTTCAGCTTCACGTCTTTGCCGACGTTTTGGGACAAAGCCTTGCCCATGTCTTCCAGCGAAATCCCGAGAGATTTGAAACTCTCCACATCGCCGGGCGCTAGCTGCGCGCCGCCGAGCGGGGCGCTGCATTCGCGGCGGACCTTTTCTAGACCTTCCTGGTGTGTCTTCGTTAGCGCGTTGTCGAGGGTGGGACGGATTTTGCCTTCGAGCAGCGCCGACAGACTGTCACCGCTTTGCATCCATTGTCCGATGTCCTGCTCGAACTGGCGTTCGACTTCGGCGCGGCGGGTCTTGACCACCGAATCCATATCCTTCTGCGAGGCTTCGCCGATCGTGCCGAGCGACTTGGTCCAATTTACGCGGGCGACTTCGTCGATCCGTTTCAGCTTGCCGTTGAGGTCGCGTTCCTCGCGTTCGAGGTCGAGCCGATCTTTTTCCAGTTCGCCGCCAAAATCGGTGACCAGCAGTTTGAAGGTCTCGTCCGAGATCGCCTCGCCTTGCTTCAGGCTATCCTTCATGAACTCCAGCAAGTAGTCGCTGCTGTGGAGATAGTCGGTGAGATCGCCCATAAACCGTTCGAATTCTGGCGATTTACGCCCAGTTTTTCCGTCTGAGAGGCGGCCTTGTGCGGCGGTAAGCAGGTCGGCGGTGTAAATTTTGAGCCGGCCTTCGTGGTAGGCTTCGCTGAGTGGTACACTCATCGCCAGCGCCTCGAAGGCGTCGATGAGTTTGGTCGGCTGGGCCGCTTCCACCGAGGGTTTCAGGCTGCCATCGGGGGCGAGGTCTTTTTTATTGGCGTCGATGTTCACCACCAAGAAAATGCGGCTGAACACCTTGAGCAAATCTTCGAACTCGGCGAACACCTGTTCGAAGAACAGGTTCTCGGCTTTTACTACAAACACGGCGCAGGCGGCATGGTTGCGGAACTCGCGGGTCATCAGGCCGTAGCCGAACTTCATCCGCGTATAGAGACCGGGGGTGTCAACCAGAACGATGCCGGAATTACCGAGTTCCTCGGCCGGCAGTTCGATGTCGACGCGGCGGATGGCGGACGTCGCGTGCACGCGCGGGTCGAATTCCTCGCCGTCTTTTTCAACTTCGAGCAGGCGCTTGCCGAGATCGAGGTGGGCCGCGTCGATGCGTTTTTTCAAGCCGACGCCGCCGCCTTCGATGACTTCGGTTTTGCCGTTGTAGGCGGTGGCCGAGTATTTCGGGGTGGCCGCGTTTTTCACGTACACGAGGCAGGGGTAGGCGGGCAGGCTAGTGACCTCGCTGACGTAGCCTTTGCTGATGGCGTTCATCAGCGTGGACTTGCCCGATTTGAGCGGGCCGAAAATAAGGAGATAGGTGTTTTGTCCTTCGAGGCGGTCGTACAGGTTGCCGAGACGGTTTTGAATCTCGGCGAGCGAGGCTTTGACCGGGGCGGCTTTTGATTGGTCGTGATAGGTGCCAAGGGCGGTGCTGCTTTGATCGAGCAGGGACTTGTACGGGGAAAGTGCGTTGGGCACTTCGTAGCAAAAAGATTTGAGGCTAATATCCATTGGAACAGAGGTGTAGTTAGGGGTCTTGTGTATAAAAGTAAGTACCAAGTTCATACGCGTAATTTCACCTCCTGTCATCTTTTGGTTTGCCTAAGCTTGGCTCAGGGATGCCAAGAATGTTGCCACCGGCTGGGGGCGGGAGGCTACCTGCTGGTCCGTGGGAGTGTGTGTGGGGCATTTCTCTCAGTCCGGCCTGAAAGCTGGATAAGAGGCACCTCAGGCGAATGATTGGCCAACTCACTGCAAACTCTCTTTACAAGCCTTCTCTTCAAAGCCTCGACCCGCTGGAAGCGCGTCGTTGCGATACCCGCTGGAAGTGGGTACTACTTTAGAGTGGTCATATCGTAACGACAGTCCTGGCTGTCGAATCCGTCTTCTCCAAATCGTGAGCTCGAAGGGATTCATTCTACCGACTATGCCTCGCTGATCTTTAATTCGCCCTGATCGTCAACGCTGAGTATCACCGGAGCGGAGGCTGATGACTGGTTAAAATCAACTTCTCGAGAAAGGGCTCAATCTCGACCGTAGGAAGGCCCACATACTCAAGATACATGCCGTATCCCACGAGGCTGTCTGCGTCGAGCGGTTGCGCGCCTATCAGCGTCGCGGGGAAGTTCACCAACTGCCCCACGGCGATCGGCGCGTGGCCGACGGCGGGTTGGAGCGCGGACGCCTCTTCGAGCGTTGGCGCAGAGGGAAACCGCTCTTGATACAGGGCCGCGTGATATGCCTCGTTGTTGAAATCGAGTAACCGGAATACGCCCCAATCGCCCTGCTCGCCTCTTGATGTGTAATAGCCTCCCCAAGCAAGGTCGAAGATCAGCGGTGCGTCGTTCATGTGGGTTGTCCCGTCGTTGCCAGTCGTGGTTTCTGCCCTAGGATTGCTAAATGAATCCGTTTTTATCCGATCCGAGTTTTTCAGCGGCCTGCTAGCGCTTAATTGCGGCAAAGCGGTCGGCGGAGGTGCCGTTGGCGTCGGAAATCAAGCCGTTCACCATCTGGCTACTATCGAGCGTGAGATCAGCGTCGAAGAAAATGGTCGGTTGGAAGTTGGCTTGGATTTCGACGGTGTCGCCGTTGATCCGGCCCGCGAGTCCGACCTTGGTACCGTCGGCGGAGATGTCGCCCCCGAGGGCGGCGCCGTTTTGGCTCAGAATCCGCATGACGAACAGGCGGCCGGTTTCCGTTTCGGCGTCCCACGTGCCTTCCAAGTTATAGTCGGTGTCCACTTCCTCCCCACCGATCGGATCGTCATCGCTGGAACAGCCAAGGAGAAGAACGAGTCCGAAAAGGGGCAGCAGGATGAGAGTTCGACGAATCATACTTGGAACCTAACACAGCTCCGCGTCCCCAGGCAAACAGAAGGCGGAACGCAAAACGTCACGGCAAACTGGGCTCCGCAGGCTTCTATTTTGCTTCCACCGTGATCCCATAGAGCCAAAAGGTTGCCTGTCACCCCAGAGAAGTAGTCGCGTAGCGTTGGCACCTTTGGACGCGCGGGCCTGTCTTCAATTTCGAGCGGACCGGATATCGAACCTCGAACCTAGCGCCAGACCCGTCGATCTATTCATCGGTCGTTAACCTGAGGTTCAGTCGTGCCTGTTTCACGCACAGGCTAACATGAAATGACCCAAATTGGGGTCCACTCGCACCGGCGGAGGTACCAAAACTCGTTCAACAGAACGCTCTTTGCTCGTCGCCTGGCCAGCCGCCTGTAACGGCCAGGCATCAATTCAGGCTAGTCTTCTTTGCTTTTCCGGCAATTTTCTTCGTCATGAGTTCGGTGTCCTCGATTTTGAGGCACGGACACGCCGACACCACTTCGGTGTCCTGACCTGTAAGGCAGCACAGCGGAGAGGAGCCAAGGTTTTTACGTGACAAGTCATACATATATATATATAATATATGCAGATATATGTAATGGGTTTTTCTCTTCTCATTGGTTGTTTCGGCATCCAGATTTCGTTCGGGGATCCCCCTCCTTTGTTTATTCCCAACATCGAGTTTGAGTTGAACTTTCCTGTCGACTGCCAAGAAACGACTCCTGGTGCAGCTCCGGCTGCACCCCAGTTGGACTGCCCTGATGGTTGCGAGGCAAAATATGGTGGCCCTATTAAGGCGATTATTTGGGATGGCCCCGAAGAAGAACCAGTTTTTATCAGTCATGAAATAGTGGCCGAAGGGGCCTGGAATCCCCTACTGGGGGATTTCGACCCCCTCATCAACATCGCCTGCCTGGACCACCAAAGGGTCGTAGTTAAAACTACCTTCCTGCGCCAACGTGAAGCCACGAAGGTGACTCACACCTACACCTTCGAGTGTAAGCCTGTTGTCGATCTAGATGACTTGCTCGCTCCCATAATCTGTCCTGATCCGCCACAGGCGCCTCTTCCTGCTCCGGCTTGCGGCGCGAACGCCGAGAATGTTGTAGTCGAGATTGGACCCGTCGTTTGCCAGACCACCGACTATGATTTTTGGTGCTTGCACGATCACAATATGCGTCCTGTAGAGTATGCTATGGATGTCTTGGCTCGTGAAGTTATCGAGGCACCATTGCCAATGGATGCCGAATTAATTGATATCTTGATTGTGATGCTTAACCACAATGATTTTGGGCTGAGGGAGTTTGCGCACGGTTATCTATTCCAGTTGGGATGACAAATTCTCCCTCAAATCGCTGCTGCCTACAATGCCGACGGTGTACCACCGGAAACGCGTGTTCGAATCCTAAATTTGTTCAAGTTACTCCCCGAACACCATGGCCTGAAATAAACATGAAAAAATCACACTCACTCTGTCTCGTTTTTGCAATCTTCTTGTTTCTGATCTCCTCTGCGGCCTATATCACGGCCTATGAAGTTGATTACGAGACAGAAGGAACTGAACCCTCTGAACCCGGGGGCTATATTGATCCGCCACCTCCGCCAATCACCTGCTATTAGGGGGGCATGGTGAGACCATTTTTCTTGGGACTTTTATTCCTCTGCCCTTGCCAAGTATGGGCACAGATGGTCGGCCATTTCGGCCCCAACGATTTGCCGCCGATCCATGCGACTTTGTGGCCTGCTTCGGGTTCAGCAACCAACGTTTTCCAGTTCCATTTGAATGGCATGACAGATCAGACATTTGTCACGGCCCATGGGACAGTTTCTACAAACAAATTCGGCCAATTTGACAACTGGGTATTTTCCGACGCTTCTGTGGGTAACAGCAAGGAGTCTCTTCGATACTACGCACAGCCAAACTGTTGGCTCCACGCCTCGTCTGCAGGAAATAGCCTTGAGCGCGATCAGCAGGCCGTTCGAGATCGAATGGTCCTGTTGCCGATGGAGGAAGGACATAAATTACAGGTCAAAAACGCTATTCAACAAAAGGATGTTGGTGGGTTTTTCTGGACCTACCAGAACGCGCCTTCGAAAAAGAAGTTGCGTGCGGCTCTCTTAAGTCGAGGGCAGTATTCTTGGCAGGTAAATAAATCACAGTTCTCGATAGGCTTGCTCTATCAGGACGGCGTCGCATCGAATCTTGTCCGTCGTGTCGTATCCCCGCAGGGAAGCGATGAGATTTTCTTATTATTCAATAGCGATTTCGCCAAAAAATTTCCGAGGGCACCTGTGCTGTTAGGATGTACTCGAGTACTTCGGCCAAATATTCGCGACGAATATCTCATGGAACATGGCAGTGTTTACGCCGTACGCTTGCATTCGAAGTCATTCAATGCAGGGGTTTTACCGGGAATGCGTCAGCCCGATATTGAGAAGTTGGATCTGAAAAACGCGAAGGCCTCTGATGACCGTGGCATTTGGCTTGTTCGCAATGTTCGTACATTTCTATCTCAATATCCTGATCCATGAAAATAGTCCTCCTGTCTTTTTTTAGTATCGTCGCCGGCGTTCCATCATTGGTGTATTCTGGGGATTCGCCCTTCGTTCCCTCACAGCGGTTTTTCTCCGCGAATTTAGAGGATGGAACGTTTGAGACCAGCTTTGAACTCGGCGTGTTGAATCAGGACGACCCTCCGATTCCGTTGCGGCTCCAGTTTTCTGAGGCAGGGCCGGCATGCGATGATCTCCGTTGTCTCTCTGAACTTACCGCCTTCGCCGCCAAGGCCACGAAGGCCAAAGCGTCCCTTTGGAGGGTCACGCTTGTCTGCGGTAAAACGTTGTTTTTTGGCCCTGAACCGCAGGGGGGATGGCGCTCCTCCGATCATGCTTGGCAAGCCCAAGTTAAGGACAATGGCGCGTTGTTCGAGATGCAGAGCAACTCAGGGTGGCGATCGTCCTATCGAGACGGGCGCCTGCATTCGTTGTCGTATCCCAGAGGGCGAACCATCGTCTGGAATTACGACAACCGCGGTGAGGTTGTATCGTTGGAAGATGAACAGACCGGCGAACCCATCTGCACTGTACATCAAAAAAACGGACTTTTTTCTGTTCGCAACGAGTCGAAAGAATTGACTGTTCTGGACTACCGGCCGCCTGCGAATCTCGTCGTTAAACAGAGCCATCAAAAGAGTCTATTTGAGTTTTCTTTGGAGCGGAACGGCTTGCGAACGACGCTACGACAGAACGTTCCAGAAAAGGCGTCGTTTTCCTGGTTGAACATGACCGGCATCGTGACCGCGACGCACTTGGGAAAAGTCGTCATCCAGCCTCGCCCTAGCAACCGACCGACTTTTCAATTGGAACGGGAAAATGGTGCGATTTATTTTCGTGATATGGATATCCTTAAAGGGACATTGGAAATTTCAACTCCGAACATGCGGCACTCCACCATCTATCACAGGGAGCCTGGAGCATTATATTTCAAACCGAAGCGCATTGAAACGGTGAGAGATAAGGTCCGGACTTGGGAAACCTACAACTACGACGAGGAGGGTCGCACCAAGCGCATCGAGGCATCGAGTGGCTGGATTGCCATCTTCGAGCGCTCGGAGCGTGGGAAGGTCATTACGCAAAAACAGAACGGGAAGACTATCTCTACAAAAGAGTATGACTCGGAGGACCGAATTCTTACGTGGAAAGATGGAGACCAAGAATATGCATTTGAATATTCTAACGATAATTCTGTGGAAATCACCAATGCAGGAATCACTATTAAGGTACCTCGGGGCGAGGTTGACCGGCTGGCGCGTGAGTAAGGTAAAGTTCCAAAACCCATTCCGCGTTTGGATTGGGTCCACGAGGTCGGTAAACTGCAGGCGGCACCGACCTACTTGGTCGTCGATCGAGTGATCGCGCCGCTTAGCAAACCGCCGGCTTGCGTCTGGCTCCACCAGCTTCCGGCGTAGCGGTCGTTGTGATACATCACCCGGGCCGAGTATTTTCGTCCGCGCCCCGCCGCAACATCATCCAAGCTCATCACCGCGACATCGCCGGCCCATCGGACTTCAACCATCATCGGGTACTCGATTTCCTTGCCCTTGTGTTTCATCTTCGAGACGATCCGCCATTGGTGCCCGTCGATTTTTTCCGCGCGGGCGATCTGGTATCCGTCTGACTTTTCGCCGCCGGTCGCTCCACCAGTGATCGGCACCCAGCTGCCTTTTAGCGTCGCGTTTTTGAGCATGGCAGAGAACGCGGCCTCAAGCGCGGCGGCGCTCTTCACGGCGTCGGTGGCTTCTTTGGCGGGTTCTTGGGCGTGCGCGAGGCTGCCAAAAAAAAGGAAGAGGAGATAGATCGGGAATCGTTTCATGGCAGTCTACTTTTTCTGGATAGTACCGGTTCCCAGTACAAAAAGGAACCCGATCTTCACGACAATCGGATGTTGCTTTGAGCATAAACAGGATCCCAGCGGACTCTCGGGCGGACTCTCTAATGACCTTTAACGAACCGCAGAAAAACGCGGAGCACGCGGAATCTCTCATCCGAAATTCACCGGCCAAGCCGCACGTCGGCATTCCTTTGCCCCACATTCTTTTGCCTCCGCGGAGCGGTCTAAGGGCAGGGGGGCAGACAAATCTCCTAGGCTCAACTCATACGCCTTCTTGGATGTGGAGTTCCGCGTAGACTTCCGGATAGTGATGCGCCATGCAGTCGTCGCAGATACAATGCGTTAGATTGGCTTCGGACATGGTCAGGAGATAACTTTCTAGGCGAGTCCAGTAGCCCTGGTCGTTGCGGATGCTTTTGCAATGCGGACAAATCGGCAGCAGACCTTGGAGCACTTTGACACGGCCCAGAGACTCGGCGAGCAAGCGCGACGTTCTACGTAGTTCGAGCTGTGCGACCACTTGCCGCGCCAGAGCTTCGAGGACCCTCTCATTTTTGGGGTCCAAGGTACCTGGTTTAGAGTCGATGACACAGAGTGAACCAAGGGCGAACCCTTCGTGAGTGATCAACGGTGCCCCGGCGTAAAAGCGGATGTGCGGATCATGCGTCACCAAGGGGTTGGTGTAGAAGCGCGAGTCACATCGTGCGTCTTCGACCACCATCACCCGGTCGCCCAGAATCGTGTGGTCGCAAAAGGCTTGTTCGCGTGGCGTTTGATTTACGCGGAGGCCGTTCTGGGATTTAAACCATTGTCGGTCTTTGTCTACGAAGGTGATGAGGGCCACCGGCGTCTGGCAAATATAGGAGGCGATCTCGGTGAAGTCATCGAACGCCCGTTCGGGCGCGGAGTCGAGAATGTCGTAACTTTGCAAAGCCTGCATTCGTTCGCGTTCGCTCTCTTCGGACCGGTTTTTCATTATTAAAAAATAAGACGCTCGCGAAAATTCTCAACTTATATTCTCTATTGAAAGTGGTGCGGATCGGTTGATTTGTGCGTTTTGCTGATCGTAAAATGGCGACGATCCAAAAACGAAGCCTTCCATTCGCCTCGGTCAATTTTCTGAGGACCTGGTTCAAAAAAGCTGATGGAGAGGATTACGCGCGACTCTTCACGAATGTGGTCTCCCCCGTTCCTGTTCCTTGCGATTTGGTGTTCGTTCGCCACCTTGCAGCGACAACGACCACAAAAGCCCTTGCAATCAACTGCAAACACTTTGCAATAAACTGGGTATTCATCACGACAATGATACAGCGTCTGATCCTCACGACCGATTAACTTTTTATGCGCGCCCTTAGAATAGACCAACGAGCATACGGCCCTTCCCGCCGCGGCTTTGGCTTGCCGATGCGCCAGCGCCGCTTTCTATTAACGGGCCTGTTGGCGATCGCCGCCTCGGCTGGCTTGCACTACGCCGTGTTCGAATATGCGCATCTGGAATTTTCCTCGCTGGCCGGCAGTCCACCGGTGGACGAGACCCCGCGTGAGGTCGTGGTATTGCAAGACGAAGACCAAGCAGCGCTCGACCGGCAGACCTTCGCCGACGCCATTTTGCCGGTCGATCCCGCCATGATCGTTCCAGAAAGCGCGCCAATCGAGCCACCCGCCGCCAATCTCGAACCCGCCGACCTGCCCGCTCCGAAAGCGGTGGACATCGGCAACCAGTTGGAAGGCATCGACAAGGCGATGCAGGCCCCCGACGCGGCCGCGCTGCCTGCCGCCTCGTTCGACGCGCGCCGCGAACTGATGGAAATCGACGAGACCCTGCATCGAGAAGATGTGGTAACGGTGCCGCGCGAGTTCATTCCCGACGTCAAGCGCGAGATCGACGTGCCCGATATTGCCCCGCCGCAGCTCCCCGAAATGTCTTCGCTGCCCGTCGCCGCCGCACCCGAACCACCCCCACTCGCCGCCCCGCGGGCTGCGCCGCCGCCGATCGATTCGATTGCTGCCCTGCCGCCGCCATCGTTCGACTCGCTGCTGCCCGACGCCCGCATTGGCGATCCCGTGGAGTCGCCTGAGTTGTTGGCGGCGCAAATCCGCGCCGCCGCCGAACCGCGTCCGGCGCAGGAGCACAAGGCGGTGGAACAGCTGCTCGATATCAACGTGACGCAGTTTAGTTCGCCCGAAGACGCCCAATATTTATACTTCAAGGTCGCGGTCGAACGTGGTCGTTCGGCGGTGAGCGGGCAGGGTGGCCTCGGCGGACGTGCCGGAACGGACGCCGCTGCGGCACCGTCGCTGCCGGTGTTGCCCAAGGGCGTGGTGCTGATGCAGGATTGCTCGATGAGCATCACGCAGCCCAAGCTCGACGAGTTCAAAAAGGGCGCGGTGCTCTGGCTGGAAAGCATTCGACCTGGCGATTACTTCAATGTGATTTCGTTCAGTGACGGGGTCGAGGCCGCGTTCGCAGACTTGGTGCCGATGACGCCGCAAAACAAACAGACCGCGCGCTGGTTCGTGGATGATATGGGATTACGCGGCAAGACCGACGTGTACGCCTCCTTGCAGAAGTTGCAGGCGATGTCGGTCCGCAGTCCGGTGCCGGTGGTGGCGATTCTGCTCACCGACGGACGGCCGACGGTTGGCTTGCAGGACAGCACCGACATCATCGAAAAGTTCACCCGCGAGGCCGGTGGCAAATTGTCCGTGTTCTGCGTCGGCGGAGGTAGCCGAGCCAACGAATACCTGCTCGACTTGTTAAGTTACCGCAACCGTGGCGACTCGATTCTGGTTGGTGCCGCCTCACAACTGCCGAAGGCGATGGGCAATATGGCCGACCAACTCGAACGCCCTGTGCTCGCAGATCTGCGCTACGCCTTCACTGGCGAGGTGCAACCGGAAGTCTACCCGACCACGCTTACCCACCTTTATCTGGACCGGCCGCTGGAGATTTTTGGTCGAGTCCCGCGCGCCGGAGCCGGCAAGCTCGCGTTCCAAGTGGTCGGCACCTCGAAGAGTCGTGAGACGCATGACATGGTGTTCCAACTCGATCCGCGCACCGGCGGCCAAGGCGACGCCTACCTCCGCCAACAATGGGCCTGGCATAAAATGTACCACCTGATCGGCACGTACTTGAAGACCCGCGACGCCTCGCAGTTGGCGCAGATCCGTCTGATGGCGAGCAAGTTCAATTTGCGTGTTCCGTATATCTCAGGGACGCGCGGTGGCTTGGCGCCGGTGGCGCAGCCGATCCCGTAAGGAACATCTTTCCGGGCGAGGTTGAACACGAATCGGTTCCAGCCTGTCTGCCGAACGGGATTGACATGCCCTTTGCCGCGTGACTTACACCCCGAACTTTTTAGAACGAACAATACCATGGCATTTACCATAGAAAACGAAGAAGCCGCGTGCCGCAAGAAACTGGTCGTCACTGTGGAAGCAGACAAAGTCCAGACCGCCTTTGACGCGGTCGTCGA
>Ga0209186_1002997_pt1 | contig 11781 bp, 9 predicted proteins | sample SidtaG_FD_187426 | JGI IMG/M metagenome (GOLD analysis project Ga0209186, IMG submission 187426) | Marine algal microbial communities from Sidmouth, United Kingdom - Sidmouth_Male2 metaG (SPAdes) (version 2) | ecosystem: Host-associated > Algae > Red algae > Unclassified | place: Sidmouth, United...
TGGTTCTACAAAATAACGATAAGACCCATTTTTGCCTCATAGGGGGCAAAAATGCCCCCTATGATTTTCTTTCTTTCTCACACAGCCCTTAGTGTAACTGACATTGGTGCCTTTGGGACAGGCTCTAAGCTAAGTTGCTGAGTAGCTGCAGCGCCATTCGCCGGCGACGGCTTTGGGCCGAACCATATTCGGTGACAATTCAGTTGAATCACCCGCCTCTCTCAGCCAATCGTGCCCTAGACCGAAGCGATACCGTTTTTGGTCTGATGCTGCGATGAATCAACCGATGGCTTGCCCGCCACGGACAGCCTTTCTCTACCATGAAAAAGGCTGAGGGCACGATTATGGAGAGGCTTGGCGATCCCTTCTACGAGGGATCAGTCCAGCGCCTTTATGCCTACCCCGATGACCCTACCAGAATGGTCGCTGAGACTACGGCTGGAGGTTCGGTCTTTGACGTTGGAACGATCTTTGAGATCCCCGGATCGGACACCTGCCGGGCCTTGTTCCGGCACGTGCTGTTTACCCGTCTGGGCGATCCAGACACTTGGCGGCGGGTCCGCTCGGCGGTGGAACATGATCTCGATATCGATGCCGCGAGTAAGGAACTCCTGCTCGCAGGGGACTTGCTTGACCGGCTCGAGGCCGACGGCGCCACCACCCACCACATCGGCATGCTCGACGGAGCTACCGGCGAGCTGGAGGAATCCGGAATTCCCGCCGAGCCGACCGCGTTCAACGTCGTCCGCCGTTTTGAGATCAAGCACCCCGACTCGGTCGAGATCTACGGCGCCCACCTTTACGACTACTCCAAGTTCGCTCCTGCGGACGGCTACGTCATTCCGCTCGAGGCCATCGTCCGCTTCGGTGTGACTGGAGCCTCTTCGGTCTATAAGCGTTCCCTTGCGATGGGGGACAAGGAGAAGGCCGCCTTGCTCGCTGACTTGGGAGTGTCTTCCATCGAGCCTTGGAAAATGCTGACTCGCCCGGTGCTCGACTTTACCTCGAAGTATGAGCCGACCGATCGCGCTGTCACCCGCCAAGAGGCACTGAACATGTCCGGCCTGACCGCCGACCGCTTCGCCGAGATGACCCAGCTGGCCATCCTCGGGGGCTACGTGGTGAAGCTCATGTTCGGCGACATCGGGCTCCAGCTCTGGGACCTGAAGTGGGAGTTCGCCATTCAAGGCGGGAACCTCTACTTCGTCGATACTGTCGACACAGACTCGGTCCGGGCGACGATGCCGCTGTCGCACGAGTCGGACGAGCTAGCCTTACACGTCAACAAGCAGGCAATCCGTGACTACTACGAGATCTGCCACAAGGACTGGATCGAGGGAGTCAACATCGCCAAGGCAGCTGCCGATTCGTCTGGCCAGGACTTCCACGAACTCTACCACGAGGGACAAGCCGACGGCACCTACCTGCCGACACCCGTGATCGATCCTAAGTTCGTCGCCATCCAAGAGGAAAAGCTCGGCTTCATCTCCGCCTTCCTTCGCGGCGCCGACGCACCCAGCGCTATCGAAGACCAACTCGTCTGGGTCTGCGGCAAGGAAATCTCCTACTACGACCACAAGGAATCCGGCGAGATCGAAGACTTCGTCGCCAAGAATTCTGTCGGATAGCCAACAAATTTTTCTCTCCTCTCCCATGCCTACTACAACTTTCGAAGTCACCGGGAAATTCGACTCGCCAGCGGATTGCTCGACCTTGCTCTACGCTCCCCTCGAGGAAGCCGCCACCTACCGGCACTCGACCGTCTACGAATTCGATTTCGATGGCGACGCCGAGAAGCTTGAAGGGTTCGCCTACCGGATCCTCGTCGACTACCACGCTCAAGAACTGCACTCCGGCGACGATCCGGCGATCAAAGACTTCGGATTCTTCCTCGAGATCGGCATGAAGCCCGGTGCTCTGGACAATGAGAAGGAGGCCATTCTTTCCTACTACCAGGCTTTGAAAGATCCGGGGTTCGAGCTAACCAGCCTGAAGATTCTTCGTCGCTACTACATCTTCGGCACCGACCAGCCCGCCACCTTCGTTCGCGATATGTGCAACCCCGCTGTTCACGTTTGGCGCGTCGGCTAGTTCCCGGAAATCAGTCTCCACCCGCTGACTCCTGACCCATTTCCCAGTCTATGATTTTCACCGAAAAGGCGATTTACCGCCAGATTCCGCTCCTCGATCTCGACGGGCCAGCACTTTTTGCCCTGTCGCAGGACATGAAGCTCAGCCTGTCCGAAGAGGACATGCTCGCCGTCCAGCACTACTACAAGAACACCGGGCGCGAGCCGACCGATGTCGAGCTCGAAGTCATCGCCCAGACCTGGTCAGAGCACTGCAAGCACCGCATTTTCTCCGCCGAGATCACCCACACCTCGTCTTCAGGCGAGGAGGTCGTCGACTCGCTTTTCAAGACCTACATCAAGGAACCTTCGGAAGAGATCTTCGAAGCCAAGCCGGGTTTCGTTTTGTCCGCCTTCCACGACAACGCCGGCTTCATCAAGCTCGACGACGAACGTGCCATCTGCCTGAAGGTCGAGACCCACAACCACCCGTCCGCGCTCGAGCCCTACGCCGGAGCCAACACCGGAATCGGTGGGGTCGTACGCGACATCCTAGGAGCCGGCCTTGGCGCCAATCCCGTGGCCAATGTCGATGTCTTCTGCTTCGGCGCACCCGACACGCCGCAGTCCGATATTAAGGGCGACGACGTCATCCACCCGCTCGGCGTCATGCGCGGCGTCGTCCGCGGCGTCCGCGACTACGGCAACCGCATGGGCATCCCGACCACCGGCGGAGCCATCCAGTTCGACCCAGCCTACATCTACAACCCGCTGGTTTACTGTGGCACCGCAGGAGTCATCAAGATCAAGGACATCGACAAGCAGATGGCCAAGGACTTAAAGATCGTCGCCCTCGGCGGTCGCACCGGACGCGATGGGCTCAAGGGCGCGACGTTCTCCAGCGCAGCGCTCGATACCGACTCCCACGAAGAAGACCAGACCGCCGTCCAGATCGGCAACCCGATCGAAGAGAAGAAGGTCGCCGACTGTATCTTCGCCGCTCGCGACGAGGGCTTGGTTACGTTCCTCACCGACTGTGGCGCCGGTGGATTCTCCAGTGCTGCCGGCGAAATGCTCTCCGACGTCGGTGGCGAAATCTTCCTCGAGAAGTGCCCACTCAAAGAACCCGGAATGGAGAGCTGGCAGGTCTTCATCTCCGAGTCCCAAGAGCGCATGGTCCTCGCCGTCACGCCGGACAAGGTAGAGCGGGTCAAAGAACTCGCCACCATCTACGGCACCGAAGCCACCGAGATCGGCCACAGCGACGGCACTGGAATCCTTCGCGTCTGGCACCACGGCGAACTCGTCTGCGAGCTCGACAACAACCGCCTGCACAACCCGCCGCGTCAGCTCCGCACCTCGCGGTGGACACCCGACGCACCGGACAACTCCCACACCTGGGCCGACGAAGATCTCGGGGCTTCACTCGATGGAATGCTCGGCGACTTCAACATCTGTTCGCGCGCTCCCGTCATCCGCGAATACGACCACGAGGTCCAAGGCAACACACTCTTGAAGCCGCTCGCCGGTGCCACCGGAGACGCTCCGCAGGACGGCTCGGTCATCGGCATCGACGGTTCGGACAAAGCCATGTCCATCGCACTTTCCCTGCTTCCAGAGTGGGGTAAATACGATCCCTACCGCATGGGCAAAGCCTGCGTCGATGAGTGCATCCGCCAACTGGTCCTCACCGGCGGTGACCCCGACCAGGCCGCCATCCTCGACAACTTCTGCGTCGGCAATCCCGACGATCCCGAAGAACTCGGTGCCCTCGTCGAAGCCTGCAAAGGCATCGCCGAAGCCGCCCTCGCCTACGGGGCTCCCTACATTTCTGGCAAGGACAGCTTCTACAATTACTTCCAGACCGAAGACGGTCCGGTCAGCATTCCGACCACTTGTCTGATTTCTGGCATCGCCGTGGTTCACGACCGGAAGCACACCACCGGTTCCAGCCTGCGCAAGGCCGGCTCGGCCCTCTGTGTCATCGGTGCCGGATCCGGCCTCATGGGTGGATCGGTCTACGCCCGTCGCGTTGGCATCACCACCGCCGAAGTCCCGGACCTCGACTGCGCCGCCGCCCTCGCCCGCTACCGGATCTACGCCCAGGCCCGTGACGCCGGACAGATCCTCAGCGCCCACGACCTCAGCGAAGGCGGACTCGGTGTCGCCCTAGCCGAAATGGGCTTCAGCATGAAGGCCGGAATCGAAGTCGACATCGACCAAGTCGACACCCCAGCCACCGCCACTCCAGCCCAACGCCTGTTCGAAGAACAGCCCGGCCGGATCCTCCTCGAAGTCGATCCTGATCACGTCGATTCCCTTCGTGACTTGTTCGCTGACGACTCGTTTAAGCACATCGGCAGCACCACGACAGGAACATCCGACCTCGTCATCCGCGACGCCGCCGGCGTCGAATTGCTAAAGGCGGATTTGGCCGAACTGAAGGCAACTTGGAAGGGAACCCTGGCTGAATTTTACTAGGTCGCTTCGCAAGGCACGGATTCCTCGTGGCCCGCATCGAAGATTCGGGGTAAGTTTCTGCCGTGCGCGATCCGGTCGATAGCAAAACAGTTCTGACGCTGTTGAGGGAACTTGGCAATCATTGTCAGGGGCCAGGAACCGTCTACATCACCGGTGGAAGCTCCGCTGTGGTCATTGGCTGGCGTGAGACCACAATCGACATCGACTTGAAGTTTCAGCCAGAACCCGCTGGCATTTTTGCTCGGATTCCCGAGCTGAAAAACGAGCTCAATATAAATATCGAGTTGGCGGCACCTGACGACTTCGTCCCGGCACTCGAAGGCTGGAAGGAGCGGTCTCAATGGATCGCCACCCACAATCGGGTCGATTTCCACCACTTTGATTTCTACACGCAGGCTCTTTCGAAATTGGAAAGAGGTCACGCAAAGGATGAGGCGGACGTCGTAGCGATGGTTCGGGAAGACTTGGTGGTTCCGAGCAAACTTCTGGAGCTGTATCGACAACTTTCAGCCGAACAGCTGGCACGCTATCCGTCCCTTGAACCGGCTTCCATTGAGGCCGCAATCCAACGATTTATCCAAGAACATGGAGACTGAAGACTTTCACGATTTGCCCGGGAGCGAGTTCGTCATCGTCGGCTTGGAAGATCTGGCGAGGGGTGTCTTCGATAGCGTGGAAGCGTTGCTGGTGGCGATCGGTTCGCCACGATTGCGCAGGTTGGGCATCGAGTTGCCCTATCACTTTCAGGAGATGCCGGAACATCGGCTCTATCATAAGCTCGCCGAAACCCACGGAGTTGATGCCCACTCAAAATACAATGCCCTGATTCGACGGCTGGTGAGTTTTGAGCGGGCGCTGGACGGACGGCTCCGTCGGCAGTCTGCCGGCTCGTGATATTTGGATTGGGAACTCCCGATGCGTCACTCCTCACTCGCGGCATTTACGCTTTGCCCTAATTCCACTTCTCGGGGGGAGATATTTGGAAGCGGACGCGGAGGCCATTGCCCCTTGACCGGAGAGCGCCAGGTTCAGAACCGTTGATCCCGAAGGTCTCTTTAAGTTTAAGGGGATGAGACCCAAGATTCCTAGTTTTTCGTGAGACTCGTTTTCCGTCGCGGAATGACGGCTGTGGGGCCAAGCTAAAACGAAGCGGCATTTTCGTCACCTGCCTTCTTGCCTCACGTTGTTCCTTGGCGTAGCTAGCGGGGTGATGCTGCGGATGATTCCGGGACCAGCGGCCATGGCCCTTAGGCGCAGTGGTCGGGGTGTTCTTGCGGCTACTAAGCCGGGCTCAAGCCGGGCGCTTCTGGTTGCTTGCCCCATCGCTTCTGAATCCTGCCCAGATCCGTCCCGTAGTCCCTCTCCGTCCCCGCTCTCATCCGCTTGGCCCGTTGCTCGTGAAAGCCGGAATCCGGCTCAGTCACAGCCGCGAGTAGCCATTTCGACCCTGGAGGAATTTTCGTTTCGGCGGGGTTTTAGCCCTCCAGAATATCCTTCTCAAGTTGCTCTACTGGACTCTTCGAATCTCACTTGACCCAATCTCATGCCCCACGCCGTCCTTCTTAAGTTCCCTGGCACCAATTGCGATGCCGAGACCGCCCGCGCGCTCGAAGCCGTCGGGTTCACTACCGAGATCCTGCCGACCTCGCAGCTCTCCGAGTCGTCCTTGGACAAGGCCGATCTGCTCGTGCTTTCGGGAGGGTTCAGTTATGGTGACTACGTCATGGCCGGTCGCCTTGCGCAGCTTCGAGTCGAGGAACGCCTCGGCGCTGCCCTGCACGCATTCGTTAGCGAGGGCAAGTTCGTTCTCGGAGTCTGCAATGGATTCCAGATCCTCACCAAGCTCGGTCTTCTCCCCGCCGGTAGCCTGATCGACAACACCTCCGGGCGCTTCCAGTGCCGTTGGTCTGGGCTCAACGTCGTCGACAAGGACGCCGCACCGCTCGCCTACTTACCCGAGACCTTCGAGCTGCCCATCGCCCACGCCGAGGGCCGGTTCGTCGCCCCCGAAGGGATGGCTGACGAGTATTTTAAGGACGGCCTTGTCGCCTTGACCTACACGGAGGACGTCAATGGCTCGACTCGTCAGATCGCCGGCTTGCAGAACCTCGACGGCAACGTCTTCGGCCTGATGCCGCACCCAGAGCGCTTCCTCTACCGCCAGCACCACTACGACCCCGATTGGGCATCGCCCGATGGCGACGAGTGGGGGTGGGGCTACCACTTCTTCCGCGGCATCTACGATCGCGTGACCAGCCGCGTCCCGGTGTCTTCCTAAGGACCTACGGCCACCGATTCTTGCCTCCCTCCCCACGAACCTTGGCTCAATCATCTCCAACTCGGCGACGACTCTTCAAGGTCGCCCTTGTTCTGTTTAGTTGCCTGTTCGGCATCTTGGTAGTCGAGGGTGGACTCCGGTTGCTCAACAAGAGCCCTGGCGGGAAGGCGATCAAAGACCTCAAGGGCGCACGGAGGGCCGCGCTGGCCGAGCTCACCGGCGTTGAAGAAGGCGAAGAGGATGATCCGTCACGCGCCTATGACAACCAACTGGAGATCCATCCCTTCTTCGGCTACGTGCATAACGAGACGTTCCCCCAGTCGAATAACTTTGGCTTTAGTACTCCCTATGACTTCGTCGTCCGCCCCGACGGCTACCACATCAAGAACGCTGAGAAGAAGGAGAAGCCGCCGCTGACCGTCGGCATCTTCGGTGGTTCCTATGCTGCCTACATCGGATACGATCCGAAGCCGCTCGAAGAGATGTTGCAGAAGTCCTTCCCGGATCGCCAGCCCTACGTAGTGGCCATGGCCGTCGGTGGTCACGCCCTGCCGCAGACCGGTTACATCTATCAGTACTTCCGCTCGATGTTCGATGTCGTCATTTTCATCGACGGTCTGAACGAGCTCTGGAACCCTTGGGAAAACAACAATTCCGGCCTTCCCCCGGAGTATGCCAAGGCTGCCCACTTCCAATACAAGCTATCTCTTGCAGAGATGACCCCGGAACGCTTCCTCCTGACCAACCAGATCATCGAACTGAAGCAAAAGAGGATTGCCTTGGCCGAGCGATCCCTGAAGCAACCAGCCCGGCAACTCGTCCTGACCCACAAGCTCTGGGAGGGCATGGACTCTCGCATGACTCAGCAATCTTACGACGCCGAGAAGTCTCTGAAGGACACCTACCTGACCAAAGACCGGTTCGTCCGCTGGGGCGTGGATGATTCCTTCGAATTCTCGGCAACCCAATGGGGACAGTGGCATCGAATTCTTCAGGCAGTTTGCGACCAAAACGACGCCACTTTCCTGCACTACCTCCAGCCGAATCCCCACGTCCCAGATTCGAAGCGGGTCGTTACCCCCGAAGAGGAGCACGCCGTGAACACTACCTTCGACATCGAGACCTATGTCGTCGAAGGCTATCCCTACCTCCGCCGGGAAATGGCCGAACTCGAAGCCGAGGGCGCGAAGATTCACGACCTGTGCAAGATCTACTACGACGAGGAGGGGGACATCTGGTTCGATGCCGCTCACCCTGTCCAGCGCGGCCAGATTCTCGTTCAGGAACGCCTCGCCGCAGACATTGCCACCGCCCTCGAACCGTAGCACTATCCAATTTCCCATGTCCGAAGACAAACTCACCTACAAGGAATCCGGAGTTGATATCAAGGCTGCCGCCGAACTCGTCGGCGACATCAACCAGCTCCGCGCTCGCACCGAAGCTGGTGGACGAAAGCTCTTCGGAGCCTTCGGACTATTCGCCGCTGCCTACGATCTGTCCGACTACAAGCAACCCGTCATCGTCACTGGCTGCGACGGGGTAGGGACCAAGCTCGAGGTCCTCTTGGAAAAGAACGAACTCGAAATCGCTGGGAAAGATCTCGTCGCCATGAGCGTCAACGACATCCTCACCACTGGCGGAGATGCCCTGATGTTCCTCGACTACATCGGAGTCGGCAACTTGGAGAAAGAGAAGGTGAAGCGCCTCATCGGCGGCATGTCCGAATACCTCTCCGACTGCAACTGCGTCCTCGCTGGGGGCGAAACCGCCGAGATGCCCGGCATCGTTCCCGACGGCATGATCGAGCTCGCAGGATTCTGCATCGGTGCGGTGGAAAAGCCCGACCTTCTCGACCCATCGGAAATCGAACTTGGCGACGTCGTCGTCGGCTACACCTCAGACGGTGTCCACGCTAATGGTTGGAGCCTTGTCCGCCGAGTTCTCGCCGCCCATCCGAACGACTTCAGCGAAACGGACATCCTCCACCTCCTCGCTCCGACACGACTCTACAACGACGTCACCGACAATCTCCGTGAACTCGGCATCCGACCTGGTGGCATGGCCCACATTACCGGTGGTGGCCTGCCCGAGAACCTCGAACGCCTCATTCCCGGCAAGGGCGCCGAACTGGAGATACCGTATTGGGAGAACGAGCCGGTGCAGAAGATCCTCGCTCACACCGATGACGACGATCGCTTCAACACCTTCAATATGGGCATCGGCTGGGCCGTCGTAGTCAAGCCAGAGCACGCGGACAAGATCGGCGGAATCCCTCTCGGTCAGATTGTCGCAGAAGAAGGTGTTAGGGTTCGCGTCAAGGATCAGACATAGTCCCTGCATCCGACCGCCGAACACGCCACCCCACTCCCAGAGAAGATGAGCGATCACCTGAACCACGAATGCGGCATTGCAATGGTGCGGCTGAAGAAGCCTCTTCAGTACTACTACGACACCTACGGCACCTCGCTCTACGGCTTGCAGAAGCTGTTCCTGCTCCTCGAAAAGCAGCACAATCGCGGCCAGGACGGAGTCGGCATAGGCTGCTGCAAACTGGGCATGGAGCACGGCCAGCCCTACATGTTCCGCTCCCGCTCGGCGGAGAAGGACTCCCTATCGCTGTTGTTTAGCGAGCAGACGGATCGCTTTTACGAACTGACCCGCCGGGGACGTGTCGATCCTGCGGACTCCGAATCGGTGAAGGCTGGCTTCGACTATGGCGGAGAGATCCTCATGGGGCACCTCCGCTACGGAACCTCCGGCGACTTCGGCACCGGTGCCTGCCACCCATATGTCCGTCGCACTAACTGGCCGACCAGGACCCTGATGGTCATGGGTAACTTCAATATGACCAACACGAGCGAGCTCAACGAGCGGCTCATCAAGCGTGGTCAGCACCCGGTTTTCGACACCGACACCCAGACCGTCCTAGAAGAGATCGGTTTCCATATGGATCAGGCGCACACCAAGATCTATCGGAACCTGCGCGGCGACGACGTCGACAAGGGAGAGATCGCCTCGCACATCAGCGAGGACCTCGACATGAGCCGGATTCTCAAGAAGTCGGCCAAGGTCTGGGACGGCGGATACACCATCGCTGGAGCAGTTGGTAATGGCGATAGCTTCGTTATGCGCGACCCACACGGCATCCGGCCATGCTTCTACTTTGAGAACGACGAGATGTGTGCCTTCGCTTCCGAGCGAGTTCCCTTGATGACCGTCTTTGGGCTCGATCAAGACGACATCCACGAGCTTGAACCCGGCCATATGGCAGTGGTCAAGAACACCGGTGAGATGTCGATCAGCCCGTTCTCCAAGAAGCTACCCGAGCCGAAAAAATGCTCGTTCGAGCGGATCTACTTCTCCCGCGGCAACGACCCAGACATCTACCAGGAACGCAAGGCCCTCGGCGCCGCCTTGGTTCCTCAGGTCATCGACTTCATTAACAATGACATCGAGAACACCGTCGTCAGTTTCGTCCCCAACACCGCCGAGATCGCCTACTACGGACTGCTCGAAGGCCTCCGTCTGCACCGCCGCGAAGAAGTTCGCGCTTCCTTGGTCAAGGCCCAGGCCGACGGAATCCTCGACGAGAAAATGATCGACTCCCTCATCATGGGCAACTGGCCCCGGGGCGAGAAGATCGCGCACAAGGACATCAAGATGCGTACCTTCATCAGTCAAGAAGACGGTCGTGCCCAGCTAGTCTCTCACGTCTACGACATCACCTACGGCGTCGTCCGCCCGAAGGACAGTCTCGTCGTCGTCGACGATTCGATCGTGCGCGGAACGACCATCAAAGAGTCGATTCTCCGTATCCTTAGCCGGACTAACCCCAAGAAGATCGCCATTGTCTCGACCGCTCCCCAGATCCGCTACCCAGATTGCTACGGCATCGATATGGCAGAAATCGGCAAGTTCATCGCTTTCGAAGCCGCCGTCACACTACTACGCGAGACTGGTCGGGAATCGCTCCTCGACGAGGTCGCCGCCAACTGTCGCCTCGAGTTAGAGAAGCCCGTCGCCGAGATGAAGAACTGCGTCCAAGCCATCTACGAGCCGTTCAGTCCCGAAGAAATTTCTGCCAAGATCACCGAACTCGTCAGCCCGAAAGACCTCGATTGGGACGGCAAGATCCAGATCATCTACCTCGGCATCCGCGCCCTCCACGCCGCCCTGCCGAACCACTCCGGTGACTGGTACTTCACCGGCGACTACCCGACTCCCGGCGGCTACCGCGTCGTGAATAAGGCCTACCTTCACTTCTACGAGAAAAAGGACGGTAGGGGATACGAGTAGGGCAGCAGCGAGCTGAAGGGCACTTGGGCTAGCCAGCTTAGCAGAGAAAGCTGAAATCTATTGTCCGGCAGAGTTCGCAAGCGTTACATCAGGATTCGAAAGACGCAGATAGATTAGATGGATTTGGTATCCGAGATCTCTCCATCGTTCAATGCGTCTCAAATACGGCTAGCCACTGAGTGTCGTTTCGAACGCAAAATCTCGACCTTCATCCACCAACTGTTCAAGTCTCTCCAGATGGAGCCGAGCCGCTCTCAAGGCCTGACTCCACGGCGTGTCGGGGATTGATCATCCACGACTTGCTCTCCTGCGGTTGTTACCCTGGAATTGAGGTATCATTAGAGGCGAGGTTCTCATCCATCGAAACAATGATGACGTGCCCCTAGAATAGATCGCCATCGAGAAAGAACATTTCGGCGCTGCCATCGTGGTAGAAGGCAGAGCAACTTTTCTTCTGTAAAAGTGAGTCTGGTTAGATTCGAGGTGTTGTTTCGTTTTGGATTTGGTTGAAGTGGCAGGCGGCTAAAGGAGGGATGATTTGAGGTAGGATCTGCCGGTTTCCCATTCTTCTGAGATCTCCATAAGAACTGCGGAGACAAGGCGAAGCAAAGACGCTTCGTTGGGGAAGAGTGAGGCGACTTTTATGCGCCGCTTGAG
>Ga0209186_1003000_pt1 | contig 11773 bp, 9 predicted proteins | sample SidtaG_FD_187426 | JGI IMG/M metagenome (GOLD analysis project Ga0209186, IMG submission 187426) | Marine algal microbial communities from Sidmouth, United Kingdom - Sidmouth_Male2 metaG (SPAdes) (version 2) | ecosystem: Host-associated > Algae > Red algae > Unclassified | place: Sidmouth, United...
CTCCTTATCAGTCGGGGGTCGGGCTATCCGGCACTCTCTCCACTCCGCTATCGCTACGTTACGTTCAAACAACACCTACTATCCCTTACGCAAGGGACGAACAATCGCGAGGCAGAAAAACGAACAGTCACGGGATTTGTCAAAGAACCAGTTATTTTTTTCCTCTTCCCTTATTTACTTCTCATTTTCACTGAAGCAAAGATAGGAGAATTTTAATATATTGCCAAACGTTATATTTTTTTTATATAGAAAATAATTTGGTGCGGTTATTTTTTCAGTAGACTTACCAATTCTTTTAATCTCAAAAGACGAATCAAAAACGCCGCAGCAAGCGACAAGGCGAGTATCATTCCGAAGTTAATAATCCAATAATTTGTTGTGTTTTTTAGTATTATATTTAATAAAAATAAAATTATAAAAAACGATAATAAACGAATGATAAATATATTTGGGAAAGTTAATTTGAATGCTTGTTTGGCTACAATGATGTGTCCTGTGGCTACTATGAATTGTGTAACAAGCGTTGCGACAGTTGCTCCAATTGCTTGATAACGAGGAATTAAGATGAAATTTAAAACAATATTCAGCACCAAACCACTCGCTGCAATGATATTTAAAGGTCGCAATTTTGCATCTGCAATCATCAAAGTACCATATATGTACACACAAGCAATAAACATAAAACTAAACATCAGCCAGCCAAAAACTGTCGAAGTATAGACTGTCGTATCGTCATAAATAAAGTTCATCAATTCCGTCCGAAAAAAGTAACAACACACGCCCACCGTCATCGAAAAGACCGAAATCAAACCCAAACTCAATCGACTCAATGCCTCCACAGTCTGTCGTTCTTTCAACATCCGTGCAAAAATCGGCATCAATAATCCAGCGAATAGCAAACCGAAAACATTGACCGCATCCAAAAGACGAAATGCCTTCGCATATATGCCTGCGTGCATCGCGCCTTCGGGCAGCAGGCGTTCGAGCATGATGCTATCGACGCGATTGTAAACCGTCATTAGCAAGACGAGCAGCGCAAAGGGCAAACTCTCGCGAATAATGTGTCGCATTGTCGCCCATTTCACCTTAAAATTGCGAAATGCAGCATACCGCGCCACCACCGCAAAGCTCACCAAAGCCGCCACCGCATAAGCAAATGTTTGGGCATAAATAAAATATTCTATCCGAAAAGTAGCCACTACTCCACCCCACAGTAAGACCGTACAAATCACTATCACCAATACCCTATCCAAAACCGAAAGTAAGCCGTCGATTTTGAAATAATGGAGTGCCGATATATTCGACCTAAAGTAGAAGATAAACGATATAAGTACTTGATTAAGAGCGAGTGGTAGAAGTAATTTTAGTTCGAGTTGGTCGTATTGCCATGCTTTTACAAGGATAAAAAGTAGCGCGAGGTAGGCTATCGAAAGTAAGCATTTGACCAATAAAAAATTGGGTACATAATCGCGCAAAAGCGTGGTATCTTGTGCGATAGTACGGTTATTATAATTGGTCATGCCCAAGTCGAGCAGGATGTAAAATAACACCGATACATTGTACAAAGTAAAATATAAACCATACACTTTGTCCCCCACTGTCACCTGTACCGTCCTGTCTATCCCGAAGATATAAAACGGCTTGACCAACAGATTGACAAACAGCAAAAACAGTAGATTTCCGAAAAATTTCTCTTTCATGGCTATCGCAAATTCCAAATTACAACGCAAGGTACGAAACAAACGCAATAGAACACGGATTTGGCGGATTGAACGGATTAATGTGGATTTTTATCTGTGCAAATCCGTCCAATCCGCATTATACTTTGTTTTTTGGAATTTGGAGCTTGAAATTTTTTGTTTTTGGGAATTTGGGTTTTGGAATTTGGAATTTAGAAGTACATTTGCACTGATGAAGAGTTTAATCAAACGAATTTTGCATACGCTACTTGGTTTTGAGCGGTATTTATACATATTTTCCGTTTTCAAAATCAACACCTTTAAATGGGATAAAAACGAGGGTGATTTTTTTCAATTTTTGGACATGCTCGATGAGGACGATCATGTACTCGACATTGGTAGCAATATCGGTATTACAACGGTTTTGATGTCCCGAAAAGTACCCAAAGGTAAAGTGTATTCCTTTGAGCCAATTCCGATTAATTTCGTTACACTCAAAAAAATAACCGACCACTACGCTTGTGCAAATACCAATCTCTACCCTTATGCACTCGGCGACGAGAACGGCGAAGTAGAAATGGTATTACCCCAAGTCGAAAACGTCCAAATGCAGGGTTTGAGCCACGTTGTACATAAAGATTTGACGGATTTCAATGAAGGAAAACGCTATAAAGCAGCGATTTACAGATTAGATGATTTGGAAGTTTTACGAAATGAGTCGATTTCAGGGATTAAAATTGATGTCGAAAATTTTGAATATTTCGTCTTAAAAGGTGGGCGCAATCTCATTGAACGCCACCAACCCATCATTTACGCCGAACTCTGGGATAATGAAAATCGCCAACGCTGCTTCACATTAATGCGCGAACTGGGCTACAAAATTTTCGTGTATCAGGACAAAAAAATACAAGTCTATCATTCCGATAAACACACCACACAAAATTTCTTCTTTTTGGTCTAATAGTTAATGATTAATGATTAATGATTTTTTTCGCTACGCGAAAAAAATCACCTCTCGTTATACTATCGCTAATCATTGTCAAGTTTTCGTTAGCAATTAATCATTAATCATTAACCATTATAAATTAATCATTATCTAAAACATTTCCGTGCCGCCGAAGTGAAATCCACCTTCGATAGCTGCATTTTCGTCCGAATCCGAACCGTGAACAGCGTTTTCGCCAATGCTTGTTGCGAATAATGCGCGGATAGTACCGGGTGCAGCGTCTGCCGGATTGGTTGCACCAATCAATTTGCGGAAATCTTCTACGGCATTATCTTTTTCTAAAACTGCCGCTACGATAGGTCCTGAAGACATAAACTCAACCAACTCGCCGTAAAATGGACGCTCGCTGTGTACGGCGTAAAATTCTTTCGCTTTAGCTTCAGTCAATTGCGTCATTTTGAGCGAAACGATGCGGAAACCGCCTTCGTTAATTTTTGCGAGAATTGCGCCGATATGACCGTTTTTTACGGCGTCGGGCTTAATCATGGTCAGTGTTCTGTTAGTAGCCATTTTTATGTTACTTTATTTATTATAAATAATTTAATGTGTTTACGTTTTATTGAAATAGCTGCAAAATTAAACATTCTAATGAATTATGTAGCGATATTTGTGTTAATTTTTAAACAATTCAGCTTCAAGATGAATTTAATAATATTGCGACTTTCAATCCAATAATAAATCCCGTACATTTGCGAGCTATTTTATTGTTATAGGGTTTTATTGCTTTAAGTAGTGAGACAATAATATCCTTAGTGAAAGAAATTAAATAAATTGTTCTATAATGCGCCGTAATTTTTTCTTCTAAGGTCGCACTGAAATATGGACGTTTTTTAATTAATTAAAATAATTTTATAATTTGTTTTTTATTAAATAAAAATAATTTATAAATTTAATTTATTTTAAAATAATAAAAAAATACGCTTATTTCAGTAGAACCTTCTAAAGAATTCAAAAAATCGTTGCATAGCCATAGCTACGGAACTATTTTTTGTGTTTTTTAGAAGGGAAAAGAACAAGCATAATGGGGCAAGTTATTTAATTTCTTTCACTAAGCCTATTTTTGTCCCACTACTTACTGTTTTATTGTTAAATTGTTTTGAAATAATTTTGCTTTGCAAAATTCAATAACAATACATCAGTACATCAATACATTAGTAAAACAATATATCAATACAACAATAAATATTGTAAGACCTACATGGAAAATATAGAATCATTAAAGGAAATATTACAAACGCCAAAAAAAATCGCCATCATTTCTCACCGAAACCCTGACGGCGATGCGATTGGTTCATCTTTGGGGCTATTTCACTACCTCTCGCGACGCGGGCATGATGCTACGGTGATTTTTCCGTCGCGTTTTCCGACGCTTTTCAACTATCTATCTGGCATTGATTATATCCTTGTAGATGATGATCATCCGGACAAAACAAAGAAAGTATGCGAAGATGCAGATGTAATTTTTTGCCTGGATTTCAACTCACTTGCGCGTGTTGACCGCATTGGCGAAGTCATCGCAGCACAGGATGCACATAAAGTGATGATTGACCACCACCTCGACCCTGACGACTTTGCGGAGTTTACTTATTCTGACCCGACAGCGAGCTCGACCTGTGAAATGTTATACGATTTTATTCGTATGATGGGCGATACCGAAATGGTCGATAAAACCATTGGTGAATGTCTCTACACCGGAATTTTGACCGATACAGGTTCGTTTAGTTATGCGACTTCGCCGCGATTATATCGCACGGTAGCCGACCTTTGTGAGAGTGGTTTGGATGGTACATATATACAAAACAAGATATTTAATGGTCAGAATGAGAAGCAATTGCGCTTGCTTGGCTATTCCATCACTGAGGGGATGCGTTTGTATACTAATTATAATACCGGCATCATCGTATTGGATATGAAAGACCATCGACGCTTCAAAATCAAGCGCGGTGACACGGAAGGTATTGTGAATTACGTATTAAAAATGAAAAATATGCGTATGGCAATTCTTATGTGCGAACGCGAAACTTGTGTCAAGATGTCTTTTCGCTCGAAAGGTGCGTTTTCGGTGCAGGAAATTTGCCAGAAATACTTCAATGGTGGTGGTCATCGCAATGCTTCGGGCGGCGTCAGCCACGATACTATTGGCGGTACCATCAAGAAATTGAAAGAAATATTTGAAATACATAGAGAACAACTGACCGCAGAACCAGATTATTAGGTGAGAGACGAGAGATAAGAGATAAGGGGCGGCGGACACCGGAGTAAGTGAAAGAAATTAAATAAGATGTCCCATAATGCGAAGTATTTTTTTTGTCTAAGGATTTTTTGAAAGCCGCACATAGCCTTAGCACAGCCTGTCCCGAACCCCGATTCGGGATAAGGATTTCAATGGATTCTTAGACGGAAAAAAGACGAGTATAATGGCACATGTTATTTAATCTCTTTCACTTAGCATAAAACAGGAGCAGATTTAACGGATTAAATGGACTTATAACGATAAAAATCCGTGTAAATCTATTTAATCCGTTAAATCTGCGTTCTATCTTGGAATTTGGAATTTTCCCACTGATGCAACGCAAAAATTGGTTCGTATTTCTTCTTATTGTTCAGTGTATTTTGCTGTTCATTGCGTTTTATGATGCGTTTGTACATTCGGGTGATTATATGTTCCTGAATCGTGCAGATGGCTTCAAAAACTACCACACTTTTCACGCCTATCTCAACCAAGCCAATAGTGCCGGATGGTGGAAGTTCGAACAAATGAACTACCCCTTCGGCGATTACATTTTTTTTACGGACAACACTCCCCTACTCGCCCTGATTGTCAAATTCTTTTCCCGATACATTTACGATATTTCTGCTCATGGCATCCTGATTATCAATTGGTTTTGTATATTCAGTGTATTATTGAGTACGGTTTTATGCTGGAAAATACTCTCCAAATTCATTCGCCACGAATGGATGATTTTCCTATTTAGTCTCTGTTTTGTTTGGCTCAATCCACAACTTATGCGCCTCGCTGCCGGACATTATAATTTGTCATTTTCATGGCTGATATTGCTCACATTTTGGTGGCTCATTCGACTCGTTGAAACGCCGCCCAATGAGCGCAAAAAACGCATTCGATATAGTATTTACCTTTTTTTAACCATCGTTTGTGGGGCATTTTTGCATTTGTACTATGCGATGTTATTGAGTGTTATTGTCGGTGGATTTTTCTTGGCGTGGGCATTTTCCAAACGGAAAAATCGCAAATCGGTTGCATTATATTTAGTTTGGGGAATGGGAATTGCGGCAGCAGCATTGGGCGCAGTATTGGGCATCATTCGAGCAATTGACGGATATTATCCAATACGAAAAGCAACACCTGAAGGCTACGATTATGGCTTGTGGCGACTCAATTTTAGGGCATTATTTACAGAACGCGATTGGAATACGATTAAATTTTCGCTCGGTACAGGCGGTTATTTCGACCACGAATCAGGCGTTTATTTTGGTGGGTTTTGCGCCTTTGGCATCACGGTTTTGCTACTCATGTTTTTACTGCGAAGCAGGGAATGGATTTCGCTAAAAAGCATTTTTCCGAAAAATAAACAAACACAAATACTCGCGTTTATTGCCTTCGCTGGCTTGCTTTCGCTCTCTATCGCGTGGGGCGAACGGCATCACTTATTTGGCTCAAAACATATCGTTTTTTACAACATATTCAATCCTTTTCTTTACATTGGTTTAGTGACAGATACGGTGCAGCAGTTTCGATGTTTGGGTCGATTTAGTTGGGTATTTTATTGGTCGGTGAGTTTTGGTTTGCTGTATATATTGCAGCATTATTGGGAAGAAAAAAAGCGTTGGACACGCACTTTGGTCATTATCCTCACTATCTTCGCGCTCATTGATACGGTGGATGTGATTGGTTTTCAGCACCGCACGCATACGCCAAACATATTGACCAATGACCAACACCTCAGCGAAGTAAAAGACTTGGCACAGTACATTCAAGCCGCTGATTATCAGGCGATTTTGCCATTGCCATTTTTCCATAGCGGCTCCGAAGATTACGATTATACGATTGACCCGCCGGAAGATTTTTATCGCTTTTCGATACAATTGTCGCAGGTCACCGCCCTGCCCTGCATGGGCAGTCGCATGTCGCGCACGCCTCCTGCGCATCCGAAAGCGTTTTTTAGTATTTTTTTGGATGAAAAACTGGACGAAAGATTGCGCCGAAAATTGAACGACAAATCCATCCTCACACTCGTACACAAAGCGTACGTGACAGATACGAGTTGGTTGAGTTTGCAAGGAAAAGAACCCGCAACGAGTGTCGTTCACTCCTTTTCAAACACAACGAAAAAACACAATATGATTTTGATTTATGAAAATGAAAAATACGAACTGTATCGGTGGGAAATTGATTGATTCGCTTCGCTGATTGTTACAAAATACTTTTTTGTTTTGCAAAAAAAATACGGAATTAACCATTAATTGGGCAAAATGTTATATGACCTCGTTAGAGGTCGAATATTGATAGAGTTTTTCAATAAAAATATGTCAAACGAGCCTTTAGGTTCGTAATATGGAGTACCTAAAGGCACTTAAAACAAATTTTCATCCCAAAAAAGCTACCGATATTTTGCACTTAACAGTGCTGCCCAGTTAATAGTCAATTCCGTAAAACAATAACAATTTGATAATAAAACAATCAGCAAAGCGAAGCAATAAAACAATCAGCAAAGCGAAGCAATAAAACAATCAGCGAAGCGAAACAATAAAACAATCAGCAAAGCGAAGCAATAAAACAATCAGCAAAGCGAAACAATAAAACAAAAGGGCAAACGGATGAAAATTTATTGCTCGAAATATTGAGTACCTAAAGGCACTCGAAACGCATTTTTGATGCTTTTCTACCGATATTTTGTTCCTAATGGAACATTTTGAACATATTTGATGCCTCGTTAGAGGCAAAATATTGGTAGCACTTGGATAAAGAACTTATTATCATTGCTCCATAGGAGCAAAATATTTTCGTGCGTTTGCCCTTATAAAACAATCAGCGAAGCGAAACAACAAAACAATCAGCAAAGCGAAGCAATAAAACAATCAGCAAAGCGAAGCAATAAAACAATCAGCGAAGCGAAACAATAAAACAATCAGCGAAGCGAAACAATAAAACAATCAGCAAAGCGAAGCAATAAAACAATCAGCGAAGCGAAACAATAAAACAATCAATCTTGCAAACTTTAGACCTTGTACTACCATGTTATAATCCGCTGCCCGATTGGGAGCGTGTGGTCGTACAATCTGTGCAGAAAATACAAGCACAACTCATTGATATAGAGATAGTTCTATTTATTGTAAATGATGGTTCTGTCGAGGGAATTGAGGCGGCGCATATTGATTTTATCCGAAAAAACATCAAGCAGTTCAATTACATTCATTACGAAAAAAATCACGGAAAAGGCTATGCACTTCGCAAGGGAGTTGCCGCCGGGAATGGTGATTTTTGCATTTATACAGACATTGATTTTCCTTATACTGATGATAGTTTGGTTGCCCTGTTTCATCGCCTCAATGATGCTGATGCAGAGGTGGTTGCAGGTGTGCGCAATGAGGCGTATTATGCAGGAGTGCCTGTATTTCGTCGGCGATTGTCAAAGGCTTTACGCTATCTACTCAAACGATTTTTTAGACTGCCCATCAGCGATACACAGTGCGGCTTGAAGGGTTTTAGCAATGCCGGACGCAAGATTTTTTTAGAAACAAGTATTAATCGCTATCTTTTTGATTTAGAATTTATCCATTTGGCAGCGCAGTATTTTCCCAAAAAAATTGCGCCCATAAAGGTGACTTTAAAGCCAAATATTGTATTTTCTGCTATGAATATCCGACTTTTGTACCGCGAAGGTTTGAATCTTATTTATATTATAATGAAGCGGAAAAAGACGTGAGAATAATTTGATTTTTATGAAAATTACAAAATATAATTCAATGAATATTTTTTCAAATAAAAAAAATGGCAGTAATAAGCATTTCAAAAATACCTGTTATTTCATGTTGGCTTGCTTATTTATTTTTTCCTGCAAGCAAGACCCACTTAAAGGTTTTACGACAGACGAAGATGGTTTCACCTATAAGCATCACGTCAAAAATAGCGGCAAAAAAGCGACCATTGGCGACCGTGTCGATTACCATTTATACTTCCGAAAAGAAGACAGCATACTGGCGAGTTCGCGCGAACAAAAATTGCCGATTAGCTTGGTTTTGCCCGAAGGAATGGAGGAAAATCTACTGCTGCGCTCAATTACCAAAATGGCGGCGGGCGATAGCCTGACTATCATGCGCGAACGCGATTCTATCGACATGCCGCTTCCGCCGGGCTTCGAATCCGGTGATTTGGTATTCGTCGATATTGCCCTATTGGATGTCAAAAGCGAAGCAGATGTTGCTGCCGCAAAGACTGCCTTACTCACTACTTTTGAAGCCTCTGAAAATGGCTTTTATTTCAAAAAACATATCGAAAACAATGGACAAATCGCCCGCGCAAACGACGGTCTTAGTTTTGATATGGATTTGAAAAAAGGCAAACTTGTCGTCTTTACTACCCGTGAAAATGAGCCGATAAAACATCGCTTTTCCGAAGATATGTACGAAACGAATGAAAGTCCGATAATGGAAATGCTCAGTCAGATGTCTGCCGGAGACAGCACGACGCTACTCATCGAAGCCGATTCTATCGCCTACCAACTGGATCCACAATGGGGTTTTCAGCCCGGCGATTTGGCGACTTTTGACATCGTAGTACGCGAGGTAAAAACCAAAACCCAACTCGATGCCGAACAACGCGAACTCGACAAACAAGCCGATAAAATCAACAACAATACCCTCGCTGCCATCAAAAAATACAACGCAGGTACGCTCGAAGTAGAAACTACTGCAACCGGTCTAAAATATCATATTATTGAGCAAGGCAATGGCGAAAAACCGAACACAGGCGACTTGGTGACAGTCAATTATAGCGGTCATTTGACAGACGGCAAGCAGTTTGATAATTCATTCAAACGTGGTCAGCCGTTTCAGTTTCCGCTTGGGCAAGGGCGCGTGATTCCGGGTTGGGATGAAGGCTTTGCGATGCTTCCGGTTGGCACGAAAGCTTACTTGTTTATTCCTTCCATATTGGGTTATGGCGCACAAGGAATGTTGCCGGATATTCCCGAAGATGCCGAGTTAATCTTTTACATCGAATTGCTAAATACCACTAGTAAATAATGGTTAATGGTTAATGATTAATGATTAATGAATGATTTTCGCTACGCGAAAATACACATATTAATCATTATACATTAATCATTAATCATTACCCCCCGTATTGCTTCGCTCATTTGGCGGATTGAAATTGCACCCGTATAGTTGCCGAATAGGTTGATATGCGGGTGTTTTTTTTGTAGAATTTCGTCTATTTCAAATAGGTTTTCGTGGAGCTGTGGGGAGTAAACGGGGATGCCTTTTTCCCAACGAAAAACGGTGTAATCCAGTAGCTCTCCTTGAATGTCAAACAAGGTATCGAGCTCGCTGACAACCAAATTTTTAAGGTCAATATCTGCCCCATTCATTAGAGAAAGGTTGGGCGTATCGTCGCGCATGATACACGTTAGGCTGATCACAGATTCATCCGTGACTCGTTGCGGAAAAATACAGGAATTGAACAGCACACCGAGTATCGTGAGTCCTTCATTTCGCGGAATGAGGCAACCAAATCCTTCCTTGAATTTTTTAAGGTCATTTTTATTAAAAAACAATGTCGTAGAGATAATCGGCGTGTAATGAATTTGCGTTAGCAAATTATTTATTTTATCCGAAAAAAAATGTACTGCGGCGTATGCAGGAATTGTTATAATAAATTGATTTTCAGCATTTTGTATGTCTTCTCTCGTCGCTTCGATAGCGTATTGAATGTGGTCTTTGAGGTGTTCGCTAAGGGCGTCAATCAAGGCTTGCATACCACCCAAAAAGCTCTGTGTGCCTTGTGCGTTTTTGGGCTTTTGAGGGGTGTTTTTTGTGCGTTCTTTACGCCACTTTCTGAGTGCCTTCGGCAAAAAAGGAGACGCCCCAATATGCGTTGCCAAGCCGCCCAAAACCGCCGGAAAACTCATCGCCGGAAGTGGTGCGCCATAGATGCCGCCCATTGCCGGTTCGAGCAATTGACGAGTAAATGTATCGCCGAAATACGCTTGTCCGAAATCTTCCATCGTATGTATAGCTGCGCGGTGTGGCGTGAGCATTCGCCGCCCAATGCCCAATGTTTCGAGTAGCGAAAAAGGGTATCGACGCAGCTTTTTTTGACGGACGAAATAACGGGCTTTCGCTTCTTTTTTCGGTGCAATAATTTCTAAGTTGAGGTCGTCACATATTTCCTGCAAAGCAGCGCACCAAAGGAAGCCATTAGCAGCTTGTTCGGCGATGCCATAAGGTGTGGTTTGTGTACCAAGCACGCCGCCCGTGCGATTCGCTTTTTCAATAATCTTAAACGGAATACCCCTCTTTTTTAGGTAAAAACCACAGACTAAACCCGCGATTCCTGCACCTATGATGTGGTAAGTTTTATCTTTTTGAATAGGTTTTCCTAAGAAGGAAGTAAGCCGATTCTTTATTTGCTTTTCTTTCATTTCATCTAAAATAAACACCCTTTAGTCCAACAAAATTAGCATTAAAAAGGATATGAAGTACATTGAATGTATAAATTCTACGTAATACAGATAACTTGTCTCGACGAATGACAGTATTCTTGTTTGTATTAGGGGAAAAAAAGAGTCGTTTTAATAATACGCAATATATTGTCTTTTAGACTTTCGAGTAGTTTACTCGTCTGGCATTTTTGGTTCTTTGACAAATCCCGTGATTGTTCGTTTTTCTGCCTCGCGATTGTTCGTCCCTTGCGTAAGGGATAGTAGGTGTTGTTTGAACGTAAGGGAAGACGAAAAAAATAATCTACCCGTCTGAATTGTTCTTTTTCTTATATGTTTCACTAAATCTTCCTTACGTAGCTCGGCTATGCGCGTCAAATTTAGCCAAACATATAAAAAAAATAACTTCT
>Ga0209186_1003002_pt1 | contig 11771 bp, 15 predicted proteins | sample SidtaG_FD_187426 | JGI IMG/M metagenome (GOLD analysis project Ga0209186, IMG submission 187426) | Marine algal microbial communities from Sidmouth, United Kingdom - Sidmouth_Male2 metaG (SPAdes) (version 2) | ecosystem: Host-associated > Algae > Red algae > Unclassified | place: Sidmouth...
CGTGAGCCAGTTCCGCGCGGATCAAAGAGACGGAACTGCATTTGATTGGACCAGAGAGACTGGCCGCCACGCTCTGGCGACTGGCCTCCACGCTCTGGCCCCTGTGTGTAGAAACCGTCAACACCACGCACAAACGCCTGGGCCCGGCCGCTTGCCTCGTCGGGCGGTCCGATGAGGCCCGAGATATGAGATCGCGGTGCAACACCGTGAGTGAGTCCCGCTTGACACAAGGCGTGCCAGTGAGTCGGATCAACGCCGCCCCAAATTTGATTGGACGGTCTGGAATGACCGCCACGTGCTGGCCCCTGCGCCGTGGCCCGCCGACGGACAACCTATGCGTAGGGACACTCCGCACCACACGCCTTCGCTGTCCGGTGGATGACCACACTAGGTCCGATTGCGGCCCTGCGAGCCGGCTGCTGCGCGCAGTGTCCCTCGAGAAGTCAGACGATTCACCGTTATTTGTCATTGGTCATGTGGTGCGATCACATCGTGTGGCCCTCCTTGGATGGAAAAAGAGCGTTGTGGCCAAGCTGGCATGGCCGACACGATACATATGCCCTATTGACTGCCACTGATCGCTCCGCGTAGGGACCAGTGACAAGCAATACCCATGACGCGTCACTAGTTTCTCTTAATGGGACCCGATTCATCAACATTGGGGCACTCTCCTGTCTCCCAACCGGCCTCTCAGAACCCATAGGGATGAACATCAGGCGCTGTGGCCTCGCCACGAGTGATGGCTCCTCGCCAGGAAGGCCCAGATCGACAAGGCCTGTGGGCGTGGGGGCACAGGCCCTGTGCCCAGACTCGTTTTGGAGGAACATGCCACCTCTGCCCTGTGTGACACATCTGCATCTCGGAGCCTCAGCAGCATGCAGTCAGAAGCCTTCCAGAGGCCCCTTTCGGGCGGCCCGCCGCACAAACCGGTCCAGGACGGTCTTCGTCAACCTGCGTGACGCCCACCGTCCCGCCGCCGCTTCCCGTCTCCGCTACCACAGGGCGGCGCGGCGCCGACACCACCGCGCCCAACACGTTGCTCCTTTGCCGCCCCTTGGCCGCCACACAGCTGCGCGGACGCCACTACGCCCACGACCTTGCTTTCGAGCCGCCGCTTGGGTCCCGCCCGCCGTAGGGCCGCATTTCTACTACGGCGGCGCGCGCGCAGCGGCCGTTTTTCTTTGCCAGCGGCCAGTTTGACGGTTTGCTCGCTCCGCCGCGGCCTGCAACCTCTACGCAGCGACCGTCTGCCAGTGCGCTGCGCAAGTGGTTGTGGTTTCGGGGAGCCGCAGAACCAGCGCTACCATCCGGCTCGTTCCGAACTCGAGCCGAGGTGTGCGCCATGGCTAGCGGCGCCCAGCCGTTCCGTACCACGCCCCCTTCGACGCCACAACGCGTCCACGTGGCGATGCCGCCCCCGCCGATTCCTTCGAGCGCTGCTGCTGAGATGCCTGACTGCCCGCGACGTGCGGACACCGCTGCCCACTCAGGGCCTACGGGACGTGGTGCGGGACCTGCCTCTGCGGCGGTCATGCCCGAAGCTGATGACACTGCAGTTCTGCCGCGGACGTCACATACTCGAGCTCGCGGCGATGCTCCCGCGTACACACCTCGCCCGAGGTATGGCCCGAGGCCCCCCACTATCCCCACGGCCGAGTTGCAGCTTGGCCGTCGCAGCATCTGCACGCAGTGTAAGCGGTCGTAGAAGGTGAGCAGCAACATCGCTATGTGCCCTCGGGTTTTTCCGTGCCCTTGGGCCGTCCGGCCCCCCGCACAGCCGGGCTGGTGCTGGGAGCGGATCCTACAAGGTGACGGCGCGTCTTGGAGTCGGACTGCTGAGCGACGGGCACGTCGTCGTATGTGCTACGTGTGTCGGTTCGCCGTCACTATCGGGGACGAGCACCCAACGTGCCCGCCGCAGGGCCCGTGCCCGTGGGCGTCGCCGCGCCTCATCAATCTCCCCCCCGACGAGCACGGTGTCGAGGTCACCGTGATGTGGGAGGTGCGCCAGCGGATGCTGGCCCAGCGGCGCGAGGCCGAGAGGGAGGAGGCGCTGAAGAGCCCTCCGCGGTGGGAGCGCCGACTGGCTTTGCCGGACGCTGAGGGCAAGCGTGAGTAGTACTGGGTGAACAAAAACCTCCCCGCGGCGCCAGTCCGGTGGGTGCCCAAGGCGTTGGGCCGACGGCCGCTGCCTAGACGGTTTTAGCCGCCCCGGAGCCACGACCAATCAAGGCCGTCGGCATTGTGGCTACCTTGGCCGTGTCGGTGCTCAACAAGCGCGCAAGACCTTTTGGCAAAGACATGGCCAGCTTCAACGCCGATGGCCAAGACATTGCCACCTTTGCTACCAAAGACGGCTCTGTCAACATTGAACCTGCCAACCACGACGACGTCCCCGGCACGGCGCTCATCGCACGGACGCGGCAGGGCGAGGCGCCAGTACTTGGGCGAGGTGCTGCGCCGGTTGGGGCCGACGGCGGCATGCTTGCCGGGGGATTGGCCAGGCCCTTGGAGCGGCAGCCCCTGCAGACGGGAGAGGACCGGTTGCGCGCGGAGGTTCTAAAGCTCCGCGCCGAGGCCGCCGCGTCGCGCGGCCTGATCGAAGAGCGCAGCCGACGGGCCAGCACCTACTCAACTACCGGCGGTCCCGGCTTTCGCGGCGTGTCCTGAATGGAAGCAAAGCGCAACGTGCTCGCCTCCGTCTACAAGGAGGCAACGCTTAACACTGATGTGGGGGACGACCAAAACCTGGAGCTCTCTGACGGGGACGTGTCCGACGGCTTATGTCGACGCCTGCCCGCTGACATGAACCAAGTGGAGCGGCGGCGTGCTCGCTCGACGGCTGCCATCATGAAGGAGCTCCGATACAACATGTTCCCGGCTGTCAATCGCTTGAGAGAATGCTATCTGGCGGTGGCTAACCTCAAGATGACGGGCAACCCGACAGCTGAGCAGCTCATCAACGCGGCGACGGCGAAGTACAACGGCCTGAATTCCTACGATGGTTGCAACGCGGCGGTCGCGGTCAAGCTCAAGAGCCCTCCGCTCAGCAACTGGAGAATCCTCAAGGAAACCGACAAGTTTAGCGGTGGTGCAACGCTAATGGCTTTGGCGAGCGCGGCGCCCTCGACGGCGGCGTCGCCCTGCGGGCGGCGCACGACTGGGAGCGAAGCCCCGCTTTCTCTTGGCGTCACGGGGGACTCGGACGACCACGATGGCAACGGCAACGCCCCTCTGTTCTCTACATTCACGCGCGGTCAGCGCGTGTTTCAAGAGCGGCTTATGGGAAACAAGGCCGCCAAGGCCACGTCTCGGGCGAAAGCGCATCTTATTCTGGAGGTGGCCGCCAACACGGCCTCTCTTGAGTCTCTGGCCGCATCCGCTGCTCATCGCACGGCGTTGGCGTTTTGGTCGACGCCTGAGGCATCCAACTCAAGCGAGGGACGCAAGTGGTGGTCCAAAGAGGTGCGACGTCGCTTTCAGGAGGCGAAGGACAAGGATGAAGACGCGCAGAAAGGTTGTAACATGGACGAAGGTGACCTGTTGGTGGCCTTGCCGAGCGCGCCACATGGCCACGGCCAAGGAACGCGCGGGCGTCGCCGCCGGGGACGTGAAGAGGTCGACTACAACTCGGAAGAGGTTGAGGAGGAAGCCGAGCGAGCAGCTGCGAGAGCTGGTGCCCGCGGCTTTGGTGGTGACCGCGGCGCTCGAGGCAGCCGAGGACACGGCCGTGGTCATGGAAGCGGACGCGGTGGCCGCTGTGAGCGTGTGCGCACTGCTCGTCCTGTTGTATAATCTTTATCCTCGTCGACGCCGCTTCGTACGTCAACCCGGTTGCGACGCGGCGCCACCAACGCGTCATCTACGACTGACGACGACAAGAGCAGGGACCAGGCGCTCACCACAGGCAGCGACGGACGCGCAGCACAAGAGCGGCGCTCTACGACCATGACTCCTCAGGTCACACCGTCCCCACCTGTTGAGGCGGCCGCTGAGGACGTCGCGGAAACGATGGCGGCAGCTGCGCATCGTTCCGACAGCGAGGAGGTCATGGCCGACAACACAGACAATGACTATGACTTGGAGCAGAACGGCCGCTCGCTACGCGGCCGTGCCACGGCGCATGGCAAACGGCCACCTTTGCCGACTCGCCGCTGCCGTACCCCGGCCGGCACCATCGCCCCTGAGTCACACGCGACGGACGCTGAGGAATAGATGTACGGACGGCTTTCCTGTTCGCGCCCGGGACCAATGAGCATGCTCGAGTAGCCAGTTGCTCTGCTTTTTGCTTTTCGTCGGTATGTTTTTGTGCACATGTTCTTTTAAATTTCTTTTCTGGCAAAGTTATGCTGGTTGCCATCAGCCTTTGCGACCACTCTCTGTGTCATCCTGTGCCTTGAGCGTCACGCCACGCTGCATAGAGTCCTCTCACCTTTTTGAAACATCGTCTAGTCCGGAAAAAGGCCTTGGCGACTCTCTGCAATGGATAAAATGCAGGCCCTTTTATGCAATGCACCCCTACAAGGGACAGCCCCAGTAGTCCCAACACAGCCGCTGAGCAGGGGCAGCGGACAGGCTTTATCAGTGTCCTTCAGCGGGTTTTTTTGTCACCAAACCGCGCACAGAACTCATACCGGCGTCGGTCGGCTCATTGCGCTTGGGCTCCGGTGCCAAATTTGTCGAGGAAAAAAAAAACCTGCCGAGCGGAAAAAAAAAACCTTTTGGAACAGAAACCGACACGCGCAAGCCGGATAGTAGACGGAACGCAAGTGACTCACAGACGTAGGCCGACAGAAAACGGCCTCTGTCCTTCCACACGTGCTCAGACAGGTCGCCCAACAGGTCAAAGTGGGCGTCCTTGTCCTTGGGTTCGCTCTCGACGCCATTGGTGTACCGCAAAGATCCATAAATACTCTCTGGCCCGTCCTGGTCGCAGGGGTCGCGGCCCTGATCTTCAGCGGGCACTGGGGGGCCCTATATTGACAAAGAAGCCGTGGCCACCTGCGTCCCAGACGCGCCCGCCGTCCCGTCCAGAGGCATTGCCGTCTGCTTGATGACCTTTCCCATCCGCAGGTTCCCCAGGCGCCGCTTGCATTCTTTGGTGCGCCAAGAAGCCGGCGCGTGTGCACTCTATGGCCATGTTGTGCAAAATGGCCACTTTCGTGATGGTGTTGATCATGCGCTCCACCGTCGGAAAACGTGCCGGACGCAGCACAATGTTGAGCCGAGACGGCATCACCGCGTAGAGACGCTCCGCGTCGTTGCGGACAGCTTCCTGTAGTCGGTTGTACACGAACAGCTTGCGGGTGACGGAGGCGGGGTGAGGCATGGCCAAAATCGGGTAGCGGGGGTATCCTTGATCGGCCGTGTAGTAAAGTAAGCGATGGGTCCGGCCGTTTATTGTGTAGGACAGGTTCCGCGGCGGCCACAGACCGGCGTTCACGTCCAGCATGAGGGGGGACGACGCCAGCACGTTCTTGTCGTTGTAGCTACCTCGCGCCCCAATAAAAAAGTGCCAAATGTTCGTATCTTCATCACACACGCTTTCAATAACCACCGAGCGCTTACCATTGCGGTCGTGGTCCTGCCCCGCAAAGGCCTTGGGGCACTTGATCCACTGCCAATGCGTGCAGTCGATGGCGCCAATGCAGCCCGGCATGCCGCGGGTCGTGTTCCGGGCCAGGATGGGCTTCAGCTCGTCCTCGGTAGGGCGGAGTTGGTACGTCGGCTCCCACTTCTCGACGATGAGGTCGGTCAGGCGCCGGGTAGCCTCGCAATTGGTAGAGCATGACAGGCGACAGTACTCGTCGGGACGGTCATAGGCCTCGCCTCAGCCCAGGAAGCGCAACGCCGCTACCAGCTTCTGGATGGGGTGGGACTGCAAACGCCCGGTAGAGTTGACGGAACGCTTCCCATCAAGGCTCGTTATGCACGGCCGCGTAGAGACGATGGATGACGACGCGCGGCATGTGGAAGCGCTTCTCGAAATCTAGCTCACTGTAGACCGGCGGCTGCCCGCCAACTCCAAAATAGTCACGCAAAATTGAGTGCTCCACCATGTCGAAACCGCGGTTACGGTTCGGTTGCCGGCCGCGCCTGGAGCCGCCAATGGGCCGCTTGCACACCCGCCCGCACACGACGCGCAGCGCTCGTCGCAAGTAAAGACCAGCCGCGGCCCCGAGCACAACAGCCAGGTCCAGGTCCTCGTCAAACTCGCCTTCAAGACGCATGCTGGCTTCCGCTTCGAGCCGGGCAGCAGACCCGCAAAAGAGAGGGACGAGGACGGAGGGCACACCGGTGAGGGGTGGTGCGGTGGGCGCCGTGACGACCACGGCAGGGCATGTGCGTGGGCAGCGTGGCGGCGGGTGCCACGGCGAGGACATCACCGGTGTCGTGTGGGCCGTCGAAAATATCACGGCTCCGCGCTGTGGCAGCATGGCCACACGGAGGCCATCTGAACTTGACAGCTGATGGGGCCATGAAGTGGAGGGCCCACAGGCGGACACGCCGTTGGGGCAGGTCTTTCCCGGAGCTCGCCTAAGTAAGGCTGAGATTCCTGTTTTCCGGGATTAGCTAGACTAAGCAAGTTCCTACAGATCACGAGACCCACTCGGTGCGATCGGATCGTGGTTGGGATGATCCACTTATGATTCCCGGAAGTAGCACTCGACGGTCCTCTGAGTTATGACCGTATCCATGATTTGTTCCTTTCGTTGTGAGGATTCATATCTGATGTTCTCAGTGCATCTCACCCTCGCCTCGGGGATTGTGTTGGCATGTTTTGATTGAGTCTTGGGCACACCCCGGACGGCGGGTGTGGCCCGCGTTTGTCCCCTGTTTTTCGCCCACTTGCGAGGGTCCCCCTGAGAGTTGAGGGAAGCGGACCGGTGGGTATATCTGAAGGGACAGCAGAGCAGTTTCGGACCCCCCCGAGGGAGGCAAGTAAACGTTGAGCCTCACAACGCTGTGTCGTGCTTGCGGCTTGTCTTTGCCGCCCATACTAGTTGTGTGTGTGCGTCTTGGCGCTTGCTTCCGGGGTCTTTGACGAGACTACCGGGTGCCCGGTCGGGAAGACCGCCCATGTGGGGTCGCCCTGACTGTCGTGCCACACGCGCCAGCAGGTGCCTCCTCCCTCTAAAATCAGTCTCTTTCGTTGGGGCGGCGAAGCGGTGCTGTCCGCGGCCTCGGCTCGCCTGAAATGCCCGCGTGGGGTCGTGTGACAGTGTACACTGTCAAATCGGGCCCGCTGCCCGGGGTGAGCCAGGATCAGGGCTCGTCAGGGCCGGCGCTGGGGGACAAATCCAGTCCCGTCCACGGCTCATCCTCCTGGACGGAAGAGCTTCCACGTTTCGTTTGGCGAGCTGAATCGAGGCGGTGTCAACAGCCGAGTGAGAATGCGCGCGAGGCACGTATCACGCGCCGCCTGAGATGGTCGGCACGGCCCGAAAATCTGATGCCCTTTTCGTCTGCGGTGGTTACGTATTGGGCGATCCTAGCGCCTGCGGGGTCCCGCCAGCAGTGGGTCCACAGGTGAGTGCAAATTGAAATCCAGCTGTGCGATCAATCGGCATCAGATGGACAACACGTGGTGGCCGTCGCGGTCGTCCGAGGCCACAGGCATGCACGGACAGCGCTACGATTCGCTGTGAATTGGTTTGGAACGCTTCGAAATCAACGCTCTTCTTCCGCATAGAGGGCCTCTATGCGGATCAGGGCCTCAGATTCCCGATCCCCTCCGAACCCCAGAAATGGGTATCGGTCTGGAATTATTGCCCTTTTGTGCGTCGATACCTACTCTATGTGTAGGTTTCCGCATAGCTACATTGCTGCACGTGCCGTTTTCTTCATAGAACTGCCACGTTATGCCACGTGAGACACGTGGAGGCAATATTTGCGGAATGCGACATTGTTTGCTGTGCTCTAATGATCCTATTGGCCGCGTTCTGGCCACTCTTGGTAGCTTCGGCCATGGCGCGCTCGTACATGTCGAGCGAGGCCCGCGCGGGGCTTGGAAGAGCCGGAAATGGTGGGAGTCCGATGCAGACGGCTGGGCCTAGAACGTGGACAACCTCGTGGTGAAGAGGCCTGAAGCATCGGTTTGCGCGCAAAGTGAGTAGCGACGTTGACAGTCGTGATATTGTGGTCGAGTTAGGACTCGTGCGTGCCCGATGTGAGGTGTACAGAGAGATCTTGGTGGGCCGAAAGTGTGTGTATGGGTGTTGCAGGAGGGCGGTGGTCGGGTAGGTGGCGTGAAGCAGAGCGAGCGAGGCGTGGGTGGCGTTAATCAGGGTGAGCGAGGCGTGGGTGGGTAGACACGGCACGGTTGTGAGCGCCGTTGTGAAAAACTGGTAAGCGTGCCGGTCGGAAGACACGGGAAGCGGCCTGCTCCGCTGGCTGACCCTTTCTTGAGCGCTCCCTCTATGGCCTGTGGCCTCCCTGTCCCGAATGCCCTATGGGCCTTCCACCCGCTATGCTTGTGCAGGAGGCTCAGGTATAGCGGAAGCGCGAGCGGGCCACAAGGCTCCACACCCTTTCTGGTACTCACTTTTTTTCTTGATTGCCTGTTCCCCGCCGCCGGCCGGCCGCTCGGTGGACCGTTCCTGCGCGAACGGACCTCTCGAGAACACTGCTTGCGCCACTGTGATCCGAGGCTCCACAGTCACGGCTGCCGCCACGCTGCAACGAATCTTTTTCAAGATGGTTCTGGGCCTGCAAGCGTGATGAAAAAGGGAGCGTCATCTCGGACGCACGTGCAATGCTATGAGCGGTCACATTTTCCGGGCATCGTGAGGTGCTGTCTGGGAGTGTCAACAACTACTGTGGGGATGCGAGCAGGAGCTCTTCGACGGCTTTTCTGTGGCTCGTGCTTTGCTGGCTGGGCCTGCCACCTAAAGTTCTTCGCCAGGACCCACTGGAGGGCACAAACTAAGGACTCACAGGCAGAGTTCCTACGGCTCGTACGTTGCTGCGTGGGAGGGATGGGAACGTGTCAGGGCCGGCTTTCGCCCCAAGGCCCCCACGTATGACAGGCGGCGGATGTCGCCGCGTCTCCTGTTCTTCTGTCAGAGTCTCTCGGCATCGTAGCTGGGCCGACCGTAGCCTACTGTCGCCGGAAAAGGGTGTGGAAACGAGATTTCCACGACTGGTGCTCAGCTTGTGGATCCATGAAGCAGCATAGAGAGGTCATCCGTATTCTGGAAGCGTCGGCGTGCGTTTCCGATACAATCTGGCGGACTCAGAATGCCTCTGGGACACGGGGTGACCTGAAACGACTTCTCAAATGGCGGGACGATCGCATCTTTGCCGAAGAGTTTTGGGCAAGTGGCCCGCTGCTCGGAGACGCTCGCCTCGAACTCAACGCTGATCGCCAGAAACTTCCATGCCGCTCGCGCTACTCACACCTGGCACCTCAAGCGTCCCACAGATGGCATCTGAGCCAGCCCCTTGTGGAACCGCAGAGCCAACAGTGAGCGTTCGGATTTCCACAATGTTTACATTGATTGTAAGACGTGTCCCCCTGTTCATACAATAATACACCTCACCTACCCACTTGTGTTGACATCAGGGTCGGACCAGGCTCTATACCCAATCATATCTCTGCACGTATGCGTACGTGGCGCTGTTGAATCTGATGGGATGTGGACTCAATACGGATTGTTGGGTGTGCTAAAACATGACGCCCTCCTGCACGCTTCCCCTTCTCCTTCATTCTCTCTTCCTTCCTCATACCGCCCCGTCCTCACTGACCCCCATAGTCTTGCATGGGCGGCGTGGGGCGGTACTGACGTGACTTGTAACGGGGAACCGACGTGCACCCGCTGCCGTGCCCGTGGTGACGGAGGGCGCGAGTGCGAAAACAGCGTGGTGGATACCCGCAGGCGGCGGCACGGCAGGCGGCGAGGGACAACGCCGCCGAAGCATCAGTTCTTGCCACCACGGAGCGGGGACGGCGCTGCTCACCCACCCGTCGTGCATTATGGAAAGGTTCCACAACTGGTCTAGGGAGGTCGGGGGCGGGGAGGTAGGGGGCCGCTATCATCTCGACGGGCACGACCGTAGCAGCGTCGGTACCGTTCGGAGAAGCGCTTCTTGGAATTTGTACGCGCCGATGCGCCGCGCTGCTCCATATGGTCCCACGCGCGGTTGCCGGAGGCACGTTCAATGTGCTTCGGTGCTGTCCGGTGGGCGTAGGGTGTGGGCGGGATTCCGGTTGCCCCATCGTGGCTGTGGTTGACGTTAAGGGCCTGAGGAGAGTGATTGTGAGCTGTAGGGGAATGAAAGGCTTGTCGCCAAGAATAAAGTTACACGCATGAATTACCAATTGTAGTCGACCCTGGTCCAAAAGTGGGTCTGCTCAGGGGGAATAGACTCTCGTATTTCAGTCTGCTCAGTTTTTCTGGTGTGAGTCGGAGCAGAACGCAATCAAGACGGAATCCTATTGGCCGGCAGCACATATCCGGCTGAATGGATGGCTGAGAATCCGTCGTGATTGCGTTCTGTTCCGACCCAGAAAGGCAAAAATAAGAAGACTGCAACGCGATTGGACGATCTGCTTACGGCGACCGATTCAAGCCACGGATGATGGGACTTCTTTGTCTGCTTGGCATGCAGTTATCGAAGGGCCATCAAAGTTCCATTGATCCCTCGCTTCGATGGAGCTCTCAAGGCCCCATGGGAAGCCATCGAGAATCGGTCTCGATCGATGGTTCTTGCCTGGACGACGATGTCAAGAAGTGTCCCCGACTTCCGCACCCCGCAGAGCGAAGAGCGAGGAGGTCCGTGCGCCGTAATCGTTAGACCAGAAAGGAACTGGCGTCAGCTTTCACCAATACTCCCAGCAACTCCACAGCAAAGCAACCATTGCGACAAAGAGCGAACGATTCTTGTCTTCGTTGGCCTTCGTTGGCCCCCCAACGAAGCCACACGAAGCAGAAAACGGAGACCTGTTTCACTGGGCGCTGGCATCCTGTCTCTTGGGATCGGGTGGTGATGAGCCACGGCACGGCCGATCTACGAACTCGTCAACTGTTCTTAATTAGATCACTGACCAGCCAACGACATGAAACGACGAAAACGGTCGATAGATCCCGGCGGAAGTCCGTTTGCATGTTATGTCGTGCCGAACGCTCTGTAGCGCCGGACAAGCTGCGTGAAGCGTAGCAAAGCGCGCCGCCACTCATTGGACAGATTCTGCATGGCTCTTCTCTGCTGCTTTCTATGGTGCTTTTCTAAATTTTGGCCACGCTGCGGATGGCATGGTTTGCCCAAACTAATGTGGACCTCTTAGTCACGATTGTGGTCCAAATTGGTCTCGATTGTCGGCTTAACCAATAGTAATTCAGGACCGCGGGATCATGTCATCCGCAGTCCATTTCCGAGCTGCGCATCCCGTTCCGAGTCCTTGCCTGCACGCCTGTTCCCGTCGCAGCCGTGTGAGCCTTGAGCCAGGCCATAGCTGTGGGGCGCGCGACTCTGCATGCTTTCACAGACGAGCATTCCACCGTCCGCTCCCTCCCGAGAGCCGTTGCCGGCTGGAGCAACCAACCAGTATGAGTTCCCGAATCGAGGTGGCGTGGGGTGATACACGGTCAGGCATCAGCGCGCAGAACGTGACGGCGCGACGACGGTCGGTCACCGCGCGGTGAGTACTGCGACGGGGCCCGGCTGTGACGGGCTGCGGCAGGGTGAGACGGTCGGTCTACAATGAAGTGCGGGATCTGCCATTACGTCAACCCTCCCGAAGGGCCGAAGCACAATGCCCGCACGTGCCC
>Ga0209186_1003006_pt1 | contig 11766 bp, 10 predicted proteins | sample SidtaG_FD_187426 | JGI IMG/M metagenome (GOLD analysis project Ga0209186, IMG submission 187426) | Marine algal microbial communities from Sidmouth, United Kingdom - Sidmouth_Male2 metaG (SPAdes) (version 2) | ecosystem: Host-associated > Algae > Red algae > Unclassified | place: Sidmouth...
ATTGAAGCAGAGTAAAATAATATCTTTTACTTTATCTATAGTGCCTGTTATATAATATTATTTTACTAATAGGTTTTTATAATCAGTAACCATCTTATCTCCCTCTTTTTTACAATCAACACACGGTTTTCATTGGGTACTTTTTCTTTGTGCTTTGGTAGTGGCATTATTTGGTCTTTTATATGGTTTGTCAATCTTTACTTCATCAATATTTTTCACAATCTCATCTCCACCTTTAAACAAGCCTTTAACCCCGTCAAAAATCTCATCCGCAAATTTAGAAACAACTTTTCCAACTTTAGTAAGTGCAAATGCTCCTAAGGCTACATCTTCTGGACCAGGAATAAATAAACTTGCAACTGCTAACCCAGCACTACCGGCTTTGGCTGAAGGTTCGTTAAATAAAGCATATTCTTTGCTGGTTAATGTTGACCTACCTTTGTCTTTTAGGTAAGCCTGTACACCTGGATCTGAATAGGTGTTAAAATCTGCTCTTTGCAAACCCCATAAATCTACCCCTGCTATTGGCTATTCTCCGCATAATTATAAGTTGTTACATGCGCAAATTGATCACTTATTGGATCAACCCCAGTAAACCTGCCCACTACAGGATCGTAAAACCTTGCCCCATAATCACTCCAATTCAGCCCTAAATCAGTATTTAGTTCTTTGCTATTGTAAAGGTAATCATTTTTTACATTTTGTTTGTTATGCCAGTTGCCGTTCATTTGCATACCAAAAGGGTAATAATGGTTTTCTTGCACTATTTCAACTGTTCCATTATTTTCTGTAAACACTATTCTTACGTTGCCTAAATGGTCTTTTAGGTTATACTTTCATTTGTTGTCTTTTTTTATATAACTGTGGTTTGTCAATTATTCCTCAGAGGTAAAATCTTCCAATAGTTGTGTGTAGTTTACAATTATATAGTTATTTATTAAATCTAACTTGTATTTTATTTATTTTTGATGTTTGAGATAAAAAACTGACAACTTTTTTTTCTGGGATATTGCCTTTTTCTTTAAACTTTTTGTAGGCGGGAATCCAAATATTTAAAGAACTACAATACTCTTTAGGTAAAATCAAAAATATGTCAGATGCTTGAATTTCGATTTCAGAATTAATCTCGGAATGATCTCCTATAAATGTACCACCAAGAAATGTTGACTTCTTAAAATCGTAAGTTTTCAACTTATTTATTAAAACTCCGCTTTGAAATACAGACAAATATTTTGGATTAATTATTTGAATAAAGCAAAAATCAATAAACAGCTGTTGCTTATGTACATTAATAGGGTGGTCTTCCATCAAACCAATATTAAAATAAGGTATTGTTATAAATTCATCTCTTATAAAAGAATCACCAAAATATCCTTCTGAGGTGTTAAACTCATCTATATTTGAAACGATAAATTTTTTAATCATTGTTTTTGAGTTATTGTTACTTCATACATTTGGCCTGTGATAGATTCACCATCAGTTCGCTTGAAACCTTCATTAGAAATTTTGGTGGCTTCTGATACATTAAAGTCTTTTACACCAGCAGCCTTCCCTTTTATTATTTTATTAAAATATGGATTAGACATAGTTCCTCTGACTGTTATTGTTCCACCTTCTTCTAAAATGTTTCCAGCATCTTCTAAAAAATTAAATTGAGGATTATCGACTACAACATCAGAAAATTTAGCTTTTCCTCCAGTTTGTTTAACAAAATCACTCAAGTTTCCTTTAAACCCACTCTCAGAATTAGAATCAATATTTAAAGCATCAGTATATTTTGATTTTGCACCTCCTCCAATATCAAGTTTTCTTATTCCATACTCAGCAAGATTTTTAAGGTTTTTAGAGACATCTAAAATATCACTCCAACCTCCTGTTGCCTGAGAAATAGCCTCATCTTTTATTTCATTGGCAATAAATGCTATTGTAACTGCAGGGCCTGCTTCAGCAGCTAGAGCAAAACCTATTGGCGCAGCAATAAAACCAACTGCTATAGCTGCTGCAGTGCTTGGGTTGTTTTTAACATAATCAGAACCACTACCTTTTATTGATGGGCTATTCACTAATCCAGAACCACTCCATACAGCTTGCAAACCCCAAAGGTCAATGTTTACAATAGGGCTATTCTCCGCATAATTATAAGTACTTACATGCGCAAATTGATCACTTATCGGGTCAACTCCAGTAAACCTTCCAATAGCTGCGTCATAAAACCTTGCCCCATAGTCACTCCAATTTAGCCCTAAATCTGTATTTAGTTCTTTGCTATTGTAAAGATAATCATTTTTTACGGTTTTGGTTTTTGCCCAATTACCGTTTGTTATTTTATCCTTAGTTGGAGACATAACGATAACCAGTTCGGATAAGCTACGGATAACTTGGTAGGTAATAACAAAATTAGCTTTCTTCTAAAATACTTTCCCATCGGTTTAGGTTAGGGTTAATGTTATTAGCTATAACTGCTTCTTGATGATCATTAATTTCTAAATAAAAATCCCCTGTTAAGTAGTATGCTCCTTTTTTGTAACATGTTGCAATCGTTTCTAACATTTTTTTAATACTTAGAAATTCTACTTCGTGTTTCTCATATCCTAACATAAATCCAATTACTTCTGATTCATTTTCCTTTTTACTACAATCAACTACAAAAAAATCCCCACCCCCATTTGCAAAAATGGGTAACCAATTTTTGTTCCATCTATCATCATCCCTAAAGTCTTTGTTGAGTTTTATTGCTTTAGCCAATTGTAAAAAATAAAATCCTGGAAAAAAATGTGTCTCATCAAGTAAAGTCCCTTGTTCAATCAGAGTGCCACTACATGTTTTATATAGTTCCAAAACTTCATTTGGACAAGATAAATCAACCGAATTCAATAAAGATATTATGTTTTCTTCCTGTAAACCTTCCTCTAAAAGGGATATTACTTTTCTATTATTATTTAAAAGCCAATTAATTATTTCATCAAAAATAACTCTCATCATTCTACAATTTTCACTTTAAATTTATCTCCATTTTGAATGTCATTTCTTTGGTAAAATTGAGATAATTTACCTCCTTGAACATTTTGTTCTTTAGTCGGTACTCCTTTCACATTTGCTCCGGACCCTCCTTCCTTTGTAGAAGCAAATGGAAATTCATCTAAAGATTGTCCTTCTTTTGCAGCTTCTTCTCCTTTTAACGCCTCTCTTCTATTTTTTCTAATTTGACTTTTATTAGTTTCTCTTGTTAGAATATCTGGTTTCCCTTGCTCTACTGCTTCTTCAATGTTTTTTGTAATGTTGGGGGTTTCAGTTTTACTAAATTCAACTGTTGGTAAATCAACCTCATCCCCACCTTTAAACAAGCCTTTAACCCCGTCAAAAATCTCATCCGCAAATTTAGAAACAACTTTTCCAACTTTAGTAAGTGCAAATGCTCCTAAGGCTACATCTTCTGGACCAGGAATAAATAAACTTGCAACTGCTAACCCAGCACTACCGGCTTTGGCTGAAGGTTCGTTAAATAAAGCATATTCTTTGCTGGTTAATGTTGACCTACCTTTGTCTTTTAGGTAAGCCTGTACACCTGGATCTGAATAAGTATTAAATTCTGCTCTTTGCAAGCCCCACAAATCTATACCTGCTATTGGCTCATTCTCCGCATAATTATAAGTACTAACCCACGCAAACTGATCACTTATTGGGTCAACTCCAGTAAACCTACCAATCGCAGCATCGTAAAACCTAAACCCATAATCACTCCAATTTAGCCCAATCTCGGTATTTAATTCTTTGCCATTGTAAAGGTAATCATTTTTAACGGTTTGGGTTTTTGCTCAGTTGCCGTTTGTTGTTTTATCTTTAGTCGATCACATAAGGTTAGCCAGTTCGGATAAGCTACGGATAACTTGAGAAGTAAACTCCAACCTCCTGCTGCCTAAGAAAGAACCTCATCTTTAATTTCATTTCCAACGAACGCTACTGTTGCTGCTATACCTGCTTCTGCGGCAAAAGCAAAACCAAATGGAGGATAAGCTACGGATAACTTGGGGTTTAGCCCCAATCCTTCCAATTATCTGAAATACCTTTTCGCCACATTCCTTTTCCAATGTTTAATTCTAACGCAGGCAATAAAGAACTATCTATACTGAGTAATAAACCTATCGGAACTACTCTAATTGCCTTCTCATCAAATTCAGTACTAGGCCCTGAAAACATTTCCCACTCCTCCTTTTCCCATCTCATTATTTCAGTAATTGGATTTCCTTTTAATGTATCTAAATCTGTCACAACTGTAACCTTTTCCGATACATCATAAACCCAATCTTCTGTTAACCACATCCATGCAGGTTGTTCTGTACTTAACCATATTTTAGTCATATTTGGGATATCCAAAGTAAAATTATTTTTAGCAGGAAGAACCTGATACGCATTAACTTCTTTTGCATTATAATAATCATAAACACCTAAAATCATAATTTCACTCCAAGAAGAATGAACGTTACTTAATCTAAATTCTCCGAGCGAATCTAAATTAAAAGTTGAATTAAAACCACTTCCTTTATCAATCATTTTTGCAATCCCATTTAGAATTTTTCTTACATCTTGTTCTAAATAGAAAATTCCTCCTGCAAAAATTAGTTCAATATTAAGTCTCTCAAGCAATCCTATTGTATAGGCATATCTTGGCACTTGATGGCCCGACACAATTGTTATATGTTGGCCAGTATTTTTTATATTAGATTTTATTTTAGTTAAAAACTCTTTTCGATTCATTGTATCTAATCTTTACTATGAACATCTTTGTGACAGTCCTCACACAAATTAACCCCATTATCAGTCGTTGTGCTACCACCATCAGCGTGTCTTACTTTGTGATGCCCTTCCATTTCACTAATATCCTTTTGGTCACTACAATTTGGACATTCGCCATTTTGACGATCTTGCATTTCTTGTTTTTGCTTTTTATTAAATGCACGCTGAGGATCTCTATCCGCAGGGGAAACCTCACCTTTGCCTCTCTTTGCTTTAGGTATCTTTTTAGAAATATCTTTAACATCACCAACAAAATCAGCAAACTTCTCAACACCCTGCATTATTTTCTTTCCACCTGGTATCAAACCTAAAAAGAAACCAATTGGGTCTCCTTCGTATATTGCTTTTGCTTCTCCTACAACAGGTATTTCATCTAACACATATTCTTCTACAAATTCATCTACAGGTTCAAAAAAATCTATCCATTGCCCTTCATAGTAATCGGGTAATATTGTTATTGTATTACCATCATTAAAGGGTACGCTATATGGAACACCTTGCAAACCCCACAAATCAATATTTAAAATTGGGTCGTTAGAAGCATAATTATAAGTACTTAAATGCGCAAACTGATCACTTATTGGATCAACCCCAGTAAACCTGCCCACTACAGGATCGTAAAACCTTGCCCCATAATCACTCCAATTCAGCCCTAAATCAGTATTTAGTTCTTTGCTGTTGTAAAGGTAATCATTTTTTACGGTTTGGGTTTTTGCCCAGTTGCGTTTGTTGTATTATTTTATCCTTAGTTGGAGACGTAAGGATAGCAAGTTAGAATAAGCTACGGATAACTTGGAAGTACAGTTAGCACTTCTAGAAAAATACATATAAATTGAAAGTTATATTCCTTAGTCTTTTAAAGAATTTTATTTGCGACTTTATATTTTAGCTCTTCAATTACAACAATGTTTTTTCTTTCTGAATATAAGTTTTCAATCTTTTCCAAGTTTGTTTTAAGAAAGCTTGAAAGTTCTTCAAGATTCATAAAAGAAATGGGAGTTTTATCTAATAAGTAACGTAATATTGAGAGTTCGCACCAATCTTTTCCCTCTAAACTACCAACTTCAACGAATGTTTGATTTCTTTCAGATATAAATTTGATTTTTAAATTATCGCTCTTCATTTCAATGACACCAGAACGTGAACTAAATGCACGTCCAGAATAAATTTCATACTCAAAATTTACAAGCAAAAAATTAAAATACTCAGAGATAAATGTTAATAATTTCATGTCACTTAGGAATTAACGTTGTTTGAGAATCATTAGCCCATTTATAGCCATTATCTAACAAATAATCAACTTCCGTCCTTAATGCGCTATTTGGTCTAATATCTTTATTTGCTCTGGTTAAAACAATATCGTCTCCTTGTTTGATTACCTTATCAAGAAAGTCAATGTTTAATTTAGTCATATCAACACCTTGTTCTACCATTTGATCCCAAACTTCATCATCAAAATGAAAAACGCTTGCATCTAATTCTTTTGCTAAATCTTGGTAATTATCTTCAACATGCCCTAAAACAGTTTTACCTGTCTTTTTTAATCCTTGTTGCATCAAATCTATTGGGTCTAATAAAACTGGAATTCCTGTTGCTGCTTCAAAACCAGTTTCCGCTGCTTCTTGTAACAAAAATAGACCAACTACTTTCATTCCAAAATGCCTAACAGCTCCAATTATTCCTCCTCCAAGCCCAACTCCTAAACCTATTTTCCCAGCTTCAGCAGAAGGTCCATTAAACAAGGTATATTCTTCGCTTGTTAAACTAGATCTTCCCTTTTCTTTTAAATAAGCCTGTACACCTGGATCTGAATAAGTATTAAATTCTGCTCTTTGCAAGCCCCACAAATCTATACCTGCTATTGGCTCATTCTCCGCATAATTATAAGTACTAACCCACGCAAACTGATCACTTATCGGGTCAACTCCAGTAAACCTTCCAATAGCTGCGTCATAAAACCTAAAACCATAATCACTCCAATTTAGCCCTAAATCTGTATTTAGTTCTTTGCTATTGTAAAGGTAATCATTTTTTACATTTTGTTTGTTATGCCAGTTGCCGTTCATTTGCATACCAAAAGGGTAATAATGGTTTTCTTGCACTATGTCAACCATTCCATTGTTTTCTGTAAACACAATTCTTACGTTGCCTAAATGGTCTTTTAGGTAATACTCCCATTGTTGGCCATCGGCTACATACCTGCCTTCATTGTGGTAAGCGCTTTGTAACTGCTTGTTATAAAGCTCCATATTGCCCAAATAATCTTTGATGTTGGTAGTACCGTTTAAGGTGGTCTTTTTTTGTAATTTTTGGCCATCGGCGGTGTATAGCCACTCTATGGTATTGTTTTCATCTTTTATAACCTTATAGGGTAAATTAAGGTGGTTGTAGTGTATATTTAAACCTTTGGCATTATCGGTTATTAGGTTTCCATTGGCATCGTATTCAAAAGTGGTATTGCCTGCTGTATAAGCGGTGTAGCCATAGCTACTGCTTAAAGCTAATGCACTGGTGCTGCTATTGGCCAGGTTTGGGGTGGGGCAGCCATTGGTAGCAATGTGCAGCTCGCCACCTTTGGTTTCAAAACCGCCTTTTAGTTCTATTGCCTCACCAGCACTAAAGTTAATATTGGTATTTTGGGGTAATTGAGCATCGCTACTAAGCTTTATTTGTGCGCCATAGCTGCCACTTTGGTTGGTGGTATTGCCCTGGTGGTGCTGGCTGGGGCAGGCTTGGGTAGCAACAGCATCGGTAATGTGTTTTAAGCGGTTGGTGCCTGGGTAATAGGTATAGGTTAAATTATCTATACTTTTTTTATTAAAACAGCAATCGTTAGCAATTAAGCCTTTTCGGGTAAGGGTTTCAATATTGCCACGCGCATCATAACTATAGGTGGTGTTGTATTTATTATTTAAGTTGTTAGCGGTTTTTAGGCGGTTTAAAAAATCGTAGGTAAAGTTGTAGTAGTCTTTTTGTTTGCCTTTTACCTGCCAATGTATTTCGGCAATATTTCCGTTTTTGCGGGCATTGCCATAAGTTGGGTTGTTGTAGCGTATGTCTAAGGCAAATAAAGCCTGGTTATTTTGGCTGCGGTTGCTTTCTTCGCTGTCAATATTAGCACAGTCTGTTTGTGGGGTACATATTGGGCTAACTGCGTTACCTGTTGTATAACCATCATTTATTTTAGTTAACCAGCCGTTGGCGTTAAAGCTATAATCAAGGGTTTGTGCATTATTGCCTATGGTTTTACTCAGCAGTTCATCTTTTAAGCTATAGTCGGTCATTTCGGCAATTTGTGCGGTTGCGCCGTTTACGCTATAATGGGCTTTTTTTAACCTGCCTTTAGTATCGTACTCGTTGGTGGCTATGGTGGTATTATTATCGTAAGTGTGAGTAGTTTGTAGTGTTTGATCGGCCATATTATAGGTGTATAAAAAACCTTCTACTTCGTTTAAGTGGTTCGTTTTTAACTCTCCAACTATTCTGCCATAATCGTCCAAAGCGTAAGTAGAACTCACCACATTATTGCTTGCGTTATATCCATTTAATACATGTACTTCTTTTTTGTGTAGTTTACCAATATAAATTGGGTTGCTGGTATCAATTGTGTTTTGTGCATCGTTTTTATCGTAAAAATTTTCGATTAAAAGTTCTTTTATAATTGCTGGTTTTACTCCAAAACCTTGCTTGGTAATTCTACCATAATCATCGTACTGACTGCTAAGCCAAGTTTTGTTATTTGCCACTATATTTTCATCTCGCATAGCTATTGTTAGGTTTCTTTCATTGTAAACAAACTCTACTAAGCCTTTGTCAGGAAATTTTTTGCTGAGTACATTATCTGCTCCATCGTAGGTATAGGTATAAATCAAACCTGCATCGGTTTCGGTGGTGCCTGGCGGCATTATTTTACTTATTCTGCTTTTATCATCGTAAAGCGTGTGGGTTTTGTTGGTGTTGTTGTCTTTTTTTACCATTGTCATTACCACTCTACCTAACTTATCAGTAAAGGTAGTAGTTTCAATATTGTCAGCATCTTTAGTGGTTTCTTTATATAGTGTATTAGCAGCATAATTATTTACCTCGTTGCTTGCATTAGTACCATAAGTTTTTGTAGTAACAAAACCCATTGGGTCGGTTAAGGTATGTATGCGGTTTAATTGATCTGTGTAATAAGTGTAGGCCATTTCTCCATTTAAAGGGTCAATGTCTTTTTCTTTTAAACCGTGGCTGTTATAGGTAATTTGGCTAATAACATCTACGGCACCATTAAAAGCATAGCCAACTTTAATTAAAGAATCGGGTCTGCCTAACCCATCAAAGCTTTGTTTATTGGTATAACTTAATTCTAAATCATCACCATCTTCTTTATATAGTTTTTTGTAATTTGTAATAAAGTTAGGCTGGTAACTATATTCAAATTTTGTAGCTTGTTTTTTGTTACGGGCATTTATGCTGTCTAATCTTAAAAATTCATCATAAGTATAATTAGTGGTTTGCCCATCAGGCGCAGTAAAACTGCTTAGTAAATCTGTATGTGGGTGATAATCATAATTATTAATGAAGTCTTTATATTTTAAGTTATCTAATTTACCAGTATTGGTATAGTTAAGGCAGGTAGTATCACTCCAACCGCTATCGGTTATTTTAGTTGGTTTGCCTAAATCAAAATCGTATTGGTGTATTTTGTAAATGCTTTTCCATTCGTTAGGATCTGTTGCTGGATTATTGCCCCAAGTCATTTCGTATCTGAATTTTTCAGAAACATAAGGCCCTAACTTGTTTTTTGTAGCATTGTAGTTATACCGCACCCCATCTATTTGAGTAAAATCTGTTGCTTGTGGATCTGTTGTTTTACCTTCAAAAACAAATTGGTTTTGTTCGACCAACTCTTTCCTATTCTGGTCTACTAATTTTTGATAATTCGCATTATTTAAAAAATCGTAAGGATATTTGTACTTAGTTACATAAGCTTTTGCAGGGTTGGCATTTAAATCAGTTAGGTATAAATAATTGCTTCTTAAATCAAGTGTATTTTCATCATAATTATAGGTTTCGGTTTTTGTAACTCCATCTAAATAAGTAATCGTTTTTTCATTGTAAACAAACTCGGAGTAAATGTTCCCTGCAGTATAAACATCAACCCACGGTGAAGTGCCACTTATTAGGTTTAGCTTAAATTCAATAGGTTCGATATTTAAGGATTTGAATTTGTAATGATTGGTAATACTGTGAATTAGTGTTCCTCCAGTTTCTTTATAATAGTTAGTTTTTTGCAAAAGCCCACGCCTATGGGCATAAGAAGTATTGTTTACAAATGGAAATCTATCATACCTACCAATGTAATCATTACAAAAATTAAATTGTTGTTGGGTTATGGTTTGTAATTCATCAGGGTATTCTTTTGAGCTGGTAAATAAATATTCTGTTTTTCCTTTGCCCGTAATTTTTTCTACTACACGGCTGTAACCAATTTCAACACCCGTAGGATTATCTAACCTGCTAGAACTTCTATACCATTTTGCACTATTGGTATTATCGAAATTGCTGTTAGCACTACAAACATAGCCGTAAGCAGGTATGTAATTAGCATAACCACTTGTGTAAGTTTCATTTGCATCTTTATAAGTATAATCGGTATTAATAACATTGCCATCACCTTCAATTACGTTCTTTTTTACTAAGCGCAAACCACCACCTGTAGTTTTTTTACCTAAAAAATAAAAATCGTGCAACTGGTAACTAAATGTTGCGCTGCCACCTGTTGGGTAAGTAATATTGTTTAGCAAGTAAGCCTGTGCGTAATCTTTTAAACTTGGGGTGTTAATTCCTCCTGTATCGTGATCGATATTAGATACCCTGTAGCGATCGGTTCTACTATTACTCTTTAAGGTAGGAATGCCATCATAAGTTTCGGGAAAAACACCATTATAGTAGCCCCAAAGGTCTCTTCTTTTCGAATCTTTATGAGGTAAATGCTTATTGGTAATGTAGTTAAACTTATAAGGAGGACTTTCTAAATTGCCACGAATAGATTGCCTGTAATTTCGCATACCATATATACCAACACTATCTAATTTTAATCGGCGGTAGTTATAGTTTAAATAATAATTTGGATTTACAGTATTAATACCGTCGGCTTCGAAATAGGAAGTATATAAACTGAAAGACTTTGTAATTCTATTAATACCATCTGCCCCTTTGGTAGCTATTGTTATTTCATTGTAATGTTTATCACCTTTTAAGTCTAATCTGTCGCTCAAATTAAAGTTTACTTCACCATAGCGCCAATTAATCTTTTTTAAATATAGTGCTGTTTCGTATTGGTTTGTTTGTTTAGCATTATCATTGTAAGTGGTTTGTGGCTGCGCACAGTCGCAGTCGTCACTAATTGCCAAATCGTGATTTACACTTCTATAATTTTGGTAAAATTGTACAGAATCATATTCAAAAGTAATTTTTTCTTTGTTGGGTAAATGTTCTACTTCAGTTAAATGCCAGGTGCTAACATAGTTATTTGGTTTTGTACCCGGTGTTTCATATCCAGTTGCTTACATGGGCCACCATATAACATGCCGCTTTAGCTCCGTAGTAGAAAAACGGAATTTATTACCACGCTCCTCCTTAATAGTAAAGTATTTTTTATTCTGTCTATTTCCAATACTATATCTGAGAAAAAATCAAACTAGCCATCCTGTAATTGGTCAACTCCATCACCACTTTTTTTATAAGTTATTTCAACATTGTTGTGAGGTTACTTTGTATATTTCATCTTAAAAAAACAACTCTCAAACCCTTTTATCTTCTAAACAAAAATTAATACCTCATAATTTTGTAAGTTAGCATATTGTGAATACGTTGTTAAATAATCCGCAGTTTTTAAAAGAGTTGATTGCGATATCAGAAAAGCTCAATCAGCCTTATGAAGAGATACATAAAACTGCTACCGAATGTTTAAAAGAGTTGCAAACG
>Ga0209186_1003008_pt1 | contig 11765 bp, 11 predicted proteins | sample SidtaG_FD_187426 | JGI IMG/M metagenome (GOLD analysis project Ga0209186, IMG submission 187426) | Marine algal microbial communities from Sidmouth, United Kingdom - Sidmouth_Male2 metaG (SPAdes) (version 2) | ecosystem: Host-associated > Algae > Red algae > Unclassified | place: Sidmouth...
ACATCGACGTTTATGGACAAGCATGTGGGTCAAGGGAAGCCAAACCCAGGTCAAGAGCTTGGAGACGATCATCCAGCTCCCAGCAGAGTCATGTATTATCTGTATCGGGAAAAAACTGGGCCAAACAGAAAAGGTCGCAGACATATTGCAACGGTTGACCATGACAATTTAGATGAGTTTGTAGAGTATGTTGATGCTGGTTTAGATGATGGGACGTACACGTACGATCAAACAGCAGTCATTCTTTATGATAGAAACTGGTATTATGCCAAAAGCACAAATGCAACTGTTTCGCTCCCCGGCAACGTGGTGACCACGCCTGAAATGCCTAATTACCCAACCCATGGCCTAGGACATGAAGATGTTGCTAGCGTGTATGTATCTGATGGCGTTATTTATGCTGGTACTAGTGGTGGTGGAGTGTCGGTGGTTCAGAGGGATGGCAGCATCAAAAGGTATACAAAGGCTGATGGCCTAGGAGACAATAGAGTCCCCGGCTTGTATGTATCTGACGGCGTTATTTATGCTGGTACTTGGGGTGGAGTGTCAGTAATTCAGAGGGATGGCAGCATCAAAACGTATACAGAGGCTGATGGTCTGGCACACAACTACGTCTGGAGCGTGTATGTATCTGACGGCGTGATCTATGCTGGTACTTTTGGTGGAGTGTCAGTGATTCAGCAGAGTGATGGCAGCATCAAAACGTATAGAGATGGCCTAGGAGGCAAAAATGTTCAAAGCATGCATGTATCTGACGGCGTTATTTATGCTGGTACTTATGGTGGTGGAGTGTCAGTGATTCAGCAGAGGGATGGCAGCATCAAAACGTATACAGAGGCTGATGGTCTGGCAGACAACCACGTCCGCAACTTGTATGTATCTGAAGGCGTGATCTATGTTGGTACTTATGGTGGAGTGTCGGTGATTCAGAGGGATGGCAGCATCAAAACGTATACAGAGGCTGATGGTCTGGCACACAACCACGTCCGCAACTTGTATGTATCTGAAGGCGTGATCTATGCTGGTGCTTATGGTGGAGTGTCAGTGATTCAGCAGAGTGATGGCAGCATCAAAACGTATACAAATGATGATCTAGGAAGCTTTGTTGTCAGGAGCGTGTATGTATCTGATGGCGTTATTTATACTGGTACTTATGGTGGTGGAGTGTCAGTGATTCAGCAGAGTGATGGCAGCATCAAAACGTATACAGAGGCTGATGGTCTGGCAGACAACCACGTCCGCAACTTGTATGTATCTGACGGTGTTATCTATGCTGGAACAGAGAGTGGTCTTTCGATATCCCATGATGGTGGAGAGAGCTTTATTACCATCACCAAATAAATTTCACCGACATCAATCAAATCATAGCCCCCCTGGTCTTTGCTTAAAACAAAGGCCAGGGGGCTTTTTTTGCTGATGGCTTCTTAAACTTCTATTATGCATGCTGCATGTGAGTTAACCTCGCGCACAAGGGTTTTTCGCAAGATTTCAAGAAAGATATTTTCCTCTAGATCTTCGCATCAAACTGCGTTAGATCTGTAAGCCAGAGCATATTATGCTAAATGTATTACGAACGAATGGAGCGCTTATCATGCTTAAGAAAACCTTGATGGTCATGTTTTTACTTCCACTTATGGCGTGCGCTGTAGGTAAGACCGCACGTGTGGATATTGATTCAGATGACTTTGACAGCACCGAAACCTCAAGCAAGGACCTGCAAACGGTAGCCCAAAACATGAGCCGGGCTATTTTGGGGCTTCAACAAGTGCAAAGCAGCACTACCCCCCCACGCATTGCCTTTGCTGATGTGGTCAACGAAACCAATGAGATCATCAATCAAAATCTTTTTATTGAAAAAATGCGGACGCTATTGCTCAAGAATGCCCAAGGGCGATTGGTATTTTTGGATCGCGGACTATCCCAGCAAATTTTTCAAGAGCGTGAGATGAAAGGTTCTGGCATGTACAGTGGACAACCACAAGGTATGGTATCGGGTGCTGATTATTTTCTAACCGGCAAGTTGTCCTCCATTGACAAAGTCTCAGGTTCCAAGCGCTCGACCTACACGCGCTATGCATTTCGTCTAACCGATGCCAATACATCTGTCATCATCTGGGAGGATGATTACGAGACCAAGAAGATGGGATCAGCTGGCGTCTACGATTATTAGCATGCGTGATCTGCGCAGGTCAGCATGACAAAGGCTTGTGTTGCAAGGGCCATAGCATGTGCGCAAGACAAAATGTTGAACTTAAAGATTGTAACTGGGCGTATGACTTTAGGACATGTCTTGGTTTTGTTAAGGGTTTAAGCCCTAGGGTCATGTCATTTAAATGCAGCACAAGATATGCACTTTTTGCATCTCAAGATACTGAGTGTTTTGTGAGTTTTAGATTTTTAGACATGGTGGTGCTTTAATGGTCAGCCTTGATGCATATCTCTTAAGAGTCACTCAAGGATTGTGTTTGGCAGTATGTCTTGGTTTGTTTTCTGCGTGTTCTACACAGCTGCCATCCGCGGTTCATCAACATTTTCTGTCATGCAACGAAGATGCGGCCATTGAGGTCATTGCAGGGGTTAAACAAAAAGAAAAAGATATATTATTGTTTGATTTAGCACTCTTGTCTTTAGGGATGCACGGGGGTTATGAGTCGTTGGCGCTCACGCATGGCACGCGTGCACTGTCTAACATGTGGACCTTTGGTGATAAGCAGCGGGGAAATTTAAGTTTATTTACCTCAGAGGCTGCGCGAGATTATAAAGGTGAACCCTTTGAAAAAATTATGGCAGGACTTTATGTTGGCGCCATACTATTTAATCAAGGGGACTTTCAAAATGCCAGAGCAGCCTTTCAAAAAGCCATTTTCGCCAGCCAAACCAAGTCAGAAAATATTTTAAATGAAAATGTGCCCTTATTACACCTGCTTTTGGCAAAAACATTTTTGCTTTTAGGGCAGAGGGACAATGCCCGGATTAGCTTAGAAAAAGCTCAGAAATATGGCGTATTTGCATCACATCTGGATACTGACGAGATGATGCAAATGCACACCATCGTCATTGGTGAAACAGGTCACGGCCCACAAAAAATTCGAGTGGGTCCTGGACAAAGCTTGGTAGAATACCAACCACTGTACAGTCGTTTTGTCGGGGCAGACCTTTGGACTAATCAAAGCTATAAAGGCGATATGATTTTGGCGGAAGATATCTTGGTGCATGCGCTTGAAACCGACAGATTCAAGCGCGATGCAATTCAAGCAGCAAAGGGTATGCTTAGGGAGGCAGCTGTAGTGACAGCTGCTCAAGCCACGCACGAAGATAATGAAAAAGCAGCGGCGTTAAGCACAATGATTGCCCTAGGATTACAATCACAAGCTGACATACGCCAATGGGAGTTGATTTCAGCTCGGCTCTATGTGATCTGGGACACGACGCCGCAAGAACTGGGGCAGCAAAATTACATGCTTCGGTTTTACGAAAATGGACAGAGTCGAAGTTCGCACACAGTTGTCAGGTGGCAGGATGAGCGACGAGCGGGGGAACCCAAAATTTATATCAAAAAAGCACGAAGCTGTTATAAATAGCCCTGTGTCAATAACTTCGGAGGTAAGCATGAGAACAATACTAACAATGATCATAATGGGGTCACTTCTAAGTGCCTGCGGACCAGCAAAAGTTGGATCCAACCCTAACCCAGTTCAACATCAAGAGCATTTGCTGCTTTTAGATCGTGCGTACAAACCGTATATCAAAGTGGTTTCTGAGCAGAAAAAACGCCTTCCAAGTGGCCAATTAGAGATGATCATGGAAATTCAAAACCGTCGCAACAAAGACCTGTGGGCAGATATTCAAGTCGTATTTGTAGACGAAGCGGGTGTAGAAGTTGACAAGACCAACTGGGAACCTGTGATGTTTCATCGCAGAGATGTAAAAACATTCAAGAAGGTATCGCTTCCTTCAACTGCTTCAGACTATCGTTTGGTCATCCGCAAAGCCAAAACCGCAGGTTAGGCCTGTTAATAATTCAAATACCTACTGCGAAGTCCTATCGCAAGGCCACCTCTTCGTTGGTCTTCACAAAAAGAATACGAAAGCCCTGCTGCGCAAGTACGCCTTCGCTTTTTTGGCAAAGCCCGCCTTGACTTGACCTCATGCTAGGACTTCTCGCTTTGGGCTTTGAATTGTCAACAGGCCCTAGGTTTTTTAAAAATTAGGCAAGGCTTTGCAAGGTAAGGGCCTGTAGAGTAGACGGCTTAAAAGTGTTGCCTGCTCAGTTGAATGATCAGGGGCATAAAGACAATAATAAATACAACAGGAAAAATACATAAGACCAAAGGCAGTAGGATTCGGATAGGCATTTTTTGAATGTCTTGCTGGGCCCTTTCATACTGATGTTCACGCGTGGTCATCGCAAGCTCCTTGACCGTGTCTCCAAGCGCGCAACCCAATGCATTTGATTGTGCCAGGGCGTGCGCAAACTGGATCAGGTTTGGGCTTTGAATGCGTTTCCCCATACTAAGAATCGCAGCTTCGAGGGATTGACCAAGCCGCATTTTATTCAATGCCCAGCTTAATTCTTGATAGAGCGGATGTGCAGGAGATGCGCTACAGAGTTCTTGGATGGCTCGAGCGCTTTCTATGCCTGCCTGAAGGCAAAGAGATAGAAGGTCTAGAAAATACGGAAATGCCATCGCAATCTCATGGGTGCGCTTGCGATAATGACGTTGATACCAGACAAAACCAATCAGCGGGGCGCTCAAGGGGATGAAAAAAAGCCCCCACCACTCGGTCATCAAAATGCAATACAAGATTGAGCAAGAGCCTAAACTAAAAAGCAGCAAAACTTTGCGCTTAACAGCATCCGCGCCTTCATTGTGATAGCCAAGTCTAAAGAGCTGAGCGCTCAAAAAAACATTGATCCGCTCACAAAGAACACTTTGTTTAAACCCGTCCCAGACAACATGCCCTTGCGAGATGACATACGCCTTGTACCTAAAGCCAATCCAGAGCAGCAAGCCCATCAGGCCAAGGTAGAGGGTTATGTCTTTGGCTTGTCCCCAGGTATTCATAAATACCTCTTATGTGTGAGTTTAAAAATCCAAAGCACCCCAAGCGTGATAGACGTCAAGCCGTATATCAAAGCCCATACTCCCCATCTGTGTTGAAAAAGAGGTTCTGTATACCCGGGGGCGATCCATTCAAGACTGACCAAAACTAGAAATGGCATCATGCCTATGACCCACGCTTGCATTTTGCTTTGCGATGTTAGGGTGTTGATCTTCTGTCTTATTTTTTCTTTTTCTTTAACATTTCTTTCGATGTGATCCATGACTTGCGCAAGGCTGGTCCCAAGTTTAAGGGAAATACTCATGGCTTGGTAAACAGCAGTGAGGTCCTTGATGGGCATACGTTGGGTAAGCTCAAAAAAAGATTTTTCAAACGTATGTCCCAGATGCATGTGCTTTAATACAACCTGCGTTTCATAAGAGAGCGGAGCCGCGCTGTTTTGCGAAAGATGCTCAAGGGCATGCTCTATGGTATGGCCCGCTTTGAGCGCTTGGCTGATTGAAGAAATAAAAAAAACCAACTGCCTTTCAAACTGCTTGATCCTTTGGCGTTTATTCCAGGCCAGCATGCCTTTGGGCAAATAAAGATAGATCCCAACCGATACAAAAAAAAAGCGGTAGTCACCCATGGTCAATGCTAGAGCAAGAAAGAAAAAACTGATTACACACATACCTTTAAAAAAGTGTTCAGCATGATTGAGGTGGTCTTGTTTGCCTAGAAATAAAAAATATTTTTGTTTTTTTCGATGAATGTCATAGGCAGCAGCAATGACTCTCTGCCCATAGGTCTTATGCATATGTATCACAGCAAGCGCAGCGAGTATGTAGCCAAGCCAAATCATAACTGGTTGATGGGCAGCGCATGGCCAAAAAGTAATTGTTTGAGCTCCTGATGGTACTTAGGGTCAAGGTGTTTAAATCGTTTGGCGTACTTATGTTCAGATACAAGCCGCTTTTGATTGCGATCAAACGTAAATAAATCTTGGGTTAGAATATTGCTTGATTCCATATGAAGAACTTCAGTAATATGCGAGACATGGCGCTTCCCCAAAGCATTGCGGCTTAATTGAATGATCAGGTCAATGGAGCTTGAAATTTGATTGCGAATGGCTTGGCTTGCCATGTGCATTCCCGACATAAGCATCATTGTTTCTAATCGTATCAATGCGTCCTTGGGGCTGTTGGCGTGCAATGTGGTCATCGAGCCTTCATGCCCTGTATTCATGGCCTGCATCATGTCTAAAGCTTCTTCTGAGCGACACTCGCCAATGATGATGCGGTCAGGTCGCATCCGAAGGGCGTTTTTCAAAAGGTCACGAATGGTAATCAAGCCCTTGTTTTCAATGTTTTTTGAACGTGTTTCTAAAGAGATAATATGCTTTTGGTTGAGTTTGAGCTCTGCTGCATCTTCGATGGTGATGACCCGTTCATTATTTGTTATGGCTTGTGAGATGGCATTTAAAAATGTTGTTTTTCCTGTTCCGGTGCCCCCTGAGATTAGAATGTTTTTTTTGTGTCGCACAGCAAACTCTAAAAATTGAGCAGATTGCTTTGTGATGCTTTGATGCTCTATAAGGTGATGCAGAGTCAAGGTTGTTTTTGAAAATTTTCGAATCGTAACTACTGGCCCACGCATGGCTAGCGGTGGAATAATGGCATTGATTCTGGATCCATCACAAAGGCGCGCATCCACCATGGGGGATGTTTCATCAATTCTTCTGCCAGTAGGTGAGAGCATGCGCTTAATCACAGCCATCAGGGAAGCATTTGAAATAAAACTCAGCTTGGTTTTTTTAAGAACACCCCCATGCTCAACATAAATGTCACGGTGGCCATTGATCATGATTTCCGAAACATCCGCATTGATCAAAAGTTTTTCAATAGGTCCCAGTCCAATAGCCTCGTCTATGACATCCTCGAGAGTTGTCTCGTTGACACTTTGTGTTTTGTCGAGCTGGCATGCCATATGTTTCTTGATTTTGCTTTTAAGCGTTTCTTTAAATTTTATATCAGCCATGTCTTGCGAAGTCAGCTGTCGAACATCAATGATGGTTAAAAGCTCTTTAAGAATATGTTCCTTGAGTATATTTTTTTCTATGTTTTGCATATGGGTCACTTTAATCCAAAATTGAAAAATCTAGTGTTTCATCCATGGCATCAAAGTTTTTTTGCGTGGCATCTCGAAACTTTTGGTTGTGAGGAGAATCAAAGTGATCAGCGCGGTAGGGTGTTATTGTCATAACAAAGTCAGATTGATTGTTTCTAAACTGCCTGCTTTTAAAAAGCTCTCCGAGAACAGGAATGTGACCAAAAAATGGAAACTTTTTCACCCCCTTGCTTCTGCGTTGCTCGATCAAACCTGCAAGAGCAATGGTATCTCCATACTTTAAGTCAACAGACGTGTTGACTTTATGTTCAACAATTGCAGGCAACCCTTCGATAGTTGTTGATAAATCTAGATCACTCATGCGGCTATGAACATCTAAAACAAGATGATCTGAATCATCAGTTTGAATATCAATGTCAATGTGCAGGCCATAGGGTTTGAACTGCACTTGAGCTGTTCGTTCAGAAATCAAGCGGATGGGCAATTCACCTCCAGCATCAAAGGTTGCACGTTTGCCCTGGCGCACCAAAATTTTAGGGTTCGACAACATCCTGGCATGGCCGTTTGATATTAAAGTGTTGATGGCAAGGCCTGTATGTGTTGATAGGTTTGATCGTGTAGATTTAAAAACTTTGCCAGTTATGTTTTGATTCAAGGTTATGTGGTCTGGCCAAGACACGCCAACGTCTTCAAGTTTATTTTTTTTTATTTCTAAAAACTTCATATCCACCCAAACTTTATTTTGTGTTTCGACGCCAAGCTTGAGGTGATCTTGAGTTTGAAAATAAATTTGAGAAGCCATATTCAGAGCTTTATTTTTCTCTAATGTATTTGTGACGTACCCCTCCAGATAAATAACATTCCCTGCATGTGTAACCTTGACTTGCTTCATGCCTTTGGCATGAATGATGTTTTTGATAGTTTTGCCAATGGCCTCTAGGGCTTTGGCATGAATGATGGTTTCGTTAATGATGTTTTTCGATGTTTTAGCAACCTGGCTGACCCGTTTCATATCTTCTGCTCGAAGCAAAGTCCCTTCAATGACATAATGCGTGCCCATGCGCTGAACACGCAGGCCTTCAATGCCTGAGAGAAGTTGCAAGACGTGCGCATTTTGATGGCGCCTTTTAGAGATGACATCAATGGTGTAATGCACCTTTTCCCCATGGCTGGTCCAGACAATGAGATTTGTCTGCCCCTTTTTTTTTGCTGTGACAATGAGTTGGTCCCCGCTACCTGTATCTCGAACCGTTGCAATGCTTGTGTCTCCTATAGATGCTGTCTGAATATCAGTCAGCTCGATCACCTTTTGATGTCCCAACTCAAGCCTGATGTTTCGATCATTGGCTTGGACTTGAGTTGAGCCGAGGGTTATTAAACATATAAGAGCATTTTGCATGATTGACTTCATCAGGACATGACTTATGCATTTTGGGTGCCAGTTTTTGGATGAGCCAAACTATGCAAAAAAAGAGATTGTTTTGATTGCTGGTACCGGGGGTCGGACTCGAACCGACACGGGGTTTCCACCCCTCAGGATTTTAAGTCCTGTGCGTCTACCAATTTCGCCACCCCGGCATGGTATATGAGTTCATATAGCAAATTTGTCAGCCATCACAAACTCTAATGAGACATCAATGAACCACCTGAGGTGATTTAACACAAAATCATTAAGATCCGAAAAAAAACATGCAAGGATTTTAGATAGATAGAACTATGTTGTGTAGCATAAGTTTTGCTTGTAAGTAGGGTACTATGAAGCATTTTAATTTTGATCTAAAAGCATTTTTTATTCTAACATCATTTGGAGTGGCGCTGGCCGGCTGTGGAGGAGAGACCAACACTTCTGGTTCTTCTATTAGCCCTGTAGAAGATCAAGGCACTATGGTCGTTTCTCAACCGTCTTTAGAGCTACGCGTTCAAAATGGGCACATCGAGCTTAAGCTAGATGTGCAAGACTCAACAGGTCTAAAGCATTTTACGGTCGAGAGAAAACAAAACAGTGATGATGCTTTGTCAGTAACTGACAGTCAAGCTCAAGATATTTTTGATATATTAGGCGAAACCCCAGAGAGATCGTATATTGACACACAACTGAGCGAAGGCGCATACCAGTACAGGGTTCAGTCTGTTTATGATGTTGGTCAAGGTGAAAAAGCATCAGAGAACGCGATTTCAAATGTCGTTTTGGTAGATGAAGACGGAACGATTAAGGTTTTAGAACCCACAAAAGTTGAAGTGATGCAGCATCCAGAACTTCCGCATGTAGAGTTTCATGTCAAGACGGGCAACACCCCTTTCCCAATTGAGCTTTATGGCTATGCGCTGTTAAGAAAGAAAGAATCTGCCCCTGCTGACCCTATGTACACGCTTCTACCGACTCGGGCTCTGTCTGAAGGTCAAGATGGATTAATACTAACTGAAAAATTTCTTGAAGAGGGTGCGACCTATAGTTTTCAGATCTATTCTGTGTATACCTCCTCTTTAGGAAAAAAAGTCTTTGTCAATCCAATCAGCATTCCTAGCCTTAAGATTAAAAATGCTGCGCCAAGTGAGTAATCTGCTATATTCTTAAGCTGGTAAAGTGTCACATATCAAGATGAAAGATTGAGTTAAGATTGAGCGCCCACATGAGACACATTTTGATGATCTCAATTGTTATATCGGCTTTGGGCTCATGCGGAAGCAAAGATTCAAGCGCAGATGGTCAATCCTTTGAGGCCAAAAAATGGTCGCAAGAGGAGATTCAAGAGGGTCCTCACATTGTTTTATCCTCAACCAATCAAGGTATTTTCATTGAGATCCAAGAAAAAGCGCCCGAGTTGCTTGTCAATTATCGTATCTACAGGCTTGGGAATACTGAGGATCCAAACCTAGATATCATTGATCAGCTTGAGAAGACCAGTGCTACGCAATTTATTGACAAGGCTATTCTTACAAAAGAGGGAAGGTACGACTATGCTGTAGAGGGCGTGTACTTGTTTGAAGGTAAGGAAATCATGTCTCAAAAAGTAGCCAGTGAGCCTGTTGTTGCATATCCTGATCAATCTGTGTTTGTTATTCCACGGCCAAACATAGCTCTAAAAAAAACAGAGCCGCATCCTTCTGAAACTAAATCTAAACAAACTTTAGATCTGACATTTGAGATATCAGTTGAAAGCCATCCTTTTTTTAGTTCATTTTCCTTGAGTAGGAAAAAAAGGCAGTCTGACGACACTACCACAACCATAGGCTCCTTCAGTGAGAGCCCCACATGGGTTTTTGTAGATCAAGGTTTGGAGCCCGGGGCGTATTACTACAATGCAGTTGTAACATATGTGATGGAAGACGGTTCTAAGCTTGCCGCGTTTTCTGATATCGCAGTTGCTGTGCCATAGAGTGTTTTATCCTTGCCATGCGCGTTTAAGTGCCGGCTTTATACACTGTCTTTACAGGCTTGCTAACAACCCCTCTCATGGGCTATGCACGTGCCGACTCTGTTGAAACGTTCAGCATGTTTTGAGATGTTTTTAAATAAACCCATTGTTTTTAATGGGTTAGCCATTTGAGTGTTTGGCCTGCTTTATGCTATTAATAGGGGTGGTCAATAAAATATATACATATGGCCGGTTAGGCCTCTTTTGCTTACCTCTATTATCCCTCATGCTGGCCTGTGGCAGCGAGTCTTGGACCGATGGCGGTGTGCTTAATAGCACAAGCAAACAAGTAGATGCGCAGGCAGAAGACCTGCAGGGAGATGAAGAGCTGGATGTAGATAAACGGGTGGCATATGAGCCTATCATTGCTATTTCTGAAATTACATATGCACATATTATATTGTCAATTTCTATTGAGTAAGACGTGGATTATTTTCAATACTACAAAATCGAACGTCGGAAGGTGGGAGCATCTGATTTTGCTGACATTACGCCTGAAAAAAGTTTCTCTTTCTTGACGTTCAGGGATGAAGATCTGATGGCGGAAACAACCTATGAGTATCAGGTTACAACAATGTATTCTGGAGGTTTGAGCTCGGCGTCTGTTTCTTTAGAGGGGTTGACAACACTATCAGAGCCTTCAACACCAGTGGTGCCTGTGCTTAGCCTTAGTGTTAAGGGTAGTGATAATACACTTCAAAACGATGTCCATATAACGATGGATTTAAGTTCCATGGATGGTTTTAAACACTATGATATTTTTCGGTGGACATTTGTTGGCGGAGGCTATGAAGGTGAAGAAGGTATTGCCTATGGTCATGTCCAGCACACATATGCTGATTTTCCTGACGCATCAGGTGTTTATAAGTATGTTGTAAAAGCTTTTTTTGATGACGGTACAGAGATTGAGGCTGAGATCCTCAATATTACTGTGGATGTTTCTGATACTGATCCGCAGCTTGTTGCAGCAGACTTTGAAGCTGCCGACTTGGACGTTCAGGCTATAAACAAAAATATCACGTTGACCATGTCGGTTGAGGGCAAGGGTAGTCCGTATCTTGAAAAGTATACAGTTCAACTCACTGCTGTCCCAACATTAATCTAATAAAGTCAACTGTTTAGAATCGGGTGGTGTTATTTTTTGTAGATGGTTTATGGGAAAGAGTTGATTTATCGGGG
>Ga0209186_1003010_pt1 | contig 11762 bp, 10 predicted proteins | sample SidtaG_FD_187426 | JGI IMG/M metagenome (GOLD analysis project Ga0209186, IMG submission 187426) | Marine algal microbial communities from Sidmouth, United Kingdom - Sidmouth_Male2 metaG (SPAdes) (version 2) | ecosystem: Host-associated > Algae > Red algae > Unclassified | place: Sidmouth...
AGGGAGTACCGCGCCTACCTTTAAACTGAATATAGGCTTGACTAATCCAGGATATAGAAAGCAAAGAGAAAGAACTATAAGTATAAGTGCTATAATATTTCTAGTATTCATTGCGCTGTTATGTTTTTTCTGAGTAATATATTATATTGACATGATAACGATAATAATACCTGATAAGTTACAAATATACGAATCACTCGTAATCAGGGGTTTTAAATAAAAGCCTCATATTAATAAAAAATAGTGCGAGTGCAATAAATAGCCATAGATACTTCCAGGCAGATGCAGGTAAAATAACCATTACTTCAGCATATCTAGATAAGTCAGAACTTGGTCCTACGTTGAAATCTTGTATAATGTATATAATAGTTGTTAGCCCCAGAAACATAAGTACTTCTCTACCAAAATTCGTTTTCCAGATAATAAGTAAAATAGCTGCTGAAAATAGAAATAAAAAACCTGTGGTAAAAATAGAGTTAAACCAATACATAGCAGTAAACAACATACTAGCAGCTAAAAGAGCAAGTACGGGCTTTACTAGGCTTTGTACTCTTGCTCCTATGTAGAACAGAATATTTCCAAAAATAGCACTGCCTAGATAGCCACCCATAAGTATGATCGCTCTATTGCCTCCGATCGTAGCAGTATAACCACTGCCGTCCTGACTGATCTGGATTCTATCTACTTCTCCACCTGTGATAATAGCGCCTAATCCATGGCCTAGTTCGTGCAGAAAAGTTACTAATAAATTGATAGGGTATAATATCTTGTTTCCCATTACACCACCATATTGTCTAAGCCCAAAATAGATCAGAAGAAATACTATTATTCTTATAAGGATAGAGCTTTTCACTAATTCGGATTTTTATAAATTACAAAGTAAATAAAATTATAATTCCATTCTATCTAAAGTATAAGTAGATTTTCTAATCTAAGTAGGAAAAGCTAAAACTGCTTCCCTTATCTATTTCACTCTCTACTATGATATTACCTCCATATTCTTCTATTATTTTTTTGATAAGGGATAAGCCTATTCCTGATCCAGGGAATTTATCTTTACTATTAAGTCGTTTGAACATAATGAAAATATCTTTATGGAATTTTTTATCGATACCTATGCCGTTATCAGAAACACGGATACGTTGATCTCCTCTTTGAATAATACTTTTTATAACAATTGTAGGTTCTGGATTAACATTGTATTTTATACCATTTTCTATTAGATTCTTCAGTACAAAATAGTATTGCTGTGGGAGTTTGATATCTGGATTATATTTCTTTATGATCTTAGCCTTTTTTTCAGATAGGAAAAGTTTCAAATCAGATTCTATACGATTGATAAGGTAGTCTATAGAAACTTTTTCTTTTAGGGTTTTGTTATCTATAGTCGTGTATTCTATAACATCATCGATCAGTTCATGCATCTCCCTTAAGTTAGTATAAGCTATGCCAATGTATTCTTTGTTCTTAGAGGATGGATCTATATTTTTATTTATTAGCTGAATGAATCCTGAGATATTTCTTAAGGGTCCCTTCAGATCATGAGAAAGCATATGTGTAAATCTTTCCTGTTGCTCGTAAGCTTTAGTAATCTTTTTATTAGCCGTTATTAAGTTTTGAGTTCTTTTCTTAACCTCTTCTTCTAGGTCGCTATTATTGATAGATTTGCTTTTATACATTCTGTACAACATGAAGCTGAAGCCTAAGAGGAGAATGGATATGGTTCCTAGCAGTACATTATTTAATGTTTTTTGTTTGAGAAGAGAATAGGTCTCTTTTCTTTCGTACTTAAGTGTCTGGTTCTCGTATTCTTTCTCTGTCCGGTATTGCGTATCCAATTGAGGTATTGTTCTTGCCTGTTCTATATTGTAAATGCTGTCTTGAGCGCTATAGTACAACTTGTAATTCAAAATGGCCTGCTCGTAATCACTTAAACCTACAAGCGCCTCAGCCGCCATAAAATATAGCTTAGAGGATATAATTCCATCATTAGCTTTCTTGCTAGAAAGCATAGATTTTTCTATTACGTCAATAGCAGCTCTAAAATCTTTTTTTTCTAAAAGTAAATTTGAATAAAATTTGTAATAATCTGAGATCCTATCGTGGTTGCCCATTTTTTCTTGGATCTGAATAGCTTCCATCATCAGCTTTTGAGACTGGTCTTCAAATCCTTCGTTATAATTTACATAAGAGATAAAATACAACGCCTCAGAAAGGAAGAATAAATTATTCTTCCCCCTAGCTATCTTCTCTACTTTTTGAAATTCTTTTTTAGCTTCATTGTATTTTTTCTGTTCTAGTTTATCTAAACCATAGTTTAGAAGTGAGTGCAATTGTTCTGCAGGATCTTTAGAGTTTTTACTTTTTTTAATTGATTCTTGAAAATATTTTTCTTCTGTTTTTTGATCCTCTATATTATTATGTAAAACGCCTAAGTTAAATAGGGTGTTTTCATAGGACTTGACTGAGTCGCTCATATGAATTTCCCATGAGAGATGATTGTCTACGTCAGAAGCTGCAGTATTGGTTTGGCTGGTAATATCTATGGCTAACAAACTATCAATCTTACTACTCTGAGAAAAGAGCGTAAGGCTTGCCAGTACAGATAGGACCATTATGTATCCTTTTTTAAGCAATGCGATGTACACTTAGTATTATAGTCATAAAGTCAAGATTTAAATCTTTCTAAAAATAGTTAATTATTTGTGGTTAGTACAGTATTTATAATTTAAGGTTTGCATAAAATGGTAAAAGATTCTCTAGGTCTATATTTTTTGCTGCTTAGTGAATTTATATAATTCATTACTTTTAAGACTATCTAAAGTTATTTTATTTTGAATAGGTATATCTTCCAAGTTTTTATAACGTAGTCTTGCAAATTGAATTTCAGATTTTCTAAGTATTTGTATGAGAGGGAAAGGGGATCGATTGGTGAAATTCCTAGGGCTGTCTTCTTCTGTATCAGCAAATAAATATTCAGGATGAAAACTTACAAGCTGTACCATACGATCGAGATTTGACATTTCTATAAGTTCTTCAGCTAACAAAAATTTATCATAGTATTCTAAAAAAGAGGTAGCCATTCCAGAAATAATGATAATGGTATTAGAGTATTTATCTTCACTTACACTCTCTAGGTATTCCGCTTCGGTAAAAACTTTTTCCAAAAGAGATTCTGTGTCATGATAAGTATAGTTAATGAAATTTATCTTATCATCCCTAAAGCTGGGAAGTGCGAAGGGGCATAGATTATATTGAATAACGTATTCTTTGATCCACTGCTTGATTAAAATCGTTTTATCGGTCATAACTGAAATAGATGGGGCTTGGTTTTAAAATAGCTGATAGCATCATTGTAACCCATTTCGTATTTTTCTTTGAAAGTTGGTTTAGTAAAATTGATGGGTGTTCCGAGCCTTGAACTAGGCTTTATTACTATATCATTTTCTGATGATACATTATTGATCCTATTCACGAGAAGGTACCTAGTAATGTAGGCAATTCTTATGGTTATAATCATGTCAAATTTTTTCTCTTCTAGAATGCTATATCTAGGTTCGTTATCTGCTACACCGCCATCTACATATTTAGATCCCTCTATGTGGATAGGTCTAAAAAAAGGTATTCTTGCACTTCCTAGTATATAGTCCCCTAATAAGCCTTCAGTTATATTATCCAGACTTCTGTATTCTAATTTCTGACTTGTCATGTTAAAACAAGAGATAATTAGCTCCTTGTTTGAGGCTCTTATTTTATCTTCATCGAGCACATATTTCAGATAAGTGATCATAGGGTCTATATTGATCCCTATACCTTCTGTGGGGTTGAGGTATTCTTTGCAAAGTTGCATAAGATAAGACTTGCTATACTGATCTATATTTTTGAAAACCTCGTTATTCACAAAATTTTTCCATATTTCTTTGGCCTCCTCCATAGGGTAATTTAAAGACAAGGCTGCATTAACGGCACCTATAGAGCATCCAGAGATAGATACTACATGTTGCATAAGTCCTATTTCCTCTAGTGCACGCATGGCACCGATCTGATAGATACCTCTCGTTCCTCCCCCTGTTAATATTAGCTTAATTCTCACTGACTCTATATTTAAGTATACGATGTATATTATTGGATTAAACGATTTCTTGCTATCTTTCGCGTCAAATTAATAATATGAAGTATACTTTTAAATTATTCGGTTTCTTACTAGCTTTTTCTTTTATACTATCTCTTTCCTCTTGTGCAGGAGATTCTTGTTATACATGTACTGATAGTGATCTTCTTGTAGATACTAGTTTTTGTGATATTATAGATGGCACCAAAGACGAAATAGATGAACTAATCGATCTATACGAAACGGCAGGTGGTAACTGTCAAAAGCAGTAAATAGACAAGAACACTATATTTTTATAATATCAGGAATTTCAGATTTTATAATAGTATTGAGTTCGCTGATATCATCTTCCTTTATTTTATTGTATTTGTCTAGTTGACTATCTATCAGCTCAGTCAGCAAAGTCCGTACCTCTATCATCTGGTCCGTAGGAGGGCCGTCGCTCATCTGGCTTAGAGAATTTAGGTGCGCTAGCTTATTTGTAAGCTTTATAGGGAAGTTCAGTGGATCCTGTCTGCTTCTGTTCTGGGTCTGATACAATGCTTTCTCTATAGTTGTCAATGTAGAATCTATTGCATGGATTTTTTTCTGGACAAGTTCTGATTTGTGTTTTTCGGAAAAATTAGACATTTGTTTTTTCAGTGATCGTATTTCTATTATTGATTCGTGTGCTTCAGTTACTTTACTATTTACGCTATCTATAAAATCATACTGTGTTTTAAGATCACGCGTAGTATAGCTTATTCTAGGATCTATTTTTACAGCGAAAGTTTGCTGCGTAGATACTCCATTTACATTAAGATCTAAAATGTATTCTCCAGGAACAACTTTAGATCCAGAGAGCGAACCCCACCAGAAAATCATACCATCAAATTTTTTAGCATCCTCTGTTTTTAGGTTCCAGTTAAAATGATTTGCTCCTTTTTTAATTTTTATCTTATTAGACTTTTCTTTAGCAAAATTAGAAAAGTATCTAATTGTATCGCCCTGCTCACTTAACACAAGAAGTGAAATGGAATCTTTTTTCTCATCATATTCTTTGATGTAATAGTGGACATTCAATCCACCGGGGTGATTCTGCCCAACTCCTTTCGCGTTTTTATTCTGACTGCCTCCCATTCTTATTGCTGAAGTAGGTGCAAATAAGTGGAACTTAGGAATGCCTGTAATTGCTTGTGCTCCTCTTATTGTGGAGAGATCGTCTATGAGCCATAGACCCCTGCCTTGAGTTGCCGCTATGAGATTGTCGTTTTTTATGGTAAGATCAGTGATCGGAACGATAGGTAGATTAAGTTGTAGAGTGTTCCATGACTGTCCATCATTTGTAGAGAAGTACATGCCCGTTTCTGTACCTGCATATAGTGTCCCTTTTTGCAAAGGATCTACTCTTACTGCTCTTGTAAAATGTTCTGAATCGATACCATTGACGATTTTCTTCCATGTCTTACCGTAATTACTAGTCTTGTAGATGTATGGTTTAAAATCTCCTGACTTGTATTTTGTACCGGCTATGTAGCAACTAGCTTCATCGTGGGGGTCAGGTTCGATACAATTTATCATCATCCATTCCGGCATGGATGCAGGCGTGATGTTGGTCCAGTTGTCACCTCCGTCTTTAGTAATATGAAGAAGCCCATCATCGGAGCCTACCCAGATAAGACCTTCTTTTAAAGGCGATTCTTGTGCCGCAAAAATAGTACAGTAATATTCTACACCCGTATTATCTTTAGTGATGGGGCCACCAGAGGAGACGAGCTTGGTAGAGTCATTTCTAGTGAGATCAGGGCTTATTATTTTCCAGCTTTGTCCCTCATCAGTTGTAAGGTGTAAATGGTTAGAAGCTGCATAAAGTTTTTTGGGATTATGCTGGGAGAAGAAAATAGGAAAATTCCACTGAAACCTATATTTCATACCTTCGGCACCATAGCCCATAGGGTTATCAGGGTATACATTGATCGCTCTGCTAAGCCCTTTTCTATGATCTTTTCTAGTGAGAAATCCACCATAAGAACCCCCGTAAACAATATCATTATCGTTAGGATCTACTGCTATATGTGCTGATTCTCCTCCTGCTGTACTTTCCCAGTCATCTTCAGTGATAGCACCACCATCCGTTCTATGAGCAATCCTTATCGTGCTGTTATCTTGTTGCGCCGCATAGATACGGTAGGGGAAATGATTGTCAGTAGTAACTCTATAGAACTGTGCTGTATTCTGATTATGGTAAGTAGACCAGGTTGCACCATTGTCATAAGTAACTTGCGCACCTCCGTCATCTCCTATAATCATTCTGTCTGGATTGTCTGGCGCTATCCAGAGATCATGATGGTCACCATGTGGCGCCCTATATGACGAGAATGTTTTTCCACCATCTTTAGATTTGTGATATGACACGTTTACTACGTATACGATATCTTCATCTTGCGGATCAGCATATATCCTTGTGTAGTACCATGCTCTTTGTCTAAGAGATCTTTCTTTATTTATTTTCTTCCATTTTTTACCACCGTCGTCAGATCTATAGATTCCACCTTTTTCGTTTTCTATAAGTGCCCATATCCTATCTGAGTTAGCAGGGGAGACCGTTACACCAGAAATCCCCCATACTCCGCTAGGTAGGCCATTGTTCTTAGAGATGTCTATCCATGTGTCTCCACCATCTGTGCTCTTGTAAAGGCCAGAACCTTCTCCGCCACTAGATAAGTCATAAGGTGTTCTTTTTATTTTCCAGCTTGTTGCAAAAAGTATTCTAGGATTATTGGGATCAAGAATAAGATCTACTGCACCAACTGATGAATTGACATACAATACTTTTTTCCAGCTGTCACCACCATCAGTTGATTTGTATATTCCTCTTTCTGGAGTATCAGCAAATAGATTTCCCATGACTGCTGCATATACAATATCTGAATTTTCTGGATGTATTCTCATTCTAGATATATGTCTAGACTTTTCCAGTCCCTTGCTCTTCCATGTTTTTCCAGCATCTTCTGATTTCCATACACCATAGCCGTATGATACATTTCCTCTTACAGTTTTTTCTCCGCCACCTACATAGATTACATTATGATCAGATTCTGCAATGGCTATAGAACCTATGGATCCTCCAAAATATCCGTCAGAGATATTATCCCAAGATCTACCCCCGTTTTTTGTTTTCCAGACACCACCTCCTGTAGCTCCGAAATAATATAAGTTAGGAGCACCAGCGACACCAGTGACAGCACATGATCTACCTCCTCTGTATGGACCGATAGATCTCCATTCTACCGAACTATACAGATCCTCATTATTAAAATTTTGACTGTAGCCATCTAGTATGATAAGAGTAAAAAGTAAAAATGTAGTTAGTAGGTTTTTCATAGTAGAGGTTTTTTTGTAGTTGTAATTTTTCTATTATTCATACTTATATGTGCTGCTGTAGCGTACTGAGTAGTGTTTCTATATCTTCTTCTATATGTAAAATTTGCTGAGTTGTTTTTTTTAAGAATCCAGCTTCGACCATAGTGTGTATCTGATCGTTTAGATAATTGTAGTAGCCACTAATATTTAGAATGCCTATAGGTTTTCTGTGTAATTCTAACTGCGACCAAGTCAATGCTTCGAATAATTCCTCCAGCGTTCCATATCCACCAGGTAATGCGATTATACTATGTGCTAATAGCATCATTTTCGCCTTCCTTTCGTGCATGGTCTCCACTGTGAACAATTCGGTAAGACCCGTATGTACTACTTCTTTTTGATTAAGAAATTTAGGGATTACGCCGATAGCTTTACCTCCATTATCTAGTACACCATTTGCTACCGCTCCCATGAGTCCGATCTGTGCACCTCCGTAAACTAACTCTATTTTTTTGCTAGCTAATCTAGCTCCTAGCTCGTATGCTATTTTGACATAAGCAGGATGAATTCCAGGGCTAGATCCGCAAAAGACAAGTACTCTTTTCATATCTTTTGAAGTTATAAAAATAGAATGTAGTGAAAGCAAAAATTACTAATAAATTTAATTTTAGAAATCTCTTATTTTCTAAACAATAAGCACCATGGCTCAAATATTCAGCGCTATAAATACTAACACGCTACAGTGAATTTGCGCTAATCCTTACATCTAATGCAAATGGAGAAGATTTACAATTAGATGTATATTCCGATTCATAGCAGTAATTATGAAGATATCCTAATAGTGAGGTAAGGTTATAGATAACTAATCGAATTATACTTAGGATCAGTTGTCTAAGCTTATAGGTACAGATCTCATAAATGCAGTTTCAAAAGACATAGTAGTATTAGTTCCTTCCACACCATCTATTGTAAGGATTCTCTCATAGATGATATCTCGCAAGTGCTTATTGTTTCTTGCATAGATCTTAACAAATAGTGCATATCTGCCGGCTATATTTGCACACTCTACTATTTCTGGAATTTTCTCTAGTTCGTCTTCCACCTTTTTATGTTGTTTAGGGTTTTCTATCATGATCTGTGTAAATGCATATGTTTCGTAACCTAGCTTTAGTGGGTCTAGCAAATAGACAGCGTTAGAAATAATTCCAGCTGCTTTCATTTTCTGTATCCGCTGGTGAACAAGAGAGTTAGAAACTTTTAGCTTTTTAGCAAGTCTTACAAATGGCATTCTAGCATCTTTTGTCAATTCATTCACAATACGAACATCTATTGGGTCAAGTTGATTCATAGCGATATATATATTAAAAGAATATAAAAATAATGACTTAAAGTTAATATAATTAGAACAATTATGACATAGTTAGTCCGCAATAGGTATCATTTTAATTATAATCATCGTAAATTTGCATTATATTGATTAGAGATTAAAATTAAGAATCATGGTTCATGCAATATTATCAGTAAGTGTTATACTATTTTCTGTAATAGATATAATAGGGTCTATACCCCTGATTATAAATATGAAGGAAGAGGGTGTGAAAATAAATCCTGGGGTTGTAACAGGGTCGGCTGGGCTTATAATGATATGCTTTTTGTTTTTCGGAGTCTCTATACTTAGCCTATTTGGTTTAGAGATAACTTCATTTGCATTAGCTGGATCTCTTATTATCTTTTTTATTGGATTAGAGATGACCTTAGGAATAAGGTTTTTCAGGAGTGATGGTGATGAGGGAGAAGCGGGTAGCATTGTTCCCTTAGCATTTCCACTGATTGCAGGTGCAGGTACTTTGACAACTATATTATCATTAAAAACAGAGTATGGCTATACGAGCATAATGGTAGGAATTGTTATTAATCTAATAATAGTATATGTGACACTGAGGTCTATGCCTTGGTTAACAAGAAAAATGAGTCCACAAGTTATCACTACGTTGAGAAAAGTATTTGGTATTATTCTTATTGCCATTGCATTTCAGATGATGAAGGATAACCTACTTGCTTAGTAGAGATAGAATTTGTATTAGTATAGAAAGAATCTTTGATTAGTAAACTGTATGAGCTTAAGAAGGTGTAAGTTTATTTATTTTTTTTGACAAATTGTGTTGGTGTCAGTCCAGTCATGTTTTTAAAAATTCGGTTAAATGATGCCTTGGAATTGAACCCACTATCACTAGCAATACCCAGCATACTATATTCTGATAGCTTACCGGAAGCTAAGGCTGTTTTTACGGCCTCTACTCTATACTTATTGACAAAATCATAGAAATTAGATTCTGCTTTTTGGTTTATAATTGCCGATAATTTATAACTGGGAATATTTACACGCCTAGATAATTTAGTGAGTGTCAACTTTGGATCTAGATATGGTTTTTCTACTTCCATTTTTGCTTTTAATTCTTTGTACTCCGCATCTGAAGTCTGGATTTTAGAGTCCGTTGACTCTTTTATGTTAGCTTCTGTTTCTTGCAGATCTTCATCTGCTATATCTTCTTCTTCTCTTTTCTCCTGCTGAAAGATTTCTGTTTTATTAAATCCTACGAAGCCTAAGATAAACATATATATAGCCAGAAAAGAAACCAAATAAAAGTCTCCTGTCAATACCTTGTCAGCAGGCGTAAATGTCTGGTATATATTGCCAATGCACGCAATTATCCAAAGCAGAATAGCACCTATAGTAATCCATCTTAGCCAGAAATGATGCATCTCGCCCTTGTAGGAAAAATTATTCTTCAGTCTTCTATGGTGTTTCTGTAAAATATAGAGCACAGAAAATAAATAAAATGGAGTTATAGCTAGTTTTATAAGCGGATAGCCATAATGCTCTACTGCCTTGTGTGCATTGTTTGTTACAAGCTGTATCAGCACAAAGGCAAGGAAGATAAAAAAGGGAAGAATATGTATGGAATCTATAGTTTTAAGTTTTTTTTGCGGGTAGAGTAGTGTCCGTGTGTAATACCATAGTAGTGGTCCATATAACATAGGAATTGCAAAATTTAACTCGGAGAAAACAGGAAGGTAGAAATTCCCTTTTGTTCTAAAGAACATGAAGATGTAACTGCAAGAAATAATAATAAGAAAAAAGATGAGTGATAAGAACCAATGAGCTTGTCTTTTCCCCTTGTTCGTTACCAAAATAAGGAAGAACAAAAATGCGAACCCTCCACATAATACAAACAAGTATTTCATCTAATAATACTGGTAAATTCTATACTCATCAAGAAGTTGAACTGCCTGATGTGAGTTTTAATTAATATAAAATTGCTATAAGAATAATAATCAGTTTGTAAATTTAATTATAATTCCCAGATCTTGTCTATAGATTGTCCAATCATATTTTTATTGGCTTTCTCCGAGTTTAAGATCGCCAGCTGATTAGGAGAGAGAAGTTTTTCGGGGTTTAACTTATTTGCTATTCGATTGTTTACTCTTGTAGCTTGCAGATGTGTCATGGGTATCGTTCTATACTTTGACTTATATAGGAAGTACTTATTTTCTTTGTCATCTCTATATTTTCCAGTTCCGCGAGTAGCTAGTCTTGTTTTATTTTCTATTAACTCTTGTTCTTTTTTGACATCAGTAAATACAGCGGAGGCACAATTTTGCTTATGGGCTGTCTTTGCTAGTTTATCTAAGGAAACAACATTGGGATCATATTTTATTTTGACAACTTCAGCACCGTTCATAAATCCAGCATCAGTGGTCAGAACACCTGGGATTTCAGCAATTTCTTTTTCGCCTGTCCAGAAGCAGAACATGGAGAATACCGTTTCTTGAGTTCCACGAGATTCAGCAGACAATTCTTCTTGTAATAATTCTAAATAGCCAGGTATAGGGATCGCTGACTCTATCATGCCTTCCATCAGTAGATTTACAACAGCTAATTCACTGAAGTTTCCAGAAAGTCTTTTCGTTATATTTTTTCCTTTCTTATCTACGATTCTAGCAACAGGATTATTCCAGGTCGGCTCATTATATTTTTTCAGAATCTCTTTGTCTCTACCTCCTTTGTTATTATGAATAGCTAAGGGTATGAAGTAATGCTCTATTGTCTCTACAATGAGCGGATTACTTAGTACACGCTTACCATAAGTTGTACAAGTAGAGCAGCCAGGAACTTCTTGAAATTGTATAAAAACTGGTTTATCTTGCGCATCAGATTTAGTAAGCGCTACGTCATAATCTCTTAACCAAGCTACTTTTCCCAATTCTACTGGCTGCTGGGCCCATATTATTGGTGAAGTGAGTATTA
>Ga0209186_1003013_pt1 | contig 11761 bp, 14 predicted proteins | sample SidtaG_FD_187426 | JGI IMG/M metagenome (GOLD analysis project Ga0209186, IMG submission 187426) | Marine algal microbial communities from Sidmouth, United Kingdom - Sidmouth_Male2 metaG (SPAdes) (version 2) | ecosystem: Host-associated > Algae > Red algae > Unclassified | place: Sidmouth...
AGTTCGAATACCGACTGACAATTCGAACGGTTGCCCCGAGGCAGTCTATAAGCCGAATCCTTCGTGGTACCCAACCGGAGGCGGTCACCATTCATTCTGCCACCCCGAAATTGCTCGATATGAGGAGCTCCACCCTCAATGCGGATGATTTACTGCTGAAGATCGAAGAAGAGTCTGAATTGGTTAACCCGAAGCCCAGTCCCGCTTCCCGGTACTTGGATTCAGGGTATCACTTCTGCTATGTCACACTGTGCGGCAAAAGGTGCCCTGCTTGGTTAGATTCCAAGGTTACGCATCTCAGCCGCCCTGGTTGGTTCCTTCACCATTGTCGGTTCTGGTTGGATGGCGAGGAGATCCATGTGCTCGGAGAAGAAAAAGTCTATCTTGTCACACCGAAGGCCGTACGGGTCATCGAGGCTCTGATCAATGCTGGCGGAGAGTATATCTCTAACAGCTTAATGTTGGACACCGCGTTTATTGAGGCGGTCAAGGAACGTAAATATAAGGATCTCGTAAAAACGAAAAAAAACCAAGTTGCCTTCGAAAAGTTTACCGAGAGAGATGAGAAAATGAGAATTCGGATCAAACCCGAATGGATGGAATGGAGGCTTGAGGAGCGGCGACTCGCCCTGGCCAAGTTCTATAAAGATGAAAGGGTCAGGGGCCGGCATTTCAACGAAGCGGCATATTTCGACCTCATGAGAGTAGCGGGTCTAGACGAGGGCTGTCTTACGTGGCCTAACTCGGAGTCTGAATCCAAGGATTGATGGCCTTTGGGTTCATTGCGGATCAGCCGTGCTTAGTTCGATCGCACTTCTTCCCTACAGGGGTTCGAGTCCCCTTGGGGGTGCCATCTTTTTAACCCTGCTTTTGCAGGGTTTTTTCGTGTCTGGAGGTTCGGGGAGGGCTCTTCTGGCAACGATACTGGCACTATCGTATGACACACCGAACGTTTGCCATGCCCCGGACGCAGGGCTATCTATAGTCAACAAGGTATCCATAGAGTTCCCGTTTCGGCGGGACACCAACCGAGGCCAGGGGATGGCATACGGTGGTTCATTGAGATGCGCCTGAGCCGGGAGGTCCGGAACGGGAAAAGAAGAACAACCCATCTCCCTGCTTCGGCAGGATCCCCGGGGCAATCGCCAGCACGGCCATGTCGTTTTGGCGGAAGGAGTCTCTATGACTCAGACAACGCAAGCGGGATCTCGTCCCATCAACGTCCTCGAGGACGACCATCCGAACCACCACCTCTCATGTTCGCGCGGGATCTGGTACGTCCATCATCTCGTCTTTCCGACGACCCACACCCCCGTCGAGATTCGACGTTCTCTGCGGACCTGTGATCTCGGCATCGCACGCCATCGCCGCGATCGACTGCTGCGCGAACTCTCCTTCGCGGGAGGTGCGGAATGAGTTCCTCCAAACATCTACTCGAGCAACTCGGCGTCTACGGATATCGGGCCATCGAACCGGTCATTCTCGCCGCTCTTGTGACCCGCGATCCGCTCCTGCTGGTTGGCGCGGCCGGCACCGGCAAGACCTTCCTGCTCAACCGGCTTTCGCAGGCGCTCGGTCTCGAACACCGCCACTACAATGCGAGCCTGGTCTCGTTCGACGATCTCGTCGGCTTCCCGTTCCCGAACGAGGACAAGTCCGAGATCGAGTACCTGCAGACCCCGGCCACGGTCTGGAACGCGGAGTCCATCTTGGTGGACGAGATCAACCGCTGCCGACCGGAGCACCAGAACCGGCTGTTCTCGCTGATCCACGAACGCCGGCTGCAAGGCATTCAGATCGAAACGCTGGTCCACCGCTGGGCCGCCATGAACCCTTGCGGTAGCCATGATTCTGACACCGAAAACTCGGTGCATTACGCTGGCGCGCTGCCGCTCGACCAGGCCCTCGCCGACCGTTTCAATTGGGTGGTCGACGTGCCCGACTGGCACCAGTTGACCGCAAGGGAGCACGTCGCGGTCGCCAACCCGTCCGCGGACGAGCCCCGCGCCGAGGCCACGTCCACCTTGGTCGAGCGCATCGCCTCCGCCCGCGAAAAGTTCGAGGTGTTGCTGGCAGAACCGCCGCCTCGGATCCTTGTGTACGCCGTCCTGGCAGCGACCTTGTTGGGCAAGTCGAATCTGCGTTGTTCGCCGCGCCGCGTTCGCCAACTTACCCGAAACCTGCTCGGACTCGCCGCCATAAATCACGGACATCTTACCGCCGACCTCGCGCTGCTCGGGCTGACATGGAGTCTGCCCCATCGCGCTTGGGGCGCGTATGTGAAACCCGGCGTTTTACGGGCGGTACACCGGACCGCTTGGGACTCCGCGTTCGACAAAGGGGAGGAGGCTTGGCTCAACCAGGTGCTGATCGAACCCAAACTCCACCTGCGGGTTCGGCAAATCCTCGGTACCGCGCCCTCGCCGGATCTCGCCGGGATTGCCACCATCCAATGCATCAACCAGTTGGCCGAACCCGATTCGACCCTGTTCGCGTTCGCGCTTTACCCGGCCGCGCTGGAGGGGCGGCTCAATCTTTCGCGTGAAGGCGTTCAGGCACTGGCCAAAAAGTGCCATCACCTCGTCGACATTGGCGGGGAAATCGAGTGGAAGTCCTACGGGAACGAGACAACCCCACATCCAAGGGTAGAAGATATCGAACACGCCTTGCGGCGGTTACGCAGCGGGCGCAAGCGCCGGGCGGAGCAACTGTTCTACGCGTTCCTCATAGAAGACGAACTGCCAGATCAACTCGACCCGCTCGAACGCGCCTTTCACAACTGCGTGCTCGAAGTGCGCAAACGCCTGCGCAAGGAGGCGGCCTAATGACCGAGCACCCTCCAAAGTTCGGCCCAAAGAGCTACCGGCAAATGCCGATGTCCGGCGCGCGGACCGTCCAAGCGGTTCGCTTCAGCCTGCTCTATCATGGCGGTCTGACAACCTGGGCTTGTGACGCGCCCGTCGTTGAAATTGTCGGTGGAGGTGAGACGCCCCGCTTGGCGCTCGCACAGGAAAGTCTACAACACGAAGGCTACGCCTCACCCGAGGAAGCCGCCACTGCCTTGACCCGCCAGCTCCCGGAAACGCCGCGTCATGCGATTCCCGACACCCAAGCTTACAAGCCGGATGTGTACACGACACCCGAGGATCCATTGATCCGCTTGCTCGCGGCCTTGGTTCTTGGCCGTTGCGTCGACGGTGTGTTCGACCCGGCGCGACCGCACATTTGGACCGAGCGGCGCCTGTCTCGAAAATTACTGCTGTTCGAACCTCGAGGGTTTTATGACCGCTAAAGCCGCTATCAATAAAACCGCGACGCACTCATCGGACCCCGCGATCGAATCAACTTTCCGAACGGTCCTCGACGAGTTGATCGACGAGAATGTGCTCGCTTGCAGCGCAATCCTCTCGCTCTCCGAACTTCGTTTCACCCGTGAGGTTCCCACCCTCTGTGTCACCTGTACGGACCGCCCAGTTCTTTGCGTGAACCCCGACTTCCTGCGCGAACACACCCGCAACGATACCGATGTAAAAGCGGTGATCCTGCACGAGTTTTTGCATGTTCTGCTCGGACACACCTTGGCGCGGAGCCAACCGAGCCCCGCCTTGAACATCGCCTGGGACACGGTGATCAACCATCTGATTCAACGCGAGTTCGGTGAGGCGTACGGGGAAGTATTCCGGCGATACTACAAGCGATCAAAAGGCCTGACTTCTCTCCTCGGACCGTGGACCAGAGATCAGCTCGACGAAGTCTGCCGTAAGAAAGGGCCGCTATTGGAGCTACGCCGAAAGCTGTATCGAGGCAGAGTGATCGCCGAGGATGTGCTGGAACTAGTCGAACAATTACAGGACACGGCCAAGGCGCTCGATCTGCCCGACAACCGACACTTCATCGGCAACCACGATTCGACCATCCCATGGGAATCCCTCAGCCGAGAAATATCCACCGCGCTTAGCCGCACCAAACGAAGCTTGGCGGGGCAGGACATCCTTGGCCGTTCGGATATGGAGAACTACACGGAGTTGTGGAAGTACTCGGAGAGCGCAGCCGCCAGCATGGGCCGTTGGGAACGCGAGACCCTCGCCCTCCTCGAACGCTGCATCACGCCGGACCAGCGCGGCCGGCCGGAATGGAAGCCGCAGCAGGCGTTCTTGCCGGTTCTGCATCCGGGCGCTCGCCGTTCGGTCGTGCAAGCGTTGTGGAGCCCGCTATTCACCGATGTCCCTTGGGACCTCCAGCATCGCGAAGCCTCCGGTACCTGTCAGGTCTACTTGGACGTCAGCGGATCAATGTTCGGGGTTATGCCTGCGCTGATCGCCCTGCTCGGTCACTTTGGCGCGCGCATTCGTCGGCCGTTCTGGGGCTTCAGTACCGAGGTCGCGCCGGCCCGGATTGTTCGGGGATCGCTCGAATGCAACACCAGCGGCGGCACGAGCATCAACTGCGTGCTCGACCACGTTCGGAAAACGCGGCCCCAGCGGGTGCTGATCATCACCGATGGTGTGGTCGAAATTCCCTGCCCCCAAATCTTGGCCGCCCTTCGTGCCGACGGCCAAGAGGTGTGTGCCTTGATCAGTCACGATGGAGCAATCGACCGCATCCAATCGGCGGGGATTCCCTGTCACCAACTCTCCGTGCAGCCGGAGGCAACCCGATGAGTCGCGTCGAAACCTACTACGCCGAAGCCGTGCTCGATGGTCATGTCGACCGCTTTTGCGATTTGCTCGCCGACCGGATCCTCGAGGAGGCGACGCGGGTGGATCCGGAAGCGCATGGCCAAATCGAAGCGGCCATCTGGAATAACAATCTCTGGTTAAGCGGCGCGGTTCTGACTCGTTCGCCCTTCCTGCGTTCGACCCGCGAGATCGTCGGCGAACTCTGGTCCGAGATTGGTATCCGCAACCCGTTCGCCGAACTCCAAATCGCCGATCACATCGACCGCTACGTCGGTGATCCGCGTCCCCGGCGCGAACGAGTGCACGACCAATGCATCGCCATCGGCTGGGCCGGCTACGACGAGAATACCGAGTTCCACCCACCGGAACACTTCCTCGCCCTCCACTTCAAAGCCGCCCTCGATCGCGCCAGTCGCGCCGGCGGCGATACGCGACTCGGCCCCGACGGCAAGCTCCTTGTTCACACCGAGGAAGACGGTGACGACTGGCGCGTGACGCGGGTTCTCGTTAGCATCCAGCACCCGCACGACCTGTCCCTCGGTTCGGTTCGTCACCAAGTCGACCAATGGCTCGAGTCCGCCTATGCCGAACTACAGGCCAGCGATCCGCGTTGGTCGCGTTCGTGGTCCGAGATCGAACGCGACATCAATCCCGGCGGCGAGTTCATCACTGGCAGCAACTTCTGCGACAACGGTCAGACAAACCGAAAACTGGTCATGGACTACCACGGCCCCCGCGTTCCGATTGGCGGTGGCGCGCAGCACGGGAAGGACAGCGCCCACATCGATGTTGTTGTCTGGCGTTCGGCGCGTGCCCAAGCGATCCAACACGTTCGTGTAGGTGCAGGGTCTGCCACCGTCAAAGCGACCTCTTCCCCAGGCGGAACGCTCGATCATCCTTTCCCCGTTCTTGACCAACGAAACGCCACTGAGGAGAAGACTGCATGAACCCCATTGATTTTCACCAAAGACCCGAAACCTACTGGAACGGAAAAGGCCGGCACCAGGGAAGTAGCATGCGCAACCCGCCGGCTACGTCTCTTGGCCTTGGTGGAGAAGCGCTACCCGAGTTGGAAGACGAGGAGGTAGAGATTCTGCTCATCAAGCTTCGTTCGACGCTGGGAGATGTCATCAGCGTGCGCGTCCGTATGGAAGGCGAAGAAATCCGATACCGGATCCAAGATGAATATGACTGGGAAGAGGAGTTGGACGTACCGCAAGCGGCTCGTCCATTAGCTTGCAAGAACTCGTTGACCTGCTTCGTGCCACCTGCCGTAAGGACTTTCCAGAAATGACCTTCATGTGTCATTTCTGGAGCGACAATGGCCACCAGTTCCTGTCGATGGAGTCCGACTTCTATCCCGGAATCGATGACTGGTGTGAGATGGAGGCCGAAACGTTCGCTATTGACTCCGGTCTGCTTCCAAAAAACTGGAGACTCTATCAGCAAACCGTCTTTCTCTTACCTGACGGGTATCAGCCACTTTTAGACCAAGAGAAATTCGCGATCATCACCGCCACCAATCCGCTGGGTGACAGCGGCGGAACCGATCAAACCGAGAAGTTTTTGGAGGACCTTCGCCAAAAGGATCTCGAACACTACCCGATCACGGGCTGTTCACCCGACCTAACTCATCGAGAAGAGAGCTTCGGTATTGTCATACCCTTGAAAGTTGCCTTGGAGCTCTGCCGAGACTACCAGCAGGACGCCATCTTCTGGGTGGATAAAGACCAATTGGAATTGGTGGATCAATCAGGCTTCCGTGAAACTCTCGGGCGTTTTTCCGAACGCGTAAAAAATGGTGGCGGAGCATTCTTTAACCATTGATCTACCATGTATTTTTCAGGTGAGCACCCGTCAGGTGGATGTGACATGACAGGAATGCCTCACCTATCACGCAGGAATTGATGGAACGCACCATCTTCCGAATTCTCATTTTCCAAGACGTTCCACGACTTGAACAGGTTTTCCAGCAGGGCCTGCTCGGCTTTGGCGCGATCCGTGCATCCTTTGATCCGGTTGCAAGCTTCCATCCCGAACCGTCCCCAATTGTCGTCCCACGTGATCCGGAACAGGCCGAAGTCCCAGCCGTCACCCAGGGGAATCAGGTAGTAGTAGTCCTCGGATATCCACGTGATGCAAAACCCTTCGGTTTCATTTGTGAACAGGCCGACGAACTTGGCTATCTTCGGGATAGATTTCTGCAACGCTTCCATGTGCCGAGCGCGATCGTATTCCTCCTGATCGTCGTGGTATTCAGAACTTTCGGGCCACTCGAAGGGTAATTCAAAGTTGGTATCGATTTCCATGATATATTCCTTGTTTAGAGGGTTTAGAGATTGGCTAGAATCGGGTTTTCCCAATCGATCCCGAGCGACTTTAGTTTTTCTCTCGCGACTTTTTCATTGCCGCCCAACTGGGTGCTGACATTTGGTAACACTTCCCGCAGGTGTTCCGTGGTTCGGATTCCGTTCACGCCGCGCTCCCAATACCGCCGCTCCTGACAATGCTCGGCGGAGATGGTGCCGGGTCTGATTGAGATCGACCCGTCTTTGCGTTCGGTGACCATCAGGACGCTAGTGGTCGAACCTCCCAGGAAGCCCTCAACCGATGCGATTTCTAATATCTCTCTGTCCATGAGTCTCCTTTTAGGTGAGTTCGCGATCCACGAAGTACGCACGCCCAGCTGCGGCAAAGTACAGATTTGGCAGCAATCCCGAACGATAGGCGCAGTTCGGAATGAAACCCGAGAAGCAGATGCATCCGTTATTGTAGGCATAGCTCCCGAAGCCGTATCCGGCCGGCATCCCCGTGAGTTCAAGGTGGTTCATGTGCAGGGCGAGCAAGGCGCCCTCGGACTCACTCAAGCCAGGCGCCGGGAACTGCTGCAGGCGAAGCAGGCCGTTTTCCCAAACGGGATGGGGCTGGTTAGCCACGAACTCGCACAGGGACGTCCGGTTTCCGTAGGGGAATTCGGCCGTAATCCCGTTTGCTCCTGCCGTGGTGAGAACGCTCGGAGGGCCTTGCATGTGGGCCGAGTGGGACCGCTCGAACTCCGCGCTCTGCCAGCGACTGGACTCCGAGCCGGTTTGTTTCAGAATCTCTCGAACACCATTTACCAATTCATCGGGCACTGCACGAACGCCCGAATCCGGGTGGCCACTCTCGGCCTCCGTCCAATCCAGCTGCTTGCCGAAGACCGGCAGGAACTCGCGTGCTTCGAGGGTCTGAATCATCGCGGCCATGCTGATTAGCGGGGACATCCATTCACGAACGCCCTCGTGTACCCGAACGACGGAGCGAAGATTCATGCGGCCTTCCTCGGGTTTATGAACCAAGCCAGCCATCGAGGCCATCATCATGAGCGGGGTGAGCACGGCGAGTTTCTTCTCGGGAATTTCGGCTTCGACATTCTGGAACACCTCCGTCTCAACACTGATCCAGTAGGCCATCTCCCCGTCCGGCCCCTCTTCGGAACCGACGATGGTGATGCTTTGACGGTTCCCTGCTGCCCACCAAGCGAAGCCATTCGGGAGATCGACGCTCCATTTATCGTCGACTCGCAACTGTTCGTGGCGGAGCCACTCTAAGGTTTTCTCGCCGGCGTTCATGCGTCCTCCCAGTTCAAGTCTTTGCATGCCACGAAAGGGTTCCTTGCTTCGCTATTCAAAAGGGTATTCATCATCTCGGTTGATCGCTCCACTCGATTAAACTAGGGGATTGGGTTCGCCAGCACCCCAGGACTCTCGCTTCAGTTCGATCCCCTTGGCCGGTCCTTCGGATTTGCCGACCAAGTCCTTTGCGCGTTGATAGCGGTGCGTGAACACGAGGACCTGTCTTCCCACCGCCAGCGTGGCCAAGCGCTCCACCGCTTTCCCCTCGTAGTTCGGACCGAGATCCGTGAACGGCTCATCAAATAGAATAGCCGCATTGGAACCCCGTCCCCTAACATCCGCGAGGAACGCCGCCAGCGCAACGATCCGCTGTTCACCGTCACTAAGAACGCCTTCCACTTTTTGCTTGGGATTAACGGCTCCCTCAAAGCGGATTCCGTGCCATGGACGCCCCTTCGATGTCCGTGTCTTCTCCAGCTTCACCTGCAAGTGGCCCGCGCCAAGCGAGTTCAGCTCCTCGTTGAATCGAGAAACAAACGCGTCCGTGATCAGTTCCTGGGACAGCTCGCCAGATTTTCGGGAGACGGCGGTGTAGCGTTTCGCATCTTTCTTCCAGGCCTTTACCTCTTTGATTTTTTGCAGACGGATCTTCTCCTGCTCCAAGGCTGATTTTTGACCGCTAACCCACTTCCGAGCCCGCAATGCAGTTGCCGTTGCATTCGCTTCGGTTGCATCAAAATCACCGGACGCTTTCTCGCGGAGAGCAGCGATCTTTTGATCGAGTTCTGTCATGTGATGTTGAATGGTTTGAACCAACTCACTGGCGTCTACCAGTTCCGGAGCCACCGCCTCTTGTGGCTTGTTCCGGGTACGCTCCACGCAGGCCGAAATCCGACTCCACACCGACGTGAGCTGTTCGCTCACCGCTACCGACAATTGCGATTTCTTCGGCATCCGGACAAGCTGGCAAGTTGCTGAGGAGTTTGGTCAAACTCGTCTTGGCCTTCTTCGCATCGGCGGCCAATTGGCCTCCCACAAACTTGGAGAACGTGGACAGACGCTCCCGAGCTTCCGAATCAAGGGGTTGCTGGCAGAGTACACAGTGCGAATCCGCCGCGTCTTGGGGGAAGGCTTGTCCGTGTTCAGTCTCCGCGTAATCGAGGGCCGCTGCCCATAGTGCACGCCACGTTCGACTGCCGACGCCCTCCATGCGTGATGCGTCCGACAAGACCAGTGCACCTTGGTCGGCTGCGGACTGGGATTGTTCGGCGATCAGCGCCGTCTTCTGGATATCCTCCCAAATATCCGAACTAGCCACCTTCATGGCCTCGTTGAGTCGATCGAGGAGCTTCTCTGTCTCGGTATGAACGCGCTTCGTTCGTTGTGCTTCCGCGCCGGGGTCAGCAGAGGACAATAAGGCCTCGACGCGTTTCAGTTCAGCTTCATCGGACTCAGCCCACGTTGCCAGTTCATCGACTCGGGTGTTGCTCCTCAATTTAGTGTATTTCTCACCAATCGGGGTTCCCGCGAACTCCCCGGGCAGCTGTGGGAGCCGCTCCACCAACTGCGCTTCCTCGGCTTCGACCAAGTCCGTCATGTGGCGAGAAACCTGACCGAGCCGATCGAGTAGATCGAGTTCGGGAGGCAGGAAGGTCAGTTCGGAACCTTTATCCAAAAGGATGCGCCCCGTTTGGCGATCGAAAACTTCCAAGGCGCCTAAGGCCTCCAAGGCTGGTCCCTCGGGTTGCCATTCTACTCCTTCAAGAGAACCGCCGCCACGACTCAATTGGAACGAGCAGGTCCGGCGCATGGGCGGGTCTTCAAACACATTGCTCTGCAATTCCAGCTTCTCTCCGCGGCCACTTGCCTTCTTCAAAATGCGCGCATACCCCGACTTGCCCGCTCCATTTTCGCCATAGACGACCGCGAGATTTGCACCCTCAAAACTCAGTGGGTTCTTTGGGTTCAGGGCGTCGATTCCTTCGACTGGCCCGATCGACTCGATACGCAGTCCGGCGTCATCACCTGCACCTGAGCGGAGTTCCGGGTAGGGTCGCCCTTTGGGTAAGTGGGCCGGCGGATTTTTCAACAAGTCCATCAGCTCCGCATAGTCTTTTTCCTCCAGCGTGTTCTGGTTGAGCACTCGACAGGCGGCTTCTTGAAACCAAATCGGATGTGAATTTAGCCAATCTTGTAATTCTTTTTTCATAAAATATTTTCCTTTTCTCAGGTTTTTTGGCCGCAGCTCAGCCGGCCAGATCTGTAAATGTCACGAACGGAGTACCCGCTTCCTTGGTAGCCGAACCGGAGGCTTTCTCCTCCTCTTTGGCGACCTTGAGGTCCTCGGCGAGCTCGTCGATCGCGGACGTAAACACCCACTTGTCGCGGCGCCCGAACTTCACCAGGAAGCTACCGCCGTTGTACTGGCCTTCCTGGTCAATGACGATATCGAGCGCCTTGGTCTTGAGGGTTTCGAGTTCGGCCTTGATGGCCTTTTCTTGGCGCTTCAGTTCGGCGAAGCGATCCATGATGAGGGTGGTTTCATTGGATTGGGTCATAGGTTCTCAGGCTCCTTTGGGAATTGATAGATTCGATGGATTGAATAATGAGATTCGTTGTCGGCAGTACCCGGGTTTACCGCCGCCGCCGCTTGCTTACCGCGTTGTGCATGAGTTGGTTTTGGGTCCAAAACGCCAAGGTGCTTCCTCGGCTAAACAGTCCCAGAGGTGCCGAGCTGGCGGGGTCACCCTCGTCCTCACAGACGAATTTGATTGCGCCTACTTCGATCTCGTCAAGCTGCTCGTTGATCATTTGCTGCTGGCGTTTCAATTGCTGCAGTCGGGCCAGCATGCTGGCGTTCGTATCGGAATTATTTCGAGTCATCGGTCTCCGTGATCGGTGTTAAATGATCTGCTGGATTGAATTTAGGCGGCGGCCAGGTCGAGGCAGGGCTGTTGGCCGCGCTTCAAGGCGAGGTAAATCTCGCCAGTGGCCCGGGCATCGGCGAGCGCGTTGTGAGCGTTATCGAGAGACACCCCGAACGCGTCCGCCACGGTCTCCAGTTTGTAATTCGGCAACAGATGCAGCATCTGCGCAAAGCTCTGCGTGTCGCTGATCGGACACATGCCCGCCTCGAACCCAGCGCTGGTGAGGAACGCCATATCGAAAGGTGCATTGTGAAAGACAAGCCGCTCGCCGGGTTCGATGAAGGCCTTGAACGCCTCCATCACCACCTCTTGCTCCGGTGCAGCGCGCAGTTCCTCCCAGGTCACCCCGACTAAGTCGAGAATCTCCTGTTTCGGCGGGCGCGCAACCCGAATCCAACTGTCGAAGTGCTCCAGCTCCTTACCATCCTCGAAGCGGACAGCTGAGATTTGAATGAGGTGGCTGAACCTCGGCGAGAAGCCTGTCGTTTCTGTGTCGAGAGCAACGAAGCTCTGCGTGTTCATTGGTGTGTTTGTCGGCATG
>Ga0209186_1003014_pt1 | contig 11760 bp, 9 predicted proteins | sample SidtaG_FD_187426 | JGI IMG/M metagenome (GOLD analysis project Ga0209186, IMG submission 187426) | Marine algal microbial communities from Sidmouth, United Kingdom - Sidmouth_Male2 metaG (SPAdes) (version 2) | ecosystem: Host-associated > Algae > Red algae > Unclassified | place: Sidmouth, United...
ATTGAGATTTGGTATTTGTTTTTTGGAATTTGAATTAATTTATCGAATATTTTTTAAAATCTAAAGCCATAGCAGCATGAAAAATTATTTTTTAAGAACGCTTATCATTGCAATTGCCGCATTGGGCGTATTAACTGTACAATCCTGTAATCCGGATGGGTGTCTCAATGATTGTAATCAGAATGGCACCTGTATTGAGGGAGACTGTTTTTGTGACGATGGATGGATGGGGGCAAATTGCGATATTCCCGACCCATGTTTTGAAAATACCTGTAATGACAATGGCGTATGTCTTGATGGGAGTTGCGTTTGCGATGTAGGTTATGATGGAACTGATTGCAACATTATAATCAGAAGTCTCTTTACCGGTGTGTATGATGTGGAAGAAATTTGTGATACAGACCCTAATTTTACGGATACTTATACATCGAGCATCAATGAATCAATTGAGGGTGTACAATTCATTACGATTAGCAATTTGTACAATTTTGGCTCTTTTGATGACGTCACTCCCGAAGATGCTACTGTATTGGCTTCTGTGAGTAATATTGGCGGCACTTACTCTGTGCTTATCGAAAGCCAAAGATTCGAAGCCACCTCACTTCAAGATTTTGAGATTGCCGGTTCAGGTACTTACGACCCTGCAACATCCGTAATCACTTTAGAGTATTCAATTACTGATACGGTACTTGACCCCTTTGACCCTGCCTATATTGACAATTGTGTGCAGGCTTATTACCCGCAATAAAGATATTTCATATCTGTCGAATTTAAGCCCTTCCAAAGTTTTTGGAGGGGCTTTTTTATTGGTATTCTTGCAAAGAAAAAGCCCCTATCCATACGAGATGAATAAGGGCCCAAAACCAAATGAAACCGTCTTTGTCCCGGAATGACCGGAACGTATTTTGAATATCTTTGTTTTGAAGTTCTTATTAGAGACTGCAAATTTAAAATAAAGGTTGCAATATCAAAGAAATAATCAATTAGAAGTAAAAAGTCGCTGTCTTATTTTTTCGAAATCTTCCATTCTAAATGCCAAAAACAGCCACAATAATAGGGCGATTAGCAGGTTAAAGTTAGCTAATCTAAATAAATTATGTAAGAAAATCAATATACTACCTCCAAAACCTTGAAGCGAAGTACCGCCTATTCCTCCATTCGCAGCTTCAAATTGCAATCTTAATCCGGTTTTGAATACTAAGAAAAGATGCAATATCAATAAGCCTATTCCTACTGCTATCAATGCGCGTTTCCAGTTTGTTGCCGTTGCAATTACCAGTGACAAGAAGAAGACCAAGTAGATACCTGCTTGTATCCATGTATCAATTTTTACCACCGGAGGGGTGAATTGTACATTTTGCCCTGCGGCGCGTGCTTGTTGGTATTGTTCTATCATTTTATCATCCAACAAAAACACCTTTATTTGTTCGCTGTCGTTATTTTTTGTACCCGGTAGTAATACATCTCTTTTGCCATCTTCACCAAATGCACCATTGTACATCATTTTTACTGTACTACCAAACAGACTTGTATAGGGTTTGTTCAATATAAAGTTGTAAATAGCTGACAATACAATGAAAGCCAACAAAAATTTACCAATAAATATGAGTATCGGTTTAGCTTGCATGTTCTTGTTCTCTTCTAATGACAGATTGTATCCATATCAACCAACAAACAATGGCAAGGACAATAAATATAACTTGCCACACTTCTACGTGCATCATGTCGAATAATTTCGGAAAATGTACTCCTGTAAAAAACAGGGTAACAATCCGAATAATATTCATTAACAATAGAAACAAGATGCCAACTAAAATACCTTTGTATTTGAACTTTGCCGGTTTGGGATAAGCAGCTACTGCCCCTGTGAATATCGCGATAGCCTCAATACCGTCACAACCACTTTCTATATCTACCGAAAATTTATTGGATGAGACGGTGTCTCCAACAGCCGTTGTTCCCATACCAAATATATTTAGCAAAAAACTGCTAATCTTGGCATCTATGTTCATAATGAAACCCAGAGGACCTTCCTGAAACCACTCTTGTGTGTATATGAGGTAAAACACCAACATAAAGAGTAAGAAGAAGCCAACAAATTTTAGAAGGGGTGAGCGTGAACGCCACCCCTTCATAAAACCTTTGAATTTCGACTTTTTATCAACGCTTTTCTGCTTTTTAGCAGTTTGTTCGGTGCGTTGACTTTTGCCTTTTCCTTTCTTTGACTTAGCCATTTTTAATGGTCAAATACTTAATCAAGTTGCGAACAACTTGAAAATTCCAAAAAACAATTCCCAAATCCCAATTTTGATGTGTTCTATATTTCATTGGAATTTGGTGCTTGTTTTTTGGAATTTACCCAAGTTCACAAATTTATCTGCAACTTGAGTAGTTATCTCTCAAAAAAATAGCCTATCAGACGAAACTCGTCTGTTAGGCATTTATTTATCAGTAATTATTCGCTAACGATTTTAATCTCTGTCTGACGGATGTAGAGTACACCCAAGTTCAAGAGAATCAATGCAAGGATAATCAAGCCCCACTCACCAACAGTTGGGATAGGCTCACCAGTTGGATCACCTACACATATACAGTCAGCATCAAGCGCATCATTGACAGTTAATGGATTGCCGTCATTACAAGAATCGCCGGGTACTTCGCAAGTACCATCGTCTGTATTGGCAGCAGCATCAAAGTTACATGCAGCAGGATTTGTACAACCCAATACAGGAGTCGGTGCACAGGCGGTGCAAGGTCCGCCTGAAATACCGGCAGATGTACCATTGGCGTCTTCAATAGTCAACGAATATGTTGAAGCACCATCAGCAGGTACATAAGCAACGATTGTTGTTCCATTGATAAGCGCATCAATTCCGGCAGCGTCGAGTGCATTTCCACTTGCATCTACTAAACCGGATACACTTGTTGCACTGTAAGGTGCCATACCCGGAACGATAGTAATGGTTTCTTGTGCCAAGTCGTTTGTACCGTCACCGTCAAGGTCTATACCTTCATCACAGTTACATGGGTCAGCCAGACCTAAACTAACAGGAGTGACAGATGTACCGACACAAGAGCAATCTGCTTGAATTGTATCATTAATCGTAAGAGCATCACCGTCATCGCAAGCGTCTCCCGCTTCCGGATTGTCGGTTACACCGCCCATACCATCGCACTCATCACAACCAGTGGCGAATACACAAGAATTATCATCTACTGTTGCCGCTGTATCAAAGTTACAGGCAGTAGCATCTGTACAGCCCGGTACAGTAACACCTGCACAAGAACAGTCTGATTGTATTACATCATTGACAGTCGTAGGATCGCCGTCGTCACATGTGTCACCAAAGTTAGCCATCTCAGCTGGGCAGTCAAAGTCACATGCAGGATCTGCCTCACCTGTACATGGTACACAGACATCGCCATTATCCGCAACTGTTTCCATATCATTGAGTGTACATGGATCACCATCGTCACAGGCTTGTACTGTATTTGTACAGTTACAATCAGTTACGGCAGTTCCACCACCACAAGGTACACATACGCTACCATCAGCAGCCAAAGTTTCAGTTTCACCAGTTGTACATGGGTCGCCGTCATCACAGGCTTGGGTAGTAGAACAAGCTGCATCACAACTTGAAGCATCTACTGTACCTGCGCATGGAACACATACACTACCGTCTGAATTAAGAACAGTTTCCATATCATTGATAGTACATGGATTGCCGTCATCACAGGCTTGTGTAGTTGTTGGGTCTGTATCACAATTTGTAGCAGTACCCGCACATGGTACACATATGCTACCATCAGCAGCAACTGTTTCCATATCATTAACGGTATTAGCGTCACCGTCATCACAGGCTTGGGTAGTAGAACAAGCTGCACCACAACTTGAAGCATCTACTGTACCGGCACATGGGACACATACACTGCCATCAGCAGCAACTGTTTCCATATCACCAGTTGTACATGGGTCGCCATCATCACAGGCTTGGGTAGTAGAACAAGCTGCATCACAACTTGAAGCATCTACTGTACCAGCACATGGGACACATACACTGCCATCAGCAGCCAAAGTCTCCATATCACCAGTTGTACATGGGTCGCCGTCATCACAGGCTTGGGTAGTAGAACAAGCTGCATCACAACTTGAAGCATCTACCGTACCGGCACATGGGACACATACGCTACCATCAGCAGCAACTGTTTCCATATCACCAGTTGTACATGGGTCGCCATCATCACAGGCTTGGGTAGTAGAACAAGCTACATCACAACTTGAAGCATCTACCGTACCGGCACATGGGACACATACGCTACCATCAGCAGCAACTGTTTCCATATCACCAGTTGTACATGGGTCACCATCATCACAGGCTTGTGTAGTTGAACAAGCTGCATCACAACTTGAAGTATCTACTGTACCAGCACACGGGACACATACACTACCGTCAGCAGCCAATGTCTCCATATCTCCTGTTGTACATGGGTCGCCGTCGTCACAAGCAGTAGCTGTTGCGCCCTCACATGGGTCTATAGGACAAGCGTCCCCACCAACAGCACAAACTGTATTACTTAATCTATAACAGAAAGGAGCAACCGGGCAAGTAAGATTTGGTAATAAAGCACTCAAATCAGCTTCACCACCAAGTCCTGGTCCGCCGCCGCCGCCGCCAATAAGTGCTTCAACAGTTGCAATGGTAAGTCCGGTAGGATCCGGATCATTAAAAGCAACTATAGCTTCAAATATAATTTCAAATGTATTGCCTGTGTCAGGCAAACCAAGTAATAAACCTGCAAGACCTCCTGTACAAGTATTCAAATCAGCTACGATACCATCCAAACCGGGCTGGTCGTATGTCATCGCAGTTACACAAACTGTAGCTCCTGCGCCAAGTGCTGCAACTGCATCTTCTGCTTCTTGGAAAGAACCAACACTGATAATAACGTCGGCAGTACCCGTTACAGAACCATCTGCATCTGTTACCACATATTCGGTAATACCTCCTGTACCAGCAGTATCTTCTGAAAGTGAAGCAGGTCCTGTAGAACCATCATTACATGCTTCGTTAGGAGCAGAGAGTACCGCAGGAGTAACATCACATGGAGGACAAGCCTCAGCTGGACAGTCAGCTGTTACTGAAATATCAGCATAGCATCCTGAGCCGGCAGCAACACCAAGCAAACCTTCCAATTCAGCAGCAGTCAATGTAGCTGTTGCAGAACTACCCGCACCACCACAAGGGAATGGAGATAAATCTTCTGAAGCAGCAGTCAATGTCGTAATAACAATATCACCTGCATCGCCGAGGTCACCATCAGGTGCACCTGTAGCTCCATCATCGTCAAGGTCATAACCTACAACAGCAGTACCATCTGTATCACAACTACCGGCAGTAGAAACTACAAGTGGAGTATCAGGATTAACAGTAACTGTAACTACTGCAATAGGGCAATCACCGTCAATCACTAGAACTGTGCCTCCGGCAGAAGCCTCAACAGGTACGATATATACATCTAAAGTAAAAGATGCCGTATCAGGTTGAGTAAATGTAATAGCTGCATCAACACCTGAACAATCACCGAATGCACCAAAGAATGTTACTTCTCCGGCAGCAGCAGAGTTCAAATTTGCTAAAATCTCATCACCTGTGGTATAAACCGTACCACCTACACCTGCATCAACAAAGGCACCTGCACCATCTGTTTCATAAAATATAGAGAAACCTCCTTGATTACCTTGTTCTACATTACTATCTACAGCACAAGCACCACCAAAATTAATGGAATATGGGTCTGTATCGCCACAAACGGGTGCAGAAGTAGGCGCGTCCGGATTAGCATCACAGGCAGGAGTAGTTCCTTGACAAGCAAAATCACCTGCTGTCAAGAATGTAACCGCAATAGCCGTCGAAGTCACAGAACAAGTCGCACCGCCTTCATCTAATGCTATTCCAAACAAATACCAAGTACCTGTAAGCACATCAAGTCCTGGATTTTGAGAGCCGGGACCAATCAAACCATTTAGCGTCTCGTTACCTACATAAGGAAGTGAACCTACACCTGTAAGGCTAAAACCACCTGCAATACCGCCCATTCCTGTCTGTGTAATACCATTTCCTTGATATGTATCAGAAAAACCGATTGTATATCCACCGGAAGTCAACGTGTCATTTAGCACATCAAATGTAAAAGTCTCTTCGGGACACACCGTTAAGGTGTCAAAACCCGCGATAATATCTCCCGCATAACATGGAGATGGTGGAGGCAAAACAGGACATGCAGGAGCAGTTCCGTCACATGTCATAGCAATATATCCATTATTGGATGCGGCACCGGTCGTATTGGTGCTAGTTCCGCAGGCACCTGCCTCATAGACACCTATTACGTAAGTACCTGACTCTGTGGCTGTGAATGTAAGTTCACAGGTAGAACCAAAATTTAAGCCGAAAGCATCGACACCATCACTAGCATTATATATTGTAAACTCTAAGGGCCATGTTTGAGCTCCCATACCTGCACCGGCAGCACTATTACAAGCACTCACAGTATAAGTTACTCCGGCAACTATACTATCAACTATATATCCCTGTTGCGCCCATATCTCCAAAGCTGTCAATTCATTAAAAGGGCATGCTCCTGTACCATCGTCGCATGGAGCACCGTTGAAGGTGTCGTTATAGTTAATGTAGGTTGTAGCAGATATATCCGAGGTACACTGACCGATAGCGTTCTGATAGCCGAGGCAACAAAACACTGAAAATATGAATAATTTTAAATACTTGTTCATAATTTTTACTAAGTTTTTAGATTTCTTGATTTATTTATTATTTGGTTGATTAGAGTTTTGTTGTAATGCTCTGACTTTTCTCAACTTGGATTGCCCCGTTCTAACATTTGAAACACTATTGGCACTTTTTGTTGTCGCAGTAGGAACATTACCCGGAACGATAGATAAACCATCAATAGGTGTCAATTCTGCCTGATTAGCAGATGTTGTTGCAGAAGCACCTTTGGAATTTTCCAATTGCGTTCTAATCGGCTGAACACCGTTCGCAATGCGCGCACCTTTGGCTTTCTTAACTCTGATAGGTGGGTCAGTCTGAGCTGTTGTATTAACAGCTAATTGTTGACTTGTAACTTGATCAGTGGACGTCACAGATGTGTCGTTTGGCACATTTGTCTGTCTCAATAGTAGTACGATACCAACCAATAATACAGCAACGAATAACACAGTTGCAAGTAGTCTTAGGTTTCTCATAAAAAAAGGTCTTTTAAATTTGATTTATTAAATAATGTTTACTCTATGCTGAATTGTGTCAGCGAATATTTATATTAAAATATTTCTAAGTACTTTTAAGAGATATTTAAAGCACTTATGCAATTGTTTTTACAAACAAATGACACTGAAAAACAGAAGGTTAAAAGAATAAACTCTTTAGGTAAGGGATGATTGGGCGAAGCTTACTCGGTTTTTAATTGCTCTTTAGGCAGCTAAAGTAGTAAAAAAATCAGTTATTCAACAAATTGGATCTACTTTTTTTAATAAATCTTAATTTTCCTTTGAAATAAAGCATATAAGCCGATTAACGATTTCTTAACAGAAATTTAGGCTAAAATAAAACGCCTAAACATCTCCTATCAAAAAAGCAATACGTTTTTTATTCCGTTTAAATAACAAAAAATCGTATTTTCGCATCACATTAAAAAAGGAAAACATAATTTTATCATGTCACAAAAAGAAAACTTTATACAAGCCATAAATGATGGATACACTTTTGAAGGTAAATCCATCATACTCGGTGGCGCTATGTTAGAAGGAGAATGTCAGACTGACACCCTTGTCAAAATACCACTGCGTACCATGAATCGCCACGGCTTGATAGCCGGAGCTACGGGGTCAGGAAAGACCAAGACGCTACAGATACTTGCCGAGCAACTTTCCTCCGAAGGCGTACCCGTACTTTTGATGGATATTAAAGGAGACCTTTCGGGTATCGCTGCCCCTAGTCCAGGGCATCCGAAAATCGACGAAAGACACGCAAAAATCGGGATTCCTTTTGAAGCTTCTACCAGCCCGATTGAGTTCCTCACACTTTCTGACGAACCCGGCGCAAGATTGCGAGCTACCGTGACGGAATTTGGGCCTGTTTTATTTTCCAAAATTCTTCAATTGAGCGATACACAAAGTGGTATTGTTTCCGTAGTATTTAAATATTGCGACGATAACAATATTCCACTCGTTGACCTCAAAGATTTTAAGAAAACATTGGAATATATGACCGGCGAGGGCAAAGAGGAAATCAAAAGCCTTTATGGTACGATGTCCACCGCTTCTACGGGTACGATTATTCGCAAAATAATCGAAATCGAACAGCAAGGTGCAGACCGTTTTTTCGGCGAAGTTTCCTTTGAAGTCGAAGACCTGTTACGCACCGATGAAGATGGCAAAGGAATGGTTTCGGTAGTACGCCTGACCGACCTGCAAGACCGACCTAAATTATTCTCTACCTTTATGTTACAAATGATGGCAGAGATATACGCGACTTTCCCCGAACAAGGCGATGCAGAGAAGCCAAAACTCATTATTTTTATTGATGAAGCCCACTTGATGTTCGACGAAGCCAGCGATGCCTTGCTCGACCAAATTGAGGCAATCGTCAAGCTCATTCGTTCTAAGGGAGTCGGCTTATTTTTTGTCACTCAAAACCCTGCCGATGTGCCGGATGCCGTACTCGGTCAGTTGGGTTTGAAGATACAACATGCCCTTCGTGCCTTTACTGCCAAAGACCGTAAAGCCATCAAATTGGCAGCGCAAAACTACCCACTCACAGACTATTATGATACTGCCGAATTGCTCACCAAACTTGGTATCGGTGAAGCTATCGTAACGGCATTGAGCGAAAAAGGTATCCCGACGCCACTCGCGCATACGCTCTTGCGTGCGCCTCAATCGCGTATGGATGTACTCGAAGCCAGCGAAATCAAGCACATAATGGGTCAGTCCGAAATTATCAAAAAATACAATATCGAAGTAGATCGCGAGAGTGCTTACGAAATTCTCGGTGAGAAAATCGAACTCGCCAAAGAGGAAGAGCATCAAGCCGAATTGCAAAAGCAACAGGCAAAAGCTGCTAAAAGCACCACTTCCAAACGCCGTACCAAGCAAGAGAAATCTGCCGTCGAGAAAGCGATGGACAACACTGCCGTCCGTCAGGTTGGGCGCACCGTTGCGCGGGAGTTGACACGAGGTTTGCTCGGTGCATTGGGTGTCAAAACTACTCGCCGCCGCAGACGTAAGTTGTGGTAGAAAACGCTCTTTCGTTTTGATTTAAAAATAACCATCGTAGAGACGCGATTAATCGCGTCTCTACCAATGAACACAATAAAAAATTATGACCTATCGCACGCTAACCGTAGAAGATTATCCCACATATAATGCCCTTCGAGGCATGGCTTTAGATACTGTTCCTGAAGCATTTGGTTCTACCAATCAAGAAGAAAATCCACATCGAAAAAGTCGTTTTCAATCCAATGTCACCTACAAATACAGTTTCATTATGGGTGCTTTTGATAGAGAAAAATTAGTGGGAATGGTAGGTTTTATGAATTCAGGAAAAATCAAAATGCAACACAAGGGTATCATTTGGGGTATGTTTGTAAAACCGGATATGCAAGGGCGCGGTATTGGCGCAGAATTGATGAAAAACACCCTCCAAAAAGCCACCAAAATCAGCCGCATCCAAAAAATCAACTTGGATGTAAATGCCGAAAATAAAGCTGCTATTCATCTCTATGAGAAATTGGGTTTTACCTCTTTTGGTTTGGAAAAAAATGCTTTACTGGTCGATGGGAAAATGTATGATACGATTTTGATGAGTAAAATTGTAAAGTGACTATGAACGACGAACGCCGAAAAACGCCAAATTCAAAATCAATAATTCATAAAACATCACATGTACAAAAAGATAGGTCATCGTATGGAAAATAATGGGTAAAACTATCCACGCCCAGTCATATTTTTTCGTAAAAAAGCCAATAATAAACAAACCTTCCATCAGCACTGCGCCGACATTCGCCAGAAAAGACAACATCGGATGTGCGATAAAAAAAGCATAAATCCCATTCATCCAAGCATCAGGATTGAGGGCGATGTGTGTCGCGTTTTCATTCATAAAAATCGCTACGCCTTGCTCAAAATTGAATAAACTTCCGCGAAATAATTTCCATAAAAAAGCCGAACTATAGACCCACAAAGTAAAATAACGCAGCCCTCCCCACATCAATCCAAAAGTCTTTTCGCCACGAAACCAAAACGGCACACCAATCAACAATACACCCACCATACAATGCGTATGATGCGCTCCAAACGAATTGTAAGACACAAAATAAATCAAATAAAGTAGCGTAAAAACGATAGGAAAAATTCTTTTTTGGGTGAAAATAAAACTCCCCAAAGCCGCCCCGAATAATAAGACATCAAACAGCACTGCCACCGCGTAATGTCCTGAAATCCATTGTGGTACATTCATCAAATGCAAGCCCCAATAGGTCAAATCTACATACGGATACACCAACACAGGCGCAGCCAACTGCCCCATCAGCGAATGCGCCCACCAACGATACAACAAGGACAGCAACACACCCGCGAAAGCGAGGCGTTGGAGTGTGTGTCGTGTGTATATGATTTGAAAATTCATCGAAAATCATCGCGCCACAATGTAGGGACAGGGCATGCCCTGTCCCTACATTGTCCGCTGGTTTTGTGTTAGTTATTTATCGTTAAAATAGGTTTTGTGTTGACCAAATTTAAATGTCCTGACTCGTCGTATGCCCATGTCTGCATATTCACTTCCAAAGTCTCAATTTCACGGTGAGCAGAACGTTCTAAATAACGCATTAGCCATTCCTGAAATGCCGCGTATTGTGCTTCGTCATTTGTGATACGCTCTAGTGTGGCTTGTATTTTTGTGTAATTATCGCCTAATTTTTCTTGAAAAAAAGTCCGTGTTGGGTCGGTGTCGTTGTTGTTTTTCATTTTGTCATAATAAAAAATACTACCAGTGACGATGTGACGGTTGGCATCTATTAATTCCTTCGTATAATTGAAAGTTTCGCCATTCAATTTAATCTGAATGACTTCGTGCGTCGTGCGAATGTTTTCTTTTTCAGAAAACATTGCCCATAAAAAAAATGGCGTAATTTGATGACCTGCAAAGGTGAGCAGCAAGGTCATTCCACAGAAAATGATGACACTCCAAAATAGCGTTTTAGAATGTTGATAAAGGCGGTAGAAGTAATATCGTGATTCGTTCATTCGTGTACTCATTTATTCGTTTATTCGTGTACCCGGATTAACGAATCACGGATTAACGAATAAACGAATTCTACTTTACAAACACTTTCACGCCATGCTTAGGTCGTAAAGTAATCAAGGCTTCGGGCACTACGGGATGCGTGGTATCCAATTCAAAATCAAAGTGTTGTACCATCATCATGATAATGAGTTGGATTTCCATTAGCGCGAAATTATTGCCGATACACATACGCGGACCCAGCCCGAATGGCATATGAACGCCTCTATGTCGCTGCTTAGTGCGTTCGGGCGTAAAGCGGTTGGGGTCAAATTGGTTGGGGTTTTTCCAATATCGCTCGTCACGGTGTAGATTGGAGATGGAAACAAACACCATCCCGCCTTTAGGAATCGGATAGCCATTCGCTTCGTCTTGGCTGAGGGCTTCGCGTCCTGTTGTCCATGCG
>Ga0209186_1003015_pt1 | contig 11760 bp, 1 predicted proteins | sample SidtaG_FD_187426 | JGI IMG/M metagenome (GOLD analysis project Ga0209186, IMG submission 187426) | Marine algal microbial communities from Sidmouth, United Kingdom - Sidmouth_Male2 metaG (SPAdes) (version 2) | ecosystem: Host-associated > Algae > Red algae > Unclassified | place: Sidmouth, United...
ACTCCCGAATCATTAAGCTATTTTACCCTCCAAAAATATATCAAACACCTTGAGTTTCTGGATAACCCTACATATGTTTTTAAACATCATCAAGCTCCGGAGGGGTATCGAATTGTCGAATTGATGAGTTGACGAGTTGTCGAATTGACGTGATTCCAGCAACACAACAATTCATCAACTCATCAACTCATCAACCCGACAACTCATCAACCCGTCAACACATCAATTATGCGAATCATAGGCGGCAAATTTAAGGGTAGGCGATTTCATCCACCGGCTAAAAACTGGCGGACACGCCCGACGACGGATTATGCCAAAGAAGGTTTGTTTAATATCTTGTCTAATCAAGTAGATTTTGAGGAGTTGAAGGTTTTGGACCTGTTTTGTGGTACAGGTAATATCGCTTATGAGTGTGTGTCGCGTGGATGCATGGATGTGACTTGTGTGGATAAATTTTACGGCTGCATCAAATTTATCAAGGAGACGGCTAAGGAATTAGGACTTGATGATGAATTAGTCGTAGTGAAAAGCGATGTGTTCAAGTTTATGAAAAACGCTGAAACGGCTTATAACTTCATTTTTGCAGACCCGCCTTACGCACTTTCCAAAATTGAAACGCTTCCTGATTTGGTTTTTGAATATGAACTTTTGTCGGATGAGGGCTTCTTTGTAATGGAACACGGTGTTCAGAATAACTTTGAGGCACACCCTAATTTTGACTTTTCTCGTCGATATGGGGACTCTGTGTTTTCATTTTTTAAGGGTATTGACGAAGAGGTTGTTAAATAAAATGTCATGTTTTGCATGTCACACTTTGTATTGAAGACATGTTGTGTTATATTATGTTTTATGATGAAAAGAAAAGTTGATTTTTTCGACTGCGATTAATTAATAATCGGAAAAGGTAAGTTTTAAACATAGCTTTTTTGTCTATGCAAATGTGATTTCTTTTCGTTATTTAAAGTGTTTGGCAGAAAAATTTTGTGAAGTGAGTTCACAATTTATATGACTAAGTGTTGGTTGTTTTTTCGACTAAAAAACATCTTTTAACTTTGTTTTTAGTCGAAAAAACAAAATATACAAACATAGAGACTAGACTATGAGAAGATATTTTGAAGAATTGTTTTAGAAATCATTATAATGGCATTTTTTATGAAAGCTATTTTCTTATACGTAATTAAAATATTTTTGTATAATTTTTAAATACAGCGTTACTTTTTAAAATTTTACGTCTAATTTGCACAGAATCTTTGCTTATATCCTGAAATTATTTACCGCCGAAGTATGAACATATGTTTTAAGCCCCATGACTAAATTGATACTAAGCATTTAATCTTATTCTCTGATACCACAATTAGTTCTTTTTATAAAGGGAAAATTTTGGAATAAAGCCAAATTTCGCAAGTCCTTCATTTGCAGTATTTTATAAGCTATCTCTCCTAAAAGTATTATTGCATCTTGCCATTATTTTTACAATAAAAATAAATTGGAATGAAGTATGTCTTGTGGTTATTTAGCAAGGAGATAGTTACTTTCCTGAGCCTATCGCATAAATTTAGTCGTATTAAATACTTTATGAAGTAGTATTTTTAGAGTTGTATTATTCAATGGTTATTTGCTTGTCAAATTTATATTGCACGCATAATAATAAAATTATTATTGAGTTGTATAACAAAAAAAATACTGTATGATGAATATAAGAGTGACGTAAAAAATATCCTGCATCTAAAGGTAGTAAAGTTCAAACATTTACATTAAAACTTATACTTGAACTGAATTTTACTCCTTTTATATTAGAATATTAAGTTTAGACTTTGGACAGAGGGAATTGGGAAATTCGGTAAATCCCTCTATTTAAAATTTTTATGAAAAATAATTATTTACATATTTTATTATGTTAATAAAACTAAAACAACTGATAATCAATAGATTACGAATTTTAACGTAATTTCCCAGTTCCCCAATTCCCATTCTGTCCAAAGTCTAAATTAAGTAATCCTTGCTATATTCGCAAAATAATGTTTTAATACTATATCGTCTGTGCTGAGGATGTACTTTCAAAAATCGTTGTCATCGGCTTTTGGGGCAAAAGTATCTTATTACTTCGATACGCATGACAATGTGATTACTTGACACAACCCTTTTCATAAATACACGTATTTTTAGGCTGAAAGTTCTTTATATATATATAAAAAAATATTTTATCTACAAAATTGGCAATGGCTTGCAACGAAATTGTAATAAAATTAGACTAAGTACTATGAGCAAACGATTTCAAATCAAATTATTCTGTCACACTTAAATAGTGAAGAATAAATCTCCCTCATATCCTATTCACTGCTGAATTGCACCATTCCGATAATTATCCAAATTGCATTTACTCAAATCAAACACATATAAAAATCTATTAATATATTTTATTGCGTTATCTACCTAAGAATTGAAATTTTTAAACAACTAAATTCAATCATGAGAAATCTAACCTTTACACGTTTTAGAGGTGTACAGTCACCTTCTTCGTGGCATCAGAAGTTCATTGGAGCTTTATTGGTGCTGTGTATGAGTGTCGGTTTTACCGCCGATACTTATGCACAAATTACCTTAACCGCTACGGTTGAGGATGTATCGTGCGATCCGGCACCGTGTCCGCCGGATGCTGATGGTGCTATCGACCTGACTATTACAGGTGGTGCAGAACCATATAATATTCAATGGTCATTCAATGGTGTTGACCTACCTACTTGTGAAGAACCTGCCTTCGATGAATTGAACGGCGTAGGTAGTCTTGACTTAGGTGGTGTGGACAATACCGTCGTTGAAGATGCGATTGCTACTCGTAATTATATCATTCAGGGGTCTGCATTGACTGTCAATGACGCTTCATTTAACGGTGGTGCTGATGTTGATGAGGAAATCATCAATAACAGTCAGGAAACGAGTATTATCGGATTACGTACGGGGGTTGATCATCCGGATATTATTGGTGGTCCGAACGCTGCGAATATGACCCGTACATTTACTTTCGACCCACCGGTTTCCAATTTGCGTATGTTCTTCAATGACCTTGACAACAATGACGTTGTGATTGTCAATCCTAAGTTGGGTGGAGCTGTGCAGACGCTTACGCCCGACCAGTACACTATTGTGGATCCTAGTCAAGTGGGTTTGACACAAGTTGATGCACGGGGTAATGCCGACCCAAACATGTTCACATCTTTAGTTGACCAACAACTTGGACCAGAAACAACTAGTGGTATTGACTTCGTGTTTACAGGACCAATTGACGAAATTGAACTTATCTTTTATGACGACGTTGCCGGACCGGGTATTGCCGGTTCAGAAGGTGGTTCTTACACCGTGAACTTTCCCGGTCAGTGTCGTGAAGACTTGGCTTGTATTGAAGCTGGTACTTACGCTGTTGTGGTAACAGATGCTGATGGTGCTACTGCTACCGAGACCTTTACCGTAACTTCACCGAATTGTACGTTTGATTTGTCAGCAGAAATTACGGATGTATCTTGCGACCCGACTCCATGCCCACCAGATGCTGATGGGGCTATTGACCTGACTATCAATGGTGGTGTAGAGCCATACGACATCCAGTGGTCATTCAACGGTGTTGATTTGCCGACTTGTGAAGAACCTGCCTTCGATGAATTGAACGGCGTAGGTAGTCTTGACTTAGGTGGTGTGGACAATACCGTAGTTGAAGATGCGATTGCTACTCGTAATTATATCATTCAGGGGTCTGCATTGACTGTCAATGACGCTTCATTTAATGGTGGTGCTGATATTGATGAGGAAATTATCAATAACAGTCAGGAGACGAGTATTATTGGATTGCGTACAGGTGTTGATCACGACGAGATTATTGGCGGTCCGAACGCTGCGAATATGACTCGTACATTTACTTTTGACCCGCCGGTGTCGAATTTACGTATGTTTTTAAATGACCTTGACAACAATGATATTGCTATCGTTAATCCTAAGTTGAATGGAGTCGTACAGACACTTACAACATCTGAATACAGTATAGTCAATACAGCACAGGTTAGTAGAGCGATTACAGATGAGCAGGGAAACTCCTCACCTAATTTGTTTGCCTCAGATATTGACCAACCACTCAATGCAACTACGGATGGTGGTATCAATTTCGTTTTTGCCGGACCGGTTGATGAAATTGAAATCATCTTTTATGATGATGTTGCCGGACCGGGTGTTGTTGGCTCAGAAGGTGGTTCTTACACTGTGAACTTCCCCGGACAGTGCCGTGAAGACTTGGCTTGTATCGAAGCCGGTACTTATATAGTTGAAGTGACGGATGCTAATGGTGCAACTGCCGTTGCTACCTACGTCGTAGATCCTGTAGTAGGTTGTAATCCACCTACACAAGTGACTATTCCTTGTGGTGCTACTGAAGGTACCATCACTGTTTCCCCTTCTTTTGGTGTAGCTCCTTATACTTTCGGTTGGGAAGATGCTAATGGCAATCCACTTCCACTTCCAGCCCCATGTACAGAGAGAGATTGGGCGAGCTTTGAGTCGCTTAATGGTACAGGTGCTAATCCTGTTCCGGGTGGCGTAGATAACAGCATTGTTGAAAATGCAATCAACACCCAACCTTTTGTTATTCAAGGTGCTGTTATGACTGTTAATAATGTCGTATTCAATGGTGGTGCTTCTATTGATGAAGAAATCATTAACGATACTCAATTGAATGGAACTTTTGCACTCCGTACAGGTGTTGACCACGAGGGAACTACTGGTGGTATCGGTGGTGCAAATATGGTTCGTACGATCACATTCAGCAAGCCTGTTTGTGATTTGAACATGTTCTTCAATGATATTGATAATAACGATGTTGCTATTATCAATGCTAAACTAAATGGGACAATTCTTCCTTTGACGCCGGGTGTTGATTTTACGCTACCGGGTACAAATGTTTCTTACGAAGGAGGAAACCTATTCCAATCTATTACCGACACAGGCCTTAATAATACTACTGAAGGTGGTATTGATTTTACTTTCTCTCAATGTATTGATGAGATAGAAATCATCTTTTACGATGATGTTGCCGGACCGGGTGTTGTAGGTTCAGAAGGTGGTTCTTACTCCATCAACTTCCCACCAACTTGTGACTACGGACCAACTGAAACACTTCCTCCGGGATGTTATGATGTAACTATTTTTGATGCAAATGGAAGTAGTCAAGTAATTACTTACTGTATTGAGCAAGATAACTGTGGTGCTATCGGTAACTTGGTATGGATAGACGAAAATGCTGACGGTATCCAAGATGCAGGTGAGTCGGGTATTGCAGGTGTTACTGTAAGATTGACTAATGCTGCATCAGGAGAAGTTTTTACAACTGTAACTGATGCTGATGGTGGTTATATATTTGATGGACTTGAGGGAGGAAGTAAAAAATATGATGTACTCGTAATTGCTTCTACTCTACCTTCTGGTCTTAGCCAAACAACCAACCCTACACTTCCGGGTGCCGATTTCGGTAACCAAACTCAGGCAGGAAATGGTTACTCTATTACACTTGGCGATGGTGAAGAAAATTTGACAGGTGACTTCGGTTACATTTGGGAAGATCCGAATGGCAACCAAGGCACAGCAGCTATTGGTGATCGCGTATGGTATGATGCTAACAGTGACGGTGTACAAGATCCGGGCGAAGCAGGTATTGGCGGTGTTACTGTTTCTGTACTCATTGATTCTGACGGAGACGGTATCAAAGATACTCCATTCACAGGCGCTATTGACCAAAATGGCAACACAGGCACAGGTACTACTGTAACTGAGCCGGATGGTTCTTACATTTTCTACAACTTGCCTGCGGGTGCTTACGCTATTGTTGTAGATCCTAACTCTGCTCCACTTGCAGGTTTGACTCAAACAGGTGATCCTGATGATTATGGTATGGTAGCTACCAATCCTGACAATCAAGGTGAATCTGTATTGCTCGCTCCGGGTGATGTTTTCTTATTAGAAGATTTCGGTTATAATGATCCTGCTGCAAATGATATAGGAGATACTGTTTACTTCGATCCTAATGCAAATGGTACACAAGATGCAGATGAGCCGGGCATACCGGGGGTTACAGTTGCACTCTTGGACCAGAATGGCGATCCTATCGCTACGACGACGACTGACGAAAATGGTGAATACTTATTCCCCGGTTTACCAGATGAGCCATATACTGTAGTTATTACTGATACAGATAATGTATTGGGCGACTTGGTAAACAGTGGTGACCCTGACGGCGGAAATGACGAAATGTCTTCTGTACCGGGATTACTTGCTGACAACTTAGACCAAGACTTTGGGTATACTCCTGCCAGCCAAGATCCGGGCGAAGGTCTTATCGGTGATACTGTATTCTTAGATTATAACGGTAATGGTGTACCCGATCCGGGTGAAGGAATCGAAGGTGTTACTGTTGATTTACATGATGGTACAGGTGCAGTAATTGCTTCTACGGTAACTGACGAAAATGGTAACTACTACTTCCCGGGATTAGACCCAACTGCCACTTATAGTGTAACCGTTGATCCAACGACGCTCCCTGCGGGTGTTGCACCAACAGTAGATCCTGATGGTGGAAATGACAACACTTCTACTACTGACTTGAGCAGCGACCCGGATGGTATTGATTTGACTCAAGACTTCGGTTATGAGCCTACTCCCGGTTCTGAAGGTAGTATCGGTAACTTAGTATGGTTAGATACTAATGTAGATGGTGTAAATGATGGACCAAATGGTGCAGACGGTACACCGGGTACTGACGACGACGAGCCGGGTATTGAAGGTGTCACTGTTGATTTATATGAAGATACTAATGGCAATGGTGTTGTTGATCCGGGCGAACCACTCGTAGCCAGCACTGTAACAGATGCTAACGGTAACTACTTGTTCCCGAATCTACCAACAGATAATGGTAATGGTGTCAGCTATATTGTTGATGTTACTGATGAAGCTAATGTAATAGAAGGTTACTGGCACAGCTTAGGTACGCCAAATACCGATGATAATAGCCAGACTGATACTTATGCTATCACGCTTGGTGGTGGCAATCCAGTTGATAACCTTACGGCTGACTTTGGCTACTATATTGAGTCTGCAGTATTGGGTAACTACGTTTGGATGGATACAAACGGTGACGGTATTCAAGATCCGGGCGAAATGCCAATCCAAGGGGCTGTTGTTACTTTAGAGGTTACTTATCCTGACGGTTCTATTGTTACAGTTGTTGATGTTACTGACGCTACCGGTCACTACATCTTTGAGAACTTATTATCCGATGAAGATTTTGACGGTACAGGTACTTATGCTACTCCGGGTGCAGGAGGTGGCGATGAGCCATACTTCAACCTTTCTGTAGAAACCCCTGTTGACAAAATACCAACTGTTATTGATGTGAATGCTGATGGAAATGATTCAGAAGATTCAGAAGACCCTGCCGGTACGCAAGGTATCGCTATGCAAGGTTTCACTGATACTATGCCACAAGCCGATCCAAACGATGAGCCTACGCACTTGACTTTTGACTTCGGTTTCACCGGAAGAACAGGGGCAATTGGTAACTTGGTATGGATAGATGAAAATGGTGACGGTCTGCAAGATGCAGGTGAGCCGGGTATCTCGGGTGTTACTGTTACAGCTACTAATCCTGTTACAGGTGATATGTTGACAACTACTACTGATGCAGATGGTGGCTACTTGTTCGACGACCTGCCCCCGGGTAAGTATGATATTGTTGTAGATGAAACAACATTGCCTTCAGGCATGAGACAATCTACCAATCCTGTCCTTCCGGGACAAGATTTTGGTAACCAAACCAACAACTACTCTATCACGATAGGTCCGGGTGAAGAAAACCTAACAGGTGACTTCGGTTATGTTTGGGAAGACCCGAATGGCAACCAAGGCACAGCAGCTATCGGTGACCGCGTATGGCTAGATGCTAATAGCGACGGTGTACAAGATCCGGGCGAAGCCGGTATCGGTGGAGTTACCGTTTCTGTATTTGAAGATGCAGATGGCGACGGTATCAAAGACGACCTCGTTACAGCAGCTATTGACCAAAATGGTGTACCCGGTGGTACTACTGTTACTGAACCGGATGGTTCTTATATATTCTACAATTTGCCTGCGGGTGCTTACTCTATCGTAGTAGATGGTACTTCTGCACCACTTGCCGGTTTGACTCAAACAGGAGATCCGGATGACTACGGTGCACCAGCTACCAATCCTGATAACATCGGCGAATCAGTGGTACTTGCTCCCGGTGATGTTTTCTTATTAGAAGATTTCGGATATAATGATCCTGCAGGTAACGATTTAGGTGATGTCATCTATTTCGATCCCAATGCAAATGGTACACAAGATGCAGGTGAGCCGGGTATTCCGGGTGTTACAGTTACACTCTTGGACGAGAATGGCGATCCTATCGCTACGACCACTACAGACGAAAATGGTGAGTACTTATTCCCGGGATTACCGGACGAGCCATACACAGTAGTTGTTACTGATACAGATAATGTATTGGGCGACTTAGTGAATAGCGGCGACCCTGACGGCGGAAATGACGACATGTCTTCTGTACCGGGATTACCTGCTGACGACACAGACCAAGACTTTGGATATACGCCTCCGGGACAAGATCCGGGCGAAGGACTTATCGGTGATACAGTATTCTTAGATTATAACGGTGATGGATTACCTGACCCGGGAGAAGGAATTGAAGGTGTTACTGTTGATTTACACGATGGTGCAGGTACTGTCATTGCAACAACCACTACTGATGAAAATGGTAATTACAGCTTCCCTGGATTAGACCCAACCGAGACTTACAGCATAACAGTCGATCCTAGTACATTGCCTCCGGGTGTTGCACCAACAGTAGATTCTGATGGTGGAAATGACAACACTTCTACTACTGACTTGAGCAGCGACCCAGATGGTATTGATTTGACTCAAGACTTCGGTTATGAGCCAACTCCGGGTTCTGAAGGAAGTATCGGTAACTTAGTATGGTTGGACGAAAATGGTGATGGTGTCAATGACGGACCAAACGGACCTGACGGTGTACCGGGTAATGACGATGATGAGCCGGGTATCGAAGGCGTTACTATCGACTTGTACGAAGATACTAATGGTAATGGCGTTGTTGATGCAGGTGAGCCAATCGTAGCTAGTACAGTAACAGATGCAAACGGTAACTACTTGTTCCCGAACTTGCCAACCGACAATGGCGCAGGAGTTAGTTATGTTGTTGACGTTACTGACGAAGCTAATGTATTGGAAGGCTACTGGCACAGCCTCGGCACGCCAAATACCAATGACAATAGTCAGATGGATACATACGCTATCACACTTGGTGGTGGCAATCCGGTTAATAACCTTACGGCTGACTTTGGTTACTACGTAGAGCCGGGAGTATTGGGTAACTACGTTTGGATGGATACAAACGGTGACGGTATTCAAGATCCGGGCGAAATGCCAATCGAAGGTGCTGTTGTTACTTTAGAAATTACTTATCCTGATGGTACAGTAATTACGGTGACAGATGTTACGGATGCCAACGGTAATTATGTCTTCGAAAACTTATTGGCTGACGAGGATTATGACGGTACAGGTACTTATGCTACTCCCGGAGTAGGAGGTGGTGATGAGCCATACTACGAACTTTCTGTCGAAACACCAGATGGTAAATCACCTACTATCATCGATGTGAATGCTGATGGAAATGATTCAGAAGACTCAGAAGATCCGGCAGGTACGCAAGGTATCGCTCAACAGGGCTTAACTGATACCACACCACAAGCTGATCCAAACGATGAGCCTACGCACTTGACTTTTGACTTCGGTTTCATAGGAAGAACAGGGGCAATCGGTAACTTGGTATGGATAGATGAAAATGGTGACGGTCTGCAAGATGCAGGTGAGCCGGGTATAGCAGGTGTTACTGTTACAGCAACTAATCCTGTTACAGGTGATATGTTGACAACTACGACCGATGCAGATGGTGGTTACTTATTCGATGAACTGCTTCCTGGTAAATATGACATTGTAGTAGATGAAACTACATTGCCTTCAGGCATGAGACAATCTACTAATCCTGTCCTTCCGGGACAAGATTTCGGTAACCAAACCAACAACTACTCTATTACTATCGGTGCGGGTGAAGAAAACCTGACTGGTGACTTCGGCTATGTTTGGGAAGATCCTAATGGCAACCAAGGCACAGCAGCTATCGGTGACCGTGTATGGCTAGATGCTAATAGCGATGGTGTACAAGATCCGGGCGAAGCCGGTATCGGTGGAGTTACCGTTTCTGTATTTGAAGATGCAGATGGCGACGGTATCAAAGATGACCTCGTTACAGCAGCTCTTGACCAAAATGGTGTATCGGGTGGTACTACCGTTACTGAGCCGGATGGTTCATATATATTCTACAACCTGCCTGCAGGTGCTTACTCTATCGTAGTAGATGGTACTTCTGCACCGCTTGCCGGTTTGACTCAAACAGGAGATCCGGATGACTACGGTGCACCGGCTACCAGTCCTGATAACATGGGTGAGTCTGTCGTACTTGCTCCCGGTGATGTTTTCTTATTAGAAGATTTCGGATATAATGATCCTGCAGGTAACGATTTAGGTGATGTCATCTATTTCGATCCTAATGCAAATGGTACACAAGATGCAGGTGAGCCGGGTATTCCGGGTGTTACAGTTACACTCTTGGATGAGAATGGCAATCCTATCGCTACGACCACTACTGACGAAAATGGTGAATACTTATTCCCGGGATTACCGGACGAGCCATACACAGTAGTTGTTACTGATACAGACAATGTATTAGGTGACTTGGTAAACAGCGGCGACCCTGATGGCGGAAACGACGACATGTCTTCTGTACCCGGATTACCTGCTGACGACACAGACCAAGACTTTGGCTATACGCCTCCGGGACAAGATCCGGGCGAAGGACTTATCGGTGATACAGTATTTATAGATTATGACGAAGACGGCGCACCTGACCCGGGTGAGGGTATCGAAGGAGTAACCGTTGATTTACACGATGGTGCGGGTACTGTCATTGCGACTACCGTAACTGACGAAAACGGTAACTACTACTTCCCGGGACTAGACCCAACCGAGACTTACAGCGTAACAGTTGATCCTAGTACATTGCCTCCGGGTGTCGTGCCTACTGTGGATCCTGACGGTGGAAATGACAACACTTCTACTACTGACTTGAGCAGCAATCCGGATGGTATTGATTTGACTCAAGACTTTGGTTATGAGCCTACTCCGGGTTCTGAAGGAAGTATCGGTAACTTAGTATGGTTAGACCAAAATGCTGATGGTGTCAATGATGGACCAAACGGACCTGACGGTGTAGCTGGTAATGATGACGACGAGACAGGTATTGAAGGCGTTACTGTTGACTTGTATGAAGATACTAATGGTAATGGTGCTGTCGATCCGGGTGAGCCACTCGTAGCCAGCACTGTAACAGATGCGAACGGTAACTACATATTCCCGAACTTGCCTACTGATAATGGTGCAGGTGTTGACTACGTTGTTGACGTTACTGACGAAGCTAATGTATTGGACGGTTACTGGCACAGCTTAGGTGCGCCAAACACCGACGATAATAGCCAGACAGATACTTATGCTGTCACGCTTGACGCTGCCACTCCTAACGACCTGACCGCTGACTTCGGGTACTACGTAGAGCCTGCT
>Ga0209186_1003019_pt1 | contig 11739 bp, 14 predicted proteins | sample SidtaG_FD_187426 | JGI IMG/M metagenome (GOLD analysis project Ga0209186, IMG submission 187426) | Marine algal microbial communities from Sidmouth, United Kingdom - Sidmouth_Male2 metaG (SPAdes) (version 2) | ecosystem: Host-associated > Algae > Red algae > Unclassified | place: Sidmouth...
CCCGCGCCGCCCCGTCTTGTTCGCCATCTAAATCTTGGCGTCTCTCTCGAGTCCTAGCCCTTGCGCGCCTTTGCGCCGTCTAGGTCCTCTCGGGAGGTCGACCCTTTGGGTCCTTCTCTTCTGTATTATCAGTGTTGCTACGGGGTATTTGTTCGCGCCTTCTTTGTTGCCACAGATTCCGAGCCCTCGCGAAAGTAAAATGTCGTCCTAGCGCATATTATCAACCTCCCCGGTGGTGATTCACTTGTGGGTCGCTCGTGACTCGCCACTGTAAGCATCGTAGCGACTGTTCCCTGGGGCCACTTCCCCTCAGTGAACGGGGCCCCTACTTACGGGCCCTAATTTTTTTGAGCCTTACTAAGGCCTCCGACGAGGTTTACACCGGGCGCCCGACGCTGGGGCCGCCCGGGGTGTCACGTGTCTACGCTCAGTGCCCTGCCATAAGGCGGTTCTAGAAGCTTCTGCGCCCTTCCGAGAGTCTGGTCCCGCGGGCCCTGGGGGGGGAGCATGTGGTGGGGCGGCTTCCGTGGTCTGTTGGAAGGGGGGCGAGCGGGTGGGCCGTCAGGGAGGGGGCCTAGAGGGGTATAAGAGGGCGAGGCGTGGGGACCGCCTTGGAGCCCTCGACCTGGGCAAGTAAATTTCCGGTCACAGAACTCGTGTTTCTCGCTCCGGGAGCCTTCCTCCGGTCGACGCCGTGTGTGTGTGCTCTTAGGGGTCTCCTTCCGGGGCAGGTATTCCCCGGCAGGAATACAGGATGGCACGGTCTGGCTCGCCTTTCCCCCGACTGGGTGGGGTTGGCTAGGCGTGTTGTCACAAGACCCACAGCCGGCCAAGCCAGACGAGACCGGAGGGGACCACGCGGCCCCAACGGGCCAAGCGGGGACCCCGACGAAGACACACGGCACCACGTCAGGACGGACGCATCTCGTGCCCTCCCTAACCCCTCGGTGGACCCCCGTGACGCTGTGCAGGCGGATCCGCGCGGAACGCCTCGCGGTCCCATTGATGTTGCTGGTGACGCTGCACCCCCCCCGACGTAACGCCTGTTTCGCGGAAAAAGGTGGCACGGACGCCGCAACGACCCACAAAAGAAAGGAAATCCTATACGCGCTGCGGGTCCACCCCGGGAGTGTTGCGCGCCCACTGGGCAACGATGTCGCCGAGCGTGACCATGGTGTGCGCAAGCCCCGTCAAGTGCGTCCCCGTCGTGAAACCACGAAGCTCCTCGGTGTCGCTCTCCACCATGCGGGCCAACCCTTAGGAGACACGATCGGAGGGGACGTGGTTGAGGCAGTCGAAGGAGGCATCCGAAACGTCACGGTGGTCCACGGGGTCGTACGACACGATGCGCGCCGCGGAGGAGCTCGTGGGGGAATGCAGCGCGGACGCCCCCGGCTGGGACGGACCAGCCGAAGACCCCATCCCCTCGCGGGCCGTCACGGCGGACTCGGGCGGAGACGGGCCACCACCGGGGTAAGGATGAGGACGCGCGGCGGCCACGGCCTTCACCCAGCCCACGCAGGCCGGGCCATGACCTCGGGCAGCCCGGATGTCCTCGAAGTACGGCAAGTGAAAGGGGAGCAGGTCCTCGGCCACCCTCGCAATGACCCCCTCGTCAGTCGAAACCAGCGCCGCGGCCACCTAGCCCTCGCGGTCACGACGATCGACCACGCGGCCGCGCAGCCTATGGCGGAACGCCTCTGTGTCGGGCAGCCGGTCTGCGAGGTTGAGCAACGCCGTCATAGTCGCCGCCGCATGGTCATCGGTCACCGCCTCGCAGATGCGGTTCACTCAGAGGGAGTGGAACCAGTGCTCCAGCCACGGGGGGTAACGCCACAACAAGTGGCGGTCACGGAACATTTCTTATATCGTCGAGGCGGCCGACAACGCCCACTCGCTGCGGAAGAGGGCCCACTTCAACGCCTTCGCCGCAAAGAGGTCCTCAACCTCGCACGCCAGGAGCCACGGGAGCCGCGCCATGCAGCCGTACGGGACTTGTACGACCGGCCAACACGCGGGGGTCGGAAAGTAGTGACGTCGGCGAAGGACCGTCGCACAGCTTGAGTACTCTGCCTTGTGTCACCCCACGAGGTCGCCGTTAACGCCGCCGCGGTGGTTAGGCGCCGTCGTATGCTGGGCGGTCGTCGGTCCGTTGGGGTCCACAGGCTCAACGAAGAGAGGTGAAGTCAAGATTTAGTCCATCGATTGGGTCATCGGGGCGTCGACGTCGTCGTCGTCCATTAATCCCACGTAAGACCGCCGGTAGACAACCTCGTGACGGCGGCGCACGACGGAAATCGACGTCGCGCGGTCGTCCAACGTTGGGACCCACGCCTCCGGCTTGGCGTTGATGCGCGTCGCCGAGGGACACGACGGGCGGGCCGGGTAGATGTTGCGGAAGGCGTCGTGGGTTTTGGAGTGGTCCGTGGTGAGGCGGTCAATCTCTCGCACCCACGCGGCATTCCACGTTCGCTGGTCGGTCAAGACGGGCAGCGGGCCAACGGCGTCCCGGTGCCGTAGCGCCTCGTCAGCCGTGCCGAAGATAGCGGGGGCAACAACGGGCGTCTTGTTGTGGGTAGGCCGCACCGAGGTGGACGAGGTGATGGGCGGGGGCCCGCGTGGGCCAATAGGAAGAGGAAGAGACGGGCGCGACGCCGTTCGGGAGAAGGTGGCACGTCGTGGGGTGGGTGGCGGAAGAGGACGACGGAAACCGCGGGGGGGGAATATGAACCCCCGGGTGAGGAGAAGTGGAGTCTCATCGTCGGGCTGTTACTATCCATATTGTGCCGATATCGATCGCCATAATCGCTGCCGAAAAGACAATCTACGGCTTGAGCACAAGTATGGCACCCACAATTGGTCGACGAGAGTAAATTTGTCTATCCTCCGCATGTGTGTGGTGGACTCCTGGATGCTTTTCTTCGGGGCCCGTGGCCCCGTGGGTCGCAAGACCCAAGTGCACCTCTACAAGGACCTGGCAGCGGACCTGATCGAGAGTTTCTACGGCTCGACGAGCTTGAGAGAACTTGCCGTGTCGGCAACGGCGGCGGGGCCCCCTGAGGTCGCACCCTCCTTCGGCGCGGAAACGCATCTGACGCCCGCGGTGAAGCGTCGGAAGCTGACTTGTTCCTCTGAATCTGCATTCTTGAAGCAGCGCGACTGCCGCTTCTGAAAGATGAAGCGCACGACCATGGTGAGTTCGTCTTGTCGCGAGTGTGGTGGGTCGGAGGTCCTTTTGTGTGCTCCTCGGGAGGGCCACCAGTGCTTTTCGCAGCATCTGCGGGCCACTCACGATGTCCAAGGGTAGTGGATTGAGCGCACAGTGTGGGTGCCGGTGCAGCCGCGTTTTTTGTAGAGGTCGGAGCTGTGAGCTTTCTTAGATTTGCAGATGCGAGCGTCTTTTTGTGTAGAGAGGGAATGTGCGATGAGCAATTTTTGTCGATATGTGGAGGCCCCCGTGTGCGTCTGCATCAGACTTTGTGGTTGGAGCAATTACAGAGAGCCCCTTGCTACGAAAAGAGAATGGGATGAGTGGTGAACCGTCGGAAGCGCATTTTCATATGCAAGCAGCCCAGAATCGAAGATCTTCGATAATGATCAATTGATCCTCAAGAGCGGATCAATTAATCCTCGCGATCAGGGGAATAGACACTATTGTGCGCGTCCAGAAGATGAGGTATACTCCTTCTCTGGAGATTTGACACCTCACTGCACGGGGCCATGCGAGGTGGGCAACAGGAAAATTCTCTACTGGCCTCCATGGAGAGAGCCTGTCCCGAGGCTTTCGCTCTTGGCTGGCAGATCGTTAGTACATGCCTGTGGGCCCTGTCGTGCGGACTTCTTAGTAAATCACGATCTTGGAGCCAGTCTTTTTCAGGTTCTTTGGGAACAGGATTGCAATTCATTGACCTGCGGGCTATCTGAGGCTTCAAAGAGGGGTGTCCCAAATCGTTTTTTCCTGGTAGGCGGCTACAGGACGGTCTTTTTCAGGTTGTTATTGACAAGAAACCACCGTTCCTTTCTTGTGCTGTATGTCAGGACGATCTGGCACTAGTATCCTTGGAAATGATTGGCGGGCACGATTGTCGTCTGTCAAACCAGCACGACAAGGTCATGCCTTGCATGAACGGGGCCGCAGTTGGTCCGTTTCTGTGCGCGGTTGACACCCCTGTGACAAGGACCACCACAGTCAGACGCTGTCAGCTGCCCCGTGACGGCCACTTCACACAGGTGGACCGCTTCAGAAAGCTGATGGGCCGAGAAAAGGAAGGTTCTGGGATGTCTCATTTTTGGGAGACGCACCACAGGTATTGCGAACCTCCAAACATTGGCGGTTGCAGAACCGTTGTAATCATCATGCAGAGTACGTGGACCAATGAAAGCGCTGGAATCCGGAAAGAACACTTTCAGTTCTGGTCGACATGCGACTAGAGGTGGATTCCACATAGCAAGGCGCGTAAATTCATCGACCTGGTGACGCGGTTGTCTTGCGCCGTGATCCGTAACTTCGACAATGTACTCATTGATACCTTCCGGGCCCTGTGTGCTGAAGGCTGTTTCTCAAAAGAGTGTGTAGCGGGCGTGCAGCTTATCCGTTGCGATTGGTGTGCTCTCTTGTTGTCGCATGCGAGCGACGTGTGCTTTTCTTTGTCTGCCGAGATGAGAAATCGCTGTAAGAATTTGATCCTCGGGGGAATACTATGCTGCGGCTCGATGTCGCATGTGTACTGGAGTTGGCGAATTAAACTTGAGGTGAGCGCCGCGCTCCGCAACGAGCGTCGCCCCCCCGCCCCCCCCTATAGGCCCCACGTGCGCACGCCGATTGCGGCACGACACGGCGGCTGGGCGGCCCCGGCGACCGCTGCCCCCATCTCTGCGAACTGTGGCTTTCGTGAGAGCGCCCCCAAACGAGGGAGGCGGAGTTGAGCTATGCCTCGCTTCTTCCCGCCGAGCCAGACATTGCGGGGGAAGGGGAGGGGACCTCACAGGCCGACATATGGGCGTACGGGGCGGGGGCGGGGTGGCTGTGCGCGTTATGGAAGGGTGGGGAGAGCGCAATGAACGTCATCGAGAGGGGAATGGTTCGTTCACAAGCGCACACGAAACAATGTGCACTCCCTATCACTCTTCTTCGTCATCACTCATCCCAACCGAGCTCTCTTCAGTGGACCTCTCGCCTTCCTCATCAGTGCTGACAGCATCCGAGCTGATCTCGTCCTGCGGTCGCTCGCGCGCGCAGAAGGCGTAGTCGGGCGGTCCCTCTAGGGTTGTTATGTGAGCCCCTGTTTTGGGGGCGCTGGGCGTATAAGCGCCCTATGAGCGCCTTAATAGCGCCTACCAGCGCCCCCAGCACCCGAAGCGCCCTCAGTAGCCCCCAACCAAATGCAGCTGTAGCCCACCTTTTTTCCAGTTTGAGGAGTCGATTTCTCGTCAATAACCAGTTTCAAGGAGACATACCGTCGTCTGGTCTTTCCGAAGCAACCGAAGGGGCGAGTGAAGAGGGGGGCGTATCCGTGGTGGGGATGGAGACCGGCGGGCATACGCCGGCCACAGCCGTAGCTGCTTCGGCAACCCCGTGCCTGTGCGGACAGGCGCACACTTGTCTTTGTGCTTCTGTTCCTCTGGCGGAGCGGCAAAGACATGTGAATGACCTGTTTTGCAACGCCCCATTCTGAGGAACTTGGAGAAGGCAGCATTCCAGATCGAGGCCAGCTATTGGTCAATACTATCACTGTTAACTAGCGCCCTAATAGCGCCCAGCTGCTCGGGGGCGCTGGGCGTAAAAGCGCCCAAGTCGCGCCCTATCAGCGCCCTATCTGCGCCCCGTATGAGCGCCCCAGGGCTCACATAACAACCCTAGGTCCCTCACACGCGCATTGTCCGTCAAGCGAAGAGGCGACGGCATGGTGGCGCTGTGCTGCCGCACCACAATGCCGCAGTCCGGCCGGGCTGCGTGAGAAGCGCAATGGGCGCGCCCCCACGGGCCGTCGCAATGCCTGACCGGGAATCCTGACCAGCAACAGATGGGCAATGACATGCAATGTGGGAGTTGGATCAAGGTGGGATCACGGAAGGCGGGCAAATAAAATTACACGTAGACCGCATGGTATTCAAAATATGGCTAAATCCAGCAGGAAATTGATGTTCTCTGACAATACAGCGAGTGGCTGCTGCGCTTCTTGCGCTTCACTTTCCGACGCGCACAGCCAGTCGAGGACCCCCGTAAAGCTGAGGGCGCATACCCATACATGTCTTCACACGGTTGGCGATGGTGCCACGTGCTGACGAGCCTCCCCGGAGTGGCAGAGCCTTCTACAGTGCTGAAAAGTGCCCGATTACGCCGGGGTCGTGGCACGAATAATTTTCTCACATCAAGGTCACGATAGCATGGGGTGAGGCAAGTATATGAGTAACGACCTTTTGAGTTGACCTACATGTCCGAGGAAGCTGAGTGCAAAAAGCGCCATGGACAGCGAAGCTGTGCCCAGTCAAATACGGCCCTTGCCCGGCCGCCTAGTTATGTGGAGTACACCTTTAAGGCCTGGAAACGCACATCGGCAGGTGAAACAATCTAGAGAAATCCCACGATCTCCCGAGAAAAGTGCACAACTGGCCACAGAATGTCACTTGGACATGTTCGGGTCAGGAGAGCCTGAAGAAATCTCGGATTACCTTGATTCGGGCCAAGACACTCTGCAACTCTCCAGCCAGCGAACATCATTGGCTTTCGAGAAGGCGAACTCCAGATGTAAGCCCACAGTCTTCCGGAGGCCTGGGCCTGCATCAATCCGATCGCATGTTTATGTCATGTCGTGTAGTTTGCTGCTTGGTTCTGTGCATCCGCCATTCTTTCGAAGATAGCAATAGGACGCAGTTCTTATTTGTACTGTGAGAGTGCAGGGGTGCGCCGAGCTCTAAAATGCGAATGTAGTTTCTATACTGCGATGGAAGTTTTGCAGTGTGAAGTGGGGTCGACTATGGTCTCGTACCTTCCATTTCACCTAGTACTGGAGGCGTTCGGAGGCAATTTGAGATCTGCGGGTCTTGGAGCCAGCACAGAAAGTGAGCATGTGCACCTCTGTCACGACGATGTGCTCACCGCCAACACAAGGACCAAAGTAGGACCTAAATCGCAGCGAGAACTCACAGTACCTGTGCTTTCTCTGAACTCAAGAAATCGCAGTTGCAGAGTGGCTGCGATCATCGTGCAGCGTACGTGGAGCAATTGCATCGCCTCCAGTTGGACAAAAACCATACATATCAGGCACAGAGACCCTTACGGCATGGAAAGGCACTTCATCATCAAAATCGATGGCACTCGAGATTCCTTTCATTTGTCCCAAGACCGCCTCTTGGATTGTTCGGCCCAGAGAAAACTTCAAAAGAACGCTGTTACGTTCTATTAGGGAGGATGACGCTCTGCCTACCGCCCGGTAAAGAACCTGATTGGCTTCCCAGATGTGGAATACCTGGGATATAAAGGGGGGTAGTATAGTCAATCGTCGGATTGCCGGCGGACTGGTACGATTGATGGGAAGCCACATCAGCCTGACGACCGCAGCGCGCAGTCCGCTGCCATACGGGATAGGAAGGTGGCCTTCAAGCTGTCTGCACGAAGGGGGGGGGGGGCGTCGACTCGATCGCTGGCCAACGACCCGAAGACTGCTCCCGCTAAAGCAATCGTGGCCCGAGCGTCGCTCGGCTGGGACACAGGCCGCGCGGCCAGTGACGAGACGCCGGCGTGCCGCGGATCTTTCGGCTGGCGCCGTGTCTCCCTCCGCTGCGTCGTTTGGACCCAAACCACGTGCGCCACTCGCGCGCAGCTGCACACACAGGCCGCGGCCCGAGTGTCTGACGCACGAAAAGCCTCACTTTCACTCACAAAGCTGGTTCTCCGCGGCTCTCTGGTGACCCCATCGTCAGCGAAAAAGAGATCGGGCCCTATCAACGCGTCTTGCGCGGCCGACAGCACACAGCAAGCGGCACGTGGGCCCCTTGGGCGTGCGGCGCAGTTTTGGACGGACGGGGGAAAGGGGGGGGGGGGGGGGGGGGGGGGGGGGGGGGGGGGGGGACGAGCGGGAGCCTGCCGGATGGCAGCACGCGTTGCGTGCTGTGGTGGGGCGCACGCCGGTCGCCGCCCCTCAGAGCTCCTCTATCACAGTGCTCAAATGTCATCTCACAAAGCATTTTGACATCTAGCATCTCTGTCGGTGTTCCAAAGGACATTTTATCGATGCCACATTACCGTCGCTGTCATCAAAAATGTCCATCTGTCAATGAATTCAGCACAGTGGCACTGATGAAGAACGAATCAGAGATGCTCAAACCTGATGGAATGAACGCTTTCGTGTCGATGCCGAGAACGATAGATATTGCTGCCTTCCCAATTTCGGCCGTTGTGGTCCAAGTCAAGACAGGGCCTCGGTCAACTGCCCATTTGCGGATCCACATTATCCGGCCGAATGGATGGCTGAGACACAGTTTTGCACAGTGGATCACCCTTCTTGACTTCGACGGTATCGGATAAAACTAGGAAGGCAGCAATAGACAAGGAGCTCGTGAGATTCGAGCTTTGTTTGGATGGCCACAAGATGGCCTTTGCATTTGTCTCCACCCATAGAGATGCGGTGCGCAGCCCAACGCCAAATTGCACAGAAAGAGCGTTTGGTAATCCACAGAAGAGCACACCGGCAGAGGTGCGCTCAGACTCTTTTTGTTCGGCCTGCGGGACGGGTGTGGCCACGACCCTCCGAGAGGTGCTTCAGGCGGCGCCGCGCACCGCGCAGCTGCGCCCAACACAACGCGCAGATGCAGCGTTTGGGGTCCACCGTCCAGCAGCTGGTGTCTCCACGCCTGATGTGAGCCGCCCCTTGCTCTTCGGCGACTCTGTTCTTGCTTGGGTCCGCTGCTCTGTTGCTTTTCCTCGTCCGGCCGCACCGCTGCCCCAACTCGCGCCGCCGCCGCGCCCGGCCTCCCTTGTGCTAATGCCCCGCCCCTACCAATGTGCCCATGGAGGCCGTCCTCCCACCCACACTGGCGTCCCTGCCGCGGCCTGCGGATACCCTGCTCCGTGGCCTGCCGCACGTTCTTCCTCGGCGGTTTCCCTTCTCGGCGGTCGCCGCCACGAAGCTCATCTGTCGCCTCAATCGCCCGGCTTCTGTGCTCTGAATGTCCCCGCCCACCCCATTCCGTCGCGTCGCCTCATCTCTGTCGCCGCCCATGGCAACCCCAGCCCTAAGCGGCGCTTTCTCGCTCGCGCGCCGTGACCATGCTTGTGGCGCTGCTCACTCGCGGCCCCCGCCCAGCACGTTGCGGCGGTAGCCGCGTGGAGAGGGAAAAACGCGGTCTGGGTGCGGTTTTTAAGGCAGCGAGGCAGCGCGTGATGTCGACGGCACCGGCATCGACGCCGGCGGCCTCGGTGCCCTGGTGTCGTCTAAATTCTCCCTCGGTCCCTGATGTCGGTGATACTGTGCTACCGTGACGCCCTGACGCTCTCGGCTGCCCTCTACAGTGGCCTTGACGTGACCATTGTGATGTTCCACTTATTTTTTTCTGCGGCTGATCGTCGACCAGTCACAGCTGGTGGCGGCTGGGCTGGTCGCCTCATTCGGTGCCGTCGGCGCACGGCAGAACATAAGAATAGAGGGGGCTCCTGAGGGCGGTAGTGGGCTCTTTGGTTTTGTGATGTCGTGCGGGAAGGACTGACGGAGAGCTGGGGGAGAGCGACACTGGCACAGGTTGTCGGACGCCGGGTTGATGGCCGCCGGGAGCCTGCTGCCGGCCCGCTCCCCCCTGCCTTGACTGCTCGTCCGCCTTCCTGTTTGGGTTGGCCCGTGTCCTCGTGCCACGAGCGGTCGTTCGGCAAAAGTGGCGTCGCGCGCGCGGCGGGTGGCGCCGCGTGGACCACATCGCGATGAGAAAGTGTGAAGTGCAACCCTACGAAATTTCACCACCTGTCATCCCAGGTGGGTTCCATTGGTGCAGGCCACCTGAATGGACTGCGTTGGGGGATTGTTGTCGTGCCGATGGGGATGCGGACAGGGCGGATTGGCGGGCGAGATGGAGCTAGTCGCGACGACGGTCACTGCGATGAAACGTGGCTTGACCTCGTCTTCTTGTCACGTGCAGAAACCTTTTCGCGGTGGGTGTGCTCTCCATGGTCGCAGGCCCTCGTGCACGTGTATTTGAGGTCGCCACCTCTTTTTCCCTCGCCAGACCGGCGGATGGGTGGCCGCAGCTCCCGCAGCGCCCGCCGTACCTGTGTCCCAGGTGCCGGGCGCTGGTCAGCGTCGCGCTTTCGGCGTGATGCGCTAGTCTCTGCTATGTAGGCGTGGGGAATTGTCTGCCATTTGGTGGTTGACGTAGTGCGGCGAATGATGCGAGGCAGATGCAACGATGTGCTTCGTGCGGCCGCGGGGGTATGCGGCGGTGGGAGTCACCTGGTGGTGGGGCAGTAGGGTGGTGGTCGTCGTGTGGTGGCAGCAAGGCGCGGTGGTGGCCGTCGTGCTGCGGCCGGGCTGTGCGTCATTCTTCATCCTGGAGCTGGGGGGATATCCGGCGGTAGTGGTCATGCATCCGTGGGTGAGAGCGGGCAGTGGTGGTCGTGTAGCAAGGGGGGGGTACGCGTCGCTCTTTATCGCTCGGCGGCGGAGCAGCGGGGCGATGACGATCATGCGGTGGCGGGGATTTGCGGTGGTGGTTGTCGTGTGGCAGTGGGGGTGCACTGAAGTGATTGCCTCGCAGCATTGAGGGTGTCAGTGGCCGCTGCTGTGTCTTAGTGCGGGTGTGCGGAGGTTGTAGCTCTGCGGCGGCGCTGACGTGAGGTGCCGATGGGCACCTCTCAAATAGTCCCCACCGGGCCAAGTGATCCCCCTCTCGCGCCCGCACGGACACCCACGCCGTCGCACCAAATCAAATCACTCACCAAATCAAAAGCCATTACACTGCGGGTCGGTATTTCATCGCCGGGATAGTTCTAAACTTGACAGCTTGTAAGTCTATAATGAGTAGACGAGAAAGAATGTCTTGAGATAGCCATGCAAAGCTCCTGTGAGATGGCCTCAGCTTGATTCAGAGGTTCACGTGCGTAACAATTCCGTGGATCTGCGAATATCCTACCCTTCAGATTGCCTGATTCTCGAGATACCTCTGTGATTGGGCAGTTCATCATTACAGTTTCGGGACTGGTTCTACGGATCATCTTCGGGACTGATTCTGGGATCGTTCCAGAAGCAGTGCCATCCTGACCCACAGATCATCTTTGGGACTGTCCTTCAAAAAAAATGTCAGGACTTGTTCAACTGATAGTCTGACTGCCTCTTTATCAAACAAAATGTCTGCCTATTCCGTCAACAGCGTGAACAAAAACTTTTTCACACTCCGTCCGTTCAGACCAATGCCCATCGTGGAATCTGACATATCACGCATGCGACTGTGTGATCTGCTGCGAGTGCATCTGACATGTACTGAACCGGGGCATTGCGAGTTGCGGACGTGCTGTGCTGGGACGAAAGGGGACGAGTTTGCCACTGAGCTGAGAGCGAATTTACTGCGTGTGAAGGAGAACCAATCATTTATAAATGGGGACTGGGTGCGTCCGGGACTTGACGATAATCTCGATGTGCGAGCCGACGCATGTTTACCCAGTCTCCATCCCCTGTGCGCCAGGCAACAGCGCGTCGGTCGCACGACTACCAAGTCACATTGAGGCTCCCTCTGCACACGTTTCGTGGACCAGGA
>Ga0209186_1003023_pt1 | contig 11727 bp, 8 predicted proteins | sample SidtaG_FD_187426 | JGI IMG/M metagenome (GOLD analysis project Ga0209186, IMG submission 187426) | Marine algal microbial communities from Sidmouth, United Kingdom - Sidmouth_Male2 metaG (SPAdes) (version 2) | ecosystem: Host-associated > Algae > Red algae > Unclassified | place: Sidmouth, United...
ACTGAAGGTGCTCGATCCTGTGCTTGCGGAAGAAGCGGTAGACATCGCGTGCTCGGCCGGCATTGTGGCGGTGCACGACGCAGATGACATTGAACCGGACGGCATGCCGCTTCAGGAGCTTGAGTGATGCCATGACGGCGGCGAAGGTGCCGCGACCGCGAGAGTCGAGGCGATATCGATCGTGCAGTTCGCGTGGGCCGTCCAGGCTGAGTCCGACAAGGAAATCGTTCTCGCGCAGGAAGCGGCACCAGTCCACATCCAACAACAAGCCGTTCGTCTGAATCGTGTTCAGCACGCGTACGTCGGGCGGCGTGTACGCACGCTGCAAGGCAAGGGCGCGCCTGTAGAATGAACGACCGGCAAGCGTGGGTTCGCCACCTTGCCAGGCGAACACGACCTCACGCTGCCCGGCTTCGAGCTGTGCCTCGATGTGCTGCTGGACAAAGGCTTCCAGCACCGTGTCGCTCATCGCAAAGCGCTTGGTGTCGGGGTAGTATTGTTCCTTGTCGAGGTAGTAGCAGTAGCGGCAATCGATGTTGCAGCGCGGCCCGTTGGGCTTGAGCATCACTTCGAAGGGCCTGTCGGCAGTGGCACTCATGCGCTTGGCGAGCCTCTGGTTGCTACACCGAGCTGCATCGGGAGCACGTGCTCGGTGTGGGGGGTGTCTGGATTGTCGATACGCTTGAGCAGCTGCCGGCATGCCATATGGCCGATGGCATAGGCATCCTGATGGACCACGGCGATGAACGGTTCGAACAGCCCGCACAGATCCTCGGACAGCGAGTCGAAGCTGGCGAGCAGCCGTTGCTCACCGAGGGCCGCCAGCGCCTTGAGGATGCCGAGCGCGACGACGTTGTTCGCGGCGATCAGGATATCCGCCAGAGGGCCTTGAGCTCGCAGGCGATGGACTTGCTCGATGCCAGCGGCCTCGCTGTAGCTCTCGCATGCGATGTCCAGTTGAATGTCGGACGGTCCGAGAACGTCTTCGAGGCCGCGAATGCGCTCCTCGGTCGGGTGCGCGCCGCTGACCCCGCCGATGAAGACAATACGAGGCTTCCGGGAGGAGGCCTTCACCAATGGGGGTACCACCCGCTCGAGCAGGTGAGCTGCCAGGAGCCGCGCGCCGTCGTAGGAATCGGCGCGTACGGCATCGAAGGGCAGGGTGCCGAGCGGGCGATCGATCAGCACGGTTGGTGTTTCGTGCAGCGCCAGGGTCTGCAGCGCCCGACTACCGGATTCCGCGGGAATGACCAGCATGCCGTCGACCCGACGCCCGAGCAGGTTGCTGACGTACGTCTGTTCCTTCTCACTGTCACCGTCGCTGTTGCCGATGAAGATCATGTAGCCGGCGGCCTGTGCGGCATCCTCGGCGCCCCGCACCACGGTCGTCACGAAGGGATTGGTGATGTTCGGTACGACCAGCCCGACGGTACGTGACTCGCCGCGGAAGAACGCCTTCGCCGTATGGTTCTGGACATACCCGAAGCGTTCCACCGTCTCGGCGATGCGCGCATAGGTTTCGGCAGAGAGCTTGTCCGGCGAGTTGAAGAAGCGCGATACCGTCATCGTGGAAACCTTCGCGGCGTTGGCGATATCGGTGCTGTTGACCGGCTGCCTCATGGTCCGAGAAATTCGACGTACACGTAGTAGGCCGCGTGGTGCTCGCCGCCCTCTGATACAAGCGTGGCTTGCAGCTCGCAGGTTCCGGCCGCAACCTCGCGCTCGAAGACGATTTCCGTTGTGTCCGGACGCATTCGATGAGCTGTGCACTCACCGTCGATAGTCAGTTCGGCCGCGTTCACCGCGATGCCGACCGTGTCGCCGCTGGCGCCATGGCGCGTGGCTCGGACGCGTACCTGCGGGTCATCGGCGTCGCCCGGTACCGCATCGAGCGCACAGTCCAGCTCCTTCGGCCAGCGCCGCAAGCCGAAGCGGTAGCGCCCGGCGCGCGCGAACTCGACATGCCATCGGCCGCAGGCGCGCACCGCAGCACGAACATGCGGCTGGTCCCAGGCGATGTCGCCCTGCAGGTCCATCGCGTCGAGGCGCGTCGGATTCTCGTGCGCGTCGCCGAGCACCAGCGGCGCGCACTCGCCCAGTTCGCTCTGCAGCTCGTCCCACCAGAGGCGGTGACGCTCGCGCAGACAGGTGACGATGTCCGGAAGGTCGGCGGCAAGGTCCCGTCGCTGGCCGGGGTCGTCGTGCACGTCGTACAACTCGCTGCCGCGCACCAGTCGCCACCGTCCGGCCAGCACGGCGTTTTCCCAGCGCGCCGGTGGATCGGGACCTTGCTGGTTCTGCATCACGAGCAGTCGGGCGCGGGCCGGGTCGTTGCCGTCAGGTGCCTCATCCGGCTTGCCGGACAGGGCCTCGGCGCAACTTTGCCCATCCAGTGGCAGCGGGCTGTCCAGTGGCAGTCCGCACAGATCGGCCAGGGTTGGCAGCAGATCGAGGTAGCTGACCATGCTCTGCACGTCGCGATCGAGCAAGCCGCCAGCGGGGTAGCGCAGGAAGCATGGCACGCGATGTCCACCCTCGTACCACGAGGCCTTCATGCCACGCCGACCGGCGTTGTAGCCACGTTCGACGAAGCCCTGCTCGTCACATGCGCAGCCCCCGGAGGTGCCGTTGTCGGTCATGAAGATCAGCACCGTGTCATCTTCGATGCCACGCGCCGCGAGGGTCTGCCTGAGTCGGCCGACGTTCTCGTCGATGTTGGTGATCATGCCGTAGAACTCCGCCTCGACGATGTCGGGATGGCCGCGGTAGTGATCAGCGTAGCGATCCGCGACGAAGTACGGTGAATGCGGCGCATTGGTCATGATGCAGGCAAGAAACGGCGAGCTTTCCTCCTCGATGAAGTCCATTGCCTGGTCGAACCAGATGTCGGTGCAATACCCCTCGTAGCGGGTTGGGCGTCCATCGGCGAAGTAGGTGTCGTCGAAGTAGTCGTTGCCCCAGAAGTCGGGCGTCTGGCCCACGCCGCCACCCTTGTGAGCGACGACGCGCGAGAAGCCGCGGTCCTGAGGCCGGTACGGCCAGGTGTCGCCGAGGTGCCACTTGCCGAAGAGCCCGGTACGGTAGCCGTGCGCGGAGAACAGATCGGCAAGCGTGCGTTCGCGCCGATGCAGGATCGAGCGCCCCCAGGCTGTCGCCCAAGCGCCGTTTCGCAGCGGGTGGCGAGCGGTCATCAAGCCGCCGCGGGTGGGCGTGCACAGCGGGGCGACATGGAAGTCGTGGCAGCGCACCGACTCGGCAGCGAACGCATCGATATGCGGTGTCTTCAGCCACGGATTGCCGGCGCAACCGAGATCGCCGGGACCCTGATCGTCGGTCATGACCAGAACCACATTCGGTCGTCGTGAAGCGGGTTGCTGGGACATGGTTTCAGGGCAAGGGCTGGTTGATGGCACGACAGATGACGATACCCGGCTCGCGTACGAGCGATCAAAATGTCCGCGTCATGCGATGTTAATGATAACATCAGAACAGGAGTCAGTCGCGCGGAGGATCAAGACGACCGCAGACATGCCGCTTCGCAGCCATTTTCAGCGTCGTGGTGCTCCGATCTACCCACCATGACGAGGACTGAACATGAGCCATTCGCTGCCACGAACCCTTCCCGCGCTTCTGCTGGGAGCAGTGTTGTCGTTTCCGGCGCAGGCCGCCGAGCAGGAGCTGACCGTCGCGGCTACCTTTTTCAGCTGGCAGGACGGCGGTGACATGGCCGCACTCGATCCGGCTCGGCGTGGCACCTGGTCGTTCCACTCGCAGTTATGGGCCCCGCTTGTTGCAGGCGACACGGCCGGCAATCCGGTTCCGGAAAAGAGTCTGGCGGAGTCGTGGGAGACGAACGAGGACTTCACTCGCTGGACGTTCCGGTTGCGGCCGGAGGCGAAGTTCTCCGACGGCAGCCCGATCGACGCCGAGGATGTGGCATTGAACTGGGGCTACATGGCCATGATGACCAACGCCGAGTCATTTGGTTTCCGTGACAACTTCGGCACCGCCCGGCGCATGTTCGGTGACATCAAGGGGCTGAAGGCCTTCACCGAGACCGTCGACTACGACCCGTTCGGAACCGGCGAGCCTGGTGACTTCGAAGGTATCGAAGTGATCGACGAGCACACGCTCGCCATCTCGTTCACCCGTCCGGCAGAGAATTTCCTGTCGCGATTGACGGCGGCATTCGGCGTATTCAAGCCGGAGGATCTCTACGCCGCGAGCGACGCTGACTATGACATAGCCGATTTCTGGACCAGCACCGCGGTCAGCTCCGGGCCCTTCATGATCGAGGAGGCGCTCGCCGGCGAGCGTTATACCATGGTGCCCAACCCGGAGTACTTCGGTCCGAAGCCGACACTCGAGCGCATCAATGTGCTCGCGGTCAGCGAAGACCCGAATACGATCCTGACGGCATTCGCCAACGGGGAACTGGACATGGTGGCCTTTCCCCTGACCGAAGATCTGGCCCGCCAGGCACACGGCGACCCGGCACTGCGCGACACGATGCGTCAGCAACCGATGTGGCAGGTAAAGCAATTCTGGATCACACCGAATCCACCGATGGATGACGAGAATGTGCGCCGCGCGTTTTCGATGGCCTTGAACCGCGAGGCGATCGTCGCGGTATTGAACGGTGGTAGCGAACTCAAGCTGATGGCGGGAGTGAACATGCACAGAAGCCCCGACGTGCCGCACTGCGAAGCCGAGACCGCTGCGGTCGAGGCGATGCCCTACGACCCGGAAGCGGCCAGGGCCGAACTGATGAAATCCAGCTACGGCGAGTCGGTGCTGGACATGCCGATCAACATCTCGGTCAACAACAATGCCGAGCTGCCCGCTATCGAAGTGTATGCGGCCATGCTGCAGCAGAACCTGGGCTTGCGCAAAGTCAACGTGCGGACCGAGAAGGTGGAGGATCGCAACAACCCGCCGTTCCCGGTTCACCTTCACATGAACACGCAGCAGCCCTGGTACGCCGATCTGACCGACACGCTGCAGAACATGATCTTCATCATTCCCGACGAGCCCTGGGCCGAGGGGATGAACCACGCGTTCACGAACGTGCCCTATATTCCCGAACTCAAGCCGATGATCGTCGAGGCGATGAACGCAAGCGATGCGGATGAGCGCTGCCGCCTCGTGGCCGAGATCGGCCAGGTGTGGAACGACAAGGTCTTCTCGATCGACTACGGTGTGCCGAAGTCCTTCTACCTGGTCAGCGATCGGGTGCAGGGCGATCTGCAGTTCTACCGTAACGCCGGGCAAGGCAAGCCGCTCAACATCGAAAACTGGTCCATGGCTGACTGAATCTGCATTCGCGCCATGTTTCGCTACATCGTCCGCCGGCTGGTACTGATGGTGCCGATGGTGCTGTTCATTACCGCATTCGTCTTTCTGCTTGGGCAGTACGGGGCGCCCGATCTGGCGCTGGAGCGCACGTTGCGGCTCAACAACAACGTGTTCGACCAGGAAATCTACGAGAATCTCAAGCTCAACATGGGACTCGACGGCAGTCCCATCGAGCGGTTCGTCCGATTCGTGGGTAACGCGGTTCAGGGTGACTTCGGCGTGTCTTACTCGCTTCCCGGCAATCCTGATGTCGGGCGCCTGATCCTCGGTGCGTTGCCGATTTCGTTGCAGCTCGGTCTGGCGGCATTGGTCATCGCGCTGGCGGTGGGCATACCGGCCGGTGTGCTCGCTGCCGTGTACCGAAATCGTCCGCTGGACTATGCGATCGTCACCCTGAGCACCGTCCTGTCGTCCATCCCTCCCTTCGTGCTCGGGCCGGTCGCGCTGGTGCTGCTGGTCAGTACCTTCCAGGTACTGCCGAGCACCGGATTCGGCTGGCACGGTCTGTTCAGCACCGAGACGCTTCTGCCGGCTTCGGTGCTGGCGGCCGGGCCGCTGCTGGTGGTGCTGCGGTTCACCCGGTCGTCCGTGATCGATGTGCTGTCGCAGGACTACATCCGGGCGGCGCGCGCCAAGGGCTTGTCAACGGCGGCCCTCGTACGTCGGCACGTGGTGCGCAATGCGATGACGCCTGTCCTCTCGGCACTTGGCGTGGTCGCCGGGTTTCTGCTCAGCGGCACGATCTTCATAGAGACCGTATTCGGCATCCGGGGCTTCGGGCATGTGACGGTCACCGCATTTCAGAGCGGTGATGTCAACACCGTTGCCGCCGCCACGTTGGTCAGCGGCCTGATCGCCGCCATCGTGAACCTGCTGACCGACCTGCTCTACGGTGTGCTCGACCCGCGCGTCAAGGTGAGCGCGTGAAGCTCGACCCGGCATCCACGCACGATCCTGTTGCCAACCCGGCCAACCTGGCCAACCCGGCGTCCGAAGACCCTCCCATCACGAATGAGCTCCCGGTGCCTACGCCACCACACAGTCTGTGGGGCGATGCCCGGCGCACGTTCTTCCGCAATCGCATGGGCGTGTTCGGACTTGTCGTCGCCGTGCTCGTGTTGCTGATCGCCATCACCGCGCCGTGGATTGCGCCCTATGGGTATGCCGAGCAGGACTGGAACGCGATTCGCCAGGGTCCGAGCGCAGCGCACTGGATGGGGACCGATGCCGTCGGCCGGGATCTGTTCAGCCGAGTGCTGATGGGTATCCGTACGGCTGTGTTGATGGGATTCGTGGTGTCCCTGGCCACGGTGGTGATCGGCGTGCTCGCCGGTTCGCTCGGGCCGCTGCTTGGCGGTCGTGTCGATGCGCTGGTGGTCTGGATCATGGACGGCTTGCTGAACTTTCCGGCGTTCTGGCTGGCGGCTTTTGTCGCGGTGATCACCAAACCCGCCGTCGCCACGCTGGCGCAACCGATGTACGAAGCGACCGGCTGGGCCATGTTCGAGAACACGCTGGTATTCGACTACCTGGTCGTGTTTCTTTGTCTGTCGCTGGTGTGGTGGGCGCCACTCGGGCGGCTGGTACGCGGCCAGGTGCTCACGCTGCGTGAACAGGAGTTCATCCTCGCGCAGCGTGCGATCGGTGCCTCGCCGTGGTGGATCACGACCCGCCACCTGGCCCCGAATGTCCTCGGACAAGTGATCGTGCAGGTGTCGACGGGCATCGGCACGTTGATGCTTGCCGAGTCAGCCCTGAGCTTCCTGGGCATCGGCATTCAGCCACCCGGGGCGAGCCTTGGCAATCTGATCTACACCGGCATGACGAGTTGGCGTGCCGAGCCTCACCTTGTACTGATGCCAGGTCTGACCCTGTCGGTCATCATCCTGGCCTTCGTCTTCATCGGCGACGCGCTGAGCGATGCGCTGAACCCGCGGGTGCGTGACCGATGAGCGATTCCGAAGCAGCATTGCTCGAGGTGCGTGACCTGTGCGTCGAGTTCGCGACGCAGCGTGGCACGGTGCGGGCGATAGACGGGCTGTCCTTCGACAGCGTCGCAGGAGAAATAACCGGCATCGTCGGCGAGTCCGGTTGCGGCAAGAGTACGACCGCACTGGCCATCATGGGCTTGCTGCCGGAACAGGGCCGAGTGACCCGCGGCGACTTGCGCTTGCAGGGCACGAACCTTCTCGCCCTTTCACCCCCGGCGCTGCGCGGGTTGCGCGGACCGGCCATGTCGATGGTATTCCAGGATGCGCTCGCTGCGCTCGATCCCACCATGCGGGTCGGGCGGCAGTTGATGGAACCGTTGACGTTGCACCTTGGGCTGAGTCGTCGTGCCGCGCATGAGCGAGCGATCGAGCTCCTGGGCCGCGTGGGCATTCCGTCGCCGCAATTGCGCGTCGACAGTTATCCGCACGAATTTTCCGGCGGCATGCGTCAACGGGCCATGATCGCCATCGCGCTGGCCTGCTCGCCTCGGCTGTTGATTGCCGATGAGCCGACAACCGCGCTGGATGTCACGATTCAGCGCCAGATCCTCGAGTTGCTGCTGGAGTTGCGCGATGAGACCGGTGCGGGCATCGTGTTGATCACACATGACGTCGGTGTAGTCGCGGAGACCTGTGATCAGGTGATCGTCATGTACGCCGGGCGCGAAGTCGAATCCGGCCCGGCCGAGGCCGTGCTGACGCAGCCGGCTCACCCCTACACGCGGGGACTGCTGGCCTGTTCGCTGGATCTGGCCCACGATCGCGATCGCCCCCTGGATGCCATTCCGGGCATGCCGCCCGACCTGTTGTCCCTGCCGGACGGTTGCCCGTACGAACCGCGTTGCCCCGATGCGGGTCCCGCTTGTCGGCAGATGCCGTCGATGGTCGAGGTATCGGGCTTGCATCAAGCCGCTTGTTGGCGAGTTCCCGAGTCAGATCCTGCCCATGGATGAGCTGCTGCGCGTTCGCGATCTGAAAGTCACTTTCCCGGGTCCACGGCGTGGGTTCGGCCCATTCGGCAAACGCGCGAAGGTGCGTGCGGTCGATGGGGTCGACCTGGACATCGCGGCCGGACGTACGGTCGGGTTGGTCGGTGAATCGGGCTGCGGCAAATCCACGCTCGGCCGCGCACTCCTGCGGTTGTCCCCTGTCCGGTCCGGCACCATCGCATTCGAAGGGCAGAATCTGCTCGAGCTGGATGCCGCATCGCTCAGGGCTGTGCGGCAGCGACTTCAGATCATCTTTCAAGACCCTTATGCATCGCTGGATCCAAGGCGTTCCATCGGTTACCAGGTGGGTGAGCCCTTGCTGCTAGGGGGCATGGATGAGGCATCGCGCAACGCTCGCGTGTCCGAGTTGCTCGAACTGGTCGGGCTTGACCCTGCGCGCGCGAATCGCTATCCACATGAATTCTCCGGCGGACAGCGCCAACGGGTGGGAATCGCGCGCGCGCTGGCCACGTCGCCGCGCCTGATCGTCGCCGATGAGCCGGTATCGGCCCTCGATGTGTCGGTGCAGGCGCAGGTGATCAATCTGCTGCGCGCGCTGCGTGCGAAGATGCAACTGTCCATGCTTTTCATCTCGCACGACCTGCGAGTGGTTCGCTATCTCAGTGACGAAGTCGTGGTGATGTACCTTGGTCGTGTGGTCGAGAGTGCACCGGTCGATGCGCTGTTCGACGATCCGCGTCATCCGTACACGCGAGCGCTGTTGTCGGCGGTTCCGCGTGCCCGCTGGGATACCGGGGCCGCAGAGATCATCCGACTCGAAGGTGAGGTGCCCAGTCCGCTCGATCTGCCGTCAGGCTGTCGATTCGCTTCACGCTGCTCGTTTGTGCGAGCGGTCTGTCGTGAGCGGGACCCAGTGCTTGCACCGATCGATGTTGGCATGCCTGAGCATCAGGTTGCCTGTCATCTGGTCAAGGCAGATCGCGGTGGCGACGCCGATGCCGCGTTCGAGGCGAATTGAGCGCTCGGTGTGACGCGATGGGCCCCTGGGCGGGCTGCTCTCCGCTCAGCTTGCCGAGGGTCATGACCAGATTCACTTCGACACGATACTTGTCACGATAGTGCCAGAGGCGAGCATCGGGATTCGTTACCCGCTCGCTTGACCGGGGACAGCAGCTCCGGCGCCTTTGCACCTCATCGTTAGTAACGAAATGTCGATTGAGACAGTTTGTCGCGGTTCATGCACTATGCTGTCCGCCCGTCGCAAGACGACGCATTGATGCGCGCTCACGTCATGACCCACCCCGGTATGAGCAACCTTGCCAGCGAGAACCGTGTCTCGTCATGATCCTCCGACAGGCTCAGCTGTTTCGATGGTGTCCGATGCAATGATGAATGCTACCGATGAAAATGGCGTCCTTCGCCTCGATGACGAAACCTGGACGCTGTCGCTGATCGGCCCACCGGATGATCCGTCGCCGGCCGTGGTACGCCGGGCGGTCCCTGAAACGGCGATCGAGAAGCTTGCCGAACCGGTTGCGTTCTCGCTGCCGGGCGATGTGCATTCGAGCCTGCTCGAAGCCGGCATCATCGACGACCCGTACTTTCGCGACAACGAGCTGGTGGTCGACTGGGTGCACCAGCAGGTCTGGCAGCTGCAATGCCGTTTCATGCTTGCCGCCGACGCGGTGGTGCCGTCGACACTGGTGCTCGATGGGGTCGACGGCATCGTCACGGTATCTATCAACGGCTCGATCGTCGGCCGTTGTGAAAGTCGATTCCTGCGTTATTGCTTCACGGTCGATGGAGAGTTGCGTGCGGGTGAGAACGTACTGAGCTTGCAGTTCGACGCGGTGGACGACGTGGCGGCCGAGGCAGCGCGTGAGTTTCCGTTCGAACTGCCCTTCACCGACAACAACCGGGTGCCGCACACCAATCATCTACGCAAGCCCGCCTGCCATGCGGGCTGGGACTGGAACCTCTGCCTGCTGCCACTCGGGGTTTACGGTTCGGTGTCGCTCGAGCGACGAGAGCGGGTGCGGCTTGACGATGTTCGGGTGCGGTCGCGGTTTTCGGATGAGGGTGAGTCGGTGGCTGTCGCTCTGGATGTCGGCGTCGAGGTGTTCGACCCGTGTGAGGTCGAATGTAATGCCACGCTGGGCGATGCTTCCGTATCACGTCAGGTCAGGCTTTATCCAGGTCAGACGTCGATCGAGCTGGCACTGACGCTTGAGAGGCCTGCACTCTGGTGGCCAGTGGGCAGCGGTGAACAGGTTCGACACAAGCTCCAGATCGACATCGATGGACATCATCGTGATTGCCTGGTCGGCTTGCGTCAGGTGGAGCTGCTTCGGGAGGCGGACGCAGCGGCGGACGCATCGGCGGATGGGTCGGCTGACAGTTCAGCTGAAGGAGACGTCGCGGGCGGCGAGGGCTTCGCGATCGCGATCAACGGTCGAAAGCTGTTCATGCGCGGGGCGAACTGGATTCCGGCAGACGCCTTGCCTGCGCGGGCAACGCCTGCGGCAACGCGCGAGCTGCTCGAGTCGGCGGTTGCGGCCAACATGAACATGTTGCGCGTCTGGGGTGGCGGGCAGTACGAGGAGGACTGGTTCTACGAACTCTGCGACGAGCTCGGCATCCTCGTCTGGCAGGATTTCATGTTCAGCTGCAATCACTACCCCGCGGCGAACGCCGACTGGCTCGACAGCGTGCGTGCCGAGGCCCGGCAACAGACGCGGCGCTTGTCGCGCTTCGCCTGCGTCGCGCTGCTCTGTGGCGACAACGAACTGGTCGGTGCGCTGAACTGGTGGGAGATCACCCGGCGCGAGCGCGATCGGTATCTTGCCAACTATGTGCGCCTGAACGCCGTGCTCGAAGAGACGGTGCGACAGGAAGGCGCCGTGCCGTGGTGGCCGAGTTCACCCGCGAGCGGACTGATCGATTTCGGTGACGGCTGGAAGAACGACGCGGCCGGCGACATGCACTTCTGGGACGTCTGGCACGAAGCGGCGCCGTTCACGCGCTATCACGAAGTGCGACCGCGCTTCTGTTCGGAGTTCGGCTTCCAGTCCTTCCCGTCGATGCCCATTGTCGAGACCTTCACAGACGCTCGCGACCGCAACGTCGCCTCCGGCGTCATGGAGATCCACCAGCGCAACCAGGGTGGCAACGCGCGCATCGTCGAGACGCTGGTGCGGCACTTCCGCTTTCCCGATTCGTTCGAACGCACCGTGTTCCTGTCGCAGGTGCAACAGGCGATGGCGATCACCACGGCGGTCGAGTATTGGCGGTCGCTAAAGCCGCATTGCATGGGCGCGCTGTACTGGCAGCTCAACGACACCTGGCCGGTCGCGTCGTGGGCGTCGCTCGAGTACGGCGGCGGCTGGAAGTTGTTGCACTATGCGGCGCGTCGGTTCTTCGCGCCGGTGGCT
>Ga0209186_1003024_pt1 | contig 11725 bp, 16 predicted proteins | sample SidtaG_FD_187426 | JGI IMG/M metagenome (GOLD analysis project Ga0209186, IMG submission 187426) | Marine algal microbial communities from Sidmouth, United Kingdom - Sidmouth_Male2 metaG (SPAdes) (version 2) | ecosystem: Host-associated > Algae > Red algae > Unclassified | place: Sidmouth...
CTGCAAATTACAGCTGATTTAATCGCGGGCACGCAACGATGCCGGATCACATGCGCTCAGTCGCTTGACGCAAAAAAAGACGGGCACGTCCAATTTGAACAGTGACCCCCGTTTCATGATTTGAGTACGTGCAACGATGCGGCATCCACAAGAGACAGGCGCTTCACGTGTTGACCCGGCCACCACCGCTTCCGCAATGCCCCGTTTGAACTTGCGACTGGCTGCAAGGCTCATCATAGTCATACTTACAACTTTCCGAGGTCAAGCACACCGCACAAGATCACAACACGAACAAGGAGCCAACAAGTGCGCAAAAAGTACCCCGATATTGGCACTCTAGTTTTTCTGCACGGCGTATAGCGAGATGAAGAATGGTCCTGACACCAGAAACGAAGTCATCACGAAGAAGCTCGTGAGAAACTCTTTCGTTCCATTGCGACTTTTTTCGCTTTGCACTAGTCTGCGTTCCTCTCACATGGGCCAGAACATGTGCCGTCATCAGAGGTTTTAATGCGTGAGATCCACCTTTAGCATGGGCACGGTACCGATGCACGTTCCTCTGTCCCAAGCCTACTACCTCCCGCTGTCAATCGACGTCATCCCACTGAAAGTCCCCCTCCTCATTGGCCTTGACGTCCTGGATCGGTACGGTCTGTACGTCAACAACGTCGAGGACCGGCTGCGCAGCGACGGGCGCGACGTGGACGTGCCCCTCGTACGAATGGACGGCCACATTTACCTCGCGTGGGGCGCCGCCGACCACTACACGACCACGGAGCTGACGAGTGTCCACCGGCACTTTGCGCACCCGCACCCTGACCGGCTCTTTGGCGTCTTGCGACAAGCGAAGGACCCCCATGCAACTGCGGAGACGCGTGCTCAGTTGGTCGAGGTGAAGGCGGAGTGCCAGGTGTGTCAACGCCTAGCGCGAGCGCCTAGCCGCTTCCGTGTGGCGTTGCCCACACAAGACATTGTGTTCAACCACACGGTGCTCCTGGACCTGATGTACCTTGACGGCAAGCCGGTGCTGCACGTAGTCGACAAGGACACGCTGTTCAGCGCCGCCACCCTCCTGCAGGGCGAGACGGTCGAGGCCGTGTGGTGGGCCTACACGCGGAGCTGGGTCTACGCCTACGCGGGGCACCCAGAGGCCATGCACACAGACCAAGGCCCGCAGTTTGCTGCGGCGGGGTGGCGGGCGCTGGTGCACGCGGCCGGTACGCGCCACATTGAGTCGGGGGTGGAGTCACACAACTCATTGGGCGCCGGCGAGCGATACCATGCCGTGCTACGGAACATCTACCGCCGCGTCAAGCGCGACCACCCGGATGCGCTCCCCAAGGTGGTCCTCGCCCTCACCGTGTCGGCAATGAACCAAACCATCGGACCACACGGCCTAGTGCCCACCCTGTTCTTCTTTGGCCTTATCCCCCGGATACCCGTGAGCCCGTTGCGACTACCCGTGCAGCTGGACCGCATGCGCGCGGCGGATACCGCACGGAAGGAGATGCGTGCGCACGTGGCGCGCGCGCGGCTCCGCGTCGCGCTCCGCGACCGCGTCCCTGCTGCGAGCGACGCCGACCTGGTGTTGGGCGCCCAGGTACTCGTGTACCGGGAGCCACCCGTTGACAGCTGGGTTGGCCCCCACTCAATAGTGGCGCTTCGTGACAAGTTGGCCTGGCTGGACGTCGGTGGGGCCATGCCGCCCTTCAGCGTCGACAAAATACGGCTCTACCACCCCCCGCAAGTGGCCCGCAGTGCACCCCCCGCGGTCGGGGGCACCCCACCGGGGACGACTCAACCGAACAGCCACGGAGAGCCGCCCGTGGCAGGCGGAACCGAGGCACGGGCGGCGGAGGGCACCGGCAGTCGTGGAGACGCCACCCCAGGAGCGTCGCCGGTGACAACGGAGCAGGGTGCTACGGCGACCGGAACCGGGGGGGGGCAACGCACAGAGGCCGGCGCGCCGCAGCAGACCGGTTTCAATGGTGCCTCCCACCCACTTCCACCTCGGTCGACGCCCGTAGGGACGGTGCCTGGCAGTGCGACGGAGCCGGAGGACTTGGGCACCCTGCTGAATGCCATCATCAGCGGTGAGCAGTACCTGATCTCTATGGGCGCCGCGTGCAGGGCTATGACGCGCGAGCACCCGGCCTCGCGGACGGGCAACGGAGCGCACGACGTGTACCTCACCAAGGACGTCCCACCGGGGGACCCACGAATTCCCACGGCGGCGTTCCAGGCGGCTGCCGAGGCGGAGATCGATGGGCTGCTCCCTCGTGGAGCCATGCGCCCCGTCGCGCGTAGCAGCCTCCTGACGGGCAGCAACATTATCCGCGGCCGCTTCGTCTTCACGCTCAAGGGTGTGGGCACATCCGACGAGAAGCCCAAGGCCCGCTATGTCGCCCAGGGTCACCTGGACAAGGCAAAGCCGTTCATGGTGCACAACATGGCCACCTTGCGGCAGCGATCCACGCGGTTGTTGGTGTCGACGTCGGCGGTCCTGCAGTTCCGACTGTTTTCTCACGACATTAACCAGGCATACCTGCAGAGCCGCGACACACTCGCCCGCACCTTGTACCTGGACCCACGCACCGAGGACCGACACCTCTTTGACCTCACGGACGATGAGGTCGTACTGTTGGTTCGCCCCTTGTACGGGGTTTGTGATGCGGGTGACTATTGGTTCGTGACCCTGCAGCGGCACGTCCGGGACGACCTCCTCATGACCCCGTTGTCGTCAGACCCAGCGCTCTATATGCGCAAGGGTGTCAACGGCCTCGTCGGCCTGATGGGTACGTTCGTTGACGACTGCCTCTTGGGCGGATGCTTCCGCTATCTCTCTTGCAGCACGCTGCTGTTTTGTCTCCCTACCCCCCTCGCCCCATTTTCCTCTTGACCCCTTGCAGCTCATTGCTCTTATCCTGCCTTCCCACCCGCTCTGTGAATGCATCCTGTATAGGAGCGCTTCTCGACGTCTAGCGTAGGTTCCATTCCATACTCTCCACCCGCGTATGCCCCCCCACCCCAACCCCCAGTGTGTTCCTCCAGGCCCCCCTCCATTCCACCTCCACGTGCACCGAACTCTTGCTGCCGCACGACCGTGGCTCCACGGTTCTTCCGGCTGGGTGCCGGCATACGACATAAAGTTGTTTTGTTTTTGATGTTGCGGCCGACAGATGCACTGACTTGCGGCTGTGCTCGTGTTTTACTTGATCTGCTGGGTACGGTGCTTCCTCCACATGGTACTGTTGACAGGTGTGTGTCCACCGTGCTTTTGGATGTCACGTTGAGCCTAGTGTTGGCAGCTCTAAAAAAAGTGGAGGTCAGCCTCTCGATGCATCGGGAAGGTGCAGCCCCAGCTGCAACGGTGAGCACAGACCAATTAAACCAATCATTTCCAATTGAGATGCAGGCCAGGTACCTACTGCACCTCGGAGACTTCACTTGGTGGCATCTCACTAAGCCGCTCTCATGTACAGTCGGTCCCCAATTGTATCCGTACGGCAAAAAACGAGATCCGTACGAATCAATTTGACCACAAGCAACCCATCGATTCCAGGCCCTGGGCCCGTCACTACTTGGTGCTGGCACAATGCCCGGCTACCACATCCGCACACGACGGGGCAACGAATCCGCCAGAGCCTTGAAAAACAAAGCAGGGAGCTCTCATCCATGAAGAGGACAGAAGCCCACTCAGCCGTCCAGCCACGGCGCTCCGTGGCCCACACCAGGCGCTTGGCGACGTTCTTGGCAGACATGAAGGTTTCTTTTGCGGCAACCCGGGACTGGAGCCCCATGGCTCTGACGGTCCCACGGACAGTAGAGACAGACACTGTGACCTTTTTGGTCCCACCCGCAGCCTGGGAGCGCGTGGTATTGGCCATCTCCGTCACGGAGGCCAAATAGGAGAACCCGTTGTTGTATATGGCCCGCTTGAGGGTTCGCAGCTCACGGTCCGTCACAGTCTTGGGACAGCCACGCTTTTCCAGCCTGGTGCGGGCGGCCGCCGCGCGCACGGCCGTAGCCGCGTAGGCGACGGTGCTTCTGGAACGCCCGAAAGCCGTACCGATGGCCAGAACAGACTTCCCTGTTGGAGGAGGGCAGTGATGGCGGCGCGCTCGCCGTTGGAAAGAGGGCGATGTGCTGAGCCCGAAATGGTGCCTGATGACCCGGGCGGCGCCCTGGGCGCTGAGCTGTGGGCTGTTAAAGAGGGACCGTGCCATGCACTTGGGCGTTTCCACCAGCCGACTGCGGCAATCGGGTGCCATATGCCACATCGGGACGCCGGATCTGGCACCTCAAGTTTCTTCCAAAAGCGTACGGATAACATTGGGTACCGACTGTACACCTCCAGGGAGGGCCAACGAGCACGTGTGCCATGGCTGTTTCTCCCGCTTCTGGAATAAACTCGTGATCGAGGTCCGTGCTTCCGAGCGGCAATGTAACAGAATCGCGTTTGCAGTTCGGTAACAGACGCCCGAACAGAATCGCATTCTGTTGGGGCTGCCTCGTCCAGCGTTAAAGATGCGACAGTTTCATTTCATGAAACTCCGAACGAAGGCAACGACAGAAACGTGCTGCAACATTTCAACGCTTGTTCTCAGCCCCAAGAAGGAGGCACGACATGCAGCCAGTGGACGAATCAGAACATGAATTTTCTCAAATTGGCGAGACCTCGAGTATTCGTCCTCAACGCATCTCCTTGCACCCCACTTTGCCACGCGGGTGCGCCAGTGTTTCTCAGACGAGCTTCCGTGTTTCCTGGACGAGCCGTAATGATAAATATTATTCTTTATGCAAGCAACTCGTTGACGAACGCGTCCACTTATTCAGGTTCCAAGTCTGAGCCAGGGGCGTCGTCCTCTTCGTACTCTCCACCCTCCTCTTCACTATCAGCCTCCCCCCCCTCGTCTTCCACAGCGCCACGCCCACCACCTCCGCCGCCCCCTGCCGCCCCATGCGCCATAGCCTCAGAATCAAGCTCCTCGAAAAAACGTAACAGCCCTTTCTCCGTCGAAGAGCGCGAGAAGCTTGTCGCGGGGTTACGGCGCGGCACCGACGCCGCGTTGAACATAGTGCGATTCAGCTTGTCAACGTGCTCACTCGCCGTGCGGTTGCGTCTCGGCGAAAACATGCGGCCAAGTGCCTTAAAAGCACGCTCACCTCCCGTTGAAGAAGGAGGCAAGTAAAACAACCGAGTGGAAACGGGGTGCCATAACGGAAAGCACTCCTGTGGGATGAATGACGTTGGCTAAATATAATAACCGGTAAATAGCGACCGACCGTAGACGCACGATAAAGCGAACACTATTGCCTTAGAGGCGATGAAGAAGAACCTTTGTTCGTGCCACATCCGATGAGGAGCCGGGGGTTCCGACGACGGCGAACCCCGGTCCCATGGTGCTTTTATTATCAGACGGTAAAGAGGCGGGGTCGATCGACCGAGCGATCATAAAGATCGAATAACCACCAAAATAGAGGCGATAAAAAGCAAGGACAGATATACAAGACGGAAGTAACGTCCCAAACGGCGAGCCACAAATCAGTTCAATCCTCCACGTGAATACTGACCAGTCACGGGGGCTACCGGGCCCAATATCCAAATAGTAAGGAGATATGCGACAAATCCCCACTAAACCGCCACCAGGTCAAGGGGTGTACCTCTCGGCACGCCTCCTCCTGTTCGGGCTTCCCTAGAAATGCGAGCACCTCACTTAACTCGCTGCGACGAGCCCCTGGTAGCCCGGCGGCACCGCCTGCGAGTGTCTCAACTGCGGCATTCCGCAGTGCAGGCAGCGTCCTCCCGTCCTCCCCCCAGCGCAATCCCAACACGCCCCCGCGCGGAGCTCCAAAACTCGTCGAGATAAAATGCAAGCGCCGCCATCGGGTCGGAGAATGCACCAATCCGAGTGGAGATATTACCCTGCAAAGCTTTCCGCGTGGCAGCCGGCAACTCCAGGAAATGCGTGTCGAGCAACGAGCGCAAAGTCGAAAAGAGACCGGCATAGGAAGACAAAGGCGCCCAATCGCCCTCGATCAAAGCGACGACGGCCGCCGACAATCTCAAGAATGGCACGGATTGGTCGATTGCTGCCGCACTTTCCGCCAACACCGCCGCTGTCACGCTGGCGGGCACGTCAAACGGATGTTCAGCACAGCCAATAGAAAGGAGGGTGAGCCGCAAAGCAGCCATAGTTTCTTGCACCGCCGATATTGTCACGGCTTGCCCCACGCACCGAGTGCGGCTGTAACGCTTGAGGGACCGCACACGTCGCCCATTTAACTTCATGTTTGACGCCGATTGGGTGTGGAGGGTACCCGCGCGAGTGCACCGGGTCACGAATGCTGCAGCGCTCACCGCGTGCTGCAACGCAGACAAAAAAGGCGACATCTTGGCCGCGTCCCGTGCAGCGAGATTGCCGCCGTGGGCTGCGCAACCAAGGGAGAAGACGGCAGCGCCCGCCCGCACCGTATCCGCCCGCATGCGGACCATATTTGACGGGGAGTCCATGACCAGCATCTGTGGGCCGCGTCCACAGAACCCCTGCATCGCTGTCACTGCCCCGCCTGCGACTTGGGCCTGTGGCAAGGCGGCCGCCATCATGGAACCCGCCAGCACCCCCGTGAGCGCCGCCCGGAGGTTCACAGCAGAAGATGGCTCTGTGCCCAGGCGGGCAGTGCCAATGAAAAAGGGTCGCGGGATGTAATGAACAATGTTTATTACGCCCTTGTGGTTAAACGTAGCACCATCTATGGAAGCCGCTCGAGCGGGTGCCGCCGCAAGATGACGTCTGACCGCATCGTCGGACCTGCGCGCCACCGCAGGAAGGAGCACAGACGAGATATAGGAACGGGACCCGGGCCCATCAAACGTGCCGCCCGACGCGAGCAAAAACACAGAACGCCAGGCAGCCGTGTCAAAAAAGCTGATCGGAAGCCCCTCCTCAAACATTGCCGTCGCAAGCACTGTCCGCCAATAAAGTAGAACTGCCGATGGTACGGGCGCCACAGCACTCGCACCATTGGTAGACGACCGGGCGGGTCGGAAAACCTCGGCCATCCACGGGTTGGCCTCAAGCGATGCCGTACACTTCAGTACATGGTCAACCCCGCGTGTGGCGTTCTTGCCAACGTTCCGCCACCGGCAGGGTGGGCAAATCATTGTCTTCGTGGCCGGGTCAAAAGCAATGAAGCTCCATACCTTGCTTGCGGGAGCCATGGTAGAGGAGTGCTGGTGACAAGGTGCGGTGAATGGGGAACAGCAGAGATGTGTATTGGGCTCACAGCCGGGGGAAGGAGGTAGAAAGGGGAAAAGGAGCGAGTATGCAACAAAGGGGGCGCTGTGCGGCCGTCCGCCTCGCTGAGCAGGGCCCGTCTGGTCGAGATCGGGTGCTTTCGTGAGCTTCGAATCGCCGTGGAGGCGAGTGTGGTCCTTATCTGCCGCGAGATCTTGCTTCGTGGCAGACTGCAAGGTCTTCGTTGTATGAAATTTCACGTTGCAGTAATAACGGCGTTCACAACCCCGTGAGGGCATATTCTTGAAATTTCAGTGAAATTACGCAACGTGGCTGCAATCAGCGCATCTCTAGTCCAGCGAAGATCAGCTACCCTAGGGTTGTGCAGTCTGTTCTGGCAACAGAGCCCGAGCAGAACGCCATTTGGTTCGGCACCGCTGTTGGTCTGTCTCGTGGGTCAGTTTCTCTTCTGCCAGGAACTGGATCGCGTAACGGCTCTCCTTATTATGATTAACGAGCTATTGCAGGTCTAAGACTGTGTCAGGCTCCAAATAAAGTACAGTCCCTGTGCGTTTGTAAAGCAGGGTGGCGCACTTCGTAGCCCATCCTCTCGAAATGGTAGCCCCACAGAACATGAAAGCAATCTGAGACGTTCGAGCCCGAAACCGATCACGTAAGGATAGCGGGGCAATGTCGATTGTCTGACTAACGCGCATACTAGGGCACGATCGTGTTCGATTGGACACGATTGGGATCGGCTAGCGGACGTAGAGGTCAGAAATGAGACCTGAACACAGAGCAGCAGTCGCTTGTGTCGCTCCCATTCTTTGAGAAACTGACCTGCTCGCATGCATGAACTTCAGGCTGCGTGCCGTACGCACAGTGAACATACAGTATACATGTACTGTTTGTGCGTACGGCAGCTGCAGTACTGCACTGTACTGTACCTGGGAGGACCGACTTCGTTGGCGGTGTTGAATGACACACAGTCGCTCGCTGCATCCCTCGCTCTTGTAAACTATGACATGCTGCTCTCTATCGGCTGCTCGAGCATTACGTCTGTCTCCTTTGGTACAGTTTCTTTCGTAGGAGCGTTGTGCTTTTCTACGAGACTGAGGAGGAGAGGGCGGGTGGCCAGGTGAGGGTCGTGCTCGTAGGCATGGTACACTGTGTTGGTCCCACGATGTGGTCTACTAGCTAAAGCTGATCCGACCATGGCCTTCTCGCTTCGCTGCTCATGACTTGGTCGTACTGTGCTGTGCGTATCGTTTTTTCTTTCTTTCATCGACGAGAGCGCCCACTCTACACACCCACGTTGTTAGTTCCTCCCCACCCCCTCTAGATGAAGAATCACTCCTGGGTCTGCGCTTCTTTATCGTGCCTTCATGGCCTCCAGTATCGCTCCTCCACAGTATTTTGAGCTTCAAGGTGTGTTCACCATCCCCTTGGACAACCTCTTCCGACTGTCGCTGTTAGAAGGATCCACGGGGGCTGGAGGGGAAGGGCGTGCACCGGTACTGTCGCTGTGCATACTACAGTGCTACGAGCTTGATTGGGTGTCGAGGGAGGCGGGGAATTAGTAGGGTGCGGTCCGTGGTCGCATCGATCTGCCCACTCAGAACCTGACCATTTCCTCTCTCGCTTCTCTGCTCATGACATGCTTGTACTGTGCTGTGCCTGTTTATTTTCTTCTTCTTCAAAGCCAGTGCGTATTCCAGGCTTCAACGTTCCCAGCTACTCCCCACATCGTCCAGATTAAGATTATCTTTTTGGTCCGCTTATCTTCACCCCTCTGCCATGGCCTTCTGTCGCGTTACTTCATCGGCTTTTGAGTTGCAAGGCATGTTCAACAAAGCACCTTGGGTAACCTCTGTCAAGATTCGATGTCAATAGAATCAAGCGGGGGCGGGCAGGGCCTGCATCGTTCCGTCCGCTGTCGTGCAACCAGCTTGATTGCGTGTTGAGGTCAGTGGAGAATGGGTGGGATGCGGTCTGCGGCTGCATCGATCCGCCCGCTGCGATGCGCCGCGTTTGATTTCGCTTCTTTTTCTCGCAACGGTACGAACTTCTTCCACTGTCCTTTCACTGTTGTGTTTGCGTCGACTGCGGCTCCAGCCGAGTGCATGCCACTCGCATGACTCTTGTCGCATCACAGCTCCCTCTGTAAAAGATAACCATTACTTCAACAACTTGTATCGACTTTCAAGTGGCGCCCCTCGCCGCACCGGCTGGGGAGCAGAGCTGTTGTTAGGGCCCTTCAACAGACGCTGCAGTCTCTCTGGCGCCGACAGTGGCAGCGCCATCGCTCGCCCCGCTCGTCAGGACAGGTCCAGCTCCATCAGCCGCCGGGACGGAGCTTCTGCTTCCAACATGATCTAGGGGAGGCCTGCTGGTTCCAGCTGTCCCAATTTCCGCCAGCCGCGACTGCTCAAAGTCCCCAATCACCAATCCCAACAGCCGCGCTTTGTAGGGACCCTTCAGTGCGGCGATAATCCCAGCATCGAGAGGCTGATGGTTGCTTGTCACGTTTGGTGGGAGCGGGAAAATAGCGACTTTTGGGTGCTTGAGTTAACCGTGGGCGCCACCATTGTCGATGACGAGGACGCCGGGTAGCCGCGTCCTGGCCCGCACGGCCGCCACAAAGAAGGTACTGAATCATTTCTCATATAATTCACCGTCCATCCACGCCAAAATGTGGAAGAAATAGGAGAGCGGGCAGGGTACTCGAGGGGCCTTGAAGCAGAAGGGAGCCGCTGCCTTACCAATGGACGCCACAGAAATCTGGTGGGACCACGTATCGTTGACCGCCAGGACCAAGGTCACATGATCTTTGGCCTTCATGGCCTTGATTCCGCGAGCCCGCCGTCTGCTGCCCGCCGTAAAGTAGGCGAGGTTTGGGAGACACCAAAAGAAGAGGCCGGTCTCGTCCATAATCTCTATCTGCGCTGGGCCGTACGCTGAGAGTTGTTCCCGGATCTGTGCCATCCCGCTTCTGAAAAGATTCCACGCCAGCCGCTGACGACCCGCCTGTACCCCAAAGAGAGATGTTGACGAGGTTGTGCCGCTTCGCCCACCGCCACACAAAGCCCGCCGACGCGAAAAATCCTGTAACCCCGAGGCTGGCAGCAATCTCCTCTGCCCGTTGGCGCAGCACCGCCATTGTTAGCGGTAAGGAATCTGCACCCAGCCCCGCACAAATGTTGTACCACCGATTCATTTCCCGATCGACGTCCGAAAATGTGGAGCGTCGAAGCCGCCTTGTGGACCCAGGCTCCTCCCTAGACCGCCTGCGCAGGGTATCGCGTTGGAGCCGCGCGTCTTGGATGGCCGACTCCGAAACTGGCTTGGGAAAAGCTTCTTTGAGATCTGCCCACGTCTTGTACGCCCCTGACTCCTTCATAGACTCCATAATGAGCTTGTTGTCAATCGTTAACGACGGACGCGGCTTGCGCAGCGTGCCAGCGCCGCCCCTTGTGGAACGCAGCGGAGAGGGACCGGCGACAGGCGCGTTGTTCTTAGACGTGGCGACGGCTGCGGCCGTTGCCGACGACGCGAAAATGTTACTTGCGTGCCGCGTCTCGCGAGACGGGGATGCGTACACCTCTTGCACCGCCGCTTGAGCGGCCGCCTTGGCCGTATCCCTTGTTGTCCGTACGTGTTGGTGGCTTTCACAAGTGTGGACAGCCGTTAAGGGGGTTCTCTGTCCCGTTTGGGCATTTTGTTATGTCGGTGGCGGCGGCGGGGGTGTCCGCTGGGGTGGTATCAGTAAGAGGGCAGGAGCTTGGGGGGGCGCCACTGTTTCGCGGCGGAAAGACGCGAGCTGTCTGCAGGAGGGTTGGTGGGGGTGACGGTGGGGGACGCCGGGTCGAGGACAGCCCACGACAGTGGCCCGCTGTAACCACGGCGACGACGGGAGACCGCTTAATTAGAATATTCACATAATGTCGATCTCAAACGATCTGCCATTAGTGGTGATCGAACGTCCTCATCCGTGTCGATCGCGGAGAGCAGCGATAGAGCTGCGCTCAGATATAAAGCAGGGTACCTTATCAGCGGGGCACCTAGAAGTGCGCAATGAATGTAGGTGACATATCCCGTGCTGAACTGTGTCGAGAGGAAGTGCCGCATGATCGCCAGTTCACGTCAAGTAGGACGCAACCAGCCTTGTCCTTATGTGTAGCTCGATAGAGAAGAGCTGGTGCAATCTGTCCACTCGCCCTCAAGCGTTCAGGAAGCCCTTCACATAGTCCTTTCAAAACTGTTGAGCATGGCTCAGCAATTCCATTGCTCCGGTACTTACCCTGTTGAGCATTGGGACTCAATTCTTTTTGAGTATTTACCTATGCACTTGTTGTATGTTTTGTACTTGTGTGTACTTGATGTTTTGGTCTCGTAGTGGGCACTCTCTGCTTGGGTGAGCTCGGGGGAAGACTTGTGTGGGGAAGTGCATGCCCCATTCTGGGAGGTGCGCCGCGGCCCTCGCGCAC
>Ga0209186_1003025_pt1 | contig 11725 bp, 9 predicted proteins | sample SidtaG_FD_187426 | JGI IMG/M metagenome (GOLD analysis project Ga0209186, IMG submission 187426) | Marine algal microbial communities from Sidmouth, United Kingdom - Sidmouth_Male2 metaG (SPAdes) (version 2) | ecosystem: Host-associated > Algae > Red algae > Unclassified | place: Sidmouth, United...
GGTGCCCTAGCTTCGCAACGGGGACTTCTGCGGGCCGCTAGCGACTTGAATTAAATCGGCGAAGCCCAAGGAGCGGCGGTTTCCAACCGCCGAAATGGTTGGACTAAACGAGGTCGACGTCGACGGGATTCAGGGAGATGGAAGCGTGGTGCCCTAGCTTCGCAACGGGGACTTCTGCGGGCCGCTAGCGACTTGAATTAAGTCGGCGAAGCCCAAGGAGCGGCGGTTTCCAACCGCCGAAATGGTTGGACTAAACGAGGTCGATGTCGACGGGATTCAGGCGGATGGAAGGGTGGTGCCCTTGCTTCGCAACGGGGACTTCTGCGGGCCGCTAGCGACTTGAATTAAGTCGGCGAAGCCCAAGGAGCGGCGGTTTCCAACCGCCGAAAAACGGGATGTATCCCGTTGTGTCTCAAGTTCTACTTCTTGGAATGACTGGACACGGTTACGTGGCGGAGGCGGCCCACCTCCGGCTAATTCCAAGGTGTACGTTGCGGCCAAAAATGTACCAGTTACCCCCAAGCCTGAAAGGCTTGCAGGGCGTAGCGATGGGCAACGCCCATCGAAAACTGGTCTTGCCATTGAAGCCATTGGAGCCTGAAAGGCTTCGACAAGTCCTCTGCATCTTGTGCAAGTCTTTCAGACTTGGCGTGACCAATAATTCGGACCGATGGGCGTTGCCCATCGCTACGTTGTTTTCGCCTTTCAGGCGAGTAGGCACAGCTGATTCGAGAAAAACTCTTTTAGGCGACCAGGGCGCAGCTGATTCGAAAAACCGCTTTCAGGCGACCAGGGCGCAGCTGATTCGAAAAAACTCCTTGCAGGTTAGTTCTGATACAGGCCCCTCCTTGCCCTTCGCCGATTTTTAATTTGGTCGTGAACGTAAAGCGCAATGCCAGCCCTTTTCACTTTAAGCTTTCTAATCGTGGTCCGACTCTCTAATTCTCGGCCATGAATCTTACAGGAACGTCTTTCATTGGTCAGGCTCGAGGCAGCGCCTCTGGTACCTCTTTTCATGGGGTCAACCCCGCAACTGGCGAGGCGTTGGAGCCGAACTATTACGCCGCAACCTCAGCCGATGTGGCCCAAGCCTGCGAATTGGCCGCCTCTGCAGCGCGGGCCTATGGTGCGACTTCTGGTGCGGATCGCGCCACCTTTTTGCGAGCGATTGCCGACAACATTGAAGCCGCGGTGGATCAATTGGTCGAGGTGACCACGGCAGAAACCGGATATCCTGAAGGCCGGATTCGCGGCGAGTCAGGTCGGACTATGGGGCAGTTGCGTTTGTTCGCAACCGTGGCCGAAGAAGGATCTTGGGTAGACGCTCGAGTCGATCGAGTCAACCCCGATCGCGAGCCGATGCCGAAGCCAGACGTGCGTTGCATGCTTCGTTCCATCGGACCGGTTGTCGTGTTTGGCGCGAGTAATTTTCCCATGGCCTTCGGCGCCTTGGGTGGCGACACCGCCTCCGCTTTGGCGGGAGGGAACCCGGTGGTTGTCAAAGGACACCCAGCTCATCCGCGTACCTCGGAAATTGTCGCGGACTGCACCGCCCGCGCGGCTGCCTCAACCGGTATGCCAGACGGAACCTTTTCCTTGTTGTTTGATGATGGCATTGATGTCGGCATTGAATTGGTTAAGCATCCTGCAATCAAAGCGGTTGGCTTTACCGGTTCGCTTCGTGCCGGCCGGGCGCTGATGGATATTGCTGCGGCGCGCCCTGAGCCGATTCCGGTCTATGCGGAAATGGGCTCGATCAATCCTGTATTTATTTTGCCGGGTGCACTAGCGGAACGAGGGGCTGAGATCGCCACCGGCCTAACCGGTTCGGTGAATTTAGGAGTCGGACAATTTTGCACCTGCCCTGGGGTGGTGGTGAGCCCAAGTGGCGACGCGACCGATGCGCTTGCAAGCGCGTGGGCTGATGGGATGCAAGCTTCCGCCGCCTCGGTGATGTTGACCCAGGGAATTTCTAAGGCCTACCATTGCGGGACGGATTCACTTCGCGCGAAAGACTCAGTTAGCGCTTTGGCCAACGCAGAAAAAGGCGAAGCCTTTGCTCCGGCGGGCAGCGCCTTGTTCCGCACCACCGCAGATGCCTTCCTTGCCGACGCCGAACTCGGGCACGAAGTATTTGGGCCCAGTAGTTTATTGGTTGAACACAATGACAAGGCTGCGCTCTTGGCCTTGGCTGAAGCCCTGCCGGGTCAACTCACTGCGAGCATTCACGGCACGGAAGCCGATCTCTCCGAGTACGCCGAGTTGGTCGACATTCTGTCCCAGAAGGCTGGCCGCCTCGTATTTAATGGTTTCCCAACCGGCGTCGAAGTCTGCCATGCGATGGTGCACGGCGGACCATACCCTGCTAGCAGCGATGGCCGGTCGACCTCGGTCGGCACCATGGCGATTTCGCGATTTGCTCGCCCGGTTGCTTACCAAGCCTTTCCCGATGCCGCGCTACCGGATGCCTTGAAGGACGCGAATCCTCTCGGGATTACACGCCTCGAAGACGGAAAATCGGTGAATGCGTAAGCTCCGTTTTAGCCTTGGCTCGGTTAAGCGGATCGCTTTGTTTTTGACGATGCTGGGTAGTTTCGGATTACTCTTTCTCGCTGGGAGCCACCTCTATATTAGCGCGGCTGGCAAGGGGCGAATCTTCGACTCCATTGCTTCCGTGCCCGCCCGCGACGTGGGCTTAGTGCTCGGGACTTCTCCGGCGGGAAGCCTAGGCCCGAACCGCTATTTTGAGCATCGGATGGATGCCGCTTCCCACCTTTTCCATGCCGGGAAATGTCGCTTCTTGCTTTTGAGCGGGGATAATTCTCGCCGTGAATATGATGAGCCGGATGCGATGTATCAGGCATTGGAGAAGCGCGGGGTTCCGGGGAATCGCATGATCCTTGATTGCGCTGGTTTTCGTACCTTGGATTCTGTGGTGCGTGCTAAAGACGTCTTTGGTGCCACGGAAATACTGGTGGTGTCTCAAGCCTTTCACAATCAACGCGCAGTGTTTTTGGCGCGAGCTCACGGGCTTGATGCGGTGGGGTTTAATGCGCAGGACGTTGGCCGTCGGGCTGGATTTAAAACCCGTCTCCGCGAAGTGACGGCTCGAGCCGTTGCCGTGTTGGACATCAGTGTGTTACGCCGTCAGCCAAAATTTCTTGGCCCTGAGATTGCGATCTCGGAGGCCAATGCGGGCCGGGTAAACCTGAAGCATTAGTTGGCTGTCGGGCTCAGCCGTTCTGCGACCTAAAGAGACTGACCTGAAACTTCATGGCGTTTCAAACGGTTTCAACCCCCAAGCGAAGCGCGGGAGGAGGCGTCTCCTCCGGGGCGCATGTTTACAAAACCTTTCCGGTGGTTCCGTTGCACTTCACCACCGGCTACGATCTGCTTTCCCTCTGGGAAGTTTTGAAACCTATCCTAAAAGATCCTGCATTTCGCCCCCGCTCCTGAGTTGTTCGATAGGTCGATTCAGGGTATAGTGTCCGCCATGTCCATCCCTATTCAGCCAAATACCCTTAAGCTGTTGATCGACGAGATGGGTCAGACGACCGAATCTCAGTCGGTGAGCATCTATGAGGATTTGCGGGATATTGATCTGCGCTATTTGCAGCGGGAGCCTTTCAACGAAGGCGGAATCAAAAAGATTCTTCGTACCGTGGATGAAGCAACTGGGCGTGAAGTCGCGATGGCGATTTTGCATGATCCGAGTAGCCAAGTCGCGGTGGAAAATTTTCTACGTGAAGCCCGCATCACGGCCCACTTAGAGCATCCAAATATTGTTCCCGTTTACGACATCGGTTTAGACGATGGGATCAAACCGTACTTCACCATGAAGCTGCTGAGTGGTGAAAACCTGCGACGCATTTTACGAGGACTGCAGAGTGGCGACAAAGGGTACCTGAAAAAATACCGCCTACCCGATCTGCTCGATGTGTTTCAAAAAGTTTGCGAGGCGATGTCCTATGCGCATGCAAGCGGGGTGATCCATCTTGATTTGAAGCCGGGCAACATTCAGGTAAACGATTACGGCGACGTTTTGATTTGCGATTGGGGCTTGGCCAAAATTGTCAACAGTACCTGCGAAGCAGAGTACTCGATTTTGGATGACGCATCGCTATATGCATCTTGCGTCAATTTTTTGACCGTGGATGGGATGTTCAAGGGGACGCCTGGTTATATGGCTCCCGAGCAGGCTTACGGCGGTCAGAAATCTAAAGATGAGCGCACTGACGTTTACGCTTTGGGCTGTATCCTGTATACGATTTTGACCAGCGAATGTCCGATCGAAGGTACTAACGTTGAAGACATCCTCAAGCGAACCCGAGAAGGTGATTTTCTCCGGCCCCGCAAGCGCGCGCCAAAGAAAGATATTCCGGTCGGACTCGAAGCGGTTGTTTTAAAGGCCATGGCGTTGCGCCCCGATGACCGCTATCAAACCGTGATGGGCATGTTGCGTGATCTCCAAGCCTATCGCAATGGGTTCGCGACGCGGGCCGAGGATGCTGGATTTATGACCCAGCTGAAGCTGCTTGGAAAACGGAATCCAAAAGTGGTTGCAAGCACCGGCCTCGCGCTGCTTGGGCTGGCACTCATCACCACCTTCTATACCAGCAAGCTCAAGGAGAACGAGCGGCAGGCGCGGATTACCTTGGTTAAATACGAAGAAGAGCGTGAAAAGCGCCAGCGTATTGAGTCGGCGCCGCTGCTCTACAGCGAAGCTCAAGACCTTTATAAGCGGGGCTTCTTCGATGACGCCTTTGATAAGGTAAATCAATCGGTGGCGGCGGATCGGAATCTCTATCGAGCCTGGGAGTTAAAAGGTTACTTGCATTTTATCCGTATGGAATTCGAAGCCGCCAGCGCGGTATTTAAACGGGCGGAAAATACGGCTGGTAACCAATGGGCCAACCTCAGCGCTCGCTTTGCCTCCGTGAAGAAAAACGAGGATGGAAATTTTGATGTGATGGGGATGCTGAATCGCTTAAGAGGGGCGGGGTCGCGCTATCGTTCGCGGCCGATTTCCAGTATGATTGAAACCTACAAAGGTCAAAATTTAGAGGTTAAATCTCGGCTGGCCTTGGCCAGGGGTTTGCTTCGTCTCGATGGGGTGAAGGGGCCTCATGACTTTTTCAATTTCGAGGAGCGAACCAACGGCTACGCCATCGACCTGTCCCGAAGCATTGGATTTGTAAATCTAAACGCTCTGCAATACCTGCCGGTTGTTTCTCTAGACTTGAGTTACACCTCTCTGAAAAACCACGGAGTTCTAGCGAGCTTACCGCTTACCTCGCTAAACTTATCAAATACCTCTGGGATCACCTCATTGGATCTTCTAAGTGGCATGAAATTAGAAGAGTTGAACCTCTCAAACTCCCAGATCAACAAGTTGCAGGGGCTTTCGAGTATGGAAATTCGTCGCCTTAATATAGTGGGAGTCCCCTTGGATCGTCGCTGGCTCGACTATATTTTAAAGGATTGCCAGGTTTCAGTCTTGGTTGTGAGTCCCAGCCAGATTCCGAATGTCGATTATCAGAGTCGCCTGCAATCCCAACTCGAGCTCGAATTTCACTACGAACTTTAGACCAGTTGGAGCTTGTTCAGCATAGCTAAATCCAAGTTCTCTTCTGTCGAATACCTGGCTAATTATCTGATTTTACAGTGGTATTATGCTGAATGCCGCCTCTTTTAGCGAAAGAACAAAAGATATGGGAATTCATTTCCTACCCCATCGAATTCTTTTTGAAGATTCCCTCTTTCAGATTCGTTTTATGAACAAGAGTACGGTCCATTTATTGAAACGCTGTGATCAATCGTCGGATTGTGCTTTTCCGCATTGACGATAAAACATTCAAACCCTAGAAGAATTGGTTAAGATGGGTAAAAGACTAAGCTGTACGATTTCTCTTTCCTGTTCCGGTTGGCTTGCTTGCCGGAGCATCCTCGGACTCACACTCGGGTTCCTCATGTTGCATGCACCGATTCAGGCGCAGAGTGATGTAGGACGAGAGTTTGATTTCGCAAACGATTTGGTGGACTACGGATTCTATGACCTTGGGAAAAAGGTGATGGACAAACTAGCGGCCGAAAATGCGCGAGAAGGAAAACCGCTCCTTGAGCTGTTTGCCGCCAAGCGCCTCATGAGCACGGGTAAATTTGATGAGTCAGAAAAAATTCTCAAGGCAGCCGACCAAGGAAATGTGTCGACCCTGAAGATGCGCCTGCAACTCGCGATCGCTTATTACTCGGACCGGAAGTATGAACCCTTTGAGGGGATCTTTGATGATGTTCTTGGGCGCTTTCAGAAAATCGATCTATCAACCACCTCGGAGGACGAGAAGAAGTTTTTCATGGACGCCGCCTACATCTATTACAACTTGATGGATAAGCGGGGGGACCTTCCTAAAGCGCTTAAGGGCGTAAACATGATCATCAAGACTGAACCGGATGATGAAATTTTGGGCAAGCTACAACTTGACCGTGCGAACATACAAGTCTCTCTGGTTGAGAAGGTCAAAGAAGGTGGCGATAAAAAGAAGCTTGCTGAAGCAGAGAAAAAAGCTCGTGGCTACTTAGATGATGTATTTGGTCGTGGTCTCGATTTATGGTTCGGCAAAGGGATCAGCACCTTGGTCCGTTTGGAATTGATTCTTGGCAACCTTGACGCGGCCTTTGGTCACGTAAGAACCTATAAGCCTGATTTGATCGCCATCGAAAACATGCTGGTTGATCAAAAAGCACCGATTGGATTAAGCCCACTTGCTGACCTCGGCTATGTCGAAGGCGAGATCTACTTTGACCTCTTCAAAAAAGGCTTTAAAGAGAAGGATAAGCAGAAGCTCGTGACCGGGTTGACCAAGTCATATAACTCGTACTTAAATGTTTTTCGGAACTATGAAAATAGCGATTGGGGCCCAAAAGCAGCGCTTAAAGCTCTGGATGTGCAAGAAATCAGCGAAAAAATCGGGCTTAAGTTTGATGGCAATCGCCGCGAACTCCTTGGCATGTCATTCCGTCTCGCGGACACCTTGTACGAAGAAAAACGCTACGAAGAAGCGATTCCAAAGTACGAAGAAATTTTGAACAAGTTGCCTGAGGTTAAAGGCTTTTCCGCGAAAGCGCTGGCCAACTTGGCAAACTGCTACATGGAGTCGGGCGACTACCTGATGCCGCGTGTAATCGCCAGCTACTTGGGTGATCGGTTCCGTTCGGAAGAAGAAGCCGCCACTGCCGTATATCGAATCGGTACCGAATTCTTGCGTGCCAAGAAAGCAAAGGAATCACGTGAAGTCCTCACCGTTTTCGGCACGAGCTTCACCAACAGTGTAAAAGCCTCTGGGGTTTTGTACTCCTTGGCTGAGATGGATCGTCGCGATGGCATCGATAAAGACATTCCTAAAGCCCTTGAGCGTGCCTTTAAGCGTTACTCTTTTATTATCGATAATTATCCAGACTCCAAAGAGTATGTTAAATCGTTGGCCAAGCGTGGAGCACGTGCGGTTAAGACCGGTGACATGGATATGGCCAAAGCCGATTTCCTTTCCATGGTCAAAGCGACACCGCCCAGCGAAGAACGAATTCGGGCGATGTTAAATCTCGCGAATTGCGAAATTCAAACCGACAATCTCGACCGTGCCAAAAATATTTACAATAGGATCAACGAAGATTTTGAAACCGAAGAGGTGTATCTCAAGTCCGAAAACCGCGATTGGGTAAATAAGATGAAAGAGACCACCTTGTACCGGACGGGAAGTGCGAATGCGCAAAGTGCCCAGACCTACGAGACTAAGCGAATTAAGCTGGTACAAGCCATCGTGCCGATACTTACTTCTAATGGGGTTGCCAGCGCCGATGCGCAAGACGCGGCATATAACATGACTCCTGCCTTAGATGGTTTTGCAGCCAAAGTTCCTGCCATCGCACCGGCGGTAACCCGAATGAAGGAGCTTAAGTCGAAGACGACCGAGCTTCAAACCATTGCAGATGAAGCTTGGGAGCAGTACTTGAAGAAATACCCCAAAGGACAAGATGCACCTCGCGCGATGAATGGTCGCGGACGGATCCTGCTTGTGGCTGGACAAACCAAGGAAGCAGTCAAAATTTTCCAACGCTTGAGCGAACGCTATCCGGAAGCGGAAGAGACGCAGCAGGCATATTTCTACTTGGTAAAAACCTTGATCGATTTGGGCCGCCCCGCAGAAGCGCGTCAATTTGCTCGAGATATGGTCAAAACTCCTGATCAGTACACCGCACGTCAGCTGTTTTCGGTGGGTCGCCTCATGAATGCGAACAAGTTCTACAGCGAAGGGGGTGCCTTCCTCGAGCAGGTATTTAAGCATAAAGATACCAAAACGGATAAAGAGATGATTGAGCACGCGTTGTACGAGTACACCGTGGCCTTGGTCGAGCAGGAGAACTACGACGAGGCCATCAAGCGCGGTGAAATGTACCTGAGTAGCTTCCCGAGTGGTGGGTACTACTTCAAAATTCAATACGAATTAGCTCGTGCTTATCTCGGAATGAAAAAGTGGAATCGGGCGCATAATAGCCTCGTGCCGATCGTGAATCAGTTCTCGACCGGTCCTCGTCGGGTGAAAGCTGACAACCTCTTAGTCGATATCCAAATGGCCGAAGCAGCCGAAACCGGAAACACCAAGATTCCAGTGGGAAGTTTCCACCGGATGACGATTCGCCCTGGGCCAGACGAATACGAAATGGGGGTTGAAGAGTCGCGTCAACTCGAAGAAATTTACCTCAAAGGCTTGAAGTACACCCTAGATAATGAGGCCTACAAAATCACGATTGATTTGTACGAAGCATTCACCACGCATTTGCCTGATTCTGAGAATACGACGAAAGCCCGCGCTTTCTATACCAAAGCGAAGCAAAGGTTGCCTGAAGAAGTACCCTCCCCGGCGGTGACTCCTTAACAGGTCATCTCGAACAAAACGATAAACCAACTTTAACGATTTTAAGACGTAGGAACGTAATCATGAAAAAAACCACGCTTGCACTAATTTGCTCTCTGATGGCCTTTGCGGTCGGGACCGTTATGGCCCAAGAAAAACCACAGATTAAAACCTCGGATGGTTGGATTACAGTTGATTCGATCAAATCAGATCCAGGTGGAACCATTACCTTCATGAAGGGTGGGGTGCCGAAAACGATTACCCCGGCTCAGATTTTGGAAGCTAAAATTCCGGATCCATCTGATCTGCGGACGGCGGCTACCTTGATGGCGCAAGATCCTCCCGCCTACGACGCGGCAATCCCCCGCTTAGAAAAAGTTATTAAAGAGTACCGCAATCTACAGCACGATGTTGGGGCTTCTGTCATGTTAGCACGTTGCTACCTTGGTAAGGGAGACGCGGCAGCTGCGGTTACGGTTTACGACAAACTTGCAGCCAATAATCCAACCGCCAATGATGACCCATTGGTTCGTGGTGGACGTTGGGAAGCTTCCATCAAGTCTGGAAAATACGGCCGAGTTCAAAACGAGCTGGAATCAGCCATTACCGGGCCAGACCGCAAGTTAGCCGCAGTAGCGCAAATGCGTCGCGGTGACCTGAACATGGAGAAGAAAGACTATGATGCAGCCATCATGGATTACATGCGCACCATGCTCTTCTTCAAAAACGATGCCAACACCGAGACCCGCGCCGAAGCAACCTACCGCGCAGCTGAGGCATTACGCTTTAAGAAAGACAACCGCTCTGCAACCTTGTTCAAGCGCGTCGGGGAAGAATTCCCTGGTACGGTTTGGGCTGCTAAAGCGGCAAATCTTTAAACTACATTAAATTTAGAAAACCCCTAGTCGGAGGAAGTACGTTATGATGATTCGAACTGGCATTTTTTGCCGCATTCTCGCCCTTTTTGCATTTTTCAGCATTGGCCTAAGCACCGCCCCACCTCTTTTTGCGCAAGACGAAGCTCCTGCTGCAGCTGCAGAGGCAGAAGGTAAACCCACAACAACCTCCTCTGGATCGAGTTTCTTCGATATTCTCAACGGTGGTGGACTCATCGGTTGGGCCTTGTGGATCGTTCTCTTTGGAACCTCTCTCGCTGGTTTTGCTCTCGTGGGTGACTCCTTCGTGACCGTCCGCGAAGACAAAATTATTCCTCAAGATCTGGTGGACCGAGTGAGTGAAGCGATGGAGCAGGGCGACCTGATCAAAGCGCAGAACATCACGAGTGAAGAGCCCGGCCCGATGGCAAATATCCTGAACGCTGGTTTCGAAAACGTCGAAAACGGTTTCGATGCAGTTCAAGATTCGGTTTCGGTTGCAGCTGACCTCGAAGCGGAGCGCATTATGCAACGAGTGAACTACCTTAACGTTGTCGGTAACATTGCTCCGATGCTCGGACTACTCGGTACGGTACAAGGTATGATCTTCGCGTTCAAAAACTTGGCCGGCGGTGGCGCAGGACAGCAAAAGCTTCTCGCGTTGAATATCTCCATGGCGCTTTGGACCACTGCGGTCGGACTCATGGTCGCGATTCCTTGTTTGGCCTTCTTTTACTTTTTCCGGAACCGTGCCACAAGCATGATCCTGAAAATGGAGCTCATCGCTCTAGACCAAATCAAAGTTCTCCGTCACGTCGAAGTTGTTGACGACGAAGACTAAATTGCCCCTCTCGTCTGCTAGTTTCTCTCAATAGGTTGAAACGAAAGGAAACCTATGAAGCATCGCGAAGAACCGGAACCCCCAAACATGACTCCGATGATCGATATCGTCTTCCAGATGATTATCTTTTTCATTGTGACCCTCGATTTGGATTCCAAGAAGTTCTCCAAAGACATTGAGTTGCCCATGGCCCCCGATGGCCGCCCGGCAACCAAGCTGAACCCGCTCACCATGTATGTGGAAGTTCGGAAAGACGGCCGTTACCAGATGGGTAAAACCGTTCTTTACGAGGAAAACCTCCGCTCCATGTTTGCTGATGCAGCACGTCGTTACGGACCAGAAGTTCCTGTCGTCATTCGTGGCGACCGCGAACTCCTCCATGAGTCGATTGCCGACTTGATGAAAATTATCGGTGAATCCGGTCTCTATGTGATCGAATTCGCTGCAACCAAGAAGAAGGTGTAATCATGGCTAAGAAAAGTAAGAAAAAGCGTGAAACCAAAATGGAAGACATTCCGATGACCCCGATGATTGACATCGTGTTTCAGCTGCTTGTCTATTTCGTTTACACCTTCAACATTCAGAACATCGATACGCATATTCAAGTGTCTCGTCCTGCTCCGTCAAAAGAGCCTCCCAAAAAGGACATGCAGCTCCACAAAATCGTGGTCACGCACGAAGGCGAATACTTCATGAATGGCGCGCGGATGAGCATCGAAAACCTTGAAACGGTTCTTCAAGCCATTGCGGATACCGACGACTCGCAAACGGTTACAGTTCACTGCGTGAACAAGTCCGTTCACGAAGACCTCGTGGTCTTGTTGAACATCTGTTCAAAAATCGGTCTGGAAAACATCGCCATCGTCTCCATGTAGCTTTTTATAATCATGGTGCCTTTGGCATGCAAAAGCCGGATCTAATCGATCCGGCTTTTTTGTGTTTTGACAAGGAGGAAGGAAGGAAGGGAGTGAGGAATGAAAGGAGGTAAAAATGCCTTGCTCAAGCATAATGCGGACGAGGAGCCTGGGAGCGCCGACGTCCCCGTCGGCATCGCTAAGAAGAGTGGTCCTGGCGCAACGCGTTGTTTTGTTGGAAAA
>Ga0209186_1003026_pt1 | contig 11724 bp, 12 predicted proteins | sample SidtaG_FD_187426 | JGI IMG/M metagenome (GOLD analysis project Ga0209186, IMG submission 187426) | Marine algal microbial communities from Sidmouth, United Kingdom - Sidmouth_Male2 metaG (SPAdes) (version 2) | ecosystem: Host-associated > Algae > Red algae > Unclassified | place: Sidmouth...
TGGTCAGTATTCACGTGGAGGATTGAACTGACTTGTGGCTCGCCCTTTGGGAGGTTACTTCCGTCTTGTATATCTGTCCTTTCTTTTATCGTCTCTATTTTGGTGCTTATTCAATCTTTATGATCGCTCGGTCGATCGACCCCGCCCCTTTACCGCCTGATAATAAAAGCACCATGGGACCGGGGTTCGCCGTCTTCGGTACCCCCGGCTCCCGATCGGATGTTGCACGAACAAATGTTCTTCTTTCTCGCCTCTAAGGCGATAGCGTTGGCTTTATCGCGCGTCTACGGTCGGTCGCCATTTACTGGTGATTTAACCAACGTCATTTATCCCACACCAACTGCCCCCGTACAGGCGGCTCCGCGAAGCATGCAATAGTATACGAATGTCGTTCTGTGCTGGCGTTACGAAGGTTGAACACAACGTGGATGGATCTTAACGATGCCACGGCTATCGCAGATTCACTCGAGTACGCTGCTGGCATCCGGCGCTGTGTGGCCTCTTTGTGGCCGGTGCTGGCGTGTACCTGCCGTCGCTCACCCCCTCAAGGTTGCCTGGATCCGGTGCTTTCCAGTGCTCCATGCCCGCACAGACGGATAGCCTTGGCGCTGCTTGCTCAATTCCACTAGAAGCCGGCGCTTGAGCCGTCGTCAACCGCCCTCCACGTGACCTCCGGACGCCAACCTCGGTCTCGGAGCCTTCGGACACTCCTGCAATGGCCGAAAACGCGCTAGGGATGGCGGAGGTGTGACAGACGCCTTTGGCGGTCGGCGGGGCCCCCTTTTTAACAATTTCCACGAGACGGCGACTGCAGGGGGGCCGGCGGACTAGGGAAATCTGGCTACAGCCGTGTGCGTCACCCTTTCGACATCGCAAAACACCGCCATGGCTCTGGACGGCGAGGTCGCGGAGGCGTGAAAGCTGACGCCGTCGTTCGTTGGCACAGCGCCCTTGCCCGAGGTAAATGTGACGACTGTGGGTAGGTGGTGCGTATGGACGGGTAAGTATTCCGCAGGCGCTGGCGGCACTCAGCCCCAGCTCAAGAACGGCACGGCGGCTTGGGGGCGGCTGGTGACAGGATGGCAGTGGCAGGGAGCATCGCAGCACCCGTGTCAAGTGATAATGCGCCCGGGGTGGCGAAGGTCGTGGGCGTGTGACAGCCGGAGCCGGCAGTCGGCGGCGCCCCGACCCCGGCCAAGGTCTACTAGGTGGCGATGGAGGGAGCAGCGGCGGCAGTGGGTCATCTGGTGGTCTCTGTTGGCGCCGCTTCGCGAACAGGCTCTGTGACTTCGCGAATATTGGGCGTACCTCGGCGTCAACAAGCACAAAAAGTACCGTACGTACTAGAAACCGCCAGACGAACGATGTATTCACTTGCACGTGTCTCACTCATGTCGCCGTTCTCGCATCAACTGCATTTCTGCCTGCTGTACCAAACAGAGCGAGCAACACAACGAGAGGAACGCACCCGCTGTCATGTTCCTGACTAGGAGGTTTCCGTCGCTACCCGCATCCTCATCGTAACAAATTACTCACACCAGAAATCACCACTCTCCGCTAGCCTTCCGTCTTCGCCGTAGCCGTGACCTCGCCGAAAACTGTCTCCAAACATGGGAGACCCCATGCCGATCGGAAATACTCGAAGATAATAAATCTCCAGAGAATACGATATAATCTGCCGCTTGCGCTGTCTGAAAGATGATGATACGCTCGGACAGAGAAGCACACTCAGATCCGAATATGTCGTCGAGACCAATATTCCGGATTGCTATGGATATAATGCCTGGATATATTCCTCTGATATATATCCGTGACAACCCCTGGTGTCAACACCTCATCGAGGTGTTGTAAGTGTTCCTCTGGGGAACTAGAGAAGACGATACCGTCGTCCAGATATAAAAAGCATGTCTGCCACTTGACCCCTGCTAAGATCATATCCATAGCCCTTTCAAAGGCGGCGAAGGTATTGCACAACCCAAAGGGGAGGCGCACGCATTGCCACGCGCCCGAATGACACGTGAAAGCCGTAAGGTGTTTGTCCTCCTCAGCTACTGGTATCTGCCAGTATACCTCATTGCAGTCCAGGGTGAAGAACACCCTGGCATCCCCTAGGGAATCTATGTACTCATCCATCTTAGGTATGGGGTAAGCGTCCTTGACGGTCATCAAGCTCAGCTTTCTGTAATAAATACAGAAGCGTACCGAGCCATCACGCTTCGGCACCATATCGACTGGGCTAGCCCATTCCCCAGTGGAGGATTCCATAACACACATCGAGCGCATGCGCTCGACTTCAGCTTTGTCTCTTTCCCGGGCCAATGGCCCGGCCATGCAGGTTGTTGCCTCACGGGGACAACCCCGGGCTTCAAGCGAATGCGGTGTTCTACACCGCGTATCAACCCCAAGTTACCCCCCCAAAGGGGTGCATGTTTCTTCAAGAGGGCCCTAATGTCCATTCTACCGTTCCCGAGGCTCAAATGAGCCCCAGATGGGACTCAAATGAGGCTCCCTCTCATATGGCCTGGAAACGAGGACTTTTTGGGGTGTCTGGGGCACCCCCTCCGAGTTTTCACCAGACACAGCCGCCGAGTTGGACCATATATAAATGAATTGCGCTGAGACCAGATCTTTTCTCAGTGAGAGCAGCCGAGGCCGGGAACGTGGTCACAGAGAGGAATCAAAACTAGACTCAAATGAGCCTGAGAGGCTCAAATGAGGCGGTCAGTAGAATGGACACTAAGGGCCTGGGACCACTCGTCGGGTACCGAAGACACGTCCACTCTTGGGAGTGGGGATTCCTTCTCCTCCTTGGATGTCCCGTCGCGCTCCTTGAGCTCGTCCGGGGACACCTCATAGGTCGGCCCCTAATAGGGGTCGATATAACCCACGGTCATATCTTTTTTTAGCCGCAAAGACGTAGCGCCCAAGAGCATCACTTGGACGATTGATGGCTCCCCCGCCACCGTGATGGCGGGCCCTTGCGCGACTTGTATCCCACGGTTGTCGTACAACGGGGGTCGCCCCATAACAAAGCCATGCCCCGTGTAGGTACTCTTCACGGGGATGTGCGCGATAGTCCCGGGTTGCACCCAGGTCTTCTGTGCCGGCCTTAGCTTGGCTGTGCCCCCTTGGGGGCACGTACATACCGCGCTGATTGACGCGACCGGGTGCCCCTTGCAGGCACGCTCTCTTCGGATGGGTATCTTGGTACCATTGAGGAGCTCCACATGTTGCTCCTGTGTCGCAATAATCTTTGTTGCGATATGCATAAAGGAGATGACCAGTATAGCTGGGACACTCATATTGTCTAGAACTCCAAAGGAGATGTAGAAGGTCTCGCCCCGAAGGTCCACACCGAGACACACTGAGCCAACAATGGGGAGCTAGCCCCCATTGACATCGTGGGAAATAGATGCCAACTCACCCAGCGGTTGTAGCTCGGTGTCGTCCGGCAGTAACTGCCGGCTGATAAGCGTCGGGCTGCTCCCTGTATCCAAAGTGGCCCGTGTCGTAAGGTCGAAACCTTCCGTCAGGAATAACGTGACGACTAGCTTATAGCTGGAAGAGGGCATGAATACACATGCTGTGCCCTCAGGGGGTTTCCCTTGGGATACCCCCGGTGGCCGCTTCGGCCAGTTCTTCCCGGCTCCACGGGAAGACTTGTACATCCTTGTTGCCCTTGGAGTTGTCGAGGGAGGCGGGATCACCGCCCACGCTACTAGTTTTCCGAGGAGGACTTGTCCTCCTAGACCAAATCTTCGGCTTCCACCCTTGGGGGTAGAGTGTCATCCGAAGACGACCAAGGCGGTCTTACGCTTGTGCCCACGGCTGCTACTTTCTGCTGTGGACGGCGCTGGTACTCTGGAGGACGTTCCGCCATACGCTCCGCGTAGGCCTTGTTCACCAGGGCCTTGGTCGCCGCGTCGAGGCGGGGACACTCACGGAAGAAATTTCCTCGCATGTTACTTGCCAGGCAATTGTAGTTCCTTGGTTGCCCAAAGCGCCCTTAACCCGTTGGGGAAGGACCTGACGGGACTTCCCCGACCTTAGTTGGGACTGTCACCGCCTCGGTAACATACTTGCGTGGTGTCGGCCGAGCGCCTCAACGCCCTCGACGGGCCTCGGCCCGTCGGGCCTCTTCGGCCTGTTGCTCCTCGTGACGTCTGCGACAGACTTCACCCTTTCTCTGGGCATATTGCACCAGAAGGTCCATCGGCATATTTCCGGTGTTGTGTTCGCGCGCATGTGCGCGAATCTCCCAACCGAGCCCCTGCATATAGCGGCTCTTCATCGGCCCCTCTGTGTTGATATACCCGCAGAGGCGACGTAATCCCCTAAGGCGTATGTAGAAATCATTCTCTGTTTCACCGTCCTCCTGGAAGGCTCTGTGGAACAGAGCGTCCTGGTCGCTTAGCGACTTCTCGTCCGCATATTGGCGGAGAACCCAGTTGACCAGTTCCATATAGGAACTGACCTCTCCACTCCGCCCTCCTTGGAGGGACGGCATGATGGTGTACAACTCCCGTTTAAGGTCACCCTTGGTGAACTCCGGAAGGAGGTAGAGGGCTCTGCCCTCGGACACATCATTTTCATTCCTTGCTTTAGCAAAGCGGTTCAAAAACTCGAAAACACCTAAGGCTGGCGTCCCATACCACTCTGCGTCTCGACCAAAAGTGGCCGAGACATCCTTAGGCAAACGGCTCAGGCCGTCTGCCATCGTCCGGTCATACGGGAAGTCTGTATTCTCCAAGGCGTACGATACACAATCCAGAATCCCTGCATAGCGATCATCCGCAGGGACGATCTTCTCGGGGAGTCGAATATGAAGGGTTTCCTCCAGCTTGAGCCCTAGGGCGCGTGCTACCGCACGTCGGGGGACATGACGTCCCCCGTCTCCTCCGGAGTACTCCCCATCCGAGAAGGAGGAGCTCATTCGGCGAAGACGGCGCCTTGACCGTCGGGAGGCCCCGAGCGTTGTCTCCAAGAAGGACAGCCGCTCACGTAACGGGCTAATGTACGCATCCAGCGAATCCCGTAGGGCCGCCGAACAAGCGTCCCCTTCAAGGGCCCCCTGCGGAGCCCCAACCCCACTGACTTGTGGGGGTGTATGGGGTAGGCCGGCAGGCCTAGCCCGCCGAGCCTGACCATCATACTGCCCCTGTTTTTGGGGCGGAACCTCTTGTCCCCGGCCCCCCAGGGGTCCCGGCACTCTGGGGGAGTCTCGCTCTCGACCCCATGCGAAGGTCTCAAAAAAAGGGGGGAACGGGAATCCGTGACCGTCCCCTCCTCCGTCGCTCGCGGTGCCACGCACTCTCATTGTCACTCGCGCGCGACCCTCCACATGAGCAGGGTCCTGCAAAAGGCCACTCGGCCCTGAGCTCTCACTAGATCCGTCACGGATGCCTCGTGAAGAGGAGCCCGCGCCTTGCGCGCGGGACAAAAATCCCCTCATGCGATCCATAACGATGGAAGCCCTACTCCCCCGTGGTAGAATCCAATAGACCAGTGAAAGCAACAGTCACACCCAAGAGTAAGACAAAGAGAGAAAGTCCACCGTAAGAGAACGACACAGGAACGGCCCGACTGATCAGGAAGGGCTTCACCCTGTCCCCCGCTGATCCACCAAATGTAGTGGATCCTGCCCTCAAAGCAAACGGGGTATAGCCCCGACGGAAACCCAGCTCAGGATGCGGAGCGGAACACAGGAGAAGCAACACAAATGCCGGGATCACCGGGCGCGAAGCGCACGAGAACGACGGAAGTAAGGCAAACGCAACGCTGATTTATTCGAATACGCACGATGACCCCAAAGCATACACTCATATACCCTCATAAACAAGACACAGAACGTGCACAATCACGACCCCAGGGCGCTACCATGGGGGGACCGGTGCCCAACGGGCCACGGTCTCAGGCCCGGGCCTCTAGTGGCCCCTGCCCAGCATCCTCGATTACCCTTCCACTGGAATAGGACCCCCGCCTGTCTCGGGCGGAAGCAGGATAGTCACTGAGACTTCCTAGATTTCAGGATTTACCCAGAATCAGTACCTCGGGACTTATATCAAGATTTTTCAAATTTTCCGAATAGAATTCCGGTGGGATTTTATCCCCCGTCGAGATCATATCTGGGTCCGGCATACGCTCGCATTGCGGAAGTTTCCACAAGCTTCCCGGTCCCTCCAAAGGGCCCGGATTCGGGAACACGTGGGTCTCCCTCGGCTGTGTCAGACCCCTCCAGGGGGGCCCGATCGGGTGCTCCTCACCCCGCGCCCCTCTAGAGGGGTCGTTTCGAGTGGGGCCCTCGGGCTCCCTGGACACCCGCCCGAGGGGGCTGTCCCACGCTACCCCCCCAGTGTCTAGTTCACTGGCCGCCTCATTGGAGCCGATTCTCCTCCTATGAGGCTGTATTTGATGCCTCTCTGTGACCATATTCCCAGCCTTGGCCGCTTTGTCTGAAAATGGATCTGGACTCAGCGCAGTCCACTGACCCATGGGCCAACTCGGCTGCTGCGTACGATGAAAACTCGGAGGGGGTGCCCCAAACTCCCCACACAGGCCGTGTGTCCAGGCCATATGAGAGGGAGCCTCATTTGAGCCTTATTTGAGGCTCATTTGATCCTCGGGAGCAGGAGAATGGACACTAGAGGGGTGTTACGTGTCTGGTCACAACCCGTCTCCGGCTCATGCCGGGGGCCGTGTCACCCCTGACAGGAGGTTTCCCCCACAGCGTGGTCATTTGGGACCTGGAGCAGCTGTTCGGAGACCGCTCGCGGCTGCGCGGGGCGGCAAAGAAGCGCTTATGCAAATTTTACTCGGAGCGCGCGGCGCTCTGCCGCGCGTTTGAAGTCGAGTGCGCGAGTCGTGGCAGCGCGGTGGGGGTGGCGGGCGTCGTTTTGTTTTTGAAGCAGCGGTACGGCTCGGGAACCAACAGGACGAAGGCAGTCCTGGAGCAAATCACAAAGGACTTTCGGACGCCAACTGCACGCTGCGCCTGACGCGAACGCACGCTTGTAACTCGGTCGTCGGGGGCGGGGCGGCGGTTGTGCTTATGACAGCGACCGGCATGCCGGTGGTCCGCTACGGCGGGCGGCGGGGCGACTGAGACGACGCGGTTCGGGGAGGGTCGTCACGGTGGTCGGGGTGACCACTGTTGCGGACGTGGTTGCTTGTTGCTTGTGGTTGCTGGTTGTTTGCCTCTCTGTTTCTGTTTTACGGCCGCCGCCGCTTTGACGACTCGGAAGTCCCCGCCACCGCCACGGCTGGAGCGACCAACAACCAAGAGCGTGCTGTCGCAGCCCAGTCGTCACTGCCACGGTGGCGGCGAAAGTCGCCGTGGTCTGCGACGGGGGAAAGCAAGAGCTAGACGACGGAAATAATGTCGTTGCCGCGGTCGGCGGCGGCGCCGTCGCTGTGATGGCGACAGCAGACGGGACGATCATGACCACGGCGGCGACGGTGACAATATCGCCCATGCAAAGGCCGCACGATCGTGGTCGGGCGCCATCGCCGACGCCTTCTCTGACTCCCTTTTTTAGGCAGTGACCAACGTCGGCACGATGGTGATACCGTCCGTGCCGCCGCCGCAGACGACGCAACCTCCCACAAGAAGACCAACGTCAATGGCGCGGGCGAGCCGCACGAGGGCCGTCGCATCCATGGCGGGGCGATCGGCGGCAGTGCGGGAGTGATAGTGGTCGCGGCGACCGGGATGGACGCGGCCGGTGTCACCCGGGGGAAGGAACGCCCGAACAGGGTACGGGCGTGCTGGTTGTGTAACAAGGAGGACCACATCGCGGCAGCCTTTCCGGAGGTGCCCAAGGAGCTCCAGGACAAGCTAACCCGCCAGTGTCCCAAATCGCCAAGGCCGTCCGCTGGGCAGACCGGCAGGCCAAGGGCGCCTCCCGCGGACGGCGAGACCCGAACACGGTGCATAACCTCCTGGTCACGATCCTGCGGAGCATCCAGGAGAACCTGTACAAGGAGAATCTTCAGGACTGGGACTCCCATCCCGACGAAAAGACCACGACCACGGACTCCTCGGAATAGGAAAAAGGGGTGGGGGAGGTGCGCCCGTAGGCGCTCTCCCGTATGTTCCAGACCCGGGTGACCCTGTGTCGGCCTCAGTTGCATTCTTGGGCCGGTGCGGTCGTCGGCTACGAACCAAGGTAGCTGCATGGACACCGTGTGCCTGTCGGGGTACCGTGCTCGTCTTGCGGAAGGATAATTTCAAGGTCAAGACCACATTGAGTGTCGGGGTTGAGGACCCGGTTGCTGTGGTCGCGGTGGTGGACACAGGGGCCGGACCAAGCGTCGTCAGTGAGGACCTGCTCCCTCCGGGCTAGCGCGCGCATGCGTGGCGTGCGCCGACGCAAACCCGGATCGTGAACGCTTCGGGGCAGGCTCTCAAGGCTCTCGCTCGACTCCCTCTCACCCTGGATGAGCATGAAAAACCTACGCATTTTACGTTTATTGTTGTGAAACGCCTCTCGGTCCCGCTGATCATCAGGTGTGACTTCCAGCGCCAATACAACAAGGCCATCCTGACCCAGGGCGGCAACATCGAGTGGTCGACGGGCGCTGTCTCGGACATCCTGGGCTACCATCTTGGTGCCAGGGGGCGACAGTACAGGGCACAGGCCAATCCCTGGGTTCGCCCGAGCGAGCAGACGCTGGCTGGCGCAACGGTCCTTCCCTCTGGCGCCCAGACCGAGGTCCAATTGGTGACCTGGTCGACGGGCAGATGTCTCATCAAGGTCCGGGCGGAGTTCTCGGCCAAGCACGGGTTGCACTTCGCCCATGGGCATCACAAGAAGGTGCACCGGCACGAGTCCTTGTCGGCCCTTCTGGTCAACCTGGGTCGAAAGACCAAGACGTTTGCCAATGGCACCCGAGTGGGGGTCGCCGAGCCGTGTACCGGCCAAGCGCGAACACTCTCCCAAGGGGCCCTTCTGGCCGTCCAACAGGAGCTGGCGGCGCGGCAGGAGCTGGAACTGCAGGCGACCATGGCCGAGGCGGAGGGTCCGCCGTGTGACGGCCGGACAACTGGCCCCCACACTCGGGGAGCCAAATCCCTCCCAGTCAAGAGGGGACACGTGGATTCGCGTCATGGGCGATCGGATCCGGTCAGTCCGAAACGGCCGCGGGCTCTCGCGAGGGAAATATGTCCTATTGACGCATATTTCGAATCGCTCAGGTGGCGATCCACTCGTGATCACCCCGTGGTTCACCAACCACAACCGCGATCTCGAGACTTCCCTGGGGCTAGTGAATCTCAGAGTGGGTCCCGAGTTAAGGGCCGAATTTTATGTAAACCGAACTTGGACCACTGACCAGCATTACACCGCGCCGCCGACACCGGGGCGCCGAGAGGGTGTCACATAGCACCTTTCCCCCGCCGCAACTTAAGGCGGTGTCCGAAGCTTCGGCCCTCCTCCGCTGAGACTGGCCCCATGAGCCCTGAGGGGAGGGTTTCTGAGGGTTCCTTGAGGTTTTTTGACGGGGGTTTTTGGAGGGTCGGAGGAGGACGGACGGGCTTTGGAGGGGATAAGAGGGCGGGGAGTGAGTGTTGCCTCGAGGCCTTCGACGCGGGCAAGTAAACTTCCGGTCACACAACTCGTGTTTGCCGCTCGGGGCGCCTTCCCCCGGTCGACGACGTGCGTGTGTGCTCTTCGGGGTTTCCTTCCGGGGCGGGAATTCCCCGACAGGACCAGGGGCGTATGAATCTGCAGATTTTCGGTCCGCTCCGATATACTCAATATTGGAACTTTTTGAATCAGATAAGAGTTTTGACGCAATATCTTGCCTACGGATAGGATATATATCCGAAACCAAGAAATGTAGTATATGAATAAGAAGAGCGATTCAATTCAGAATATATCAGATTCTGCAACAACTACGTCAGAGAGGAAGTACTTGCGATGCTGATTTCCAAAAAATAACGAAGAGCGGGTTGTGGTGGAACATGTGAACGTGAACTCTGCGAGACCATGTCTCTCTCGCGACAGCGAATGCCAGGCAAGATGGGGAAGCATCGTTGACCATCTCGCTACCTTGGTTAACCTTTATGGCTGAAAATTGTTCTCAGTCGTACAAGCCGTCCGTCAGCTGCCGCGCGCGACAAAAGACGAAAAATCGCCCAGTTTTGCAAGCACCTTCGCCATCGACGACTTGCCCTGAGTTGGCTCACTGCTATCAAGTGTGCGTCTAACATATTTCTGCGTGTCTCTTGACGGCTTCGCGCGTTCTGAGCCGCCTGGCGAGTAATGTGTCCTGAGGTAGTGGGATGCCTCTGTTTGACGACTGGTAAAACGTTGTACCTCCATTTGTCCGCTTCACAGCCATTAGAATGGCGGCGGCATTCAGATAAAAGTACGCATAATCGGGCTTGATTTTCTGGAAACTGAGTATATCCGAGAATGTCTATCCATTATATCAGAGTGCCGTTTGTTTATGTAAGCCCCTGGACCGGACTACCCGGCGACACGGCCTGGCTCGCCTTCCCCCCTACTGGGTGGGGTTGGCTGGGCATGTTGTCACACGCCGGCGCCATCTGTTATTCCGCCCACCACGGATCCGGAGACGGCAGAGGTGAGCTGGGCGGGTGTGCCCACGGAACTTCATGGAAAGGTGCACGGACTCCTGGATCAGTTCAAGGGCATGTGGTCGGGGAAGCTGGGAAAGCTCAAGACCACCACACACCACATTCAGCTCAAGCCAGACGCCAAGCCCGTTCACTCGGCTCCGTACCAGGCTGGACAACACTGTCGCCGGGAGATGGAGAAGCAGCTCAAGAAAATGCTCGACCTGGGTGTCATAGAGCCCTCGGACGTCGAGTGGTCCTTCACGATGGTAGTCATGCCCAAGCCATGTGGCCAGTTCCGGTTTTTCGTGGACTACCGCCGGCTGAACAAGCGCACGGTCAAGGATGTTTACCTGATCGAGAGGATAGACGGCTGCCTGGACTCCCTCGGCGACACCACGGTGTTCTCTATCCTGGACTGTAACTCCGAGTACTGGCAGATCCCTGTGGCGGCAGAGGACAGAGACAAGACGATGTTCACGTCTCACACGGGCTTGTTCCGGTTTCTCCGGCTTCCTTTTGGGCTGGTGAACGTGCCAGCGTCCTTCCAACGGGCGCTCGACATCATCTTGTCCGGCTGACGGTGGCAACCGTGCCTGGTGTACCTGGAGGACGTGATTGTCTTCTTCCGGACCGTGGACGATCACATCCGGCACCACCTTGAAGTCCTACTCCTACTGTAAAAGGCCAATGTCTTGCTCAAGCCCTCCAAGTGTCACCTGTTCCATGAAGAAGTCGAGTACGTGGGGCATGTCGTCCTTCCAGGCCAGCTACCGGTGAACCAGAAGAACTGAGACGGCCGGACACCCGGCCCCCACACTCGGGGAACCAGTCCCTCCCAGTCAAAGGGGGACACGTGGATTCGCGTCAGGAGCGATCGGATCCGGTCAGTCCGATACGACCACTGGCTCTCGCGAGGGAAATATGTCCTACTGACGCATATTTCGAATCATTCCGGTGGCGATCCACTTGTGATCGCCCCGTGACTCACCAACCACAACCGCGATCTCAAGACTTTCCTGGGACTAGTAAATCCCAGGGTCGGCCCCCAGTTAAGGGCCTAATTCTGTGTAAACCCGACTTAGACTATTGACCAGTATTACACCGCGCCCCTGACGCCGGGGCGCCGCAAGGGTGTCACGTAG
>Ga0209186_1003030_pt1 | contig 11712 bp, 10 predicted proteins | sample SidtaG_FD_187426 | JGI IMG/M metagenome (GOLD analysis project Ga0209186, IMG submission 187426) | Marine algal microbial communities from Sidmouth, United Kingdom - Sidmouth_Male2 metaG (SPAdes) (version 2) | ecosystem: Host-associated > Algae > Red algae > Unclassified | place: Sidmouth...
CTGCATATTAGATGTCTTTTACCACTAGTGTCCCGTTAACTCAGGAGTAAGTATGGCCTGACTCCACTGAGTTGTTACAATGTAATTGTCGAGAAAACCTTGTAACGCAGAGAAACCAGGCCGTGGCACATTGTAATACGATCTTGTCGCAAATACTTAAATTGGTTCCGAGACATGAATTCGAGACACTCGCAAATGCCCATCATAAGGGCCGAATGTTCAGAACCGCATCACGGTGGTCTTAATTCGTGGCCATGACAATGGGCCAGTTATCTGGCCGGCAAAGTTTGCGAGATATCTGCGACAACGTGTCGGCACAACAACAGCGCTTGTGCCACTTAGGAGCAGCTAAACTTTCTCGTTCTAACCTGTCGAGAATTAACGAGGCCAAGCCATACCAACTATATGAAACGTTGTTCGGCGTATTGCTCAAACGCTGTCAATCGCTCGCACCCGGTCACGGTTTTCGTTTCAAGAACGAGCTGTATTCTTTAGATGCCAGCACGATTGACTTGTGCTTATCGTTATTTCCTTGGGCATCTTTCAGAAAGGCAAAAGGCGGTATCAAGTTGCATGTTGCCATGAATCACAAAGGTAACTTACCGGAGTTTGTCAGCATAACTGATGCAAGACAGCACGAGGTGGGCAAAGGTCGTTGCATAGATTTTCCCAAAGGAAGTATGGTTGCATTTGATCGCGGGTACGCTGTCTACGAATGGTACAAAACCCTTACAGACCAAGGTGTTTAATTCGTAGCGCGGTCAAAATCCAATGCCAAGATGCGTGTGTTAAAGTGTAACAAGGTCGTTAGCGGATCAGGTGTGACCAGCGATCAAACTATAGAATTTACTGGTGTTGTCGCATCGAAGCGTTGCCCGTTACCACTGCGACGATTAGGTTATCGCGACGCAGAAACGGGTAAGAGTTTTATTTTTATAACAAAAAACACGCTTTGGCTGCCAGCACGGTTGCCAAGATTTATAAATCTCGCTGGCAAATCGAGTTGTTCTTTAAATGGATAAAGCAGAATCTAAAAATCAAGTCGTTTATGGGAACGAGCAAGAATGCAGTAATGACGCAAATATGGATTGCACTTTGCGTCTATTTGCTTATCGCGTATTTGAAGTTCCAATCCAAAACGAGAAGATCAATGCAGCAAATATCGAGAGTTTTGCAATTGAATCTGTTCGAAAAATGGGCGCTCGATGACCTCATTCAAGGTAGACCAACAGAGAAGATACCCATTAACCCAAACCAGCTTTCGTTCTTGGCGTGGTTAACGGGACACTAGTGGTCTTTTACATTAAAGCCACGTACGATGGTCAATAGCACTTTTTTACGTCCAATAATGCTTAGAAGTTCTCATGCACTTAAGATCGTAACGCACACGCTTTTCCATTTTTTCAAGGTGTCAGTCTCACCACACAAGCAGTTGGCTGGAACAAAACGGGTATTCTGGCTGACATTGCTTAACCAGATTTGCCTGTAACCACTTATCGGCATAGACATATCCAACCACCCTCATTACTAATTTAATAGATTTATAGAATTGTACATAATCAGTGCTTTTTCAAAGACCAATTGGTCGACAAATATTAGGTTTTTTTTACCAGTTAAAAACTCGGTGGTACGTGAAACGAGGCCAGCTGACCAGTTTGTTAACCACCTGCGCCAACCAAGGGTCGGCTAATACGCTTGACGGAAACGCCTCCGCAGAACGATAAGCCAAAACAACTCTCCGATAGCGGACCCAAGCACGAGCAGAGATGCACTGTTCAGCAGAGAGCCTGCTACGAACATCCAAAGCAAAGTAATCACTGCGGCTATACAACCTATTTTAAGTAGTAGTGCAAACTGTAATTGCACTACCAGACGATGGGACATCCAATAACGATAATTTGACAGCACAACTACCACGGCGGCAGCGAGAAAGACAATCAGCAGCTGTCCGGGTACCTCTTTTATTTCAAACAGCTTTACCAGTATAAAACCGATAGTCACTAAAAACAGATAAGTGAACACAACGATCATGGATGTTTTTAATTGGATACCTATAGCATTGTTTAGCGATTGTTTATCCCCATCACCCCAAGCTCGGCGCAAGTCAGCATACGTGCTTCGCGCAATGCCAGCGGTTATCATGTTGATCGGCATTATGATCATTCTGGCAAGCTGGTAAAAGCCTGCGGCGACACTATCAATTAACAGTACCAACATAGGGTTGACACTTTTATTCTGTGCCCAACTCACCACAATACCAGCTGCAGCAATACGACCGTTCGTCCAGTAAAAACTGACCGTTTCCGCTAGTTGCTTCTTCGACGGCAAGGCAGTGTGCTTCCAAACACGAGTTGCTGACGAGGCTAAAAGAACGTAACCTAATTGGGAGGCGGCAAGGCACCAAAACGCAGTAACAATAACCGACGTAGGTTTAAATGCTAAAATGGCGATGGCAAAAGTTGCCACTGCAAGACTGGTTGAAATTCCGGCACAAAATAACGACAGCCGTTGTCTTCCACGCATATACAGAAACTGACGACTCAATTCAGCAACGCTGTAAATAACTGCGTAGCCGATTATCGGCATTGCCATTGATAAAACGGACTCGTTACTGGCTCGCAATGATACCGCCCACCACAAAACACTACTCGGTATCAATTGCAGGACTATAACAACTACAAGTGTAATCCTCATAACTTCTCGTTGTTTACTAACGGTCGAGTCAGCAACATGTAATGCCATTTGATTAACAGCAAAACCGGCAATAAACATCGTTGAGAATTCACTAATTGCAAACCAGAAGCCATACTCACCAAGCATCGCGACACCCGCGTATCTCAACACCATCAACGAGAACAAAAAGTTGGCAGCGCTGAGACCACTTTGTTCTAAAGCAGCGAACCATCTGCTGTGGCTCTTTTTAAAAATACGCGAAAACAATCGCAGACGTTGCCGCCCGGAAGGGATATCTGCTAGCATTAGACTAAATTAGGGGATTGGTTTTTAAGGATTGACTGCCTGTAATGAACAGCGACAGTTATAATTAGAGAGCATCTGATCATCTAAAAAACACGCGAGTGTCAAAGTTGTTTCTAACAGAAACCACTCGAGCCCAGCGAAAAGGCTATTCAATCGTAGAAGCCCTGTTATACGCAAAATTGGCAACAACCGCTAACATACAATGATTTATCACCTTTAGTTTAACCAATTTGTGGACTAATTACCAGTTTGCATACTGGCGACAACCGCTGTGAAGCGTTAACATTGATTTACTTCCTTAAGGTTGTGTTTGCCCGAAAAATGAGCAGTAAACATCAGAGCAGCAACTCTGCACCTTGCACGATGCAGATCTCTATCACTGATCGTGACTACGCTGTTGCACGCCACGTGCTTCCTCATCAAATGCGCGTCATCGGAAAATATGCATCTGAAGTTTTGATTTCTGTCAACCGTTTTGAAACACCTGCAAAGCCAGAATTACTTGACGCGTTGTTAAGCGATATTGCATCCAACTACAGCAATGTGACAGTCGAGGAAATCGACTACAGCCGTGCTGCCAGACAGTGGGTTAGTAAGACGTTTTTTGGCGGCAAAGATTACCCCATGTTTGACTACGAAGGCATTCCAATACATGGGTTCATCGAACCGTTTCGAAAATCAAGTAATCCATTTTTCTTTAGACTTGAATGTGACATGATGCTCGGAGGTTCGGGTCCTTGGTTCAATGAGGCTATTGACGTACTAACTTCAGACGACACAATAGTTGCAATTAACCCGATCGCCGGTCCTCGCCACGGTGGCGGTTATCACAGTGGCGGAACTCCTTTTGAAGTAGAGCATGGAGAGGCTTTCAAAGTTAATACCTTTACGACTCGTACGCAGTTAATTGAGTTAGACACATTTTTTAAAGCAATGAACCCGCTATCAGAGGTCCCCCCTTCTCGTCTCAAAGATCGCATCTTCACGCTAGTCGCTGGCTACCCGATGGTTGATCATTTGGAAGTGCTGTATCAACAAAAAATGTTCAACAAAAACACCTGTCGAATAGACATGGGCGGCACTGGCGGACTTTGGACGCTACACCCAGTTTTCAAAACCTCGCAATTTCTGCAATGTCTTCCAGAAATAATAACAAAGGTGGAAAAAGGTGATATGCCGCAGGAACAACATGGACGTTTTGATTTACACAAGAGCGTGCTAAATCAAACGGACCTTCCCAACCGCTCTGCGCAGCTAAAGCGCCTCTTTACTCTGGCCAAGGACAGAATAGCATCTCATCGTAGCCCACTAGATTTACGCTCTAGCCGAAATTCATGACTGGAACAACAGCAAGACATTAGGATCCACTTTGCAGCCATAAACAGCTGCCATCAGTGGGTCTCAATATGATCGATTTCACAATATTGGCTATGGACCGACTAATAGCTTTTACGCCAACCAATTCACAGATTCTTATCAGTAGATAAAGCCTCCCCCACGGGGGCTGTCTAATAGCGAGAACGCGTTCCCGTTAACTTTGATAGCCGGCGTTACGTCTACCTAAGCTGACGCTCAAACATCCTTGCCAGCTTTTCAAGAACACATCTGATCTGCCGCTCCTATACCGAACCGTTCTGGAAACTTATGTCGCCAGAATGACTTATTTCTTAACCGGTACTGGGTCATGACAGCAATCAAAATCAAAGCTAATTCACTAGTTTTGTCTCTTTCAACGCTCATTCTTATTAGCTGTGGGGGTGGTACTTCAACCGACCAACCCGCTGAACCAGAAATTGGTGCTGCAAATAGTGGTATCGAAGTCGTATCAACTGGTAGTGGTGACGACATCATTGGCGCTGGCGCAACCGGCTTTACCAATACCGTAATAGCGTCCTCGGTCGATGTCGAGACTGGAACCGACGCAGAGGTGCCCACCGTTACAGCTGAACCGGAGATCGAAGCAACCGAACCGGTGGTAGTAGTAGCCGAACCGGATATCGAAGTAACCGAACCGGATATCGAAGTAACCGAACCAGAAATTGAAGTAACCGAACCAGAAATTGAAGTAACCGAACCAGAAGTTGAAGTAATTGAACCAGAGATTGAAGTAGTCGAACCGGTGGTAGCAGTAATTGAGCCAACCGCAGAAGTAGACCAACCACAAGAATCGGAAACTGCCGAGATAATCAAAAACATACCGGAAACCCGGGTAAACACCATCGGTACAAATGTTGGTGATGTCGTGAAAATACTTGATCAACTACCGGTTTCAACAGCACAACTGTCAGTGCAAATGACACCGATTGACAATCAACATGGTTATCTCTACGTTGCAAATATAGAGCACGGGCCCAACGGCGATACGAATGATACGCAACTTAGAACGATTTTGCGACAAGGTATACAAGTGGCCGACGGCAGTTGGGAGTGGAAGTCAGCGTTGATTGAAGACAGAACGATACACGATGCGTGGCACACGGCACCAGGTATTGCTGTAGATAGAGAAGGTACCGTTCACATCGCGTACAACATGCATAACACGCCATGGCAATACAAACGTTCAACCAACGCGCACGATATTTCTGACTTTACATTTCATGGTCAGTTCATTTCCCAGGAGGAAATTGATCGGCTGAAATTTGAAAATAAGACTTACTTTCCAACGTTTGGAACTGCTGAAATCCCAGGTAATCAAGTTTCATACCCGCGATTCGCTAAGAACAATAAAGGTGAGCTGTATATCACTTATCGATTTGCAGCAAAACCGAATCAGAATTTTGAAAACCGAATGATGAGTAGCGGCCTATCCAAGTATGACTACCAAACCAAAGCCTGGAACTCTATTGGGGTACCTGTTCCAGTCGAAAGCGCTGACTATGTTGCTGACCCAAATGCACCTGAAAACGCTGTTGTTATGGCTGGAGAGCAAGGCTGGACGTCTTATCTGGCGCGGATTGGTTTTGGGCCTGAAGATGATCTTCACTTCACAATGTACTGGAGACAAGGCAAAGCCGGTGCAAATATGACCCAACCTTGTCATATTTATTCTCGTGATGAAATCACATTCAGCGATATTTCTGGGCAGGATCTTATATTACCGATTTCCACTCAAGAGTGCGGCAATATCGGTTACCCAGACTCGAAGGAGTTTTATTCGGTCGGCACCACGGTCATCAATGCCGAGGGTAACCCACACTTCGTAACCACGCCGTACAATGAAACACGCGACATTGTCAGCTATGACAAAAACCAGAACAAATGGATTAACGAAGAATCACCTCATAACGCGGTCGAAATTTTCTTTGACCATGAAGACAACATGTGGGCACTGGCAACCGGTTTGAAGGTTTTAAAGAAGAACAAGGGAGAGTCCCAGTGGAGCACGGTCTATCAATCCAATAGCCCTGATGATTGCTACCCACGCGCATCGCTAAATGAAGACAAAAGTATTGCCTACGTGCATACGCACTCGTGCGATGCAAAAAGCTTCTCAGTTTATGGTATCAGATTAAGGTAGAGTGGTGAGATAAGCAGATTTGAATGCCTAAAAGGTTACTTCCGTTTGTAAACGCACGCAAGTGAGGGCAGAACAAAGCGGGATGCGCCTTTAAGTTTTGATGCTAAATCGTAGTACATTTGCTTTTTTTTCCCCAGGGTATTGATTTGCTCTGGCACACCGTAGGGCAAGTAAAATGGAAAGGTTTCCTTGAAATTTGTATAGCTAGAATAGTGTAAAAAATTTGAGACAACTTTAAAATCCCGCAATCCTCTCCCCAATGTCGCGGGCGACCAAAACAAATTGTCAACCTCTCCTTCGTGGCGGTTAAACAATTTTGCATACCGTATTCGGATGGGTATTGGCAACCAATGGCAGAAAGGCAATCGGGTATCGTGCGCGATTACAGGGAACCACAGATTCGGCGTGGTAACGATTAGCAGATCCGAACTAATTCTGGCCAAATCTTTTAGTGCATCTGGAGATCGGTAGACATGCTCGAGAACCTCGATGCAATAAGCCACATTGGCCTCGTTTGTTGTCGCTGGCAACGAGCCTAGCCCGCCAACTCGCCAATCAATTTTGTCGTACACACCCAGAATCTTCGCTATGCGTGTGGCCGCCTCAAGTCGAGGCTCATCAATCTCGACTGCAATCAATTTTGCAGGTGTGGTCAATGCAAATGTGATCAGTAGCCATCCGTAACCAGCGCCCACATCCACAATGGTTGTACCTTTGTCAATCTCTGTGAAGTCTATTAGTTGTTTTACGTACCGGCCGTAATAGAACTCTAGTGTCTTCACGATGTCGAGTTCGGCGTACATAGATTCTCGGAAATGAGGCACAGCCCGGATACGCTCAATTTTTTCCGCACTTACAACTGTACTGAAGTCGAACTCTGTAGAAAATGTTTGCCCTGTTGTATTCATAGAACTTTTTTGAAAATCAATCTGTTGTTGCTTGCCATTACTAACACTAATTGCCTGATTTATTACAAACTTGTAGGTGCTAACCTATCGAAAAAGCACGGCAATTTCTCAAAATAAATTTTACCAATAGCACATCCAACCAATTTCCGATGTTATTAAACTCGGATTGTAGCAGAATCGAGTCTTGTCGCAGGTATCAGCATTATTCTGCCCGTCGTGTAAGACGGTCCGTTATACCACCAACGATTCACATGAGGAAAGTGTTTGCTGTTTTTGGCTAGTGACATATGTGCATGGCATTGGACAGCCACTAACAGTCTCGCAAATACAGGAAACAGATAAAATAAAAAGGGCGCAGGAGATGACCAGTAAAGCAATGGTTACGCTAAAACTTCTTAATCTATCATCTAGATAGTGGTGTGCAACTGCTCCGGTAAAACTACAAAGACCTGTGCCGACACTCTCGTGGACTATGGAACACCGAATGCAGTGCTTAAAAAAGCCAGCCGCTTTGGGCAGCTGATCATTTAAAACCGCAATCCACTTAGACCGATAAAGACTACCGGATTCCAATCGCTCCTACTACTCTGACAAACGCTAGCTATTTTCTGCAATAGCGGCCACTTCTGCCAAAATCGAGTCACAGTATAATACATCATTGTAAGATACGATTTCTGAACCTAACAATGTAACCACGCATATGTCCGTCGCAAATGATGGGTCATTAATAGACGATATAAACCCTTTTGAGACTTGTATCGTAGTAACACCAGACCCGTCTTGCTCTGGTAAAAATCGATAACGAACATACCAATTCTGATCCAATTCTGCTTCAGCTAATTCCACTACACAACTTGAAGCATCCTGTAAATTCACCAGCGATGATTTGCACACCTCTTCATCAGCAAAACCAAATTCAAGGATAGGAAATCCGAATTCAGTTAGTCGCTCACCACCACCTTCAGAGCCACAGTAATATTCCAGAACGGGAAAATCCGCAGAGCTAAGACAATCAGCCAGAGACTCGGGAACTCCTAACAGGCTAATTTGTGAATTGATGTTTTCCAGAACTGTCTTCGATTTGTCGACCATGACCGAGGACAAGCTTGCAACTGAACCACTTAGGCTGGATTGTGCGCCGATATTACTGTCGTCATTAAATTGACCAGTATTATCATTTGCTACTGGTGTGGAACTGGAACTACTACAAGCAACTACTACGAATGCTAAACACAGCACGGAGACAAGCTTCGCATAGCTAGCGATATCGATACAAGTTTTCATCATTTTGGACTCTTAATTACGTTAACATAAGGCTGGATTAGCAAAGACCGTACCGCATGCCGTCGAAAGCTTATCAGCGCTAGCAGCTTCCCCCGAAAAAGTAATTACCAGTATTGATCGCGAGCATGGATCTAACAGTATGAAAACAACAATAAAAACCGGATTTTCAGCTGCCCTTACCTGCATCCCTCTTTTTGTGTGCGCGCCTCTATTAGCGTTAGAACTGCAACCAATTTTGCAAAACATTGTAATATCCAAGTCGCAGCAGCACGTTCAACAAACTCCACTCGACTATTGGGATGGCACTCTCTATCTAGCTTATATTGCGCCGGGCGCTGAGGGTGATGTAGATGGAACCAGTCTTCACACAATGGTATCAATGGGCGTACCAGCAGACTCAGGATCTTGGGAGTGGACAACCAATATAATTGAAGAAAGAACCATATTCGATACCTGGCACACAGCTCCAAGCATCGGCGTTGATAAAAATGGCCATGTCCACATCGCCTACAATATGCACAACCTGCCTTGGCAATACAAAGTCTCCAAGAACCCAGAGGACATTTCTGAGTTTGAATTTTTGGGGCAAGACATAACTGTAGAAGAAATAAGGCAGCTGAAGGAGCAAAATAAAACCAATTTCCCCGGTCGCGGCGAAGCGAGTATTCCAGGTAACCAGATTACCTACCCACAGTTTGTTCGGGATTTGAATAGCGATTTGTACGTCACATACCGGTTCGCTGCCAAACCTGCTCGTGAATTCAATGAGCGCACCATGAGCAGTGGTATGGCGAAATTTGAAGCGGATACAAAAAGTTGGTCAGCGATTGGTGCGCCAGTATCGATTGCTAAAAGAGACTATGAGGTTACCGAGTTTCCCTGGTTTCATTCTGGCCCTGCAAAGAAACCACTGGCCATTGCAGCCCAGGAAGGGTGGACATCATATTTACCTCGGTTGTCGTTTGGCCCGAACAACCGCACCAACCTGAACCTGTTTTGGCGTGAAGGTTTAGCCGGGGAAGAATTATCTAAACCGTGTTTCTTAACCAGTACAGACTTCAATCTATGGACCAACGCCGAGGGGGTCAAATTATCCATGCCACTAACACCCGATCAATGCAATAACCTCGGCATTGATGATGAATCCTCTTTTTATTCCATTGGAAATTCTGTCGCCGACAGCGCCGGCAATCCCTACTTCATTTTAAGCCCATTTGATAATACTCGGCAGATTTACTCATTCAAAAACGGACAGTGGCAGTCTCAGGAATCGCCATATGGTGCCACCAACCTTTTTATAGACGCTCTAGACACTGTCTGGGCTGTGGCTAACGGTTTAAGGGTGCTAAGAAAAAAAATCGATGAAGACGAATGGGAACTACTGTACGAGAATAAAGAAAACACTGAGTGCAACCCACGTACAGTTCTTAATGATAAAAAAACCAAGGCCTACATCTATTCAACGACCTGTGACTCTAACGAGCTTAATATCTATAGCATAGATCTTTTTAGTGTCACATCTCGGTAGAAGCAACGCTGTTGAATACCTCCGTGGTATCATGTTTGAGTTATAACAGTATGCATCAACTATGTGTGCGTTAGTCAAAACCTCTGAGAATTTCAATTCCTCGAAAAATGCTTACCCAAACATTACCGTTGGGGTTATCACTCATGCAAACACGTTCGTCAACTTTGAACACTTTCTTGTCGAATTTGCACCAGCACTGCATAACTATCCCGGTCAGTGTGAACTCATTGTCGTTAACAACAGCGGTGAGGCTGCTGCCAAGAAGACGGAAAACCAAATTGAGCAATCCAGAGTAAGAGATGCTGGCGACGTTAAACTCCTTAGCTCAATGGACAACAATATCGCTACTGGTCGTAACCTCGTACTAACCCACGCCACACACGATTTTGTAGCTTTCATTGACGACGATGAATTTCCGGTGCCGCTTTGGCTAGTGCATCTAATGGATGTGATGCAGCAGTATGAATGTCAGATGGTCGCCGGCCCGACCAACCCGCTTTACCTGTTTGATACACCTAAATGGATGAGAAACATCGACCTACACAGAACAGAAGGCAAGATTACTGGGCAGCTGCTTGAAAACTGTGGGGCGGGTAACGTATTGATCGAAAAATCCAGCATAGTCGGAGATTTCTTTAACACCGATTTCGGCCACAGTGGCGGTGAAGACACAGAATTTTTTATGCGGCAAATTGAACACGGGCTGAAGCTGCGCTGGAGTGATGGCGCTGCCACATTCGAATATATTCCGCAATCGAAATCAACCGGATATTACCAAATAAAACGGGCAATGCAACAAGGCCAGATTAACAGGCGTATTCTGACATTTCGTGGAGATATACACTCACAAACAGCCTATTCACTGCGCTCATTGCTCATGATTACAGCCTCAATTATAATCGCGCCAGTCTTACTGTTAATAGCTCACCCAAAAGCTGGGAATTGGGTTATCAGAGGATTTGCCAACCTAGGCCACCTAGTCTCAGTACAGAGCTCGCTTTACGGCAACGTTAACGGCAAAGAATGACAAACCATAAGAACATGCCGACTGTTACGCTACTACTGTTTCGAATGTTCCATTACAGAGTTGATTTTCTGAACGCTTTACGTGCGCGTTTAAAAGAGGAAGGGATCGAGCTTGTTGTCTATTACGGCAACCCAACACAGCAATCCAAAGAGCGACAAGATTCTGAAATACTGCCCTGGGCTACAGAAATTACCACCAAATCAATAACCATTGCCGGCAAAGAAATATTATTGCAAATTCCACCCAGAAAACTGTTCAAGTCGAATGTCATTATCTGTATGCAAGAGAACAGGCTACTGATTAATTACTTTTTGCAGTTGATAACGCTATTTAAACCACAATGCCATTTCACGTTTTTTGGCCACGGCAGGAATTTTCAAAGCATCGCACAACAAGGCATCAGAGAGCGTTTCAAAAAAATTATTGTTGGCCGATCAGATCATTTTTTTGCATACACTGAGCTATCCAA